>Ga0315907_10005536_pt1 | contig 13705 bp, 11 predicted proteins | sample LakEriMetagenome_3_FD_203525 | JGI IMG/M metagenome (GOLD analysis project Ga0315907, IMG submission 203525) | Freshwater fungal communities from buoy surface, Lake Erie, Ohio, United States - Buoy 12 MA123 | ecosystem: Environmental > Aquatic > Freshwater > Lake > Lake biofilm | place: USA...
CGGGCCATTGATGGCGATCCGCTCAATCGGCTGTACCTGCAGAGGTTTCTGCGCACCCTTGTGCCCAAGGCATGGGACAAGGCGCGGCGGTTTCCGGGCTGGTGCCGGCTGGGCGATCTCAGGCGCATCCGCACGATCGGGGACTTTGATGAACTGGTGACGGCACCGCTCAATGGATTTGCCTCGGCGGAGGATTACTGGGCGCGGTCGTCGGCGCTGCCGCTGCTGCCGCGGCTGACCGTGCCGTCGCTGCTTCTCAATGCGCGCAACGACCCCATGCTGGCTCCGCCATCTTTTCCGGACGTACTGGCACGAAGCCATGCGCACTTCCATTTCGAAGCTCCGGAGCACGGGGGCCATGTCGGCTTCCCCGATGGCACGGGAAACCTCAGCCGCTGGGCGGATCAGCGGATTGCGGAATTTCTCGCCGGCGCCATGGTGGCGCGGCATCCGTGACGCGTGTGTCCTGCTTGGATCCGCAGAAGGCGCTCACTTCTTCTTCGGGCGGTGCACTTCGTGGCAGGCCTTGCAGTTCGAAGCCTTTTCGAATGCCTTGGTGGCATCGGCCTCGCCCGCCTGCACTGCCGCCATGGCCTTTGCCATCGCTTCGGTTTTTTCCTTCCATGAAGCTTCGTCGCCCACGGGAGGCTTCACCTTGACGAGAGCGTCGCAGTATTCCTTGAGCTTCGCCATTTCCTCCTTGGTCGCCGTGCCGCCCACCACTTTCTTCACGAGGGAATCATCGCCTTTGAAGCCACCCTTCATGGCTTCCTCGATGATTTCATGGTCGTCGGCAGCCACGCGTCCGGCGGTGGCGGAAAAAACCATGGCGGCAGCGGCGAGGGCGGAAACTGTGGAGCGGATCATGATGAATTGGTTGTTGGATTCGGAGGCTGCTACCGGATCCGGCGTGGTCCGGACAAGCTTTTTCGGACACGGATGCGGAAATTTCCGCGGACGGCCCTGCATGGCTCATGATTCTCTCATGCGCGGGGGCGGATTTGTTTCAGTCGCGGGCCATGTGCTGACGGTACCAGCGGGGTCGGCCCCCGGCCCAGCTCCGGGGCTCGAAGCGCGTGCGCACATCGCCGCCCGGCAGAATCTGGAGTACGGTTTCCGTGCCGGCGGCCGGCCGCCATGTGCGCAGGTCATCGGATTCCTCGACCGTGAAGCGCAGCGTGGCATCGGACGTGCGCAGGGTTCTGGTGATGCCGTCGGCGCCCATGGCCATGACCGGGAGCGATGCTCCATCGTCCGGTGCGCTCAGCATGCCGTATTCCAGAAGATTCATGGTGCCATCGCCATCGGCGTCAGCCGTGGGGGCCGCGCGAACTCCACGGAGTCCGGCAGCCGCCGTCCATGCGGGCCATGGATCAGTGATCACGGGCGGAACGCCGAATCCTGCCAGTCCGCCGGGCACTGCTGTGAAGCGGCGTCCGGGTTCCCGCCATCCGGCGGTGCCCGTGGCGATGCTGCCGCGCAGATGCAGCACGGCATCGGCTGTCGTTTCGCTGCCGGGTCCGCGCCATGCCTCGCCGGGATCGTGTCCGATTTCACCGAAGACATCGCAGCGCTGCCCGCCCAGCACGAGTTCGAGGGCGTCGTTTCCCGTGAACGACATGCGGTCGTACACGAAAACGGCGCGGCCTTCCGCATTCGGATAAACCGTACCGTCTTCGGCGGCCCCGAAATCCGTGGCAGCGAGGAATCCCTGCGCGGCCATCCATTGTCCGGTGGCTTCGTCGCCAATCACCACGACCTGCCCGGGAGCGAGCCATCCGGAGGAAACCCGGGCGTCATTGACTCCATCACTGGATCCATTGCTGCAGCGCCGGATCGCAAGGCCCTGCTGGGCGAAGTCGATGATCTCTCCGCTGAGGTTCATGACTTCGATGGCGCGGCCGCCCGATGATCCCACGGGCTCGGCGTACTTTGTGAGGATCAATTGTCCGGAGGCTTCGCGGTTCCGCACTTCCAGCCGGGCGTAGGCGGGCCGGAGGCCGTCCGCATGGGCTTCGATGGTGACGATGCGGTGGGGTTCGGGCGATACCAGCCATGGAATCTGCACCGGTGCCATGCCTGTGGTGGAGCCCGCCGGAATGACCACGTCGGGAATGCGCAGCCGGGCATCGCGCCATGGCCGCAGCGACACCGTGACGGCGCGGTCGAGTGACCTTGCGAGGCGCACGACCGCCGAGATGCCCTCCGCACCTTCATCGGTGCGCGGTGCTGTCAGTTCAAGCTGCAGTCCAAGCAGATCCAGCATCGGGATGTCAGCGAAGACGGCGAGGTGATCCGACGCGGTGGCGCTGAGGGCCGGCTGAGCGGGATCGGTCCGTTTCGGCAGGCCGTCGGCGATGGCATCGAGGCGGCTTTCGAAGATTTCGCCGTGTTCCGATCCCATGGCAGCAAGGCGATCGCTCACGAAGAGGTAATCGAGCTTCGCTTCTCCGGTGGGCCAGGTCACGGCATTGACCCCGTCGGCCTGGCGCAATGTGAGGGCCTGCAGACCGGCCGGGTTCATGCCGCTGTGGGGGAAGACCCGGTAAGGCAGGAGCAGGCCAGCGGCGAGGTCGCTTCCCGCCAGAAAAGAAGACGGCAGCGCCGAACCATCCGCAAAGGGCGTCCCCGGCGACTGCACGGCGGCAGCATCGGTCCGGTACGAGACCGCCTGAGGCATCCAGTCGGTTTCATTGAAATCGCCACCCACCAGCAGAGGCCGGGCACCATCCGTCCAGCCGAGGGCGGCCAGTCCTTCGCGGAGGCGGAACAGTTCGAGGGTGCGCCGGAACGAATCGGCATCGCTGCGGCCAGCCTTGAGATGGACACTGACCATGGCGGGGTCGTCCGCGGGGTTCAGCCATGGCACATCGACCACTGCGAGCATGGGATAACGGGTGATTTCCCGGCGGTTGGCTAGGCCGCGGCCGATCTGGACGCGATGACGCAGGGGCCAGCGGGAGGCCATCACGACGGCAGCATCCTGCGTCCCCGGGAGGTCGCCACGCACCAATGGCTGGTCCGCGAAGGCATCGCCGCGCAGCGCGAGAGTCTCCGGCGTTGCCGGAAAACCCGCTTCGCGCAGCATCGCCAGAAGATCGCCGAAGTCTCCGGCGCTCGCCACTTCCTGGAACAGGATCACATCGGGACTGATCCGCTCGATCACTTCCCGGGCAGCCCGGCCGCCATCGCTGCCGCTCGATCCCACCCCATTGAGCACATTGAACGACATGACGCGCAGGGATCCGTCCGGTGCCGCCCGCGGACGGTTGCCATCAATGACCCCGAGCACAGCAGACGCCGGATTTCGTTGCCCGGAGGCATCGCTCAGGGCGACGACCACTTCCTGATAGCCTTCCACAAGACCGTCCGCCGTGACGGCAATGTCCATGCTGAGCTCGCCGCTGGCGGGCACGGCAAGGCGGGTCGGCAGATTGACGGCACCGGGCGGATTCTGCTGCACGATCCATTCGGTGGCCGTGCCCGGCGGTGGTTCCAGACGGATGGCGAACTGGACGCGTCCGCCTTCGTGGACCTGCGATGGCAGAAAGGCGGCCGCCGTCACCGACGCACCCGTGCCGGTGAACTCCTGTCCAGCATTGAGTTTCCCCCGGCTGGCCAGACGCGGTCCGGCCCATTGGAATTGAGCAGCCGCATTGCCGCGACCGACCAATTGCAGGGTCTGTTCGGCGGAATCGCTGCCCAGCTGGGCGACGCCCATATCGGGCAGGGTCTGTCCGGCGGCGACCCCGCTGACCGCGGGCAGACTGCCTTCCCATGACAGCATCTGAAGAATCTCCCGGGTACTCCGGCGGTAGAGCACAAGGCCATCCGGCGCTCCATTCTGAATCCCGCTCACCGGAACCCACACCGCTCCGAATCCCGTGCCGCTCTCCGATGGGATCACTCCGCTCAGATTCACGGTCAGGTATTCTCCGCCACCGCTGCCATTGCTGAAGGCAATCGCATACTCGCTGAGCAAGGTCCCGGCTTCCCCGGCCACTTCCACGCCTTCCTGCGCATCGGTGCCGGCATTGTCGTAGTGAATCTCATTCACCATGACCGGCGCGGCCGCCGTGGAGTACGCCCCGGCGAGCAGGAAGAAACCGGCAATTGTCAGGAAAACGGATCGGCGCACGCCCACATCATACGATTCCGCAGCGTCGGCCGGAAAGGGAAATCAGGGCGACTCCATGCGGCGCAGCCGCGCGGCCAGCAGCATGGCGCGGATCGTCTGGAGGGCGCTGCCTTCGAGCCGGTTGTTCACATAGATCCATGCGCTGCCGGGTCTGCGCTGCGCCATGCCAGCAAGCACAAGACGGGTACCGGCTTCCCTCGCCCCCTCGTCGACTTGCTTCGTTTCGCGGTAGGGACTGAAGGCAGCCACCGCGGCTTCGTATTCCCGCCCCGGAGTCAGGAGAAACCGTGCCGCCACGGTGCCATCGCCCGTCGCCGATCCTTCCATGTCCATCTGTTCGCCGACCGATGGCATGTCGGTCCACTGATTGCAGACATGCACGACTCCATGACGCCGGAGGGTACTGAAGTAATCGGGATGCAGAAACGTGCGGTTCCGGATTTCGACGCCGTAGCGCCAGCCGCCGGGCAGGGCGCCAAGGAACTGGTCGAGACGTTCCACGAATTCCCGGCCGCGCGCGAATTGCCCGGGATGGAAGTGGGAGAATTCAAACATGAGAATACCCACCTTGTCGCGGATGGCTTCGCACGGACGCAGAAAGGCCTCCGCAAAGAGTCCGGCATTCAGAAAATCCGGATTTCCGTGTCCCCCGCGCAATCCATACCGCGGGAGCTTCGGGAAATCCTTCACCGTGACTTCACTCGTCACCTTGAACCCGAACTGGAAGCCGTCGGGCACCTGATCTGCCAGACCGCCGAGCATTTCGCGGTCGGGAAACCGGTAGTACGTGGCGTCGACACAGACGGTCCGGAAGACTTCGGCGTATTCCGTCAGGCATGCGCGCTCGAACTTTGCCTGCGCCAGTCTTCCGCGGACTTCGTAGCGTGCGGCGTCGTACAGCTGGCCGATCCAGCCTGGGTATTTCCATGATGAAGTGCCGATCATGACGCCTGCGTCGGCGGCTTCCTGCACGAGCGGACCCAGCTCGTCGGCGATCGTCGGGAACAAGCCCATCGACTGCTACTTCGGCTGATGTTCTCCGCAGTATTCTTCCCCGTCTCCAGCGATCCGGAATTCCAGTTCGGGATTCCCCCGGTCGGTCCGACCGCACACCTTGCAGGAATGAAAGGCTTCTTCCTCGGGAAGCGACTGCGCCTTGAATTCCGCGCGCCGGGCCCCGGATTTCGCACGCTGCCGCACGTCCCGGATCCAGCCGGGCACAAACATCAGCAGAAACGGCAGCAGTCCCCAGAGCATCACCGGAAACAGTACAGGAGCCCGCACGCAGGTGTAGACAATCAGCAGCAGATCAAGCAGCGCAATCCAGCGGATCTGCACCGGCACCACAAAGTACAGCCGGATTTCCGTCCGCGGAGCCATCGCCGCCAGCGCAAAGAACAAATTGCTGATGAAGAGCGAGGGAGCCAGCAGGCCCACGCCCGGCAGCCAGCCGAAGAGCAGCAGCCCCAGCCACTGCGTCACCAGAAACAGCAGCACATAACACGTCAGCCGGAACGGCCCCAGCATTCCCTCGAGTGCCTCCGCCATGAACAACAGAAACATCGCCGCAAACACAAACCAGAACAGACTCCCCGCCGACGGCACGAACAGAAACGTGAAGAGCCGCCACACTTGCCCGCTCAGCACCTTGTCCAATTCCAGAGTGAGCATCGACCCGAAATCCGGACGCGACCGCATGAGCACAAACACCAGCACCTGAAACATCGCAATGTACCGCACCAGCCCAGGTACCGCTACCCAGCCCATGCGCCGCTCAAGTCGATCGAAAATACTCATCGTTGCTGCAATCTACGTCATCACTGACACCGCCGCACCCGCACAAGCAAACGCTTTCCCGGGATTCGCCCTTTGACAATGCGGGAGCCGTGTCCAGCATAGTGGAAGTGGACGCTTCTACCCTTTCTCAGTCGCCCCTCCTCGAGGCCCATCGCGCCCTCGGAGCCCGCATGGTTCCTTTCGCGGGCTGGAACATGCCAGTGCAGTATGCCGGAATTTCGGCGGAACATCTCGCGGTTCGTTCGTCCTGCGGAATCTTCGACATTTCGCACATGGGCGAGTTTTTCGTGACGGGACCCGAAGCCACCGCATGGCTCAATGGCCTCCTCACCAACAATACCGCACGGCTGCAGCCCGGCGAAGGTCAGTATACTCTCCTTCTGAATGAAGCAGGCGGCGTCATCGACGACCTCATTGCCTACCGGCTCGGCGCGGACGAATGGTTTCTCGTGGTCAATGCGGCGCGCCTCGACGAGGACCACGCATGGCTGGTCCGGCATGCCATTCCCGGGATCACGTTCCGCGACGAAAGTCCGCACTGGGCCGCCATGGCCATGCAGGGGCCGCGCGCTCCCGGAGTTTTCGCTGCCATGACCAGCGGCGCGGCTTCCCTGCCCCCGCGCAACGGAGCTGTCTCCGTCCAGCTCGATGGCACCACCTGCCTCGTCTGCCGCACCGGTTACACAGGCGAGGATGGCTTCGAATTCTTCTGCCCCGCCGCGGACGCCATGACATGGTGGCAGCGGGCCCTCGACGCAGGAGCCACTCCCTGCGGACTCGGTGCCCGCGATACCCTGCGCCTCGAAATGGGCTTCCCGCTGAATGGCAATGACCTCGCTCCGGACCGCACGCCGCTCGAAGCCGGTCTCGGCTTCTTCGTGGACATGGAAAAGGGCCCGTTTACGGGCCGGGACGCCCTCGCCCAGCAGAAAGCAGCGGGCCTGACGTCGCGCCTTGCGGCCATCCGCATGGCTCCCGGTGCCCCGCCCCCGCGACCGCATTACCCTGTCATCCACGCAGGCGAAACCATCGGCGAACTCTGCAGCGGCGGCGTTTCCCCAAGCCTCGGCACCGGCATCGCCATGGCCTACCTCCCCACCGCAGCCACCGCCCCCGGCACCACCGTCGAAATCGAAATCCGCGGCAACCGCTGGCCCGCGGAAATTGTCCGGAAACCGTTTTACCGGAAACCCACCACGGCCTGATTCCCGGCATCCGCCGCCACAAGCACTTCCCGAGCAAATTCCCAACTCAATCCAAGATCATGTCCGCCCCAGCCAACGCCCGCTTCGCCCGTTCCCACGAATGGATCACCTCCGGCACCAACCCCGCCGCCGTCGGCATTTCCGACCACGCGCAGAAGGAACTCGGCGAAGTCGTCTTTCTCGAACTCCCGAAACCCGGTCGTAAAGTCAAAGCCGGTGAAGCCGTCGCCGTCATCGAATCCGTCAAGGCCGCCTCGGATATCTATGCCCCCGTCTCCGGCGAAATCACGGAAGTGAATGCTGCCGCCACCGCCGATGCCTCCCTCGTCAATTCCGATCCCTACGGTGCCGGATGGCTCTTCCGCATCAACCCGGACCAACCCGCCGACATCGACGCCCTCCTCCCGGAAGCGGAGTACCTTGCCACTCTGTCCTGAAACCGAACCATTCCCGGTCCAGCGGGGAAACGGGGAAATCATCGGGAGTCGTCGCCGCTGGCCGCCGCCCTCGGGGGATCAATCTCCGAGGCCCCGGCGCAGCCGCTCTTCCAAACCACTGCAGAATCCGGATCCGCTGCCGGTGCTGGTCCGCCTGGCGGCGAAGAGTTCGCTCCACCTTTCGGAAACGTGGCCATGGGGCCTGACGGTTGATCGGCACGGCGTTTGATTTCACACTGCTGAGAAGAAGGTGTTTCGGAACGGACACCCCAAAGCAGCTGGCGGCAGCCGGAGAGGGCGTTGGTTTGCCGTGACAGGAAAGTTCCCGTCGATGGCACGCAGGCTGGCTGCCGCCGGTCGCCGCGCGGGAGCTGTTCTCCGATGGCTATCCAGCGGAGAACTCACCAGCCGATTCGTGATGGGCTTCCAGCTGAGAGGAGCATTTCAAAATGCTCCTGAATCAAGGCGCATCAGTCGTCCGACGACTGCCGCCGCAGGTCGTTTTCCTTGCGCCGGCGGCCGAAGAAATCGACGAGGAGAAAGCGTGTTTCGTTTTCCATGACGCCGGGAGTTACTTCGCTGCGGTGGTTGAGATTGGGAAGCTGGAGGAGGTTGATGAAGCCGCCGGCTGCTCCGCCTTTGGGATCGGGACAGCCGAAAATGACTCTGCGGATGCGGCAATGCACGATGGCTCCGGCGCACATGGGACAGGGTTCCTTGGTCACATAGAGATCGCAGTCGGTGAGCCTCCAGTCATCGACGACGCTTTCAGCCTGGGTCAGTGCGAGCATTTCGGCGTGCGCGGTGGCATCGCGCAGGGTTTCGACCTGATTCCATGCGCGGGCGATGATGGCACCGGCGCGCACAATGACGGCTCCGATGGGCACTTCGTCCTTCGCGGCGGCCCGCTGGGCCATGCGCAGGGCTTCGCCCATGAAATACTGATCGCTGGCGAGATCGATCACGGGTTCCGGCGGACCGGGCGCGTCTGGATGAATCATGCATCGAGCATGCCGTGGCAGACTGGCGCGCCAATCGGAAATCAGACGTTACCCGACAATGGCAGCCAGTGCCCGGGCTGGTGAAAGTCGGGTCGCTCGCCGGGGAGGCGTGCCAGGGAAAAGTAGCAGGCATGGCCTCCGGGAGGGTACCAGACAGCGGTGAGGTTGCCGCGCAGATCTCGCAGCGAGTGGACTTCGAGCAGCGACTGCAGGACCACCACCGGGACCCGCACTTCTCCTTCCCAGTAGGTATTGCCGCGGGCAGTGCTCTGCCGCACATGCGACAAGGGGAGCGGATGTCCGGCGGGTTGCTCGCGCTGACGCTCGCCGCGGAAGAGGCAGGCCCACCATTGATGGGTCGGAGCCAGATGAATCTCCAGATAACGACCGGTCACCGGGTTCCCGAGAAAGCATTCCACGACATTCCGCTTCCAGAGACCGTCGACGAATTCCCGTTCGCTGGGCGGCCGGATGACATCGGTGGGCGAGGGCTCCATGCCCGCACGGAAGACGAGTTCGCTGCCGTGCTGGCCACCGGGAAGTTCTTCGATGGCCGCCATGGGCACGCCCGACGGCGGCCCGAGCGTGGCTCCGGTGACCCAATGCTGCACCATGCGCTGCAGCGGCCCGCCCAGCCGGAAACCGCCGCCTGTACCGCCATCAGAATAGGAAATCATGGGACCATCATACCGGAATTCAGGCAAACAGCGGACCGTTCATGAAACCAAAGAAACGCTGCGCGTTGCCATGGCACACACGTTCGACGAGGACGCGGAGCAGTTCGAAATCGTCGGGCACTTCCCCGCGCGCCGCGTCTTCCCCGAGCACATTGCAGAAGATGCGCCGGAAGTATTCATGCCGGCAGAAGCTCATGAAGCTGCGGCTGTCGGTGAGCATGCCGACCCAGTGGCTGAGGAGGCCCAGATTGCTGAGCGCATTGATCTGCCATTCCATGCCTTCCTTCTGATCAAGAAACCACCAACCCGAACCGAACTGGATCTTGCCTGCGGTTCTGCCGTCCATGAAATTCCCGCACATGGCGGCCACCGCATAGTTGTCGGCTGGATTGAGATTGTAGATCACCATCTTCGGAAGCGAGCCACCGGAATCGAGCGCATCAAGGTACCGCCCGAGGCGTTCCACCTGCGGGTAATCGCCAATGGAATCGAATCCCGTGTCCGGGCCGAGGGTGCGGAAGGCACGGCTGCTGCCATTCCGGTAGGCTCCGAGATGCAGTTGCTTGACCCAGCCTTTGGCGGCGTCGAGTTCCCCGCTGCGCACCATCAGAAAAGCGGCGAATTCCTCCTGTTCGGCGGCACTGGGCAGTTCTCCCCGGCGCGCCTTCGCAAAGACCGCCGCGGCACTCTCCTCCGTCCCGTAGATCCCCGGAAGCTGCGTCAGTCCGTGATCGCTGAGTCGGCAGCCCCGCTGATGAAAGAATTCGTGCCGCGCCTCGAGGGCCGCCATGGCCCCGTAGAGCGTCCCGGTCTCCATGCCGGCCGCCGCCCCCAGCCGGTCCACATAGCGGTTCCAGACATCCACATTCCCCATCCGCATGAGGGCATCGGGCCGGAAAGTCGGCAGCATCTGCGTGCGTCCGCCCGATTCCGCCACGACCCTGTGATGCTCGAGGTCATCCGCCGGATCATCGGTCGTGCAGATCACGTCGACGTGGAATTCGTCGAGAATACCACGCACTGTGCGGTCGGGCTGACGCAGCCGCGCGTTTGCCTGCATCCAGATCTCCGGAGCCGTTGCGGGCGTCAGGATTTCATCGATCCCGAAGTAGCGCTTCAGTTCGAGCGCGCACCAATGGAACAGGGGATTGCGCAGCGTGTGCGGCACCGTCCCCGCAAAGGCGAGAAACTTCCCGTACGGCTCGGCCTTCCCCGTGCAGAATTCCTCGGCCACCCCATTGGCCCGCATGGCCCGCCATTTGTAATGATCTCCCTCGAGCCAGATCTCGTGCAGATTCCCGAACCGCCGGTCGCCCGCCACATCAGCCGGCGGAAGATGATTGTGGTAATCGATGATCGGCTGAAGCGCTGCCACTTCATGATAAAGGCGGCGCGCCATCGGCGTCCGCAGCAGGAAATCATCGTTCAGGAACATGGGAGAAAACAGGGTTCAGGTCTGCGGAAGAATCACCCCCCGGAGTATGAGCACAGCCACGACCACGGCCAGCGCGATCCGGTAGTAGCCGAATGGCTCGAGCCCGCGCTTCTGCAGGAACGAGACCATCCATTTCACAGCCAGAAAGGCCGACAGCCACGCGGCAAAGCATCCCAGCATCATCGCCATGACACTGTATTCCTCGAAGAGAATCTTCCAGTTCTTCAGGAATTTGTAGCCCGCCGCCGCCGTCAGCGTCACCATCCCGAGCAGAAAACTGAACTCCACGGCCGCAATCATGTGCAGCCCGCACAGGAGGCCACCCACAATCGTCATGAGACTGCGGCTCGTTCCCGGCCACATGGCCACACACTGCAGCAGACCAATCGTCAGTGCCATCGACGGCGTGATCCGGTCCATCCCCAGTCCATTGCGCACCTTCCCGGGCGACGCATTCCGCTTGAACCAAGCCACCGCCAGAATTGCCACCCCACCCACAAACCATGAGGCCACCGTCGGCCACAGCCCAGTCAGCAGGGCATCAATCCGCTTCTCGAGAAACAATCCGGCAAACGCCGCCGGAAGAAAGGCCAGCAGCAGATTCCGCAGCAGCACCAGGCCAGCCGGATTCCGCCCCAGCAGGCCCTCGGCCATCCCGCGCGCCTTCGTGAAGTAGATTCCCAGCACTGCCAGAATCGCTCCCGCCTGCACGACAATCGCGAAAGCCTTCGACGCCTCGTTGTCCTCGAGTCCCAGCATCCGCTGCGCGAGCAGGATGTGTCCGGTCGAACTCACCGGAAGATACTCCGTCAGTCCTTCCACAATGCCGATAATGATTGATTGCCACCAGTTCATGAAGGGGGCACGGTTCCGCATCCTCACGATCCGGCAAGCCGAATGCCGGACGTCATGACGGTGGCTGGGGCCCGCCACGACCCCGGATTTGCCTCTTGCCGCTGCGCAACTGCCGATTACGGAACCCGTCCCCCAACTTCATGGCCACCATCGTCCAGAAATACGGCGGCACCTCGGTCGGCAACCCGGAACGCATCCGGAATGTCGCCCGCCGCGTCCTCGAAACCCAGCGCGCCGGAAACCGCGTCGTCGTGGTCGTCTCGGCCATGAGCGGCGTGACCGACAACCTCATCCGGCTTGCCCGCGAAGTTTCCGAGGATCCTGTGGAACGCGAAATGGATGTCCTTCTCGCCACCGGGGAACAGACCACCATTGCCCTCACCGCCATGGCCATTCATGCGCTCGGCGGCAAGGCGGTTTCCTGCACGGGAGCACAGGCCGGCATTGTGACCGACGGTGTCCACACGAAGGCACGCATCAGCAACATTTCTCCGGCGGAAGTCCACCGCATGCTCGACGATGGCAACATCGTGGTCGTGGCAGGATTCCAGGGGGTGACCCCGGATGGCAGCATCACCACGCTGGGACGCGGCGGCAGCGACCTCACTGCCATCGCCATCGCGGCCGCCATCAAGGCAGACCTCTGCCAGATCTACACGGATGTCGATGGCGTCTACACTGCCGACCCCCGCCTCGTCCCGGATGCGCGCCGCATTCCGGTCATCAGTTACGAGGAAATGCTCGAAATGGCCAGCTCGGGAAGCAAGGTCATGCAGAGCCGCAGCGTCGAATTCGCGAATAAATTCGGTGTCCCCTTCGAAGTCCGCAACAGCATGAACCAAAACCCCGGAACCCTCGTCACTCGGGAAACCATGAACATGGAGTCAGTCGTCATCCGCGGGGTCAGTCTCGAAAAGGACCAGGCCAAAATCACCATCACGAACCTGCCGGACCAGCCAGGCCACGCCGCCCGCGTCTTCTCGGCCATCGGATCGGCCCATCTGAACATCGACATGATCGTTCAGAATACCGGACGCGATGGCGAAGCCCGCATCTCGTTCACGCTTCACAAGAACGACCTCCGCAAGGCGCGCGAAGTACTCGAGGAAGCCGTGCGCGGCATCAGCAACCGCGTGGAAATTCTCGCGACTGACGGCATTGCCAAGGTCTCAGCCGTCGGCATCGGCATGCGATCGCACAGCGGCGTCGCCGCCACCATGTTCCAGGCACTCGGCGACGCAGGCATCAACATCGACATGATCTCGACCTCGGAAATCAAGATCGCCGTGATCGTCGATGAGAAGTCGCAGGAAAACGCCATCCGCGTGGTCCATCAGGCGTTCCGGCTGCACGAAGTCCCGTGAATGGCACGGAATGGTCTGGCCATTTCCTGGGAATGGTTGGCCATGCGGAAGAAGGGAGCAAAGGAGCGCGGGTTTCCCAAACAGCATCGTGTCATGTCGAGGACGGAGGACAGGAATGTCCCCGCTTCCGGTTCGCGGACATGGATGGGGCGCGCCGTTGGCGCTGATGGCCGTGGGCGGAGAGGTCAGGCGAAGAGATCCTTCACGGGGACGCCTTTGCCATCGATGGTGGCGTAGAATGGTCGCTGTTCGATATCGAAAGCGGTTTTCGGGCTGATGCCCATGGCGGTGAAGATGGTGGCGTGGAGGTCAGGGATGGTGACTGGATTCTTCACGGCGACGAGGGGTCGTTCGTCGGCGGTCTGGCCGTAGACGAAGCCTTTGCGGAGGCCGCCGCCGAACATGAGGACACTGGTGCCGCCGGTGAAGTGGCGGTGCAGGCCGTAGTGCTTCGGGGTTTCGAGTCGGTCGCCTCCGACAGTGACCTGATCGGTCGCGGAGGAACCGGGGACGCCTTCAATCATGGCATCGCGGCTGAATTCGGATGCCAGCACCACGAGCGTGCGGTCGAGCAATCCCCGTTCCTCGAGATCACGGATCAGTTGTGCCACGGGGGCATCGATTTCGCGGTGCATGCGGTCGACCGTGCTGTGGCCGTCGGCATGCGTATCCCAGTGGAGGAAGGGAACGTATTCGGTGGTCACTTCCACGAAGCGGGCACCGTTTTCGACCAGTCTGCGGGCCAGCAGGCAACCCTGGCCGAAATTACTCTCGCCGTACCTGGCGGCGGTTTCCT
>Ga0315907_10005543_pt1 | contig 13686 bp, 10 predicted proteins | sample LakEriMetagenome_3_FD_203525 | JGI IMG/M metagenome (GOLD analysis project Ga0315907, IMG submission 203525) | Freshwater fungal communities from buoy surface, Lake Erie, Ohio, United States - Buoy 12 MA123 | ecosystem: Environmental > Aquatic > Freshwater > Lake > Lake biofilm | place: USA...
CCAATCGAACGTGAAGACTCACGTCCAATTCTTGTTACAATTCTTCGACGTGTGATATTAATCCCACGACGCGATTTTCATGCTTCAATGATTTAATGGTTTCGAGGACTACAGACAACGATTCTTTATCAAGCGCTCCAAAGCCTTCATCCAAGAAAAAGAAACTTCGTTCACTTTCATTGATAACTTTCACACGCTCTGCTAGAGCCAAAGCGAGACACAATGATGCTTGAAAAGTCTGACCTCCCGACAACGTCTTTAGCAATCGACGCTTGCCTTCATTCAAATAATCTATAACGTAAAAATTATTTTCCTGATCTACATCGATTGCTAAGCGCTCGCGCGTCAATTTTCTGAAACGAATATTTGCTGCTGCACATAATTCTTGTAAATAGAAATGCGATATATAACTCACAAATCCGCGACCTCTAAATAGTACCTCTAGTTCTTTTAAGTTTGTTAATCGCTTCTCTAATGCATTGCGCTGTGCAATAAACTCTGCGCCTTTGGCACGATCTGCCAATAATCGCTTCATCTTTTCTTGTGCCACCACACGAGCCTCTTTCATTTTCTCAAGGTCTGCGCTCAACTTTGAACCGCCTTCCTTCAATCGTTCGATTTCCGGCGCATTCGACTGATCCACTCCATCAGTCTTTGACAATTCTTCCAAGCGCTTGCGCGTAGCATACAGTTGCGAATCAAAATCGCTTAGGTGTTTCGATATCGTAGATTCATCCAACGAACTATTAATCACTTCAACAACAGCCGCAGTACTAGTTTCTTCTTCAAGCAAGAGCTTAGACCAATCCTCAATAATTTTAGCAAGAGTCTCTGACTCACTTTGGATATTTTCTGTCAGTGTTTTCTGGGCACCATGTAAAACTGCAATATCAGACTGGCATTTAGCAGCAGCATCTGATGCTACCCTCCAATCAGTTTCAGCTTGAACGATACTTTTTTCTACCTTATCAATATCACCTAAAATCGATGCATTGTCCATTGCCAAATACTTCTGCCACCAATCATCTTTATCACTATTTACCTCTGAATCTATTAAGGTAATCTTGCCTTGAATCGAAGCGCTCTGTGCAGCTAACTCACCAAGTTCTTTATCTAATGCTTCTTTTTGCTGAAGCATTTTCTCGAGTTGAGTTTCTTCCTTCTTCAAATCATCTATCAACTTATTCAACTCTCTATCCTTCTCTTTATTTATCTCCAAACGCTTCTGTGCATCTTGCCACGTAGCTATAGACAATGAAACCACACCTTCCATCAACTTTACATGCACGGACTTCTTCTTATCGAAATCCTCTTCCATTCGAAGCATTTCCTTTTCTAAAGAAGAAATGGATCCCTGCAATTGATCAGCCTTCCGAATATCTATTCGGTATTTGTCTAATCGCTTACGAATGCTCTGTAGCCCATCTTCAGTGGATTTAAGTTCATCATGATTTCCCTCAAACACGGAAGGATGCTCAAAGCTGCCGCATAAAGGACATGCTTCGCCATTTTGAACCAATGCTACAAACGCACTCAAACCAGCCTGCTTCAACAACTCATCTTTGCGATGTGTAAACTCCTTCTCCTCACGCTCCAATCCTTCTCCCCATTCACTCAAACTCTTGTGCTCAGTATCTATCCATTCGCTCAGTATGCCTTCTAGTTGTGTCTTAAGCTCTGCGAGCTCCAAATTATTTTCTTTTTGTTTTTGGAAAAAATTGTTCGACTCATCGACAAAGGTTTGACCCGACGTCGCTACCAGTCCCAATTGTAAACGTATGTCGTTGGAATCGATCTGTTCCTCCACGGTCGCACGGTACTTCGCGAATGATAATGTATTTGCCTTTGACCGCTCCACGGAATCAAGCACATCTTTCAATTGCATACTTAATTTCTCGCCGGCTGACTCCGTCTTCTGCAACTCGCGCTTCAGATCATTTCCCTGAATAATTTTTTGCAAATGGTTGATACGCTCCCTACGAGATTCTCTTTTGCTATGTAAAATCTCAGCCTCTTTGAAACGAGCCTCCACAGCGGGCCACGAGCTTTCAAGTTCAGCTAGTTTTATATTCGTCTCTGACAACAAATCATTCGCACGCTTCAAACGACTTTCATTATCATTTTTTGATAAATAAAGCGGTCCGAATAGAGCAGTAGTGCGTTTATATATTGCTAACTCCTTTCTAAGAACGTCCAGTTTCGGTTGTTGCTCAGAAAGTGATTCAAGTCGATCTTGATAATCTTTCCACTGCGCATGTAATTCTTCTAATGACTGCAAAGCCACGAGGCGTTGTTGTGTCGCCTGCAACTGTTTCTCCATCTCCACTATTACACGTGAATGCTCTTCAATGTTATCCTTCAACTGCTGCTCCGTTTCCTCTGAGGTATCGGAGAGCTCATTCAGCTGCGCCTCCACGCGAATGAAATCCGCATTGGCCAGTGAGGAAAGTGTTCGCACAGGCTGGGACAAATCAAACTTGTTCAACTGAAAAAGCTCTTGCAACATTTCATTGCGCTCGGAGTCTTTCAGCTCCACAAACTCACGAAACTTTCCTTGTGGAATAATGATGGTTCTTCTGAAATCGTCGAACTTCATCCCGAGAATAGATGACGCATCCTTTGCTGGAAGCGGTACCCAATTCTCATCTTGCCATTGATATATTTTTAGATCAGCGCGATCTAGCTCATCAAAATTCTTGGTTTTGCGTTTTAGCGTGTACACCGACAAGTAGCGCACACCTTCATTTTTTCCAACCAAATATTCAAATCGAATCTCTAGTTTTTGACTCTGAAGATTGATCAATCCAATATTCTCTCCGCGCTTACTCAATCGTTCCGATTCTCCATAAAGCGCGATCATCATCGCTTCTAGAATGGAAGACTTACCACTCCCCACCGCACCGAAGATGCCGAACAAACCGGCGCTGGTCAATTTTTCAAAATCAATTTCTTGCTTCTCCCGATACGAATACAAGCCCTCGATCGATAATTTCAATGGAATCATTCCTCACCTCCTTTAGTCATCACCTCTTTTAATAACTCCATCAATTCCGCATTCGGTGTCATACCGTTATTCTGCTGAGCATAAAATTTCTCAAATAGACTAGGCACATCAAGTTGCAGATCTTCAGCTTTGATTCTTGTTCCATCTTGTTCCTCTTGATTTCTCCTTTTTGGAATAAGATGCACAATGCGCTCATGCGCGGTCATCAAGGCTTTGCGAGTGGCTGCATCGAGCGAGTCGTCGGTTACAAAAGTCAACTCAACGTATGTATTCTGATTATTTGCCAACCAATCCAAAGCATCTTGCAAAACAGAAAATTCAACGCGATGTAATTTGTATCCTCGCTCTAAAGGGATAGGCTTAAGAGAAGTTTCTCCACCCAACGAAACTATCACACCATATTTTTCCTGACCAGCTTCACTAAAACTATAATTCAATATAGCACTCGAGTACACCACTGGAAATCTTCTATCATCTACAATCTGATAACGATGCAAGTGCCCCAAAGCCGCGTAATGCAAACCATCTGGAAGATGATCAGTGTACATAGCTTGAGCGCCACCGATGTGAAGAATAGAACGCTCACCTTCTGGCTCATCCTCTGGAGTCCCTCCCTCTTTCATAAAAAAGAAGTGCCCAATGAACACATTGATTGAATCGCTTGTAAAATATTTTTCCGCCAATTGATTCCATTTCTCTCGAAGTAATTCACGTAACTCATCTTCGCGGTCTTCATTTCCAAGATAAATTTTCAAGAGCATTTCATTCGCATAAGGAGCTGTAAGCAGCACCATTGGCGGGCGTCCGTCGGGATATCGCAAAGTAACTACCCCGTTTTCTGGAGCAGCAATTTCAATTCCCGCAGCATTTGTCATCGGAGCTATCATTTGCTGATTTGCTCCGAGCAAAATTATTCCGAGCTCTTTTGCCAACGGAAGCGGCGCTTCTATCAAAGCATGACTATCATGATTTCCCGCAATGGCAATTACAGGACGTTGTCCATTTTTTGAAAGTCTAAAAAGTGTTTTGTAAAACAATTCTTGCGCTTCATGCGAAGGATGAAACACATCGAACAAATCACCAGCAATCACTACAGCATCAACACTTTCACGATCTGCCATTTCAACCAATTCATCCATCACATCACGTTGCTCTTCCAAACGCGAATAGTCCATCAATCGTTTTCCCAAATGCCAATCTGCGGTGTGTAATATTTTATAAATGCTGCTCACTTACTAAAGATCATTTTTAAATGTTTGCAATTTGTCAACAAATCTCTGCCCTTTTATGAAGAAAGATTCAAAGGAAGGTAATTATTTTGTGTCTACAACCTTTGACCACTCTAACTCAATAATCTTTTGTTTTTTATGCAAAGACTTCTTGACAAATACGATTATATCTTATTGGACATTATCTACACATACAAGAAGAATAATAAGAATCAACTTATCAAACTTTCGCAACTAGAAGCAAATTATTGGACGCGCATTGAGCGCGACGATGCGAGAGATAATCATACCGCTCAACTCGGTGAGCGCATCGCACACCTTTACCTCAATGGGTATATATTCAACAAAAGTGGAGTTGGATACAATCTAACCAGAAAAGGAAAAGAAGAATTGCTTGATGAACGTATGGAGAAAGTAGAGCGTATTTAATCTATAGCTCTCATTAAAACGCTTCCAGCTGTCTTTTTAGTCCTACCATCTTAATGGCGGTTACCGCAGCCTCTACGCCTTTATTTCCAAGATTACCACCCGAGCGCGCACGCGACTGATCAACGGTGTTATCTGTCAGCACACCAAATATCACAGGCTTCTTATACATCAAGGATACATCCTTCACGCCTTGAGCCACTGCGTTACACACAAATTCGAAGTGTGGAGTCTCTCCGCGAATAACACTGCCCAAGCAGATTACACATTCTACAGAGGAATTTTCCAAGAGCATCTGAGCGCCTGACGGCAATTCATAGCTTCCTGGAACATGAACAATTTTGAGATAATCTAGACGAACACCACAATCAGTAAGGGTCTCTACAGCCCCTCTAAGTAGGTTGTCAGTGATGTCACTGTTCCATTCAGAAACAACAATCCCGATGCGCATACTCTGTGCATCGGGAAGTTGGTTCTTATCAAATAAAGATAAATTCGCTGTAGACATCTTAAGACTTCTTCGCTTTCAACATAGCAAGAAGACGTGTGCCTTCTCCCCACTCTTGCGATTTGTTATCGTAATTGTCTGTCAAGTCTTTCAATAATGAGATAGCTCTATCATCTTGGCCTAATTCCATATAAACCTTAGAAGCTTTCAAAATGTACTGTGGAGCAAGGTAGTTGCGACCAGCTGATGAACCAGCCTTCTTAGCCGCTTTGTCCAACCATGAAGCACCTTCTTCGTTGTTGCCCAATTGAACATACATATCACCTACGTTACCCATAGAGATTACGCCCAATGCTTCATCATCGAAGTCTGCTTGCTTGAAGTGCTCAAGAGCCTTTTCATATTCGCCCATATCGCGATAGTTGATACCGCACCAGTAGTGAGCAATTTTACCAGTCTTTGTTCCGCTATATTTATTAGCGATCTCTTCGAATCCAACGAAGTCAGCAGCACCGTTCAATGCAACAGCAGCTGAATCAACTTCTTGAAACTGAAAAGCTCTCCAGCTTGCATTAGCAGCTTCTTTCTCTTTTGGAGCTTTATAAAGGAACTGATAAGCGAAGAATCCTACAATAGCAGCGATGATAATACCGCCACCTACCATAAGAGGCTTGCGATTCTTATCCATAAATGATTCTGCTTTTCCATACACTTCTTGAACATTCAAGATAGTATCATCAGTTGTTTGCTTGGCCATAGGTCAAAAATTTGTGGATGCAAAAATAACAGGATTTCTCATTCGTCCTAATTTGTATTTAAATAGCTGATAATCAATGTTAAATATTTATATTTGAGATAATCCAACCTCTTTTCGAAGTTTTCGTATCCTTTATTACCTTCGTAAAACATACTTCTTATATGAAAATATTCCGTTCGATCGGTGTTGTTGGCCTCCTTCTTCTCTTTAGTTCTTCTCTCGTAGCTCAAAAGAAATATCAAAGTCTCCTTTGGGAAGTTTCTGGAAACGGTCTCACAAAGCCATCGTATTTATATGGTACAATGCACGTCAGCGAAAAGCTGGTCTTTCAACTTGGTGATCCATTTTATGACGCTATTCAAAACGTAGATATTGTTGCACTTGAACTCGAACCTGAGCGATGGCTCGCCGCAATGTTTGATGAAAATGGCTTTGGGCAAATGAGCAATATGCAAATGGATGAAGAAGGCGAAGGCTGGGAAATTGCACCGCCTCTTCAAAACGCATTCAAACATCCTAATGACCTTCAAGAAAAAGTAAAAAACATTCTCGCTTTTGAACCTCCTCTACTCAACTATATGTTGTTCCGCTTTGAAGAATATGGCTCTAGCGCTGACTTTGAAGAGAACACTTGGTTGGATATGTATATTTATCAAACTGGAAAAAAACTAGGCAAAAAGACCATCGGACTCGAAACCTATGATCAAAGCACTTTGTACGGACAACTCGCTCGAAAAGCTGAATTGAATTCAAAAACGAAGAAGAGCTTTGACGAAAAAGACCGCAAAAAATTAATGGAACTTCAATCACAAATTGAACCCGCATATAGAAGACAAGATCTAGATCTTATAGATAGCATCAGTCAAAATACCAATAGCAAATCCTTTAATGATTTCATCCTCATCGAACGAAACAAAGTATTCGTAAGCACTATTGATTCTGTTTCGAAAAAAGGAGAAACCATTTTCGCTGGAATGGGTTGTGCGCACCTTCCAGGAAAAGATGGTGTGATCGAAATGCTCCGTAGCATGGGATATACGGTGAAGGCGATGGATAAAGGAACTCGCGACGCAAAACGTCGCGCTAAGCTGGACAAACTCACCTTCAAAAGAACCTACTCTTCTTTTGCAACAAAAGACCAAGTAGTAAGCTTCAACTCTCCAACAAAAGTCTATCCCATCGGAAGCGGTAATTCCGGCGCTGGATGGCTAGCAATGGATATTCCTAACGGTGCTAACTTTGTTTTCTATCGCATCAAAACATATGGCGGCAGTCTTAATCATGATGTAACCTATATCAGTTCTTCAATTGATAGCATTCTATACGAAGCAATACCAGGTGATATAAAATCTATCAAGCGTGGTACTTATAAGGGCCACCCTTCTGTAGATATTGTAAATGTGAATCGACGAGGCGATAGCCAACGCAGAAAGATCATCTACACACCAGAAGAGATTTTCATCTTCAAACTCTCAGCAGGCGGAGATAAAGTATTGAAAGGATTCGGAAATGAATTCTTTGAATCGATTAATCTAAATTATGATTTAAAAACTGGAGACAACAAACTTTGGATTTCTCCTGATAAATCTGTCCAAGTAAAAATCCCGGGAGACGTAACATACTATGTCAGCGAAAGCGAAATGTCAGCTAGTTCGCAACTAGAAGTTACATCCTCTCATCAAGCCTCTGGGAATTACTATAGCATCTATCGCATTCCTGAGTCTGAATCTTTCTACATCGATGAAACTGAATACCTCAATGAAAATATCGCATATCACTTTGTGGAAGACGGAGAACTCGAAGTGATCGAAGAAAAAAATGCATCAATCGATAATCATCCTTCTCGATTTGGAAAATATCGAGCAAAAAATAATGACATCATTTGGGCGCACTTCATAAAACACAATCTTTCTACCTACGCATTCATGGTAAATGTGAAAGATTCGGTTGAAGCAAACAAATTCTATGAGTCGATAAAATTAGAACTCCCTGTGTACAAGGATTTCTACACTTATAATGACACGCTTCTCCATTTTCAAATGGAGATTCCTTACGATCTCAATAAATTCCAGAAAAACTCAAACTACGGCTTCAATTGGCAATCAGATGATGAGGTGAACGAAGCTGAAGGAGTTCGTGAACGAATCCGAATTCAACCTCCATTTTCACCAGAAAATATTTTGGTAAAAATGAATCGTCATGGAAAATACTATCAGGAAAAAGACTCTACTACTTTTTTCCGAAATATTGAAGAAAGACTCGATAAAGAAGGAGAACTAATTCTGAAGCAAAAGTCTATTGGCAAGACTCCTAAAGGAATACGAATGGAGTACCTCGCTACTGATACTGCTTCTACACGCGCCATCATGTACCTCGTAGAGCTTCATAACTCAACGATGTACACCCTAAGCACCAGCATCGACACTTTGGATGGTCTAAGTCCATTTATAACTAGAGCATTTGCATCGTTCACTCCAAAAGATTCTGTTTTTACGCGAAGCATTTTCGATGACGCAGGGGCACAATTCATTGCTGATCTCTACAGCACCGATAGCACCACACAGAAAAATGCGGTGCAACTTGTTGACGAAGTCTGGATTCACGAGCGCAACGCTGATAAGCTGAGACAACTTCTCAAAAAACTTCCTGCTCTAGAAGACAAAAAAGAAATCGAAGAAATAAAATCTTCAATGGTCATGGAGCTTTGGAGAGATTCGAGCAAAGTAAACCTCGATTTTCTGCAACAAGAATACTACATCAACGTTGACAGTGCGACAATGCAAAATCGCATTCTACAGAACCTTGGTTGGATGAATACAAAGGATGCCACTTTGTTAATGAAAAAATTAATGCTCGACGAACCTCCAATAGGCGGAAAGAGTGTCACCTCAAATCCACTTTATACCTTAAAAGACAGCCTCGAACTAGCAAAGCTTCTTTTCCCAGAAGCGATGTCGCTCGTTTCGCTGCAAGAGTATGAGGATCCGACCTATTCCATTTTGGCAACACTTGTGGACAGCGCCACGGTATCTAATGCGCTTGTGCAACCCTACTTGAATCAAGTATTGCTAGAAGCAAAAAATGAGTTGAAGCGTGTGAATGGAACAGAAGAAAAGTCATACAACTTCAACACCACACCACTTGTCAATTACTGCCGAATTCTGCAGCCTTCACGATCCAAACCAGAGGTAAAAGCTTTCTTCGATAAAATCTACAAATCGAAAAAAAGACAGCTTCTCATTGATATAACTGAATTCAATATCAATCACAACATCAGCACTCCTGACTCAATCATTGAATTTATTGGAAAAGAAAAAGAATATCGACTCCCCCTCTATTCAACTTTGTATGATCTAAAATCGACCAACCTCCTAAAATCTGATTGGGCAAATACCGACTCTCTTGTGGTCCTTTATGCAGAAAAAAGATACGAAGGAAAGTACGACAACAAAGGAAAAGTAGAAAAGGTAGAAATTCTCAGCGAGCACATAAGAACCATCAAAGGCAAAGAGTACAAGGCCATTTATCTAAAGTTCAAAAGAAAAGGAGAACTTGATTGGCGTGGTACTGTTTTCGTTATACCAAATGATGGATCTTTGTGGTCTCCTGAAGTATGGGAACCATCGAACACTACTGTGCTTGATCCAGGAGAAAACGAACAAAAAGAATTAGATAGAGTGTATCGTCAAATCGTAGATGCACACAGGAATAACAAATCAGGAGATGCAAACATATTCAGCAGCTACCAAGGATGGGAATGAGGTAATGAGTGATCTGCGTGAAGCTCCTTTGAGTATCGCTAAACTCTCTTTATTTCAATTCAAAAATTATGAATCCATCGAAATCAATTTCGATGCACCAGTAGTATGCTTTCTTGGAGATAATGGCGAAGGAAAAACAAACCTGCTCGATGCCATTCACTATTTGACTTCTTGCAAATCTTATTTCAATGCTGTTGACAGCCAAAACATCAAGTCAGGTGAAGACCAAGGCAGCATTGCAGGAGAGTTTATGCGCAACTATCAACCTGAAATGGTGCATTGCGCTTTGAGAAAAAATCAACGAAAAATTTTCAAGAGAAATCATAAGGAATACGATCGACTCGCTGAACATATCGGTTTTCTTCCATCTGTAATCATCACTCCTTACGATATCGAACTCATCCTTGAAGGAAGCGAAGTGCGACGCAAATTTGTAGACATCACTATTTCTCAGTATTCAAACAAATACCTAGAGCATCTCGTTGCTTACAATCAAGCTCTTTCTCAGAGAAATAATCTTCTAAAATCTTTTGGAAAATCAGGAAAATACACTCCTGAGTTACTAGAGCCATGGGATTTTCAACTCGTTCAACACGCTACCTTCATTTACGAAGAGCGTTTGAAATTCTTTGAAAAATTCATCCCGGTTTTTAATGGAATGTATCAAACCATATCCAATGGAAAAGAACAAGCTTCGCTTGAATACAAGAGTGATCTTGCAACTGATAGTCTAGAAAATCTTCTATTAAAAAATCGAGATAAGGATAAATTCCTCGAAAGAACTTCTGCTGGAATACACAAGGACGAACTCGAGTTTTTACTCGATGGTCATCCGCTTAAAAAGTTTGCTAGCCAAGGCCAGCAGAAATCATATCTCATTGCCCTCAAACTCGCACAATACCTCACCCTTAAACAAGAGAATGAGGCAACCCCCATTCTTCTACTTGATGATTTATATGACAAAGTAGATGAAACGCGTGTAGGCAATCTTCTTGCTTGGCTCCACCAAAACCATCGCGGTCAAATATTCATTACCGATACACACACTGACCGTATTCCTGCCTTGCTCTCAAAAATGGAGGCTAAATTTGAAGCGTTTCATATCCAAAAAAACGCCGCTTCTAAAATGTCCTTCTAACCATGGGTTCTAGAAAATACAATGACCTTCCCATCAAAGCGATCATCCAACAGATGCTCGATAATGCTGGAATGTCCAAAAAATACAATGAACTCGAAATTATTAAGTGCTACCATGAGGTCATGGGCTCTATGATTTCCAAGCGCACCCGCGAGGTCAAGCTTCGCGATAGAACTTTGGTTTTGAAAATGGATAGCGGAGTGCTCAAAGAAGAACTCAACCACAACAAGCGCCAAATCATCCAAATGATCAATGATAAAATGGGGGCTCCCCTTATCGAAGAAGTAGAGGTTTGGTAGGTGTTTTTCGTGATTAAATGTATATTCGCAACACCCACAGGGAAATTTTGAAACCAACTCGTTCAATGTCCATGAAATCGTTTTTACTAAAACGTCCTAAACTTACTCTTCTCTCCATCGGCGCAGTTGCAGTTCTCGTGCTTTCTGCAGCGTACTCGCGTGAAGCTAAACCGATGCAATACCACTCTCAAGATGAGGTCGTGCAAATGATGATGTCTGTGACGGGATTGCCTGTTGGTGACAATGGCTATTTCACAGGTAGCGGAAAATGTGCAGGATGCCATGGTATCGATCCTGTGGGCAACGCAAACATGACCGCCGAAGGAGTGCACATCAGTCCTACAGAAGACTGGAGAGCTACAATGATGGCTAACAGTGCGAAGGATCCACTTTGGAGAGCTAAAGTGGCGCATGAAACCTCTGTAAACCCAGCACATGCTCAAGAACTCGTAAACAAATGTACAAGCTGTCACGCACCCGCTGGACGCTACTCTCACCTTATGATGGGTGAAGAAAATTTTACAATGGAGCAATTAGCAGAAGACTCTATCGCTCTTGATGGCGTTAACTGCGGTACTTGCCACCAACAGCGAATGGACAATCTTGGACAGTTCTTCTCTGGCGAATTGCATTATCATACCGACACAATCTGGGGACCATACGTTTCTGAAGAATTGAGCTTCCCGATTTTCGAAGCTGCTATGACTTCATTCGTAGGTTATACTCCTGTGGGAAGCCACAAAGTAGCAAAGTCTGAAATGTGCGCTGCATGCCACTCGCTAATTACAAATACTGCGGACCTAGAAGGAAATGCTACAGGCAATACGTTCATTGAACAAGCGACCTATCACGAATGGTTGAACTCTGTATACAACACTGATACTCCTCAACGTAAAGAATGTCAAGGATGTCATATGCCTCGCGTCGACGAGCCTATCGTTATCGCATCTGGCTACGCATTCCTACCAGGCCGTCAACCTTTCGGTCAACACTGGCTCGTTGGTGGAAATACATTCATGCTTGGACTCATGAGAGACAATGCTGATGAACTTGGAGTCACTGCTTCAACCGATAACTTTAATACAGTAATCGATCGCACATTGAGCCAACTTCAAAATGAAACAGCAACAATCGAAATAACTCCTGGTGAAGTTGATGGGGATACTGCTAGATATAGCGTGCGCATTACAAACCTTTCTGGTCACAAACTACCAAGCGGTTATCCAGCAAGACGAGCGTACCTCGAATTCGAAATGATCGATGAAGAAGGAAATACCATTTTCCATAGCGGTAAGCCTGCTATCGATAGTCCTTTCGAAGTTTATGGAAATGATTTGCCATACGAACCACACCACGATTTAATCACTTCTGAAGAACAAGTGCAGATCTATGAAATGATAATGGGTGATGTCAATGGTAATCCTACAACAGTGCTTGAAAGAGCTGACGAAATGTTGAAAGACAATCGACTTGTGCCACTTGGATTTAGCACCCTTCATAGTGCTTATGACACGACAATGATTGTTGGAGCGGCCGCAACAGATCCTAACTTCAACAAGATTGGTGGTGCAGAAGGCACTGGTACTGACGAAGTACGATTCCACATTCCTGTAACAGGAGTAAATGGCAATGTAACAGTACGTGCTAAAATCATGTTCCAAGCAGTTCCTCCGCGTTGGGTGGAAGAAATGTTCGGTGTAGAAAATGATGTTATCAATGCATTCGAAAGCATGTATTGGGAAGCGGGTCCAGCACCTGTTCAAATGGCAATGGCAGAAGAAACTTCTATCATCGTCGGAATCCCGAATCTCGAAGCAAACAAATTCTCGATCGGTCCTAACCCTACCATGAGCGGCATGATTACCGTGAACGGTGGAAAAGACACGATCAAAGAAATTAGAATCTATAACCTCCAAGGTCAACTCATCGAAACACGTCGTGTAAACATGATTCGCACACAAATCAATCTACCTGCTGCAATGGGAACATACATTATCGATGTTCACACAAGCAATGGAAGATACGTTGAGAAAGTGATTAGACGATGATTCAATTAAGACATGTACAAATGCAAGATGCCGAGCAAATGCTCGGCATTTATGCTCCATATATTTTGGAGAATGTAGTTTCATTTGAAATCAAACTTCCCTCTGTCGAAGAATTCCAAGAGCGCATAAAAAATTACACTTCAAAATATCCGTGGCTCGTTGCAGAAGAGAATGGCAGAATCATCGGCTATGCTTATGCGTCTACTTATCGCGAGCGCGAAGCATACAAGTATTGCGTTGAAACAAGCGTTTATGTAGCAAATGACGCGCAACGAAAAGGGGTCGCAAAAAAACTTTACGACCAACTTTTCGAAGAACTAAAAAAATTGGAACTCCATCAAGCATTCGCTGTAATCACTCTACCCAATGATAAGAGTGTCGCATTCCACGCCGCTTGTGGATTTATGTCATTCGCCACTTTTCCCGAAGTCGGATTCAAATTCAACCAATGGCACGATGTGCATTGGATGAGAAAAGTGATTGGTTAATTACAACAACTCATTCGCCAAATTAGCAAGCTCGCTTCGCTCGCCCTTTTCAAGGGTCACGTGGCAATACAAATCCTGCCCTTTTAAA
>Ga0315907_10005547_pt1 | contig 13679 bp, 14 predicted proteins | sample LakEriMetagenome_3_FD_203525 | JGI IMG/M metagenome (GOLD analysis project Ga0315907, IMG submission 203525) | Freshwater fungal communities from buoy surface, Lake Erie, Ohio, United States - Buoy 12 MA123 | ecosystem: Environmental > Aquatic > Freshwater > Lake > Lake biofilm | place: USA...
GAGTTAAATCACTTTAGACCATTATTAAATAGAGAGGGAATCAGTTGTTGATTCCTTATTCTGCGAATGATCTCCAAAATATTGAATTCAATTTTCTGGAGGATCTCGTAAGTTAAAAAAGACTGTGGGAAAGCCTTCGTGTTCGGATTTTTGTAATAGATTTTTCATGTGATTGAACAATTAAGAAATCCATTTTCTAAATAATTGTTGCCATAAATTCACTATAATTGTTACCAAAACTAATCACCATGATACTCGGAGTTATTGGATCCATTCAGCTAATCGTTCTTCTTTTACTAGCCATGCTGGTCATTGTAATTCCTATTGTATTGATTGTCAGTCGTACAAAACACAAGACGCGGGCGAATACACTAGACGGTGTTTTACGCAACCAACAACCCCAAAAAGAAGATAAGTACGAAAAACTGGAGCGGCTGAATAAATTGCGCGAAAGCGGCGCCCTCAGTGAAGAGGAGTTTGAGAGGGAGAAGATGAAGATATTAAACTAAGCGTAGTAATGAGTCACAAATTGAATTTCCGAAGCAAATCCCTAGCATTGATTTTCTTTTTGCTACTTAACTTAAGTGGCATGTGTCAATTGATTGTTCAAAATTCTACTTCGCAAGACATTTCAATTGCAATAGGCTGGCATTCTAACACCGCAACATTTGAAGGTTTTATAACAAAAGGTTGGTATAATTTAAAACCGGGTGACAAATTAAACCTGGGACTAACTTTTGTAACTGGTGAAAACAACTTTTACTATTATGCTAAGATGAAGGATGGCAGAAAGTGGGAAGGTAATTACAAATTCTTAGTGAAGAAAACAGCCTTTGAGATAAAAAACGCTGATAAACAATTCTCAAAAGATCAAGACACTTCATGCGAATGGGCGCTATTTGGAAAGAAAACTTTGAACTTTGGTATACTTGAGACAAAAACCTATACACTGAATCTAGTAGATAACTCGGAAAAAGAAACAAATGCCGAATTTCAACCAGCAGGCACCTTTTCATGGTCTTCCGAAAATTTTCAATCAACAATAAAGCTTACCGCCAATAAAAAGAATGATTACAAAATAGCAATGGAAGGGGCAAGTCAAAGCTGCATGCTTCAGTTCGAGGCAGATGGATTTTACAATATAGAAACGAAGGAGTTGATTTTCACGAGTGAAGGTTGTAAATTAACCTTTATGTATACAGATAAATCGGACTTAAAACTCATTTCTGTTAGTGGTGATGCCTGTGAAAATTTTCACGGTATGTCCTGTGATTTTTATCTGGTCACATATAAAAAGGTGAAGTAGATAAAACGGCTTGGTTCTATTACCTAACTAGAACAAATCCTACCCTGGCCTTCGGGTTAAATATTTACCCATTTCCGTTTCAATGTTCATTCCACCAGTGCGGTTCTTCACCTCTTTTATTGATCTGTGAAGTGCGGGAATCTCAGATCGGTTCCCGTAACGGGATTCAACTATTTGCTCAAGTGTATAGATTAGCTCCTGTTCCGTGAGCGCCGTCTGTTGATTCACATAAGGTAAAAGGTTCATAAGAACAGTAAAAACAGGGCTGTGGGTTCCCTCGCTCACCGGCTTGTTCTGTATCCAGTTGATCCAATATTCAAACCTCCTGACAAAGAACTGATTCACTTCATTGGAGTCAAAGCTTCCAGGACTGGCTACAATGGTAGGGCGGGGTGGGGGAGTGGGTTTCTTAGTGAAGGGATAGTTCTCCCTCTTAGGGTGGAAATTAAAATAGAACTCTTCATTGTAGGGGATAAAAAACGGCTGAGATAGAACAAACTGAGCCGGGTCGGGATCTATCCCCATGATAGTAAAAATGGATCGGTTGTATTTAAGCGTCTCATAATGCGTTTGAGTCCCTTGTTTTATGTCTATCCCTGTCTCAGCCCATAGAAGTACTTTTAGCCCGTTCCCGGAGGGTGATCTCATTGAAAGGAGAGTGCTTCTTCTGGAGCTCCAATACTTGTCCAGGAGGGTGACTTGTTCAGGGGTGATCTTGTCATAGTCAAGACTCACAAGACCCTGGTTATAGGTCTGCAAATTGCTGTTATTTCGATAGGAGAAAGTTCCATAAGGTGTGAAGTATGGCCTCTCCTTTTTATCAATTCCCTTGAGATCCCTGTGCATGATCAGAGAAATTAGATCCTCAAAGCTTATCACCTTCAAGGGGTGACAGTTCTTTGTGTTATCACCTTCTCCCCAGAACAGTGAGAACCTGAGAGACTGAACGAATTCAAAACCCTCAGACATTGATTACAGCTTTTATGTAAAGGCCGTATCCTTGCTTTGTGAATAGCGGACTATTATACTTGTTTGCAAGTGTTCTATCAGACAACCTTGTTTCTTCTTTGGTAAGAAAAATCAGGAAGTGTTCGTCAAGCTCCTTCTTCTTGTATGGCTTCAGACCAAGCACTCTATAAGCATTCTGGAACTCATCCGACTCCTTCTCAAGTAGTTCAGTATTTTGAGAGCTAACAACAAGCTTTCTTTGGGTAGTAAAGAACTCAGCAAGTAGCAATGCCTTCTCCATAGTCTCTGCTTCTACGACACTTCCCCGTGCCTGATCTGTTCTTCCAGTTTGTTGCATGGCATGAATTACAATACAGAACCGCCAAACATAGGTTTCCATCTTCTTCTGCCATTCCGTTTCAGTGTCATTGTAACAGAACTCCAAATTCTTTTGGTTGTGCCATTTAGCGTAAACGTCATTAGCAGATTTTGAAAGGGTCAACTCGTGGGGGCAATGGTTCTGTGTCATAGCCATCATGAAGTTGTAAGCCTTACTTAAAAGCCTGTCATCACTTGCGGAATCCCCCCATATATCCGGCTCATGAGTCTGGGCTGTGCAGAACAGCCATCGGAGAGCAAAGCCATCGTCGGATCCTTTTTGCATTATTAATTCTGCTCTCTTCGGTTGTATGCCTCCAATGATATTAACACATGTTTTAGAGACAAATTCTGTTTCTGCTCCCGCCCTATCAACTTTTAGATCAGGACAATTAAAAAGGGTTAGATACTGATCCCTCTCTCCCTTTCCGCTGTTGTACTTGTTGAAATCCTTCAACCACCCGGCAAGCTCATCTTTTATTATAGCCAGGCCTTTAGGGTTCCTCCTGTGGTTCTTTATTAGAGCTTCAAGGGTGAAGTCATCTAAGATGGTCATACTCGGCTCTGGTTTATCCCCTCGCTCATTTCTATTCTCTTTTTTCCACTCTCTTAAAGCCTTGCTATACTGCTCGAAAGCTTGGCTGTCAACTGTGCGGATAGCCTTGAACGGGTGCTTGATAATGTGAGATTTTTTTGAGCCTGGAGAGCCGATCAAGACAACCCAAAGTGCTGGGTAGATTAACTCCCCGAACTTGCCATTGTTCAAACCTACCGAAGTACCAAGACTAGAGGCCATAGCTGAGAGGTAAGCTCCAGCCTGAAGGTTGATGTCAAAGTTCTGAACCTCCTTATTGTGTCGAATGATGTCCTGAATGACATCCGGGAAGATCTCTAAAGGAAAGAGGTTGTTCTTATTTTCTCCCATGACTCAGAAAGTTTTCAAGATCTGACTTTCTGTACATGAGCTTTCTCCCTCCAACCCTTGTCGGGGTAGGTAACATCCCCGTCTTAACATAGTTTCTAAGAGTGAGCTTTGACTTGATCTGGAGGAACCTCATGGCCTCGGAGGTGTTCAGATATTCCTCTGTCGGCTGTTTAGCCTGTGCCATGGTTTCCACTTTCTGGAGAACCTTCTCAGCAATACTTGTACTCAGAGTCTCAAGTAGCTGATCAAATTGATTTTCGAACATATCGAGCTATTTAAATATTACATTTTTACAGCTCCCGAAAAACATCTATTTTTGAAATAGCTATCCCACCGGGAGGGTTTATATCAGGGCTTTGCTTAAACTTTGGTCAGTGGGAGCAAAGCCCTTTTTTATTTTCAATTCATTTACTCTCTTTCATATTGTTTATCTGTTAGAGTACACACATAAAAATCTGTGCACTTTTAATGAGTCTTATTATTCTAAAATTACCCTGTTCACCTCATACTTTTATTATGTTGTTACCCTATTGAGAGATTAATTTACCCTTTTCACGCTGTTTATCTTCCTCATTTCCAGACACTTTAAAAGATATGTGTAAATTACTAACAGGTATCAATAAACTTTGCAAAGCTTGAAGACTGCTTGCATACATTTCTTCAATGTTTAGTTTCTTGTAAAGCATTGATTTTATTGTATTTATATCTCATTACGCCACAACTTTGCAAACTTTGAAGGGGTTTCTAAGTGTTTAATCAAGAGGGATATTATTTACTCTTGATTTACTTGTTCGTTTGTTTATGTAGATCAGCAAGCTTGACTCTGTTTTATGCCCGCTGAACTGCATTATATCCTGAAGAGAATGACTTGCATTAAACATATTAGTACAAAAGCTCTTTCTTAGATCATGGCTGGATACGTCATTTGCTTTAGTGATACCAAGTTTTGTTAGAAGAACCTTCAGTTGTTCATTGTACTCAGCATCAACAATAAGCTCTATTTCGTCATCTTGAAGCATTTGATACACTCTCTTGTTAACCGGAACAGAAACAGCTCCGAGCTTCTTCTTTTTCTGCTCCTTAAACTGCCATTCATATCTCTTCAAATCCTTATTGAAATGGATTTCAGCTTCCCCTTTTTTATAGGCTTTCAGTTCCTTAAAAAGATCTGATATCCTCCAGCACATATTGTATTGAATGAAAGCTAATTTCGAGACGTTCTCAAGATCTTTCTCTCCTTTGTAATTGTAGATTTTCTCTATATCCTCAGGAGTTAAAATGTTCCCTACTCTAGGAGTGTATTCAGCTTTGAAATCCTTGTGGTCTATCTGTGGGCTGTATTTAAATTCTGAGGACAAGGATCTGAAATGTAAAATTGTAGCTTTTATTTTTTTGATATAGTCTCCAAAGGTGTTGCCTTGAATACCTGACTTAATGCACCACTTCTTTAATTCATACCATAAAGCCAGATCAACCTGATCTGTATAGATCACTTGCTTCCTATATTCTTGAAACCTCTTAATTGCTTTTATCTTACCTATCCAGCCTTTTATAGTTCCGGGTGTAGCCTCCCTCAATTGGAGGAGTTCCACATACTCTTCCATTTTGTCTATAAGCTTTTCTCTCTCCTCTTTCTCTCCTCCCAGAGCTTTAAAAATAATCTCCCTGCACCAATAGCTCCATTCTTCCTTATTGAATGTTCTCCTTGTTCTTTTGGCTGTTCTGTATTCAGCTTCAAAGGATGCTCTGATCTTGTATAGGTCAGCTTTTACCTCACTTAGGTATTTATACTCCTCATGTGATCTGACTCCCTTGTTCAGGTCAGCTATATCCTTTTTTATGAAATCCCAATCTTTCTTATTAACCTCCCACCCCAAACTTCCTCTGTAATCAAGATCACGACCATGAAATACCCGTATGTTCACATTTTGTGAATCCTTGCTCTTATCATTGGCCTTCCCATAGATGTAGATAACCTTCATATCCTGGCTTTTTTTATAGCTCAAAAATAATGAATATCCGATATGGTATCCGATTTATTTAACCCTTATTGATTAAAAGCAGGAAGTTAATAACCCATAATGGTAGCTCAATGCCTTATATAACAATGGTTTTATAGGTTAACGGGAAATTGATAGAGAATAATATCAAGAGTCCGCTCGAGACCTCTCTAAAGCCCTGTAATCTATTGATTAACAGGGCTTTTTAATTTATGGTATCCGACTTTTTATCCTATTCTCTCTTTTTCACCCCCAGTTTTAGCTCTTATGGACTCAAGAATTTCGATCTGGGTAGATCTATTTAAAGCCATAAGGAAAATGATCCTCCGGCTATTTAGAAAACCTTCTGAGTAGAAAACCCTTCAATCTTAGCAATCTTACCCTTATCTATCTGAATTACTGTATATTAACTTTGTATTCTTGTTTGCAAGGGTTTGCATACTTTTCATATCTACCTGTTATTCAGTGTTTTAACCTTGCAACAAATCCTCCGGTATTTATGCTACTCCATTTTCTTGGATAAGATGCTTTTTCCCATCTTTGATTCAGATACTTTTCCTCCTTCTATGCCCAAGGTTGTTACAAAAGAAGATTTTATTTCCATTTCCAATAAACAGCACGGAAACAAATACGACTATTCCAGGGTAGTTTATATAAATACAAAACACAAGGTCGAGATTGTTTGTCCGGAACATGGATCCTTTTATCAACTTGCATCAAACCACATGAAAGGCCAGGGTTGTCCTGAGTGTGGAAAGATAGCAAGGGCAGTAAACCAACGTGACTCAAAGGAGGGCTTCATAAAAAAAGCTATTCGAATACACGGCAATAAATATGACTATACTCAAGTGGACTACCTGAACAGTCAAACCAAAGTAGTCATTATTTGTCCTGAACACGGAGCATTTACAATGAAGGCAAATAGCCACAGCAATGGTCAAGGGTGCCCAAAATGTGGAAGGCTTTCTGCAAAGGAAAATATTGCTATTAGCTACTCTGAATTTATAGAACGGGCTGAAAAGGTTCATGGTAATAAGTACGAATACGACGAGAGCACATATAAGAACTTAACCACCAGAATGAGAATCTTCTGCTCTGAACACGGGTTTTTTGAACAAATACCTCATTCACATATTTCAATGAAAGCCGGGTGCCCGAAGTGTGGGCACATCATAGGATCAATGAAAAACCTAAAAGGATGGGCTGTTGTTCTTGATCTGTTTAGGGTAGCTCATGGGGATCGCTATGAATACGATGAGCATTCTTACACCGATGTTACTCATAAGATGAGAATCAAATGCTCTAAACATGGCTGGTTTGAACAATTACCTAACAGTCATTATGCCGGTAGTGGGTGTAATAAATGTGCTATGGAAGAGGTGCATGAAAAACAGAAAATAGATTATTCAGAATTTGTAAGAAGAGCCATTGATAAACACGGAAACAGGTATATCTATACAGATAAGGACTACATAGATATATTTCACCCTGTCGTAATATCCTGTAAAAAGCACGGTGAATTTCAGCAATTACCAAGAGACCATTACAGGGGTGCTGGATGTCCTAAATGTATAAGTAGCAGGGGGGAAAACATGATAAGAAAAATCCTTCAGGATCTGAACATCAGCATGGTTGAACAGAAAACATTCACTGACCTCAAACATAAAAACAAACTGAAGTGTGACTTTTACCTTCCTGAGCAGAATATAGTCATTGAATACAACGGATTACAACACTACGAACCAGTGGAGGCTTTTGGCGGGGTCAAGGCACTTATAGAGACACAAGAGAGAGATCTTGCTAAATACCAATATCTCGAAGAGAAAAGCATTTCACTGATCATTGTCAGATATGATGAGGAAAACATCAAGGAGTTCCTCATTAATAAACTCAGGTATAACAAATAATCACCTTTTTCATACCCCTCTAAGTTGTTTTGATTTTTACACTGTACAGCGGTTAACGTATCAACTCATAGACCTAATCATTTGCTAAATTCGTTACCTAAACAAAGCAGATGCAATGGAAATCGAACTGGAGCTTCAAGAGAGTATGAACTTCTTATATAGCCATGATGTCGAATTCATGACGATAGAGGTGCCAGAAGAAAGAAGAGGGGGTAAACCCTATTACCTATAGGATGATCAATATATGAACGTAGAAGAATTAGCCAAAAGGCTATTAGAGTCGAATGGGTATAGTGTGATCTCTGGTTTAGAAATTAGAAGTGCTTACAACTATATTGCTTTCAGTCGTGAATACGTTCTGGATGAATTCATCGAAAGATTAAGCCAGCACACACAGTTTAAGAAGTTAGTCTATGGTAATAAGATTCAAGAACTAAAGATATTACGCAAAAAGATAAAAGCTCTTAAAGAAGAGGTTTTAAAGCAGAATAAACTGAACCGGGAGTTAATCGATCTAGGATTGCGGTTTCATAAAGAAGTTCGTATTTCACTCGAAGAGAACTTGAATAGAGAATACGCTATGTTTGAGTTTATCAAAACAAGAAGTGATCAAGAAATCATTTCTCTCATTAAGTATTTTGATAGGATGGGATCGCTATATAAAGGAATGCCAGACTTCTACATATACAAAGGTGATGAATTCGCTTTCATTGAAGTGAAATCCGACAACGACTCACTGAGCAAATGGCAAAACTGCTTCATTCATTTCTTCAGGGAGATAGTTGGAAATAACATCATGGTACTGAACATTGTGAATGACAAATGGTAATAAGCATACTCTCAGAGTAGTTAACCGAGCCCGCCAGGATATTACCAACAACTATTATTTTTTGTTAATAAGGGCACTAACCAACAAGAGCTGAGTTAGTGTGATGTCGTTTTCTTTTGCTTTCTCTTTGAGCCTTTCTTTCTGGTTGCTGGTTGCTCTAATAGTGATCCTTTCTGTTTTCTTATTCTCTTTCATGTTGTGCATTTTAAATTGATTCAAAATCGAATTTTAAGACCTTGTCCTGCTCCAGTAGTGCGTTCTGGAGCTGTTCAATTATTGTGTCCTGATACATTCCGTTAAATGCGTGTAGGATCCTGATCTTTTCGCTGGTCTTTAGTATTGCGTAATTATTTACCAGATCCTCACAAATAAGATCCAACAGCTCTATTAACTGTTCCTTGTTTGGGCTTGCTTTAGATCCTTTAGGTCTCCCCGCAGGGTTTCCACTTTCCCCCGGTTTAAATTTTGCCATGTTTCTGTTTTTTGCCTGATATAACAGGGTTTGTCCTATACCAAATTGAATTCATTAAGGATTTAAAAGCGTAATGCTGTTCGTGCAGTTTTCGCTGTGCGTTCAAATATTGTTTTGCTTTAGGTAGGATTATTCTCAGCTCTTCGTCTGTTGAAAGCTCAATAATTGTTCTTAAACCTAAAGGATCTTTAATGGCGTAAAGCTCTAATTCTCTTAAAACTTTGAATGCTTCTCTTTTGTGGTTACTCATCAGTGTTTTTCTTTACTTGTTCTTATCTATTAGAGTACGCACACAGAAATGTGTGCACTTTGAAAAACCGGGGGAACTGACTGATTATTTCTATTGTGAGAGCTCAATTACGCTGAATAGCTCGCTGGATGAGTTTTCACGATTAGTAGTCAAAATTCCAAATGTCTCTGAAAGTTATAGCCATAGTAAAATAAAAAACCCTCCAGTTTGGAGGGCTCTATCAATATTTCACTCACTCTAAGATAAATGTCCTTCAAAAGATAGTGTCACTTGCTCAGGCACTTTAACTGTGAGATAAACAAAGTTGAATTCACAACAGGATAATCTTGATAACCTTCGCTCCAGTACATCCTTACCTTTTCAATCTTTTTAGTTTTTAAATCAGCCAGGAGGTCATCAGATAAAAGACAATAATTGGAGTATGTTGTATACTTCATGTCAAAGTTAGTATCACCCCCTTCAGTTTTAGCAAAGTTCAAAGTAGCTGTTGTGCCGTCTGTAAACTTGATCATAAACTTCGCGTCTGAAACAATCAGACCATAATACTTGTATGCGTTCTCAGTGTCTATTCTCCAGCTAAAATAAGCCACATACGAATCGTTTATTTTACCACAATAGATTCCAAGCTCCGTGTACTGATGCTTCTTATTTTTATAGTATTTCAATAATGTGGAATCAGTATGACTAATTAACATATCTGCCTCAACTACTTTCTTTGAAGTTCCTGTAAAATCATCAACTTCATTAATTCGAAACTTACAATCTTGTACTTTAGTCGAATCCTGCGAATAAGCGAATACAGACACGGTTAGAACGAATAATAGAATTACCTTTTTCATTGAATATTAATTTGTGGGTTATTATTTCCTGACCAGATTCATTTTTTTCTTGCCTGAGAATAAATCATTTTTAAAGGTAACAATGAACTTTATATAATTCAATAAAAACATTAAAAGCAATACACATTCTTTAATCCATTTATTATATAAGCTGGCTGTTCAATGCCAAAATCTGTTACACGACAAACCTCTGAACAAAACCTGCCACCCGGTTTTGTCTTTATTCATAAAGCGGTCAGACAATTGTTTATATAATGTTTATGCTGTATGCCTTCGGGTTAAATATTTACCCATTTCAGTTTCAATGTTCATTCCACCAGTTCGGCTCTTCACCTCTTTTATTGATCTGTGAAGAGCTGAGATCTCATCTCTGCTTCCGTAAATAAACCTTACTACGTCCTCAAGTTTCAAGATCAGCTCGGCTTCTGTGATAGCAGTCTGTTGATCGAGATACGGAAAGAGGTTCATTAATACCCAGAAAACTTTCTGATGTCGAGCCTCTCCCTGTCCAGTTTTCTTTAGCTCGCTTAGAAAGTAGTTGCATCTGTCTATGAAAAACTGATTTCGAACTGAGAGAGAGGAGGGGTTTTCTAATAACTGTAATGGGGGTTTTACATAAAGGGGTTTCTTAATGAGGAGGGAGTATTCTATGTTGATGAGAAGAGAATACTCTTTCTTATGAAACTTGTATGCAGTTGGTTTTTTAACAGGGCGGGGAGGGGGAGTGGGTTTCTTAGTGAAGGGATAGTGCTCCTTCTTAGGGTGGAAATTAAAATAGAACTCTTCATTATAGGGGATGAAGAATGGCTGAGAGAGGACAAACTGAGCCGGGTCGGGATCTATCCCCATGATAGTGAAAATGGATCGGTTGTATTTAAGCGTCTCATAATGCGTTTGAGTGCCTTGTTTTATGTCTATCCCTGTCTCAGCCCATAGAAGCACTTTTAGCCCGTTTCCTGATGGTGATCTCATTGATAGGAGAGTGCTTCTCCTGGAGCTCCAATACTTGTCCAGGAGGGTGACTTGTTCAGGGGTGATCTTGTCATAGTCAAGACTCACAAGATCCTGGTTATAGGTCAGCAAATTGCTGTTATTTCGATAGGAGAAAGTTCCATAAGGTGTAAAGTATGGCCTCTCCTTTTTATCAATTCCCTTTAGCTCTTTGTTCATGATCAGAGAAACAAGATCCTCAAAGCTTATCACCTTCAAGGGGTGACAGTTCTTTGTGTTATCACCTTCTCCCCAGAACATTGAGAACCTGAGAGACTGAACGAAATTAAAACCCTCAGACATTGATCAAAGATTTGATATAAAGACCGTATCCTTGCTTTGTGAAGAGTGCACTGTTGTATTTGTTTGCAAGTGTTCTCTCAGAAAGCCTTGTTTCTTCTTTGGTGAGAAAACTCATGAAGTGAGTATCAAGTTCCTTCTTCTTGTATGGCTTCATTCCGAGCTCTCTGTAAGCGTTCTGGAATTCATCCGATTCCTTCTCAAGGAGTTCTATGTTCTGAGATCCTATTAAGAGCCTCCTTTGGTTGGTGAAGAACTCCTCAAGCTTGATAGCCTTAAGCATAGTCTCTTCAGAAACAACCGTTTTTTCGGTCTTTCTTACTACCTGATCCATAGAATGAAGGATAATACAAAAGCGGAAGAGGTACGTTTCCATTTTTGTCTGCCAAGACATTTCGGAGGTATTGTAACAAAGCTCTATATTCTTGGTGTTATGCCAGTTAGCGTAAACGTCATCAGCTGATTTCGACAAGGTTAACACTGTTCCTGAAAAAGGGTTATTCAGTTCACTCATAAAGCTCAAAGCTCTGGAGACAATTCGCTCATTCATCTCGCCGGGCTTCCAGATATTGGGCTCATGTGACTGAGGTGTGCAATATAACCAGCGGTGAGCAAAGCCATCCTCAAGACCTGTCTGAAATATCAGATCTATTCTTTGCGGTTGGATCCCCCCAATGATGTTAACACAAGTCCGAGGAACGTACTCCATTTCTGCCCCGGCTCTGTCAACTTTTAAGGGAGGGCAATTAAAGAGAGAAAGGTACTGATCCCGTTCTCCTCCTCCTCTGTTGTATTTGTTGAAGTCCTTGAGCCAGCCAGCAAGTTCATCCTGAATGATGGCAAGACCTTTAGCGTTTCTCCTGTGGTTCTTGATCAAAGCTTCAAGGGTGAAATTATTTTGAATAGTCATCCTTGCCTCCGGCCTATCCCCTCGCTCATTCTTGTTCTCTCTCTCCCATTGTTTCAGCTGTTCAGTGTAAGAATGGTAAGAGCTGTCATCGTCCTGTTTTATGGCCGAAAAAGGATATTTCAGAATGTGAGACTTCTTAGAGCCTGAATTAGCGACAAGTACTACCCATAGAGCGGGGAAGGAGGAGAACTTTCCATTGTTTAGTTCAATGGAGGTTCCAAGACTAGAGGCCATAGCTGAGAGGTAAGCTCCAGCCTGAAGGTTGATGTCAAAGTTCTGAACCTCCTTGTTGTGTCGAATGATGTCCTGAATGACATCCGGGAAGATCTCTAAAGGAAAGAGGTTGTTCTTATTTTCTCCCATGACTCAGAAAGTTTTCAAGATCCGACTTTCTGTACATGAGCTTTCTCCCTCCAACCCTCGTAGGGGTAGGTAACATCCCCTTTTTTACATAGTTCCTCAGGGTGAGCTTTGACTTGATCTGAAGGAACCTCATAGCCTCTGCGGTGTTCAGATATTCCTCTGTCGGCTGTTTAGCCTGTGTCATGGTTTCCACTTTCTGGAGAACCTTCTCAGCAATACTTGTGCTCAAGGTCTCAAGTAGCTGATCAAATTGTTTTTCTATCATTTGAACTGTATTAAATTTTCATTTTATCAGCTCCCGAAAAACACCTATTTTTGAAATAGCTATCCCCACGGGAGGTTTTAAAATCAGGGCTTTGTTTCAACTTTGGCGAGTGGACAAAGCCCTTTTTTGTGTTCGATTCATTTACTCTATTTCATATTGTTTATCTATTAGAGTACACACAAAAAATATGTGCACTTTTAATGAGTCTTATTATTCTAAAATTATCCTGTTCACCCCATACTTTTATTATGTTGTTACCCTATTGAGAGATTAATTTACCCTTTTCATACTGTTTATCTTACTCATTTCCAGGCACTTCAAAAGATATGTGTAAATTACTAACAGGTATCAATAAACTTTGCAAAGCTTGAAGGGTGCTTGCATCCATTTCTTCAAAGTTTAGCTTCTTGTAAAGCATTGATTTTATTGTGTTTATGTCTCATTACGCCACAACTTTGCAAACTTTGAAGGGGTTTTATTGATATTTAATCAAGGGGTATATTATTCACCCTTGATTTAGCAGTCCGTTTATTTATGTAGATGAGCAAGCTTGACTCCGTTGTGTGCCCGCTGAACTGCATTATATCCTGAAGAGGATGACCTGCATTAAACATATTTGTACAAAAGCTCTTTCTTAGATCATGGCTGGATACGTCATTTGCTTTAGTGATACCAAGTTTTGTTAACAGAACCTTAAGTTGTTCATTGTATTCAGCATCAACAATAAGCTCTATTTCGTCATCTTGAAGCATTTGATACACTCTTTTGTTAACCGGGACAGACACTGCTCCGAGCTTTTTCTTCTTTTGCTCCTTAAACTGCCATTCGTATCTCTTAAAATCCTTATTGAAATGGATTTCAGCTTCCCCATTTTTATAGGCTTTCAGTTCCTTAAAAAGATCTGATATCCTCCAGCACATATTGTATTGAATGAAAGCTAATTTCGAGACGTTCTCAAGATCTTTCTCTCCTTTGTAATTGTAGATTTTCTCTATAT
>Ga0315907_10005548_pt1 | contig 13677 bp, 13 predicted proteins | sample LakEriMetagenome_3_FD_203525 | JGI IMG/M metagenome (GOLD analysis project Ga0315907, IMG submission 203525) | Freshwater fungal communities from buoy surface, Lake Erie, Ohio, United States - Buoy 12 MA123 | ecosystem: Environmental > Aquatic > Freshwater > Lake > Lake biofilm | place: USA...
TCGGTAAAAAGAAAGAGGTCAATGGGTACAACACATTAGGATTCTACTCGATAGATAATATCATAGAATTCGTAAAGAAAGATTAAATTAACATTATGAGATACAAACAACTGGTTACTAAAAAATTAGGTGAATTGATTAATATGATCATGTACCAAAATTCGCAAATATCGCAATTGCGCCCTCCACAAGAGTTAAAAGAAACGTTAGAAAAAATGCAATACAAGATCGGCGAGATCCAGCATTTGATCGATACAGAACACGACGCTTAATTAAAAATAAAAAGTTATGAAAATGAAACAGCTTACAGAAGAACAGATCTTAGAGAACTTACAAAAGTTTTACGGTCACATTGACAAGTATATCTCTTCGGAAAGAAAAGATGCTTTAATGGAATTTTATAAATCCAGAGAAGTTACTCTAGCAATTAGTCCTGCCTCCACAAAAATTAGTCATCATAACTGTTTTGCTGGTGGATATGTAGATCATGTTAACAGAGTTGTTGAGGCTTCTTTAGTAATGGATAAAGTGTGGGAGCGCTTTGGTCAGAAGAAAACTTATACCATTGAAGAATTAGTATTCTCTGCAATTAATCATGACCTAGGCAAACTGGGTACTAATGATGAGCCTTTCTATATTGCTAACGATTCTGATTGGCACAGAGAAAAGCAAGGCGCGTATTTTAAGATAAATACTAATATGACTCACATGAGAATTGCCGATAGAAGTTTGTACTATTTGCAGCAAGCAAATATTCCTGTGACTGAAAACGAATTCTTGGCAATAAAGCTACACGACGGTCTTTACGAGGAAGCAAATAAACCTTATTACATAACATACAGTTCTGACGTAGAATTAAAATGTAACTTACCTTACATCTTGCATCAAGCGGATTTGATGGCGTCAAGAGTTGAAACACAAATTTAAAATGATTGGAATTATTTCATTATCGCTATGGTTCGCCACTATTTTTGGCGCAGTAGTATACAACCTTTATAGAAAAAATAAAAGATTAGAAGAGATCGTACTTAACCAAAGCAGTTTTGTTAACGATACTTTATCTTTACTCGACGATTTTAACGGATTAGTAAATAAAATCGATATGACAATGTGGGTTCAATCTGACCCAGAATTATTGTCACTTTTTGAAACTATAAAAGCAATCCAAGCTAGAGTTCAACAATTTACAGGAAGAAAATAATATGGCAGAAGACATACTGGTTGAACAAGAACAGGACATGGGCCTTACTATAAAGGGCACACCTAGAAAAAGAAAGCCAAAAACAAAAAATGTTTATTTTACAACAGAAACTGAAGAAGCAATTCTAAGATATCGTGCTGCTCCAAATCAAGCCGTTGCTAATCAAATCTACAATAAGGAAATTCACTATGCCTTTTATAAATTAGCAGAGAATATTATCCATACATTTAAGTTTTATTATACTGAAGTAGACAATATAGAAGATCTTAAATACGAAGTTATCTCTTTTCTTTTGCAGAAATTACACCTTTACGATCAATCAAAAGGTAAAGCATACTCCTATTTTGGAACTATTGCCAAGAGGTATCTAATCATTTACAATCAGAAAAACTACAAAAAAATGGTCTCTAAGATGCAAGTCGAGGAGATAGACAATGCAGATAAAACACACGAAACTTTAGTCTTAGAACCTGAATCCTCAGAAATTAATAGGGTCTCTGTAATAGATGAGTTTATAAAATATGTGGACGATAATTTAGTAGATCTATTCGAAAAAGAAGGTGAAATTAAGGTAGCAGATGCCATAATAGAAGTGTTCAAAAAGAGAGAAAACATAGATATATTCAATAAGAAAGCGCTATTCATATACATAAAAGAGATGACGGATTGCCAATCCAATACTATTACAAAGGTCATCAAGAAGCTTAAAACAATCTATAAGGAAGTACTGGACCACCATATTGAAAACGTTGACCAGTGATATTTATTTAAAAAATCCTATGGAACTAGAAAAGGAAATCTTCCCTGGCAAGACATTGGCGCAATTGGTGGAAGAGGTTTATAACAAACATAAATCACAAGATTCTACCATAAAGAGCGAGATATTACGTTTGGCTGATATGATAGACGGCCCTGGAGACGCTATAGTACTTATGCCAATGATCAAAGGTTTATTGGATTCTAGCCTTAAGAACGACGAAGTTTTAATGAAAATTCTTAGTGCATTCCAAAAATCTGCTGATGCCAAAGACAAATCAGTAGAAGATGGAGGACTTTTAAGCGAGAAAGACATCGAACAATTAATGAGCGAAGTTACTTCAATAGCTCCAAAAAAACAACTACCTAGCGCATAATGAGTATATTCGGTAATAATTTTAAAGCCGATAAAACGGGTAAATTTGGTCAATACTTCATAATTGGTCGAGTTAAATCCATAGTGCAAGGACCTTTTACAAGATCTATACAAGCATACACTGCTCCTGATGGACTTCCTGCGGTTAGAGACGTTTTAGAACCTAACCCTGATTTTACTAGTTGGAAAGACTTAGGAAAGATAAGATTTGAAATGTTATATTCTAATCTTTCCGAATCCAAATTAAAACAAGTAACAGAACCGGCTTTTCCAATCTTTAGTTTTATAAAACAATACCCTCTATTGGGTGAGATCGTTTTAATTATGAGTGGACCATCTCCTGATTTAAACGATGACTTCAATGCTAAACAGTTATTCTATTTTCCTCCTTACGCTTTATGGAATGGCGTTAATCACAATGCTTTTCCTAATATGGAAGAGTACGGCCAATACATAAGTAAAGCCAGTTCTAGACCAGAATTCCAAGGCAAAACTGATACTTTAGCTTTTAGACTTCCTTTGGGTAGAACATTTATAGAGAACGAAAGAATAAAAAACTTAAGGCCTTTCGAAGGAGATATTATTCTTGAGTCTAGATTCGGTCAATCAATAAGATTCGGAAGCACCGTAAAAGGATTAAAAGCTTTAAACTATTGGTCAGAGGCTGGAAATACTGGAGATCCTATTACCATTATTAGAAACGGTCAAGGTCAACCAATAGATTCCGATCCTTTTGCTTCTACTATTGAAGATATTAATTCAGACGATTCTTCTATATACCTAACTTCAGGTCAAAAAATAGTTTTAGAAGACTTGGTTAATTTTCCATTTAGATCTTATGGAAAAGTATTAACAAAACAAACACAAACAATACTAGAAATAGAGCAAGCGCCTACTTCTAACGATATTTTATCAGCGCAACAACAAGATTCAACCGCAATAAGAAATAACTAATGTACGTTCCAGAATTTCCATATAAAGGTAAACAAATCATAATAAGTAGTGGAAGAGTAATCGTTCATGCTAAAGAAGATTCTGTATTTTTGTTCGGTAAAAAAAATGTGGGCATATCCTCTATAGGAGAAATTCACTTGGATTCTAATGTTGAGGTTTTTATAAGCGCCCCTAAAATTAGTTTGGGAGAAAAATTAAATCCTACTAGTCAGGTTGGAATGGAACCGGTTTTGTTAGGTTATCAAACCAATCAAATCTTAATGAGATTAAGCGAAACCTTATTAGAATTAGGAACAGAATTAGGTAAAGTATCTGAATCAAATCTACCTGCTTCTATGCAAATATTGGCCTCTATAGGTCCTTTCATAGTTAAAAATGCACAAGCTGTAAATAACCAAGTAACTGGTGGAGGTATTGATCCAAGAGCAGCATTTAATCTTTCAAAAGTCGTATACACCAAATAATGGCAGATAATTTAATACCTAAAGCGCCACCAAATAACCTTCCTAAGACGGCTCCAGATATTCGTCCTAAAACGGCTTTTGAAAAATTATCAACGGACGAAGTAAGGCAAATTAATAAACTTAGTTCTAATTCAAACATATTACAACCGGATTCAACTGCAGAAGGATTAGAAAAAGCAATCATAGTTGCGGGTAAAACTATTAGCGATGTACGAGGAAAGATGGACAATCTTTTTTACGGTAAATTTGAAATAGCCGCAGCAACAGAAGCAGAAGAAAATGTTGTAAATCCAATGACTAGTTTTAAAGAGACTCTTGATAAGGGAATATTCTACGTAATGGATAAATTACTAGAAGTTGATATGTGTAACATTCTAGAGTATGCTATAAATCAAATACCCGGTGGAAAAAAATTCGATCCTAATGTAGAACCTAGTTCGGATGATCCTTTGGCTAGAAAAAAATACGAAATACAACTTAAAGCATATCAAGTACAAGTATTAATAGACGATTTTTATTCTTTGTATGGAGACAATAATACTTCTAAGAAAAAGAGCGCTTTAGTTGGATTAATCAAAAAAGTAAGATTTATATTAGAGGAAGCTTTAGGTATCACACCCGAACCAGCATTATCTCCTGAACAACAAATAGAACAGGAATCTGCAAAAATTTCTTTAGCTTCCGATAGCAGAATACAAAGTATTAGATCTTTAACTGGTCAAGATGGATTAAGGGACGCGGAATTAGTGGCCGCTTTTCCAGAATTACAATTGTTTTCCAATTTTTTGGAAGACGTTTACAGGGTATTTAACAAGTATTCAGACGTTAGAAACTTTCCTAGTCAAGACGTACAAAAAATTTTAAGAAAGATAGACGATATTAGAACAATAGCAATATCAATACAAAACTTAACAACAGTTAGCGGAGCAATTAATTTAGCTGATAGATTTTTGGACGGTAGAATTTCTAAGTTCATTAAAATGATCTCTAAATTAATAGATCCTAAAAAAATAATTCCTTTCTTAAAAATAATCATAGACGTATGTAGAGTAATTATAAGAATTACTAACACTATATTAAGATTTGTATCTTTCTTTAGTAATATTATAACTTTATTTTTATTATTGGTAAAAGTGTTTTGGATTTTAAGAAAGTTCTTTTTAGGTGTTCCTATTCCAAATGCGTTTACCACTGTAGGTACTACTACAGTTGCTGCGGATGTTTTGCAACAGACTATTAAAGAACTAGGATTTTTGTTCTTCTTAAAAAGATTAAAACAGATAAATCAATTTTTACAAACTATCATAGGATTTTTGAGAAGTTTAGTGACTAAGTTATTTACTTTAGTAGAAAAAATTACAGCCCTAATATTCAATATTGAAGCTTGTTATGCAGATTCAAGCGAATTATTAGATTCCGGTTCAACATTACAATCTGAACTAGATCAGTACGGTTTAGATCAATTAGCAGGAGGAGGTACTAATATCAATCCTACTAATAGATCTGGAGGAGGCGCTGGAGGAGCTGGTGGAACAGGAGGAGCTGGTGGAACAGGAGGTAGAGCCGGTGGCGGTAACGCAAGTGGTCTTAATAATAATAGAGGAAGAGGAAACGAACAAGACGCTACTAATATTTCTGGTAGAGTTTTAGATGCTAACGCAAATGGAAACGGATTTGGTGTAATAAATGTAGTTCCTAGTGCAAGTGATTTAAATGCTAGAAGAAGAGGCACTTATATAGATCCAGCATTGTTACAAGAATTTAAAGATGTAAGAGATCTTTTAAGAGATAGAGCTCAAAGACTATTGGAATTTTTAAACAATTATTTCGATAAAAAGAACGCTAAGAATAATACATTCGGACCTTACACTATAGAAATATTAACAGAACAGTCGGTAGATACTGAAATAAGATTAAGAAGAAGATACGGTATCGCTATAGACAATAAAGGAATACTAGCCACTCAATCAGATGCTACTTATGCATCGGACGATAAAATTATTATTTCTGAGGTTAAAGCTAAATTACTCGCCTTAGGTTTAGTTAATACAGGAGCTTTAGGCTATTCTCAAAAAGCTAACGTAATGTTAAACGGACTTGGAGGCACTAACGCAAACGGTCAATCTGGAGCTTCTGGTCTTAGAGATCCTTTAATGACAGGTCTTGGAGATTTGTCTGCTTCTAAAACTGGTCAAAATATAAATCCGGCTGGAGGTCTAAGTCAAACTTTTGGTTTAGGAGGTATAGCTTCTAATAATCAATCTTCTGCATTAAATAGAACAAAAGCTGACGGTTCTCCTTCGAGTCTATCTATTTCAAATGCTAGTGTAGATGGAATTGGCACTGGTTTAGACGGAATGACAATTAACGTGTCTGACGATGATTACGGAAATAGCTTGGATTCTTTCTTATCAGAAGACGCCAAAAGAAAACAAACTCAATTAGAAGGTCAAAAAAATCAAAGCGGTGGAAATCAACCTAACTTAGGATTTTCTGGATTTTCTGCTAACGATATTGCCGTTATGGAAGAGTCTATGAACTTCTTGACAGACGACGATATTACTATAGACGATATTGAATTTATGGAATTTGATACTGGAGAAGACGATCCAGATAGCGAAGACGATGATCCACCAGAAGGTTTAGGTATCAATGGATTCATCAATAGTATTAAAGGAGGTAAAAAGTTAAGAAAGAGAATGAGAAAGATGATGGCTAAAGCTTCGTCAGATCTTGCAAATAACTTAAAGCAAACTGATCCAAGTGGAAAGTATGGAGGAAAAATTGCAAATAGACAGGCCAACAAACAAGCTATAGCAGAAAAGAAAAATAAAATTACAGACTTAAGAGAACAGATCTCTAATTGGAAAAAAGAAAGAGCAGCGTCTTTATTATTAGGACCTATTGCTTTTGCGTTAGCAAAAAAAGCGTTAGATCCAAAAATAGAAAAGAACGAAAGAGAGATAAAACAATTGGAAGCAGAAATTAAGCAATTAGAAGGAGGTCAATCTGTATCTAGCACAAATCAATCTGCGCAGTCTTCAACCTCTGCAACAGGAGGAGGCCCAGGCGGAGGAGGATCGGTAAGTTATGCTGGAAGTGGAGGATCATATTATTCATCCGAACAAGGTAAATCAGATTCTGTTCAAAGAGTTAAATAAAAAAGGAATATTATAAAATCAATATTTATAGGATATGGCAAAAACTAATCAAATAGACTTACTTAGAAAATTGATCAGGGAAGAGGTTGCAAAAGCGATCCGTCAAGAAATGCCTGCGGTTTTGAAAGAGATGCAGATCCCAAGCGCTTCTAAAGAGGTTATAAAAGAATCTAAAAAGGTAAAACCAACGATCCCAGGAACCCTAAATTCACAACCAGTGCGTCCGGTTCCCAACTTCTCAGGCAATCCTTTGGCAAATATGCTAAACGAAACAGCTATGAATATGGGAGATATGGACGAAGTGTCTTTTACCACAGGAGATTTAGGTGCAGAGTCAATAGGAATAGATCCTACTAGTTTCTTTCAACCAAAGCAAGTGGCAGTAGGAGACGTAAATAGCATGTTGGCAACAGCAAGACCTAGTTCAGATCCAAGCATGGTTCAAATAAACGAAGTACCTGACTTTACGGGTCTTATGAGTAAATTAAAAGCTAAAGGCGTTATCTAATGGCATACAACGCTAGAAAAATATCGCCCCTTGACTTACGTCCATCCACAGCAATAGGAGTTAAAATACCTTTTTCTGCGTTAAACGTTTTTGATAGCGTGTACAGCACTAAAGATCAAACGAAGTATAACTTAATAAACTTCTTGTTAACGGATCCAAGAGAAAGACCTTTTAATCCTAATTTCGGTGCTGGATTAAGATCTTTTCTATTCGAACAATTGGAGACAAATACCTCCGACGATTTAAGAACGATGCTAATCAGTCAGATAGAGTCTAATTTTCCAAACGTTAATATAATCAATTTAACAGTTACTTCGGATGTTAACATAGGAGCAATTAATATAGAATTTAGTTATAATATTAGAAATACAAAAGAGTCAGACGAAGTGTTATTGACAATACAAAACGTATAAAGATGCCAAACAGTACAGATGTAAAATATCTTAATAAAGATTTTAGTTCGTTTAAATCGGACCTAATAGAATATGCTAAATCGTATTATCCTACGGTGTATAACGATTTTACTCAAGCCTCTCCTGGCTCCATGTTTATAGAAATGGCGGCTTACGTTGGAGACGTTTTATCTTTCTATTTGGACAATCAATTACAAGAAACTTTTTTACAATACGCAAAGCAAAAAGGTAATTTGTACTCTATGGCTTATATGTTGGGCTATAGACCAAAGACTACTTCCGCTGCTGTTGTGGATCTTGAAGTATACCAACAAGTGCCTTCGGCTAACGACGCTGGTACTATCGTTCCGGACTTTACTTACGCTGTTACTATTGCTGACGGTATGCAAGTAAGATCAAACATAAATAATTCTAATTTCTTTTACGTTCCTAATAAAGTAGATTTTACAGTATCTTCTTCTTTAGATCCTACTACAGTTTCTACTTACACCGTGGATTCATTTGGAGTACCAACCAGCTTCTTACTTAAAAAGAATACGCAAGCAATATCAGGTCAAGTTAAAACTCAACAATTTAATTTTGGATCTGCTGAAAGATTCATTACTATCAATTTACAAGATACCGACATTATCAACATATTGAAGGTACAAGATTCTAATGGTAATTTATGGTACGAAGTTCCTTATTTGGCTCAAGACTATATATTGAATCCAGTTACAAACACAGCAGCTAACTATCCAGAATTCTATCAGAGCTCTAATCAAGTTCCTTACATGATAGAAAAATTAAACGTTCCTAGAAGATTTACTACGAGATATCAAGCTGATGGAACTATGAATATAGAATTCGGAGCAGGAATTAACCAAGTTTCTGATACTAGCGTAATTCCAAATCCTAATGCAGTTGGTATTGGTCTTACCTCTGGTTTGACTTTATTGAATACTGCTTTCGATCCTACTAACTTTGTTACTACACAAACTTACGGATTAGCTCCTCAAAATACCACATTAACATTCACTTATTTAGTTGGAGGCGGAGCTTCTGCTAACGTATTATCAAACGAATTAACTTTCATAACCAGCAAATCGGTTACTGCTGCAGACGATTCTTTTCAAAATACTATTGTAACTAATAACGTAAATCCAGCTTCTGGTGGTGGAGACGGAGATTCTGATGTGGAATTAAAGTTAAACATTCAGGCAGAATTTTCTAGTCAATTAAGAGCGGTTACTCAAGAAGACTATTTAGCAAGATGTTTAAGCATGCCTTCTAAATTTGGTAAAGTTGCTAAAGCATATATAACAAAAGACGATGCTACGTATACAAACTATTTAGCCGCAGACAATAGTCAAAGAGATCAATTGTTAGTGAGTCTTTACATATTAGGATTAGACATAAACAACAATCTAGCAGTGCCTTCTATGCCTCTTATGACCAATTTAAAGAATTACATATCAGACTATAGAATGTTGACTGACTCAATAAACATTAAACCTGCTTATATAATTAATATTGGTTGTGATTTTGATATTGTAATAAGACCTAACTATACAAGTCAAGACGTATTGGCTAGATGTTTATTGTCTTTGCAAAATTATTTTGACACCGATAACTGGCAAATCAATCAGCCTATTATATTAGGAGATTTGTATGCTTTATTGGATCAAATAGACGGAGTACAAACAGTTAAAAATGTATCGATTGTAAACAAATCAGGAGAAGCGAACAACTACTCTAAGTATTCTTACGACATTACAGCCGCTACTTTAAACAATGTAATATATCCTTCTTTGGATCCGTCTATATTCGAATTAAAGTTTCCTCAAACAGACATAAAAGGTAGAGTAGTAACATTTTAAAGAATAACAAATGGCCATATATAAAATATTTCCAACAGCAGACGCAACAGTATACTCAAGATTTCCTGTAAAAAATACGGGTCTTGATGAGATATTAGAAGTGTCGGCTAAAAATAACTCTACGTTAGTCGATTATTCAGTGGACATAGATCCTAATGGAATTATATCAAACGATGATTTAAGAAGAGCTCTAGTATTGTTTAGTGATCAAGATATTAATACTATAAAATCTTACGCTACAGGATCTTGGAAAGCAGGGTTAAAATTGTATTTGGCTAATGCTGAAAACCTAGCTACTACGTATAGTCTTGAAATAAGACAAGTATCCTCTTCTTGGCAAATGGGAACCGGTAAGTACAACGATTATCCTGAAACAGTTAACGGAGTTTCTTGGTTCAGTCCAACCGCTTACGTTACAGCTTCTAATACTTGGGTAAACGCTTCTTATTTCTTAACTCCTGGAGGCGGTAATTGGACTGGCTCATTCGCTACTCAATCTTATACTTACAAAGATGCGAAAGACATAAATGCTGACGTGACTTCAATAGTACACAGTTGGTTTAGCGGATCCGAAAATAATGGATTTATCGTTAAGCATCCTACGGCTGTAGAAAATTACTCTGCTAGTTTTGTGGCTCTTAGCTTCTTCTCAGTAGATACTCACACTATATATCCTCCTACTTTAGAAATGAAGTGGGACGATAGCTCTTATACAACAGGAAGTCTTAGCGTTTTAAATAACAATAGTTTTATATTAAGTTTGGAAAATAACACAGGAACTTATAAGTACGATACAACGAAATATAGATTTAGAGTTAATGCAAGGGACAAGTATCCAACTAGAACTTTCACTACTTCTTCTATTTATAACGTAAATAAGGCGTTACCTCAAAATTCTTATTGGTCTTTACAAGATGTGAAATCTGAAGAAATCATTGTGGATTTTGATACAACATATACAAAAATAAGTTGCGATGCTACAAGTAGTTACTTTGACTTATATATGACAGGATTAGAACCTGAAAGATACTACAAGGTACTAATCAAAACTGTATTACCAACCGGAGAAAACATCGATGTAGATAATAATTACATCTTTAAAATAATTAGATAATAAATGTCAACATCTGTAGAATTAGTAAAAGAAGTAAGAGGAGTCAATACATATAATAAAGTAATTGATTCTAGTTTTACAGAATTGGTACCACCAGCCTTACCTGCTGCTGCGCCTGAATCTGTTACTGTAGAAGATTTTTTTAGATATTACGATCAATTGTTTTTTGATATTCCTGCTAATGGAGCTTCAGAGTCTCACGAATCTTTGGTTTCACGAAGTCAAGAATATATTGGTGGATCAGTATTAGATCCAGAGAAACAAGCTCTGATAGAAGAAATTAACGCTCTTCGTCAACAAATTTTGGATTTAAGTCAAACGTACCTAACTATCAATAAAGTACTTTAATGGAAAAAGTTAACATAATATACGAAGGTCCTGGAATTGTTCAACAGGATTATTCTCCTCAAGACGATCGTTTAATAACATCGAACTATATTACTGCAGAATTTGGAGATTCTAGCGATTATATAGAATTCTTTGTGTACGATCAAAACGGAAACTTAGAGTTTGTTAACTATCAATTAGAGGACTATTATCCTGATTCTAAGAGTACCATTAAAGAGAATAGATATTCTGCTTTAGTATTAGATCCTCAAAAAGATTTGAATTCTTTAGGATTCAACAGAGGAAATCTAACTACACAATACAACTTTTTAAGAAGACTTTTTAATTCTTCTTTTGGTACTTTTTATTGGATAAAAGAAGTTTCTTCTTCTAGAACAGAGTTAAGACTATCTTCTCAAGTTTTAAGTAATACAGCTATATTAAACGCCTTTAGTCAGTATCAAAGTTATGTTACTACTAAAAATTACTTTCCTGATTTTTACTTAAACTTTGGAAATAACGAATTAATCCTTGCTAATAATGTAGCTTACTCTGAAGATCCTGATACGGGAGAAGCTAGTTTACTTATTAAATTATACGAACCACTACCTGATGCTTACGATATTAAAAGCGAATTATGGTTAGTAGATAAAATTGCTGAGTCTGTTAGCTTTAACGTAGACTTTCAAATTGAAGCAGACGCACAAATAAGCATTAACAACTTAAGAGGTCCAAACTTTAAAATAGCAGTTAATCAAAAAAATGGTCAAACAACTCCTTACTATTCTTACGCAAGTCTTTTAACTAGCGAAATAAGTTCGTCTTATCAAAAGATGTTATCTTATTATCAAGATAAGTCCGTAGATATTAACGTTGACTACACTAACTTTGGTAACTTTATACACTTCTCTAACGCAACAGAAAGAGTAAACAATTTTGTGTATAAGCTAGAGTTATTGGAATCCTATAATGCTCAGATAGCTGCGCAAAACGAACTAACTGCGAACGGAACTAGCAATATAATAGTATCGTCTTCTATAAGTACAATTGAAAACTCTATCAATAATTTAATAGAGAAATTTGATCTATACGAATACTATTTATATTTTAGTTCGGCTAGTTTCGCTTGGCCAAAAGCTAGCACCACTCAGCCTTACGAATTATATTCTGTAACTTCTTCACAAGCGATTAACTGGTTGGGCTCTGCTGATACTGTTCCAACATCGGGAGCTCCTTCTTTATTGTACTCTGCTTCTATTTACGATGCAACAAATAAAGATCAATTAGTAAATTCAATACCGCAATATCTTTTAGACGATCCAAGTAATGCTCCTTATACTACGTTCTTGAATATGATCGGCCAACACTTCGATAATATTTGGTTGTATTATAAAGACGTTACTACTAGATACGATGCAACAAATAATCCTGATACTGGTATTTCTTTGGATGTGGTTTCTGATGCTTTAAGGGGATTAGGTTTCGAACTGTATACCAATTCAAACGTATCTGATAACTTGTACTATACTTTATTTGGCATAAATCAAGATGGAAGTTTATTACCTCCTACAGGATCTGAGGTAATTAATACTTACGTCACTTCTAGTATTGCTACTATAGGTAACGAACAATTACAAGGAGAATTATATAAAAGACTGTATCACAACTTACCTTACTTACTAAAAACAAGAGGTACACAAAGATCAGTCAAAGCATTAATTTCAACATTCGGTATACCAGAAAGCATCTTAACTGTGAACGAATTTGGTGGAACTTATTGGACTGGTAGCGTTGGTATATTTGAAATAAACAACGATAAAATAGATATCGATTCCGGTTCTATGGAAAATGAGCATGCAATATTTGGTCATACAGATATGTACATGACTCCTACTGAATTAAGCGCTTCTGTTTTATCTCCTTATGCAACTGTTCAATGGTATAACACAGATAAAAGAATCAATACGACTGATGTTGAAGTTGGCTTTTCTCCTGCTAATAGCATCAATGCAAATATAACCGGATCTTTACCTAGCTTAAATATAAATCAATTGATAGGTAAACCAGAGTATGCTTATTCAGGATCTTATCCGGCTTTGGACTTAGAAAGAGATACCTACTTTGCTTCTTATACTCAACCTCATAGCGTTTGGGAATACATTAGATTGATTAAGTACTATAACAACGTACTATTCAAAACTATTAGAGATTTTGTACCTGCCAGAGTAAACTTATCCACAGGTATAATTGTTAAGAGTCACATTCTAGAAAGAAATAAGTACGCTAGACACGAGCCTAGTATGAGCATGGATAATAATCTATCTCAATCTATTGATATGATTTACGTAGATGGGGGCAGCGGTGGATCTATTTCTGGAAGCACTATCAACTCTGGGTTTTATACTTCTTCTTTAGGGCTAATTCCTTATACTAGTACAGACGGAATAGAATTATATAACGGTGAATTTGGTGGAACTGTAATTACTGCAACTACTCAAGAGTCTATAGGCAATCAAACAGAAGTTTCGTCTATACAATTTGATG
>Ga0315907_10005550_pt1 | contig 13674 bp, 10 predicted proteins | sample LakEriMetagenome_3_FD_203525 | JGI IMG/M metagenome (GOLD analysis project Ga0315907, IMG submission 203525) | Freshwater fungal communities from buoy surface, Lake Erie, Ohio, United States - Buoy 12 MA123 | ecosystem: Environmental > Aquatic > Freshwater > Lake > Lake biofilm | place: USA...
CTGGCCAATCCCCAAAGGGACCAGCCTTACCACTGGACGGGTTTTACGCCGCCCGCAGCGCCAATACGGCGCCGCTTCAGTGGCAGAGTTTCTCACCGCCGCGTACAAGAAGCTTTAAGCGCTTTGACAAGTCGACCGCGGCCACAATGTGTCTCCTCTCGAATATTTGAGAAAACTGAACCTAACCTACCAGACCGCAGTTTGGACGTTTTGTTTTAAGGTAATACAACTTATTTTATCTCGGGGGCAGACCCTGTCCGGTCAATTAGGGGGCGGCTTCAGGAGGCAACGACTGCTTCAACAGTGCACCTACTTATTTTTTGTGTTATTTGGCTAACCATTCTTAAAAATAACATAGTTTTTAACAAAGCTACTTTTTAAAAGCTTTCTGTTCAGAACTAAAGTGTCCAGTTTGACTTTCAATATGGTCTATTTTCATGCTTGCGATTATTTAGTGAGCCAATGAAGACGATTTTACTCTTCACCTTGCGATTAATTCAAAATGCGATTGATTAATCTGCTAATTAGTACTTGTACAGTATACAATCAGAAAATTTATAAATACAACGCATAATACTATCCTCTGTGTAAGTATTTTTCATAACAAAACACACTAGCTCCCATTTGCTTCATTTGGAGTTCCTTCACGTGGTACCAAGTATTTGCAAAATAGACGCCTCCAGAAGCGGCCGTGGACATAGACACAGTTCTTGTCGTTGATGATATGCCCGAGATCGCCTAATGGGTGGACGGCCCGGGCACCTCATCAGGCTAAGCTCGTCAGCAACGAGACGGTGCTGCGTGCGCGCTCGGCCTATGAAGATTTCGAGGCGCAAGACAGGCGCCATCTCCTGCTGCGCCTATGGTACGATTTCGATGGCATTTCGACCTGCAGCGGCGTGATAGGCACTTTGCCTAATGGAAATCTCGGGCGCGCTATTGGGGAAACCGCACCGGCCTAATCGCTACCTTGCGGACTAATGCTTAACTGCAAGAGTGGCATCCGGAAGGTTGACGCGAAAGTTCTCACTCTCATCGGCCTATCCGGTCTACATCACGTCACAAATCCGTGCCGTTGGGCAAGATCACGAGATCGCGAATGGTGACGTTGCGCGGCCTTGTTAGCATGAACAGCAAAGCGTCGGCGACTTCGACAGGTTCCATCAGGCTGCCGGCGGCGAGCGCTTCGTCCATCTTGGCCTTGGGCCAATCCTTTAGCAGCGCCGTGACAACGGGGCCCGGCGCCACCGCCCCCACGCGCACACCATGCTTGGCAACTTGGCGGCGCACCGTGTGCACGAACGCCTGCACGGCATGTTTCGACGCGGTGTAAATCGGTTCCCACACCACCGGCACGAGACCGGCGATCGAGCTGGTCAGGACGATGTCGCCAGTTTTTCGTTCGACCATATGCGGCAATACAGCATGCACGGAACGAAAGGCTGCATTGATATTCAGATTGAGCATCCGGTCCCAAGCGTCAGGATCGCCCGTCACGACGTCACCGCCGATATAGGCGCCGGCATTGGCATGGAAGATATCGAGATGCCCGACGAGCTTTAGGATCTTCGGTAGCATCGTAGCCATGCTGCGCGGATCCGTCAGATCGACCACGACCGGCGCTGCCATCGCGCCGAGATCCGCACAAGCCGCCTTCAAGGCGGTTTCGTCGCAATCGACGAGGGCCACGCATGCGCCGGCTTCGACCATCGCCTTGGCGCAGGCAAGGCCAATCCCCGATGCCGCGCCCGTTACCGCCGCGACTTTTCCCTTCAAACCCTCAACCATAAGCCCCCCAAGATCCTACCAGCCGACACGCCATTAGAACGGTAAGGCGTGCTTTCGGAACACGCGCCGGACGACAAGGCGGAATACGACGTCCGCCAGCAACCCCATTGCACCCAGCGTGATAATACCCGCGAAAGCATTGGCCGTTTTCAGGAACAAGCGTGCGTTGTAGATTAGGAAGCCAACCCCTTCGTTCGCGGCGATCATCTCAGCGGCGACGACGCTCATGAACGAGAATCCCATGCCGACGCGCATTCCGATCAGGATCGCGGGCACAGTCGCGGGCAACACAACATACAGCAAAACCTGTCTCCGCGAGGCCCCCAACGAACGAGCGGCCCGGCCTGGACTTTCGTCGATCGACGCGGCGCCAGCCATCGTGTTGATGAACACGGTGAATAACGAGGTGTAGATGATGATCGCGATTTTCGACTCTTCGCCGATGCCGAACCATAGGATCGCGATGCCGAGTAGTGCGATCGGCGGTACGAAACGGAAGAAATTGAAGAACGGTTCCACGACCAGCCTGATCGCGGCAATGCGCCCGGCGACCAATGCGATCGGGATAGCGATGATGCAGCCGATACTCCAGCCGACGAGGATCCGGAAATAGCTGATCGCAATCGCCTTCGGCAGATCGCCGCTTTCCGTCAACGTCACCATAGCCTGGACGACTGCTATAGGCGACGGAAAGAACCAGGGCGTGCTGAACGACGCACCGATCGTCCACGCGATCAACGTGACGACCAATGTCAGCGTCGTCATAAACACGGGATTTGAGCCGTCAAACAAGCGCAATAAAACGCTGCGGTTATTGGTATCGCCGCTCATACACCCGCCTCCCCGTCCGCCTCGGCGCGCGCCTCAAACTCGATCGCATCGGTCAGTCGGTTGAATAATTCAGTAAACGCGCCGTCCATCCGCGCGCGTGGGCGCGGCAGATCGACTTCATGGATCGCGCGAATGCGCGAACCAGGACCTTTGGTCATGATCCCGATCCGATCGGCCAGCCAAATCGCCTCGGCGATGTCGTGCGTCACGAACAGCACGGTTCGGCGCCATTTATCCCAGATCCGCGCGACCTCCCTCTGCATGCGCCCGCGCGTATGCGCGTCGAGGGCCGCGAAAGGTTCGTCCATCAACAGGATATCGGGATCGTTCGCCAGTACCCGCGCGATCTGCACGCGCTGCTTCATACCGCCCGAAAGCTCACGCGGCAGCTTGGCGCGGTGGTCCCAAAGCCCGACCAGCCGCAACAGCTCGTCCACCGGCGCGCGCCATTGACCTTCGGAAACGCCCCGGATGCGCGGCCCGAACGACACGTTTTCTTCAACGGTCAGCCAATCGAAAAGTGCACGGTCAGACTGGAACACCACGCCGCGATCCTTGTTGGGCTCGCCGACGGCACGGCCACCGATTTCCACGGTCCCGGCCGTCGGACGCACGAATCCGGCCACGAGATTGAGTAGCGATGTCTTACCGCACCCCGATGGCCCGAGCAGACAGAAGAACTCGCCATCGTGCACTTCCAGATCGACGCCTTCGAGCGCCTGATAAGGCGGTTCCCGGCGTCCGCCGGAGAACCGCATGCCCACGCCCTTTATGCATATGGCCGAATTTACCTTCATGATCAAAACTTGTGCTTCTCTAGCTTAACCCGCGAAGGATCTATTTCCTTCAGCCACTTGCTGCTGATCCACTCGCCCATGTTTGGCATCGAATCCATCTCGTTGTTCGATTTGAGATACGCGCCGTAGGTCTCGTACATGTCGATATGCGCGTCGCTCAGCGTGCCGGGCCAACCCTCCGGCCAACCGCCGTTCCTCCAAATTTTCGTTACGTCAGCCGACGTAATCTGTAACGCGCGGGCGGTAACTTGAGCGCCCGCGTCGGGATTTTTCTTCAGAAACTCAACCGCATCGATCCACGCCGCCACCAAGGATTTCATGGCTTGGTCGCCGTTCTTCTGCACCCAAGCGCAGGTAACGTTGACGGGCGATACGTCGCGGAACGCCTCGCCGATGTTGCCGAAGCGATGCACCTTGTTGCCGGCGATCTCCAGCGCAAGCGACGGCGTGGGTTCCGGCCAGATAATGCCGTCGACATTACCGCGCGCCAGCGCAATCGGCTGATCCTCCTCAGCGAGATTGACGATTGACACGGTGTCGCGCGCGATGCCCTGCTTGGCAAGCCACATATGCAACGCCACTTCGCCGATGCCACCCCTACGCGTGCCGATCTTCTTGCCGACCATGTCCGCCGGCACCTTGATCGACGTGACTGTCACCATGTTGACCGTGTTGACGTCGACGAAGGTGATGCCGGCTTTGAAGCAGGCCTTTCCGCTTTTCAGCAGCGGGAGAAGAATGCGCGTATTGGGAAAGGCTACGTCGAGATCGCCCGCGAGCGCGGCTTCCATCGTGGCGATGCCCGAATTGAAGATACGGGACTCGATCTTCAATCCGTGCTTGGCCGCGATCCCATTCGAGGCGTCGTTGAGCACGAACACCGGCCCGAACAATACGTTCGAGGCGGCACCGATGCGTACGGTGACCGGTGTCTGCGCGAACGCAGAAGTGGCGGCAGCGAAGGCCAGTCCGGCGGCGAGAAATCCGCCGGCCAACCGGCAATAGGTCGATGCGAAGATCATGATTCTCCCTTTCTCTTCTCAGTTGCGGTGCGTCGGCTGATCGTCACGCCAGCGCGCCAGTCAGTGCGCACCGGCGGCGACGAAATCGCAACGCCGAAATTCGCCTCAAACTGGTAGGATATTGCCCCTGGCTTCAATTACAGAAGTCCCGACACGACGGCAGGCTTCATCGACGCCGAGCTTTTAAGTTGGCCAGAATCCATGAAGAATTTCACCTGATCCTCTAGCCCTTCGACGAAATCGGCGTCGGACATCAGCGCCTTCGTCTGGGGGCGATCGAAGAATCCGCTCGCGGTCATCAACTCGCGCATGATCGCGATATCGGTCGGCGTACGCTGCTCCGTGTTGACATAGGCGTTGATCTCGCGGATTGCCTCCTCCGTCGTCACGGGATCGCGCAAATACGGGACCGCACGATCGTGATAGGCGCCGAGAAAAGCCACCATCGCCGCCCGCTGCGCGTCGAGCGCGCCTTGCGGCGCCACGAACACGTCATAATTGATGAAAGGTTTCGTCAATCCAGCGCCTTTCGTAAAGTCGGTATGCACGAACAAGCGACGCGTATCGGGCTTGATCCGCTGGATCATCAACGCGCCTATTAACGCGGGAACTACCGCGTCGATGCGTCCTGCCAGGAACGCCGCTTGCGCGTCGCCCGCCGGCAGGTTGACGTATTCGATGTCCTTCATTGTCATTCCGTGCTTAGCAAGTACGCGGGCCAGGAAATATTGCAGGCCAGTCCCTTGCGGCGCCGAGACGCGCTTGCCCGCAAGACTCGGCACGTTGGCCACGCTAGGACCGCCTAGCAGCATGAACAAAGGCACGGGATCGGTCGAGATCGACAGGATTCGCAGCGGAATCGCCTCGCCCGCCAGCGCCAAGATCGCGGCCGTCGCAGAAACGGAACTGAGCCCCAAACTGCCCCCGCCCATCGCTTGGATGATCTTCGGACCCGCAGCACCGGTGAACAGCGTTGTGTTGATGGCGGCGCCCGCCTCACGGAACCAACCCTTTTTCGAGGCAACCTCGATCAAGCCCGAGACGGGATTGCGTATCAGGCCCAGTTCGATTGGCTTAGCGGCTTGCGCGCGAACAATCGTCGGAATAGCAAGCGTCGCGGCGGCGGCAAGAAATTGGCGGCGGCCTGGCGAGTATAGATTGCTTTTGTGGGTCATCCTTGCCTCCAGAGGGGTTTCAGTTTTTCTTCGTCAGCGCCGCAATCGGTACTGTCGCGAAACGTTTATCTGGCGCGACACCGGCTTCCGGCCGACCAAGCTGGCCCGCCCCAGTCACGCCCCACTTACGACCATCGATCACTGGATCGACGTAGGTATCGAACCAAGCCGTCAGTTGGCCGCGCAATTCGGCGACCTGGTCCACGTGACGCGGATCGTCGATCAAATCGTAGCGCTCGTCTGGATCGGCGGCCAAGTGATAGAGCTCATGCGGACCAGACGGATCGCGATGGACGTATTTCCAAACCGACGTACGGATCATCCGCACGGGCCCGTATTCGTCGAATACGACGACCGGTACATGTATGCCGCAGTTCTTGCCTTCCAGTGTCTGACGGAAGCTCGCCCCCGGACGACCCTGGCGCGTATCGCGGCCAAAACCGAGATATTCATGCAGCGTCGGAAACACGTCGTAGGCGCTGGTCAGGCGTTCGGCGACGATCCCTTCGGGAATTCGGCCGGGCTGAGTGAAGATGCACGGCACCTTCACCGACGTATCGTACATGTTCTGCGGGCGAGTCCCGTTGCCCTTGCCCCAGATCCCGTGATGGCCGCAGTTCATGCCGTTGTCGCTCATGAAGATCACGAGCGTACTCTTCGTCAGCCCAAGACGTTCGATTTCCGCGACGACTTTGGCGATTCCCATGTCCATCGCGGTCGTCGCGGCGTAGTAGCCGACTAGCGAATCGCGCCGGTTGCTGTTGCCTTCGTCGGTCGCGGGGTTACCGTCAGCGTTGAAACGATGTGGCGGTTCGATCGGGCAAGAATCGAACGCGCAATCGGCATATAGGTCGGTGTATTGCTTGGGATGCGAAGCGATCCAAGGGTAATGCGGCGCCGTGTAATTTAACGCCAGCCAGAACGACTCGGGCCGGTCGTTCTCCCGCGCCAAAAAGTTGATCGCGCGATCGGTCAATTCCTCGGTCAGATAGCCTTTGCCTTCAACGAGTCGATCGTCTTCGACCATCGGCGCAGCGAAATAGGCGCTCATCCCCGACTGATGCGCGTACCAATCCACATAGCCCGGGCGCGGTGCGTCGCTCGCCCCCAAATGCCATTTGCCGATCAGACCGCAACGATATCCCGCCTTGATCGCGACATCGGTGATCAGCGTCTTCCCTTCCAGATAGTCGATCCGATTGGGGCCGACATTGCCATCGCGGATCCAGTCGTGAACGCCATGTTGGGACGGAATTTCGCCGGTCAGCAGCGACGCGCGCGCGGGCGAGCAAACCGGCGATACGCAGAAGAAATTCTCGAAACGCATTCCGCGCGCCGCGAGCCCATCCAACCCGGGCGTGATGATCTCCTTGTTTCCGGCGCAACCCATCGCCCAAGGGCCTTGGTCGTCGCTTAGGATGAAGACTACGTTCGGTCGTTCGGCATTACGGCTGGCCATCGGCTGATTTCCTTAGTTTCCAGACATCGCACGCGCGTCTTGCATCGCGCTCCATAACCCCCGTTTCACGGCGACGAACGCGTCGCTGACGCGCATCGATTCGTTACGCGGGCGGTCGATATCGACGCGAATGATTGACGCCACACGACCGGGACGGGCCGCCAACACCACGACGACGTCCGATAAGAACACGGCCTCGTCTAGATCGTGGGTCACGAACACGACCGTATTGCCAGTCTCGCTCCACAGATCGAGCACGACTTGCTGCATCACGTGCTTGGTTTGAACGTCAAGCGCGCTGAACGGTTCATCCATCAGCAGCACGTCGGGCGAATTCGCGTAAACCCGTGCGAGATCCACGCGTTTGCGCATGCCGCCCGAAAGATGCTTGGGATAGGCCTTGCGAAATTTCGACAACCCGACCTGAGCGCTCCAATGTTCAACCAGCCGCGCGCGCTCGGCCTTCGCAACACCGCGCGCCTTAGGTCCGTATTCGATATTCCCTTCGACCGTCAACCACGGAAACACCGCATCCTGCTGGAATACGAAGCCGAGCTTCGAATCGATTTCCGTCACGCGCCGTCCGTCGTGCAGCGTTTCGCCCTCGCTGGACGGCAATAGCCCCGACATGATTCTCAGCAAGGTTGATTTGCCGCAGCCGGATTCGCCGATCAGGCTGACGAACCGGCCCGGCTCGATAGACAGGTTAATGTCCTTAAGGACCGTCAGCGGTTCCGCCTGGGCGTCGATCTTGAAACGGTGGGTAAGCCCGCGCGTCGCGAGCTTTGGCGTTGGAACGTCCGTCATCGGCGAACGTCCGCCCATTTGGTGAGATATTGACCGGCGACTTTGGCGACTTGATCGAGAATCGAGCCCACAATACCGATCACCACGATGCCAACTATCGCGATGTCGGTACGGAAATACTGGCCAGCGTTCTGAATCATGAAACCGAGCCCCGTAGGCGCTGCGATCAATTCTGCGGCGACGAGCGCCAGGAACCCGGTCGACATAGCCGTGCGCATGCCCGCGATCAGATAGGGTACGGCGCTGGGCAGCGCCACGGTCCAGAAGACGCGGATCTTTCCCGCACCCAGGATGCGTGCAGCATCCACATAGATTTGCGCGACCTCTTGCATACCCGCTCGCGCGTTTACAACGCAGGGCTTGAAAACTGCGAGCGCGATGATGATGATGCGTGAAGGCTCGCCGATGCCGATCCACACGATAACGAGCGGGATATAGGCAAGCGCCGGAATCGGACGGATCGCATCGATCAGTGGGTTCAGAAAATAACCCCAGAATCGGAACCAGCCGGCGAGACAGCCGAGCAATACGGCGAGCGCCGTACCGACGACGAACCCGATCAAAACGCGCTGGAGACTGGCGAAGGTATTGATCGCCAAATCGCCGCTGCGCAGTTCCTCCCAGAAGGTCAGCGCGATACGCGGCGGCGACGGCACGAGCGCGGGATTGACGCCGGGCCGCGTCGCTACGAACCAGTAGAGAATGACGACCAGCGCGATCGACAATCCACCCAGGAGTACCGAAGGGCGGAAGAGCGCGACGAAACGCGACGGCACTGTTACGGCGGGATCGGCGCTCATCGTTCTGTATCTTTCCGTGCTTGGCGCGCGACGTCGTGCAAGCCATGCATTGCGCCGCGCAGCGCCGGATATAGGGCTTTGTAGATTGCGAAAGCGCGGTCGTAGGATTGCGTCGCTTCCAAGCGCGGACGTGCCGCCTCGCGCAACGTGACCCAGCCCTTCAGCGCCTGTTCGCGGCTGGCGAGGCCCACGCCCAATGCCGCGAGCAGCGCCGCCCCCATTGCCGCCTCGACCTCCTCGGAAATCGTCAAGATCGGCCGACCAGTCATGTCCGCGATGATCTGCAGCCAGAGTTGCGATTTCGCAGCACCGCCGACTATGATCAATTCATGATCAAGCGTCGCATCGGGCAAGGCATCGATATTGTGTCGTAGCGCGAAAGATACGCCTTCCAGCACGGCGCGATAGAGATGCGCGCGGCCATGCGCAAGCGTCAGGCCGACGAAGGCCCCACTCGCCCGCCCGTCCCAGACCGGGCTGCGCTCGCCCATCAAATAAGGCAGGAAGATCAGACCATCAGCGCAAGGCGGCAATTCGCGCGCCGCCGCCTCGAGCGCGGCGTAGGTCTCGCCCGCCGAGGCGAGCTGCGGTGCCAATTGTTCGACAAACCACGCGACAGATGCGCCCGCCGTTGCCGCTCCACCGAAGACATAGGTGTCGCGCGCGCCGTCGAAAACATGCGGCATGCTGATCAACCCACCGCGCGTATCTACTGCCGGCGCAATGAAACCCCAGCACATGCTCGTGCCGATCATCGCGACATGGCGGCCACGGCGGGTGGCGCCCGCTGCGAACGTGGCGACGGCCGCGTCCACACCGCCCGCAACAATTGGCGTACCGGCGGCAAGGCCGAGCCGCGCCGCGATGTTGGCCTTCAATCCGCCAACAACATCGCTCGAAGCGACTAAGCGATCCGGCATCATTGAGCGCGGAATGCCCAGCTCCGCGAGCAGCTCCTCCGACCAGGCGCGCGCTTTGAGATCGTAGACGCCGCCGATATTACCGGCCGAGGAGTGATCGACCGCAAGCTCGCCGGTCAGTTCATAGATTATCCAGGCATTCGGTGGCAGGAAATGGCACGTCTGCGCCCAGACTTCCGGCTTGTTATCGCGGATCCAAAGGATTTTTGTGAACCCGTAATAGCTATCGACGTGGTTGCCGGTGATGTCGCGCAAGCGATCGAGATCGACGTTCTTGCGGACCCAATCGACCTGCGTTTCGGCGCGCCGATCCATCCAAATCAGACACGGATACAAGGGCCGCATATCGGCATCGACCGGGATACCCGCCCCACCATAGAGGCCGGAGATGCAAACCGACTTCAACTGATCGGGCGTGAACGTCTTGTTTGCGGCACGTAGTTTCGCGACGGCTTCGGCGATCGCGCCAACGACCGCGTCGAACCACACGCGCGCATCCTGCTCTGCCCATAACGGTCGCGGCGTATCAGGTTGATAGGCCACGCTCGCTTGCGCTGCGACTTTGCCGTTCGCGTCGCAGATCAGCGCCTTCGTACTCTGGGTTCCGATATCGACGCCGATGACGAAGTTTTCTATCGCCATGATTCTACTATTTCCGCATGTTTTTTAAGAAATATTTCCTTACATTCTCGTCACGCGTGCGCTTCAACTGCGCAAGCCGCCTACCGTCACTTCGCTCGCCGTAAAATCCGCCCCGATCTCGACGAAACCGCTACGGACATTCTGCCGGTATTCGCGCCGAAAGGCGGAGGGTGATATCCGCTTCTGGGCAATGAAGTGACGGTTGAAATTCGACAGATTGTTGAAGCCTACCTGGAAGCAAATATCGGCAATACCGTCGTCGCCGGTCATCAGCAAGTCGCACGCGTTGTCGATCCGCAGCCGGTTGACATAGCGCACGAAAGTCAGACCCGTATGCCGCTTGAAGGCACGCGAGAAAGACGACGGCGTAAAACCGCTAAGGGCCGCCATATCGGTAAGACGAAGATCGCTACTGATACTGCGCGCGACATGATCGATGACGTGGTTGAGGGGCGCGGAAACATAGGTTTCCGGCGACGGGCGATAGCTGGCACTGGCGAGCTGGCGAAATTCAGTCCCCTGCAACAATGCCAAAAGGCGGAAAAAATGCGCCATTCGCACCGGCCCAGAAGCCTCCAACATCGCCTCCAAGATCGGCTTCGCTGCATCGCCAGTGCCGTTGGCGAACTCGATCCCGCAACACGACGCGTTCAACATCGCATCCAAGGCGCGCATCTCCGGCATCGCGGCGATACATCCATCCATGAAGGATTGCGTGAACTGCAATACCAGGCCGCGCCGGGGAATCTTTTCGCCGCGCGCGACGTCGCTGATCCAATTATGCGGTAAATTGGGCCCGACCATCACAAGATTGCCGGGGCGGAACGTACTTATGTAGTCGCCGATGAAAGCGCGACCCGACGTCTCGGTGACGAGATGGATTTCGTATTCTGGATGAAAGTGCCAGCGTACCGTCCGATATGGATAGCCGTGCGCCCACACCTTGAAAGAGCTTTCACGCGGGACATCAACGACTTCCAGGTCGGGCACACTTTCACGACCGAACACGCCGGATTTCCGGTCGTTCGCGATAACGGATTCGTATCTCGAGACCATCGAGCTTTCCTCCGGTTCGAGGTCTACGCTACCCCGAAAAATTTCCCGGCGTTATTTCGCCGTTTCTCCGCCATCGAAGCACTCAGGAAAAAGTATTTGGACAATACTATTCCATTTGTCCCGTACTATTTTGCCCGAATCATCGACGATTCATTGCGGGGCGGAGCCTTCTTATTCCAAAATTTATCGCATGCAGCTAAAAGAGCTGCAACCAGGTTTCGGGTCATGAACTGATACTTTTTTGTGCGCAGAAAATTACCTGTCGCCGATAAAAATTTGCACTTGCCGCGCGTTGCCGCCGGTTCCTAGCATAATTGGTTTAGCGTACATGCGCATGCAACGGAGTTTGGAATGGCGACGTCGAACGGTTCAAAAACCGGAATGGGCAAAACGGTTCATGATGCAATTCAAAGTTGGCCAAAAGCGGCGCGGCCGCCCGAAGGCGCGCCGAACGTCGTGTGGATCGTTCTCGACGATCTCGGTTTCGCACAACTCGGTTGCTACGGCTCGGCCATCGAAACGCCGCACATCGATCGGCTCGCGAATGGTGGTTTGCGCTACACGAATTTCCACGTGACCGCGATGTGCTCCCCCACCCGCACCTGTCTGCTGACCGGGCGCAACCATCATGCCGCTGGCATGGGCTATCTCGCCGATTTCGACACCGGCTTCGACAACGCGCGTGGCGCGATCACCAAGCGCGCCGCGACGTTGGCCGAGATGCTGCGCGAAGGCGGCTATTCGACGATGGCGCTCGGCAAATGGCATCTAACGCCGCCCGGCCATATGAGCCCGGCGGGTCCCTTCGATCATTGGCCCACGCAGCGCGGCTTCGACCGCTTCTACGGTTTCCTGGGCGGCGAAGAAGATCAATGGGCACCAGAACTTTGGTATGATCAGCATTTTGTGCCGCCCAAAACCTCCGACACCTACCACTTGAGTGAAGATCTGGTCGATCGCGCTGAAGAATTCCTCGGTGATCAAATGACCTCGTCGCCGGACAAGCCGTTTTTTCTCTATCTCGCGTTCGGCGCGTGCCACGCGCCGCACCAAGCGCCGCAGTCCTATCTTAACAAATATAGGGGCCGCTTCGATCACGGCTGGGATGTCGAACGCGAGCGCACGCTCGAACGGCAAAAGAAGCTCGGCGTTGTACCGCAGAACACGCGCCTCGCCGCGCCTAATCCCGGCGTGAAAGCGTGGACAGATCTCGGCCCCGATGCACGGCGCGTGCTCGCGCGCTTCCAGGAGGTCTTCGCTGGCTTCACCGAGCACACCGACGCTCAGATCGGTCGCTTAGTCGCGTGGCTAGAAAAGCGAGGCAAGCTCGATAACGCAGTGTTTGTCGTGCTGTCGGACAACGGTGCATCGGGCGAAGGCGGCGAACACGGCTCGATCAACGAATATCGCTACTTCTTGGGGCTGCCCGACACGCAGGAGGAAAACCTCGCCGAGATCGACAACATCGGCGGCCCCTGGACGCACAACCATTATCCTTCCGCCTGGGCACAGGTCGGCAACACACCGCTGAAGTTCTACAAGAAGTACACTTACGGCGGTGGCGTGCGCGCACCTTTGATCGTGCATTGGCCCAAGCGCCTGAAGGATCGCGGCGCCTTACGCCGCCAGTTCCAGCACGCGATCGATCTCGCACCTACGATGCTGGATCTATGCGGCGTCGAGGCGCCGAAGGTCTATCGCGGTATTGACCAAATGCCACTGCATGGTAGCTCGTTGGCCTACACGTTCGACGCGGCTGACGCCCCTTCGCGCCACATTACCCAGTATTTTGAGATGGGCGGGCAGCGCGGCATCTGGCACGACGGCTGGAAAGCGGTGACCAATCATCGTTCCGGCGAGCCTTACGAGAACGACAAGTGGGAGCTCTACGACGTTCGCAACGACTATTCAGAGACCGTCGATCTGGTGGAGCAGGAACCCGCGCGCCTTAAGGAGATGATCGAATTGTGGTGGCGCGAGGCGGAAGCCTACAACGTAACGCCGCTCGATGATCGCGCCCAGGCGCGAGCCTTCGCGCGCGATCCCGAAACGAGCTGGCGCAGCCGTTACGTCCTCTATCCCGGCGGACGCCTGATGACGCCGGTCACCGGCCCCAATTTCTCGATGCGGCCGTTCAAGATCGCCGCGCATGTCGAAGCGCGCGCCAAAGGCGAAGAAGGCGTATTGTTCGCTTATGGGCGCCGTGCGGCCGGGTTCTCGCTGTTTATCCAAGGCGATAGTCTTGTGTTCGAATACAACCTCGCTGGACGACGCACGACAGTCGAGACAAAACCGGAATTACCTTCGGGCGCGCATGTCTTCGGCTGCGTGCTGACGATGGATGGCACGGAAGCGTCGCTCGACCTTACGGTCGACG
>Ga0315907_10005551_pt1 | contig 13672 bp, 13 predicted proteins | sample LakEriMetagenome_3_FD_203525 | JGI IMG/M metagenome (GOLD analysis project Ga0315907, IMG submission 203525) | Freshwater fungal communities from buoy surface, Lake Erie, Ohio, United States - Buoy 12 MA123 | ecosystem: Environmental > Aquatic > Freshwater > Lake > Lake biofilm | place: USA...
CACAGTGATTGCTATGCTGGCCAGTGGCTTTGCTTTGCTGTTGTTTGTGTTCATTCGCAAGGCGCTGCAAAATGCAGGAACCAACCCAGAGTCGGCCGCCAAGATTGTGCGTATCCAGCAGGCGTTTGGGTTTTCAGACAAAGTGTCTTGAGGATTGAACTCCAACACACCGGCCCCTGTTGAACCAGCAGGGGCCGGTGTGTTGCGTGAGCATGTTTCCTTTGTATCTGGTGGGCTCAACACACTTGGGCTGTGCAATGGCTTTAGGTCAGTGGACGAGCACCCGTATTCACCCGAGCGTGCATCAAGCTCAGCGCCTTGCAACAGGGTTGCTTCACGCCCGCAACTAGGCGCGTACGGGCAGGTCAAATTTGGGGCCTGTGCTGGCCACATGACAGGGCACAGGCAACTGGGTTGTATCAGCCCAATCTTGCGGCGCTGGGCCGCGCAAAAGGGTGGGTTCGGGGTAGGCTTTTGGCGGGTGCGGGGTCAAGCGATAGTCAACAGCTCAGAACAAGCCAGCAGTTGGCAGTGGCAAAACAGGGCTACGGCAGCCTATGTTTTTGTGTAATAACCGTGCAATTGATTATTTACTGAAGAAATTGCGTTAAGTTGTTGATTATAAAAGAGTTTTGGAAATGAAAAAGCCCCAAAAGGGGCTTTGCTAAACGTTAACAGTCCGGCGCTCTACCGACTGAGCTATCGAGGAACAGCCTTGAATTATAGCCACAAAAAAATCGGTTTTTGAGAGGGAGCTCAATTTTTTGAGCACCGTGCATCAGACCGATTCGCGTGGGTGGCTCACACCCAAGCGCGCGTGCAGTTGCGTGCTGGTGGTGGTGTATTGAAGGGGCACGGCTTGGCCCGGTGTGATGATGGCCATGGCGCCGTAAGCGGCCAGCGTGGCTTCGTGAAATCCGCACACCAGCAGTTTCTTTTTGCCGGGGTAGGTGTTGATGTCACCGACCGCAAAAATACCGCGCAACTCGGTTTGGAAGTCTTCGGTGTTCACCACCAATTGCTTGCGCTCCATCGCCAAGCCCCAATGCGCAATGGCGCCGAGCTTGGGCGACAGACCGGTGAGGGCCCAAATTTGGTTCACACCGATGGACGCTTCGTGACCGTCGGGCAAGGCCACACGCAGGGCTTGGATTTGGCCATCGGCCGCTTCAAAGCCCGTTGCTTGTGCGGCTAAGAAGGTCACGCCACCGCTGTCGCGCAAGGCCTGCAGTTCTGCAACGCGGTGGGACTCGGCTTTGAAGGCGTCGCGACGGTGCATCAGGGTCACGGACACACCATTCTCGGCGGCATCGATGGCGGCTTGCAGCGCCGCATCGCCGTCGCCCATGACCAAGAGGCGTTGGCCCGCGGAAGGCATCTGGGCTGGGCGGTGGTAGTGCAGTTGTTGGCCCACAAAGGCTTCGATGCCTGGCAAGGTCAAGGCCTTGGGCACAAACGCACCCACCCCAGCGGCGATGAACACTGTGGCGCAGTCAAAGTGGCCACCTTTGGTGGTGCGCACCGACCAACGGCCATCGGGCAAAGCCGTCACTTCGGCCACTTCGTCTTGCAGGTGGAGTTGTGGCGCAAAAGGCCGTGTTTGTTGCAACACGGCTTGCGCCAAACCCGCGCCAGTGCACACGGGCAGGCCGGGAATGTCGTAGATGGGTTTGTCGGGGTAGAGCTCGGCGGGTTGGCCACCGGCGTGCGGCAGGCTGTCAACCACATGGGCGTGCACGCCCAAGAGCCCCAGTTGGAACACCGTGAACAAGCCCACCGGACCCGCGCCAATGACCAAGGCGTCGGTTCGGATGGGGTGGGCCGTGTTCAACACCGGTCAGCGAACGAGTTGGCCGAGTTTTCCGGTTTGGTCTTTCCAGTCGTCGGCGTCGGCCAAAGGCTGTTTGCGCTTGGTGATGCTTTTCCAGCCCGGCAGGGCGGCCAGTTCGGCGTTGAGGGCCGTCATGTGCAGCTGGTCTTTGGGCAGGTCTTCTTCGGCATAGATGGCGCTGACGGGGCACTCGGGGATGCAGACGGCGCAGTCGATGCACTCATCGGGGTCGATGGTCAAGAAGTTGGGGCCTTCACGAAAGCAATCAACGGGGCAAACGTCAACGCAATCGGTGTATTTGCAGCGGATGCAGGCTTCGGTGACAACGTGGGTCATGGTGTGGGTCGGGCAGTGAGTAAATAGGGCATTTTAAAGTTTAGTCGAAGCCACTGATGCGGGTGCAGGTTTGCGGCCCTCCTGTCGACGCGATTGTTTCCAAACGAAACGCGCTGGATCAACGCACCGCCACAGATCGTGTGGTGCAGGGTGGGTTTGATTGTCCATTTGCAAAGCGAGTTGCTGCGCGCACCAATGCGCCAAGGTCAGGCCCCGCGAGCCCAGTGCGGTCAAGGCATACACACCGGGCAAACGTGGCACCTGCGACAAGTCCAAGCGCGTGCGGTGCGCACCCAGCTGGTTGACCTGTGCTAGTAAAGCCGCCACATCGGGCACCGCACCGGCTATGGGCAAACGGTCCAAGCTGGCGCAGCGCACCCCGGCCCAGCCCTGCCAAGGCGCATCGTCTAAAGCCGGCGCCTGCCCTGCTTCGTGCGCCGACAAAAGGAGCCGCAAGCTCTTGGCGTTGCGTGCGTGAGCGTCTTCGGTGACCTCGGTATTTGCTTGGCCGCGGTCGTAGGTCGAGCCCATGGACCACAGGCGTTGCGGCCACGGCGCGGGCATGTTGGCGTCCTCGTATCGCGGCACGAACACGCCGTTGTTGCGCTGAGGTCGAGGGGCCAAGGGCTCACCCTGCTGCGCCCCCAAACTCATTTGTCCTTTGACCGGGTGCAAGGGCCAGGGTCGCCAGTCGCTCGGACCGCTCAAGGCTTGCAGCAGGGCGGCGCTGCCCAAAGCCGCGGCCAGCACCACGGCGGGGGCTTCGCCCAGCGTATGTTGCGAGGCATCCTGCAAACACCAAACCCCATTGCGGGCTTGCAGCGCGTGCACGTGGCTGTTCCAGTGGCAAGTCAAGTGGCCCGTGGCTTGTGCCTCGGCCAACCACGCTTGCACCAAGGCGGAAGGCCGCACGAGGGCGGCGGGCCAACGCCCGGGGTCGTGCCCCCAGTTGTCGACTTCACACGCTTGCCAGCCGCGACCAGGCGTCAGCAGGCGTTGCAGCTCTGCGCGGGTGTGGGCCACACCCAGGGCCGACAACTCGGACAACGGCGTGGGCGCGCGGGTCACGTGGGGGCTGAGCATGCCCACCGGCAGGGCGGATGCGGCTTGCGCAGGCCCACTGGCCGCGTCAAACAAATCGACCCGCCAGCCGCGGGTCGTGAGGCACTGGGCCATGGCCGCGCCGGCCAAGCCAGCGCCGATCACCATGGCGTGTCTTTGTGGACTCAAGCGCTGGGGGGGACGTAGCCGGCGGCGGCGTCTGCACCTTCGCCGAAGAAGTGCTTTTCCATTTGGCGCGCCAGGTATTGGCGAGCGCGCACATCGGCCAGGTTCAGCCGGTTTTCATTGAGCAACATGGTTTGGTGTTTGAGCCAAGCGGCCCATGCCTCTTTGCTCACCGACTCATAAATGCGCTTGCCCAATTCGCCAGGGTAGGGCGGGAAGTCCAGGCCATCGGCCTCTTTGCCGAGCTTGATGCATTGAACGGTGCGTGCCATGGGGGTCTTTCAAAAGTGGATGTCAATGGTGCGAACTTTAGCAAGGTTTGCGCGGGATCACGGGCCGAAGAAAAAGCGCGTGTTTAGAATGAAGGGCCTTTTGCGATACCCCGCAAACCCTTTCACCTCCCCACGACTTGCCATGAGTGCTTTTGCCGAAGAACGCGTTTTGAGCGTTCACCACTGGACCGACCGCCTGTTCAGCTTCACGACCACCCGCGATCCCGCGTTGCGTTTCTCCAATGGCCACTTCACCATGATCGGCCTGCGCGTGAACGACAAACCTTTGCTGCGCGCCTACAGTATCGTGAGCCCGAATTACGAAGAGCACCTGGAGTTTTTGAGCATCAAGGTGCCCGACGGCCCACTCACCTCGCGTTTGCAACATATCCAAGTCGGCGACAGCATCATCGTGGGCCGCAAGCCCACCGGCACCTTGCTGATCGACTATCTGTTGCCCGGCAAGCGCTTGTATTTGCTGGGCACCGGCACCGGTGTGGCGCCTTACTTGAGCATCATCCGCGACCCCGAAACCTTCGAACGTTTCGAGCAAGTGGTTTTGATCCATGGCGTGCGCGAGGTCAAGGAGTTGGCTTACCGCCAGTACATCACCCAAGAGTTGGCCCAGCATGAACTGTTGGGCGAAATGGTCACGCAACAGCTGCTCTACTTCCCCACGGTCACCCGCGAACCGTTTGAGCACCAAGGCCGCATCCCCGAGATCTTGACCAGTGGCCAAGTGGCGCGCGATTTGGGCATTCCCATGCTCAACCGCGAAGAGGACCGCATCATGATTTGTGGCAGCCCTGAGATGCTGCGCGACCTCAAAGCCATGGCCGAAGGCTTGGGCTTTGTGGAAGGTAACACCAGCACGCCGGGCGACTTTGTGATCGAACGGGCTTTCGTTTCGAGCTGATGAACGCAGGCGCTGTTGCCTTCATAACCAGAAGTCATAGGCGTATGACAAGAAAGTCGTTTGCCAAATCGGTTGGGGCTTTGAGAATCCGGGTTCTTCTGGATACCTTGAACCCCGACCATGTACCAATACAACGACTTTGACCGCCAGCTGGTGCACCAGCGTGCCGCCCAATTCCGCGACCAACTCACCCGCTGGCAAGCCGGCGAATTGCTGGAGGCTGAGTTCAAGCCCCTTCGCTTGCAAAACGGCTGGTACGTCCAGCGTTTCGCGCCCATGCTGCGCGTGGCCGTGCCTTATGGCGAAATCAGCAGCCCACAGCTGCGCGCCTTGGCGCGCATCGCCCGCGACTTCGACCACAAGGAAGACCACGACACCAGCCAAGCCAATGCGGGTCTGAGCGAAGTCCCGACCTTGCCCGATCGTTGCGGCCACTTCACCACTCGCCAAAACGTGCAATTCAACTGGATTCCTCTGTCGCGTGCCGCCGATGTGATGGACCTCTTGGCCGAGGTCAACATGCACGGCATCCAGACCTCGGGCAACTGCATCCGCAACATCACCACCGACGCCTTGGCTGGGATTGCCCCCGACGAGGTGGCCGACCCGCGTCCCTTTGCCGAAATCATGCGCCAGTGGAGCACCTTGCATCCCGAGTTCGCGTTTTTGCCTCGCAAGTTCAAGGTGGCCATCACCGGTGCTGCCGAAGACCGCGCCGCCACGCCCTGGCACGACGTGGGCTTGCGCTTGTTGCGCAACGCCGCCGACGAGTTGGGCTTTGAGGTGCGCGTGGGCGGCGGTATGGGCCGCACGCCCCTCATCGGCTCGGTGATCCGCGAATTTTTGCCTTGGCACCAAATCCTCAACTACCTCGAAGCCATTGTTCGCGCCTACAACCGCTTTGGCCGCCGCGACAACATCTACAAAGCCCGCATCAAGATCTTGGTCAAGGCCGAAGGACAAGCCTTTGTGGATCAGGTCGAGGCCGAGTACCGCGATATCGTGGCCATTGACGGCGCGCCGCACACCATTTCGGATGCCGAGTTGGCCCGCGTCAGCGCCTGCTTTGTGGCCCCCACGCTCAAGCCACTGTCGACCAGCGCTGCGCCTTTGAGAGAAGCCGAGCGCACGGGTTTTGAGCGTTGGGTGCAGCGCAACGTCGCGGTGCACGCCAACCCCGCGCTGCGCGCCGTGACCTTGTCGTTCAAGCGCCCCGGTCAAGCGCCGGGCGACGCCACGGCCGATCAGTTGGCGCAAGCCGCCGATTTGGTCGAACGCTACAGCGCCGGTGAAGCCCGCGTGAGCCACGAACAAAACCTGGTGCTGCCTTGGGTTCAGCGCGATCAATTGGTGGCTTTGTGGCGCGAGGCGCAGGCCTTGGGTTTGGCCCGCGCCAACATCGGTTTGCTCACCGACATGATCGCCTGCCCCGGCGGGGATTTTTGCGATTTGGCCAATGCGCGTTCCTTGCCCTTGGCGCAGCAGGTGCTCTCGCGTTACCAAGATTTGGACGAACTGCACGACATCGGGCCGGTGGACCTTCACATCAGCGGCTGCATCAACAGCTGCGGCCACCACCACAGTGGCCACATCGGCATTTTGGGTGTCGATAAAGACGGGCAAGAGTGGTACCAAGTGACCCTGGGCGGCTCGGATGGCTCCATGCTCTCCGGCGCGGCCACCGCCGGTCGGGTCATTGGTCCGTCGTTTGCGGCCAGCGAAGTGGGCGATGTGATCGAGTCGGTGCTGGTGACCTACCGCGAGCAGCGGCAGGCGCAAGAACGTTTGGTGGACACGGTGCGGCGCGTGGGCCAAGAGCCTTTCAAAGACGCGGCCAACGGGGTGCGCGTGAGCACCGCCCGCGAAGGGGTTGCCGCATGAGCCGCTTGACTGTGTTGCGAGCCGACGCCTTTGTGCCCACCGAAGCCGAGGACCAGCGCCTGCGATTGGCGGTGGACGCCGACCCGCGCGAGGTCGACTGGGCCACTCACGCCACCATCGAATTGCAGTTCCCCAAATTCAACGATGGCCGTGCCTACAGCCAAGCCTTTTTGCTGCGCCGCCGTTTGGGCTTCAAGGGCGACTTGCGAGCCGTTGGGGATGTTTTGGTGGACGAGGTTTTGTTGATGCAGCGCAGCGGCTTCAGCCAAGCCGTTTTGCGCGCCGACCAGTCCGTGGCACACGCCGAAAAGGCACTGCACCAGTTCGATGGTTTTTACCAAGGCGATGCGGTCGACACCGCGCCGCGTTTTGCCTTGGACGGTTCGCCATGAACGTGACCTTACTCAAGGGCACGTGTGCCTTGGTCGGCGCGGGCCCGGGCGACCCCGATTTGCTCACCCTGAAGGCGGTGAAGTGTTTGCAACAAGCCACGGTGGTGTTGGTCGATGACTTGGTTGCACCGGCCATCTTGGCACACATCCCGGCCAGCGCACGGCAAATCGCGGTGGGCAAGCGCGGGGGCTGTTTGTCCACGCCCCAAGCCTTCATCGAAAAACACATGATCCAACTCGTTAGGCAAGGCGAGCGGGTGGTGCGCCTCAAAGGCGGAGACCCCTTTGTTTTGGGCCGAGGTGGCGAGGAATTGGCGCGTTTACAAGCCGAAGGCATTGAGGTCGAGGTGGTCAATGGCATCACCTCAGGCCAAGCGGCTTTGACCCGATTGGGCGTGCCTTTGACGCACCGCGACCACGCCCAAGGCGTGCTCTTCATCACTGGTCATGCCCAACCCGGTGCCACCGGTCCCGACTGGCCCAGCGTGGCGCAGCTGTGCCACCAGCAACGCATCACCTTGATGATTTACATGGGGGCGAGCCGCTCGGCCCACATCCAAGCCGGTTTGTTGCAGGGCTTGCCAGCGCGCACACCAGTGGCGGTGGTGCAAAACGCCAGCCGCCCCGATCAGCGCCACGCCATCACCACCTTGGACGCTTTGCACGAGACCTTGCACGCCGAAGGTTTGGGCAGCCCTTGCATCATCGCCGTCGGTGATGTGTTGACCGGCTTGGCCGCTTTGCACGAGCAGGCAGCCCCAACGATAAGATGCGCCGCATGACCAACCCTCGCCCCCCCGCCTTGCTTTTGTTTGCCCACGGTTCGCGCGACCCGGCTTGGCGCGCGCCTTTGGACGCGGTGTGCCAGCGCATTGCTGCCCAACACCCCGGCCGCTGCGAGCTGGCGTTTTTGGAGTTCATGCAACCCGAATTGCCGGATGCGCTGCAGGCCTTGGCCCAAGCGGGTGAACGCTCGATCGTGATCGTTCCTTTGTTTTGGGCCAGTGGCAAACACATCAAAACGGACCTGAGCGAAGCGGTGGCGCAGTTTGTACAAACCCACCCAGACGTTGACGTGCGCGTGGCCACCGCTTTGGGCGAGGCCCAGGCCGTGCAAATCGCCCTGGCTGATTACGCCCTGTCTTGCGCGACAATGTCCCCCAAGCTTTGACACGATTGGGGTTTTGGTCATGATGGTTTTGCACCGGTTCACGGGCAGTTTGCTCGCCGCGGTCGCGCTGGCGGGTGTGCTGATGTTGTCCTACGGTTTGTACCTGCAGCACGTGGTGGGTTTGGAACCTTGCCCGATGTGCATCGTGCAACGCTACGCTTGGGTCTTGGTCACCTTGGTGGCGGGGGTGGCCAGCCTCAGCCCCACGCGTTGGCGCGGTCGCCAGTTGGTGCTCTTGGCGCTTTTGGCCTTGTTGGGTGCGGGTGTGGCCGCCCGTCAAAGCTGGTTGCAGTGGTTCCCGCCCGAGATATTGAGTTGCGGGCGCGACCTCTTCGGCATGATCGAAGCGTTCCCGTTGCAACGCGTGATTCCCATGCTGTTCAAAGGCAGCGGCGATTGCAGCGCCGTGGACTGGACATTTTTGGGTTTGACCATCGCGAACTGGTCGTTCCTGTGCTTCATGGGCGTGGCCGCCTTGGCCGGCGCTTTGCTGTGGGCGCGCCGCCAAGCCCAAGCCCGCTGGGGTTTCAGCTGAGTTTTTTCACCAGCACCTGGCTCTTGCGGTTCCAGTTGTACTGGCGCTGACGCGCCTCGGGCAGCCAGTCGGCGTTGGTGGCCACAAAGCCGCGCTTGATGAACCAGTGCATGGTCCGCGTGGTCAGCACAAAAATGCTTTTCAGGCCCTGCGCCCGTGCGCGCTGTTCGATGCGCTTGAGCAAACGGTCGCCATCGCCTTGGCCTTGCACTTGCGGTGACACCGTCAGCGCGGCCATCTCGCCGGTCTTGGCTTCGGGGTAGGGGTAGAGGGCGGCGCAACCAAAGATCACGCCGTCGTGTTCGATGATGGTGTAGCAGCTCGCGTCGCGCTCGATCTCGGTGCGGTCGCGCTTGACCAGCGTGCCGTCTTCTTCAAAAGGCTCGATCACGGCCACGATGCCACTCACGTCGTCGATGGTGGCTTCGCGCAGGCTTTCCAGTTTTTCGTCCACCACCATGGTGCCGATGCCGTCGTGGGTGTAGATCTCCAAGAGCAGCGCGCCGTCCACCGCGAACGGCAAGATGTGGCTGCGCTCCACGCCGGCTTCACAAGCCCGGATGCAGTGCTGCAAATAAAACGCCACGTCGCTGGGCTGGGTGGCCGAGGGCAGGGCGGCGAGCATGCGCTTGGCGTCGGCCAAAGGCAGTTCGGTGTCGATGTCGCTGGCCGGGTCGTTGAGCTCCACACGGATGCCGGGCACCTCGGTCAAGAACATCAGTTTGTCGGCTTGCAAAGCCACGGCCACCGAGGTGGCCACGTCTTCCATGGTCAGGTTGAAAGCTTCGCCGGTGGGTGAAAAACCAAAGGGCGAGAGCAGCACCAGCGCGCCCATGTCCAAGGTGCGCTGAATGCCTTCGGTGTCGACCTTGCGCACCAAGCCCGAGTGCATGAAGTCCACGCCATCGATCAGGCCCACGGGGCGCGCGGTGATGAAGTTGCCCGACATCACGCGCACCGTGGCACCGGCCATGGGCGTGTTGGGCAGGCCTTGGCTGAAGGCGGCTTCGATTTCGTAGCGCAGCTGACCAGCGGCTTCTTGGGCGCAGTCCAGTGCAACCGAGTCGGTGATGCGCATGCCGTGGGAATACTTGGCTTCGTGGCCTTTGAGGCGCAGCTGCTCGTTGACCTGCGGGCGAAAACCGTGCACCAGCACCACTTGCACGCCCATGCTTTGGATCAGCGCCAAGTCTTGTGCGATGAGCGGCAGCTTGTCGGCGGCGATCGCTTCGCCGGCCACACCCACCACCACCGTGCTGCCGCGCAGCTTGTGGATGTAGGGTGCCACCGAGCGGAACCAAGGCACAAAGGTGAAGTTGAAGACAGTGGACATGGTGTGAAGCCTCAAGGCTTGAGCAAAAGAAGTTGACTGGGCGGCAGCAGCCGAGAAAAGTCGCGGTCAAAGGTGCACAGCGTCTCGCTGGACTGCACGACGGTGGCGGCGATCCAAGCATCGCTGATCATATTGCCCTGCGTGCCTTGGCCCAAACAGAGTTGTCGCAGGGCGGGCCAGCTGGCCCCTTGGGCCTGAAAGTGCACGCCAGGGCAACTGAGCAAGCGGTCGATGAAGTCGGTGAGGTCGGCCAAGGCGTCGGTCTCGCGAAAAATTTTGGGGTTGGTCGTCACGCGCAAAAACCCCGTCACCACCGTGCCCAGCAGCATCAGGCTGGCACGCCCTTGGGCGGCTTGCTGGACCGCGCCGTCCAGCCAAGCGCGGGCGCTGGTGTGGTGGGGGTGGTCGGGCCTGAACGACGCCACCAAGACGTTCACATCAGGGGTCATGACAGTTTGTGCAGGTCCACGCCCGCGTCCATGGCGTCGTTCAGGGCGCGGTTGCTGCTGGGGTCCACGCCGGCCTGCAAACCGCCGCGGGCTTTTGAGATGGGCAGCGTTGGGATCACCACGGGCGTGGTGGTGCTGTCTTGCCGAACATAGGTCGCCAGCATCTCGCGCACCTTGGCGCTCAAGGACGTGCCCTCTTGAATGGCTTTGATGCGGGCTTGCTTGACGAGGTTCTCGTCGAGCGAAATGGTCAGGTTGGCCATGGGATACCTCCAAACGCGGGTTTCACGTGAACCAGTGTAGCACGTGAACCTGTGGCGTGGGATAATCGCCGGCGTGACGCTGCCCATGCCCCAACCCCCTTATGTGCTGGATTTTCCCGACAGCCTGCCCGTCTCGGCTCGGCGCCAAGACATCATGGACGCCTTGGCCGAGCACCAGGTCATCATCGTCTGCGGTGAAACGGGCTCGGGCAAGACCACGCAGCTGCCCAAAATCGCCTTGGCCATGGGGCGCGGCCTGTCGCGTGCGAACGCCCGCCCGGGTGAAGCGGCGCGCCTGATCGGCCACACGCAACCGCGGCGCATCGCCGCGAGTTCGGTGGCCAAGCGCATCGCCGAAGAACTCAAAACCCCGCTGGGTGAGGTGGTGGGCTACAAGGTGCGCTTCCAAGACCGATTGAGCGCACAGACCACGGTCAAGCTCATGACCGACGGCATCTTGCTGGCCGAAACCCAAACCGACCCGCTGCTCAAGGCCTACGACACGATCATCATCGACGAGGCGCACGAGCGCAGCCTCAACATCGACTTCTTGCTGGGTTACTTGCGCCAAATCTTGCCCCGCCGACCGGACTTGAAGGTCATCGTCACCTCGGCCACCATCGACGCCGACCGCTTCGCACAGCACTTCGCCAGCGCCAAAGGCAAGGCCCCGGTGATCCTGGTGTCCGGGCGCACCTACCCGGTCGAGCAACGCTACCGGCCGTTTGAAGAATCGCGGGAATACGACCTGAACGCGGCCATCGCCGACGGCGTGGACGAACTCTGGGCGGGCGGCGCGGGCGGCGACATCCTGGTGTTTTTGCCTGGCGAGCGAGAGATCCGAGAAGCCGCCGACCACCTGCGCAAACACATGGCCCACCAAGCGTGGACGCGCAACGCCGAGGTCTTGCCGCTGTTCGCGCGCCTGTCGCAAGCCGAACAAGACCGCGTGTTCGACACCGGTGGCGGGCGGCGCATCGTCTTGGCCACCAACGTGGCCGAAACCTCGCTGACCGTGCCCGGCATCCGCTACGTGATCGACGCGGGCACGGCGCGGGTCAAGCGCTACAGCCTGCGCAGCAAGGTCGAGCAGCTCATGGTCGAGCCCATCAGCCAAGCCGCGGCCAACCAGCGCTCGGGCCGTTGTGGTCGTGTGGCCAACGGCATTTGTATCCGCCTGTACGACGAAAAAGACTTCACCGGCCGCGCCCGTTTCACCGACCCGGAGATCTTGCGGTCCTCGCTGGCCGGGGTGATTTTGCGCATGAAGAGCCTGCACCTGGGGCAGGTGGAAGACTTCCCCTTCATTGAAGCGCCGAGCAAACGCGCCATCACCGACGGCTACCAATTGCTCGCCGAGTTGGGCGCCGTCGACGAGGCCAACGAGCTCACACCGATGGGTCGCGAGCTGGCCAAGCTGCCGCTGGACCCCCGCGTGGGCCGCATGATTTTGGAAGCCCGCCAGCGCCACGCGCTCGACGAGGTCTTGGTGATCGCCAGCGCCCTGAGCGTGCAAGACGTGCGCGACCGCCCCATGGAAGCCCAGGCCCAAGCCGACCAAGCCCACGCCAAATTCGACGACGAGAAAAGCGAGTTCAGCGGTTACCTCAATTTGTGGCGCTGGTTGAATGATGCGCGGGGCGGGCACGGTACCGAGCACAAACTCAGCCACCGTCAATACGAGCAGCTGCTGCGCCAAAACTTCATCAACGTGCGCCGCGTGCGCGAATGGCGCGACACCCACAGCCAGTTGCTCACCGTGGTGGCCGAGCACCAGTGGAAGCCCAACACCCAGCCCGCCAGTTACGAGCAGCTGCACAAGTCCATGCTCGCGGGCCTCTTGGGCAACATCGGCTGCAAGCTCGACGACGAAGACGTGTATTTGGGCGCTCGCGGCATCAAGTTTCACCGCCACCCCGGCGCCCACCTGAAGAAAAAACCGGGCCGCTGGATCGTGGTGGCCGAGTTGGTCGAGACCACGCGCCTGTTTGGCCGAGGCATCGCCGCCATCGAGCCGCAGTGGTTGGAAGACGTGGGCGCGCACCTGGTCAAGAAGCAGTTGCTCGACCCGCATTGGGAGAAAAAATCCGCCGAGGTCGTGGCCTTTGAACGCGCCACGCTCTACGGGCTGACGATTTACAACGGCCGGCGCAAAGCCTACGGCACGGTCGACCCGGTGGGCGCACGCGACATCTTCATCCGCCAAGCCTTGGTGGACGGCCAATGGGACACGGCCCTACCGTTTTTGGCGGCCAACCAAAAAATGGTCGCCAAGGTCGAGGAGCTGGAGCACAAGTCGCGCCGCCAAGACGTGTTGGTGGACGACGAGCTGATCGCCGCCTTTTACGACGCGCAGATCCCCAGCGAGGTGTTCAACGGCCGTTTGCTGGAGCAGTGGTGGCGCGAGCAGTCGCGCACCCACCCCAAGTGCCTGTTCCTCACCCGCGAAGAGCTCATGCGCCACGAGGCTGCGGGCATCACCACACAGGCTTTCCCCAAACAGATCCGCTTGGGTGGCGTGGACTGCGCGGCGAGCTACTTGCACCAACCCGGCGACGCCCGCGACGGTGTGACCATCAGCGTGCCGCTGTTCGTGCTCAACCAGGTGAGCGAGGAGCGCGGCGAGTGGTTGGTGCCGGGCATGCTCAAAGACAAAATCCAAGCCCTGCTCAAAAGCTTGCCGCAAAAGCCGCGCAGCCGCTTTGTGCCGCTGCCCGAGAGCGCGGCGCGCTTGGCCGAGGCTTTGAGCGCACCGGAGGTGTTTGGCAGCGGTTCGCTGACCGAGGTCTTGCTCAAACGGGTGCGCGATGAAACGAGCTTGGACGTCAAGCGCGCCGATTTCAAGCTGGACATGCTCAGCCCGCACCTGTTCATGAACCTGCGCGTGGTGGACGAGCACGGCCGCCAACTCGGCGAAGGCCGCAACCTGGGGGCGCTTAAGGCCGAGCTGGGCAGCAAAGCCCGTGGGGCGTTTCAAGCGTTGGCTCAGTTGAAGGTCGTCGCAGGTGCTGCTTCGACGGCGGCGTCGCCTGCCGCGCCACAGCCCCGGGTTCCTCAGGGCTTGCA
>Ga0315907_10005552_pt1 | contig 13671 bp, 24 predicted proteins | sample LakEriMetagenome_3_FD_203525 | JGI IMG/M metagenome (GOLD analysis project Ga0315907, IMG submission 203525) | Freshwater fungal communities from buoy surface, Lake Erie, Ohio, United States - Buoy 12 MA123 | ecosystem: Environmental > Aquatic > Freshwater > Lake > Lake biofilm | place: USA...
AGTGCTACAAGTAAGGATAATCACAGAAGTGACAGTCCACATAGCGCCGTCTGGATGCGCTGCATCGTCAACGTATTGCGTGATATAACTAGGAGCTTGGACGATAGCGATAGCAATTGTCAGGAAACGAGTCCATTGATTGATTTTCTTACGCCCACTCTCGCCATCTTTTTGGAGTTTTTGAATGCTAGGCACTGCAAGTCCAAGAAGTTGGATAACAATCGATGCAGAGATGTAAGGCATTACACCCAAAGCAAAGATGGAAGCACGACTGAACGCGCCTCCTGTAAAGAGACCAAGGAATTGGAGGATACCACCCTGTTGACCTGAGTCTAGTTTGGAGGCATCAATACCAGGAAGGATAATAAAAGATCCAATTCGGTAGACGAGCAATAACATTAACGTAAAGCCGATTTTCTTTCTCAGCTCTTCGTGTCTGTATATATCCCCTATTTTCTTGATAAATTCTTTCATAAAAGTCTTAGAGTGTAGTAACAGTACCGCCTAATTTTTCAATTGCATCTTTAGCAGTTGCAGAGAATCCGTGAGCTGAGATGTTCAACTTACCTTTAAGTTCTCCGCGACCTAGGATTTTCACTAGGTCTTTTTTACCGCAGATACCGTGTTCAATAAGTGTATCAATATTGATTTCGGTAATGCTGTATTTTTCAGACAAGAATTGAAGAGTATCAAGGTTGATACCTTTGTATTCTACGCGGTTGATGTTCTTAAAGCCGAATTTTGGAAGACGACGTTGAAGCGGCATTTGACCACCTTCGAAGCCGATTTTGCGTTTAGTACCTGAGCGTGAACCAGCACCTTTGTGACCACGTGTAGAAGTTCCACCGTGACCAGAACCTTCTCCGCGTCCGATACGCTTGCGATTCTTTACAGATCCTTTAGCAGGCTTTAGTGTATTAAGATTCATATCAATATCCTTTTTAGGAGGTAATCAATTATTTATATTCCACTTTAAGCAGGTGGCTAACTGCGCGAATCATTCCTTCGATGTTTGGAGAAAGATCCTTTTCCACTGGTACGTTTAATTTTTTGATACCTAGAGCTTCGATCGTCAATTTCTGACGCTTAGGCTGGTCGATAGCAGAACGCACTTGGGTGATAACAACTTTTGCCATTTCTATGATGTATTAACCGTTGTATACTTTTTCTAGAGAGATACCTCTCATTCTAGCAACATCATGAGGATTTCTCAAGCGAGAAAGTGCATCAAGAGTAGCTTTTACTACGTTGTGAGGGTTAGAAGAACCTTTAGACTTAGCTAATACGTCCTTCACACCTGCAGATTCTAATACTGCACGCATTGCACCACCTGCGATAACTCCAGTACCTAGAGAAGCTGGTTTGATGAATACACGAGCACCACCGAATTTGCCATCCTGTTCGTGAGGGATAGTACCTCTATGAATTGGAACTTGGATTAGGTTTTTCTTAGCGTCTTCCACTGCTTTAGTTACAGCTTCAGAAACTTCCTTAGATTTTCCTAGACCATGGCCTACTACTCCGTTTTCGTTACCAACTACCACGATAGCTGCGAATCCGAAAGTACGTCCTCCTTTTGTCACTTTAGTAACACGATTAACGGCTACTAGGCGATCTTTTAATTCTGTTTCGCTTGAGCGAACTGTTCTTGCGTCTGCCATGAGTTCTATTAGAATTTAAGGCCTGCCTCGCGGGCTGCTTCGGCCAATGATTTGACACGTCCATGATATAAGTAACCACCACGATCGAAAATTACTTCTTCGATACCAGCTGCTTTTGCTCTCTCAGCGATTTGCTTTCCGACCAATTTAGCTTGTTCGGTTTTAGCAATTTTCTGAGCATCTTTCATAGAAAGAGACGAAGCAGATGCTAGGGTTACTCCTTTTAGATCATCAATGATCTGGGCGTAAATTTGGCTATTGCTGCGGAAAACTGAAAGACGAGGTCTTGAGTTAGTTCCTTTAACAGTAGCTCTAATTCTTGTGCGAATTTTTGCTCTACGAGCTTCTTTGCTGAATGCCATTGCTTGTATCTATTATTTAGCTGCTGACTTACCAGCTTTTTTGCGTACAAATTCTCCAACGTAACGGACACCTTTTCCTTTGTAAGGCTCCGGAGCGCGAAGGCTGCGGATCTTAGCAGCAACTTGTCCTAGTAGTTGCTTATCAAAACTTTCAAGTTCGATGCTTGGGTTTTCACCTTTTTCTGCTTTTGCAGAAACTTTGATTTCACTTGGAAGTTCGAATACGATTGGGTGAGAGAAACCAAGCGTAAGCTCTAGCTGTTGGCCAGTTGCTTTAGCTCTATAACCTACCCCGATCATTTCGAGATTTCTTTTCCATCCTGTGCTCACACCAACAATCATGTTGTTGATTAGAGAGCGGTATAGACCGTGTTTAGATCTTGCGTCTCTGTGATCACTTGTTCTTGAAAGGGTGATTTGTCCATCTGTGATATCGATTGAGATAGCTCCGTCGATTTCTTGATGTAATTCCCCTTTTGGTCCTTTCACCTTAACTACACCGTTAGCGAAAGAAACTTCCACTCCTGATGCGATGGTGATGGGTGCTTTACCTATCCTTGACATTGGTCAGTAATTTAATCTTGTTCTTAATATACGTAGCACAATACTTCTCCACCTACGTGGTCACGGCGCGCTTCTTTGTCAGTCATAACACCACGAGATGTTGACATAACAGCGATACCTAGTCCGTTTAATACGCGTGGTAGCTCTTCAGCTCCTGTGTACTTACGGTGTCCTGGCGACGAAATTCTTTCGATTTTCGTGATAGCTGGAGTTTTTGTTTTTGGGTTGTACTTCAAAGCGATTTTGATAGTACCTGGTTTTCCTTCCTCGAACTTATAGTTAAGGATATACCCTTTTTCGTGAAGGATTTTTGTAATTTCCTTTTTCAAATTAGAAGCTGGGATTTCAACCACTTTGTGGCGAGCCATCTGCGCGTTTCTAATACGGGTAAGGTAATCTGCTATTGGATCAGTAAACATTGTTACGTCTGTTTCTTAAGTTATAAATATTACCAGCTTGCTTTTTTAACTCCTGGGATTTTACCGTTTAGGGCAAGTTCGCGGAATTGGTTACGGCAAAGACCGAATTGACGCATGTAACCACGAGGGCGACCAGTCAATTGGCAACGGTTGTGAACACGAACCGCGCTGCTGTTTTTTGGGAGCTTTTGAAGTGCGTCCCAATCTCCTGCAGCTTTCAACTCTTCGCGTTTAGCTGCGTATTTTTCAACCAAAGCGATGCGTTTACGCTCGCGGGCTTTCATTGATTCCTTAGCCATGGTATTCTTTAAGTGGTAATATTATTTTGTAAATGGGAATCCGAATTCTTCTAGTAAAGCTTTAGCTTCTTCGTTAGTTCTAGCAGTAGTTACGAACGTGATGTCCATACCATTGATAGCCTTAATTTTGTCTAGATCGATTTCAGGGAAGATGATTTGTTCTTTCACACCGAATGTGAAGTTACCTCTTCCGTCGAATCCAGTAGCTCTTACTCCACGGAAGTCACGAGTTCTTGGCAAAGATACAGAAATTAGACGATCTAAAAATTCGTACATTCTGTCACCTCTTAGGGTCACCTTTGCTCCTACTGCAACACCTTTACGGAGTTTGAAGTTAGAGATATCCTTAGTAGCGAGTGTTGCCACCGCTTTTTGTCCGCTGATAAGCGTCATTTCGTCAACAGCTGCATCGATAAGTTTTTTATCTGCAGTTGCTTTACCTAAACCTTGGTTCAAGCAAACTTTAACGATACGAGGCACTTGCATGTTCGAAGTGTATTCGAAACGAGCCATTAATTTAGGCGCAACTTCCTCACTGTATTTTGTTCTTAGACGTGGTGCGTAGCTCATTTGAGTGTCTCCCCTGATTTTTTAGAATAGCGCTCGAGTTTTCCTTCAGAATTTTTTCTGCGGCCTACGCGAGTTGCGTTGCCCTTAGTATCGATCACCATCAAGTTGCTGATGTGAATTCCGGCCTCGACTTTCTCGATACCGCCTTGTGGGTTTTGTGCAGAAGGTTTGCGGTGTTTAGTCACAATATTCACACCTTCTACGATTGCGCGATCGTTAGAGCGGTCCACGCTGGTCACACGAGCTTGTTTGCCCTTGTGCTCACCTGAGGTAACCACTACTGTATCGCCTTTTTTTATTTTGAGTCGCTTAAACATCGCTCTGTTTTTTTACTGATTAAAGTACTTCTGGGGCTAATGAAACAATCTTCATGTAGTCTTTCTCACGCAGTTCTCTCGCCACTGGACCGAAGATACGTGTTCCACGTAATTCACCTTGGTTGTTAAGGAGAACGACAGCATTATCGTCGAAACGGATATAGCTACCATCTGCTCTTCTTACCTCTTTTCTAGTGCGAACGATTACTGCTTTAGAGACAGCACCTTTCTTCACGTTACCGCTGGGAAGTGCATCCTTTACGGTAACCACGATTTGGTCACCCAGCGAAGCGTAGCGGCGGCGTGTACCACCTAACACACGGATCACGAGAACTTCGCGTGCACCGCTGTTATCAGCTACTTTTAGTCGAGACTCATTTTGTATCATAGCTCAAAAACTTTTTTACGGCTTATTTAGCCTTTTCGATAATCTCTACCAATCTCCAGCGCTTCAATTTGCTGAGCGGACGAGTTTCCATTATTCTTACTGTGTCACCGATTCCGCACTCCTCTTTTTCGTCATGTGCCATGAACTTTTTAGAGTGCTTAACGAATTTACCGTATTTTGGGTGCATCACTTTCGTTTCAACAGTCACCACTACGGACTTATTCATTTTATTGGAGGTAACTACCCCAATTCTTTCTTTACGGAGATTCCTTTCCATTACAAGGATCCTTATTTAATGTTTTTTCTTTCGTTTAAAACCGTCTGCATGCGTGCGATATCACGGCGCTTAGCGCGGATAAGCATGGGGTTTTCTGTTCCTGCGATGTTATGGTTAAATTTCATTTTAGCCAAGTTCGCATTTTCTTCCTTGATTTTCTCAAGGATGTCATTGTCTGACATATTTCTAACGTCTGCAGCTTTCATTGCTGTAATTATTATTCTACGTAATCAGGTCGAACGATGAATTTGGTGCGGCAAGGCAATTTTTGTGCTGCCAAGCGCAGAGCTTCTTGAGCCACCGCCAGTGGAACACCTTCTGCTTCGAAAAGGATTCTTCCTGGTTTGATCACTGCTACCCAGTGATCAGGGGCCCCTTTACCCTTACCCATACGTACTTCCGCTGGTTTGGTAGTGATTGGTTTATCTGGGAAAATGCGGATCCACACTTTACCTTCTCTTTTCATGAACCTTGTAAGTGCAACACGGGCAGCTTCAAGCTGACGTGAAGTGATGAATCCTTCGTCCAAGGTTTTGATTGCGAAGCTACCGAAGGCTAATTGAGATCCGCGGTGAGCGATACCTTTAATTTTGCCTTTCTGCTGCTTTCTGTATTTCGTCCTTTTTGGCTGTAACATGGTCGTTTATCTTGACTCAGTTTCTATTTCTTGTTTATCCGCGGCCTTTTCTTTCGCCACCGCGTGAATTACCACCTCTGCGGTTGTCGCGTCCACCACGATCATCTCTTCCGCTTCTCTCTGGAGCACCAGTACGCTTCTGCGTAGTAGCTTGTCCGAAGTTTGGGCTTAGATCGCGCTTTCCGTAAACTTCTCCGCGGCAGATCCATACTTTCACACCGATACGTCCGTAAGCTGTGTGAGCTTCTGCGTGATGATAATCGATATCAGCACGTAGTGTATGAAGTGGAGTACGTCCTTCTTTATATGTCTCAGAGCGAGCGATTTCAGCACCGTTCAAACGGCCTGCGATCGTTACTTTGATACCTTCAGCACCCATTCTCATAGAGCTTCCGAGTGACATTTTCGTTGCACGGCGGTAGCTGATACGACCTTCGATTTGGCGACAGATTCCGTCTGCTACTAAGCGAGCATCCAATTCTGGGCGTTTAATTTCGAAGATGTTGATTTGAACATCCTTTCCGGTAAGTTTTTTCAACTCTTCCTTCAGCTTGTCCACTTCTGATCCAGCTTTTCCGATAATTACACCTGGTCGGGCAGTATTGATCGTAACGGTAACGAGTTTAAGCGTTCTTTCGATTACGATTTTAGATACAGACGCCTTTTTCAAGCGAGCCATCAGATACTTACGAATTTTATCGTCTTCAACGATTTTGTCTCCGTAGTTCTTTCCGCCGTACCAATTGCTGTCCCAGCCCTTGATGAAGCCGAGTCGGTTACCTATCGGGTTACATTTTTGTCCCATTCTAGCTTCCTGTGTTATTTTTTATCCAAAATGATTGTAACGTGATTGCTGCGCTTACGGATGCGGTGTGCGCGTCCTTGTGGTGCAGGGCTGATGCGCTTAAGAGTACGTGAAACGTCCACGCGAATCTCTTTAACGATCACATTTGAAGTTGCGATATCTTCACCAGCATTTTTAGCTTGCCAGTTGCTGATAGCAGAGCGAAGAAGCTTTTCCATAGGAAGTGCTGCATGCTTGCGAGTGAACTTCAAAATATTGAGTGCTGCAACAACTTCCTTTCCGCGGATGATATCTGCGACCAATCTCATCTTACGAGGAGAAGATGGTTCGTTGTTCAACTTTGCGAAAGAGTTGCTCTTGCGCTCTTCTTTAAGCCTTTCGGCCATTAATCTTTTACGGGCTCCCATTTTTTCTATTCTTTAGTCGGGATTATTTTCTGTTACCTGAGTGACCACGGAAGTTACGTGTTGGAGAGAATTCTCCAAGTTTGTGACCTACCATGTTTTCTGTCACGTACACTGGAATGAATTGCTTTCCATTGTGTACAGCGATAGTGAGACCTACGAAATCAGGACTGATTGTTGAAGCTCTGCTCCAAGTCTTGATAACATTTTTCTTACCTGCTGCTTGTGCTTCCTCTACTCTCTGTGCGAGTTTGTAGTGGATGAAAGGCGGTTTTTTAAGTGACCTTGCCATTGCTTATCTTATTTCTTTCTGCGTTCGATGATAAATTTAGAAGAAGGCTTCTTAGTCTTACGAGTTTTGTAGCCTTTTGCTGGAGTACCCTTGCGTGAGCGTGGGTGACCACCTGATTGGCGACCTTCACCACCACCCATTGGGTGATCTACTGGGTTCATTGCAACACCACGAACACGAGGCTTGCGACCTTGCCAACGTGAGCGACCTGCTTTACCAGAGCGCACGAGGTTGTGTTCTGAGTTTGAAACAACACCGATAGTAGCGATACAATCAGCAAGGATCAAACGAGTTTCACCAGAAGGAAGTGAGATCACAGCGTAAGCTCCGTCGCGTGCAGCGAGTTGAGCATAGCTACCAGCACTTCTTGCAATGGCTCCACCTTTACCTGGCTTCATTTCGATATTGTGGATCGTAGTTCCAAGTGGAATATCTCTGAGTGGAAGTGCGTTTCCTATTTCTGGAGCTGCACCTGTTCCGCTCATGATTGTTTGACCTACTGTCAAACCTTGAGGAGCTAGGATATATCTCTTTTCACCATCTGCGTATTCTACCAGAGCGATACGAGCTGAGCGGTTTGGATCGTATTCGATCGTCATCACTTTAGCTTCAACTTCATGCTTGTTACGCTTGAAGTCGATCAAACGGTATCTACGCTTGTGACCGCCACCAATCATACGCATAGTGCGCTTACCTTGGTTGTTACGACCACCGGTCTTTTTCATTGGCACAACCAATGCCTTGAAAGGCTTGTCAGTTGTGATTTCGTCGAAAGTCTGTGCGACTTTGAAGCGAGTACCCGGAGTTACCGGATTAAGTTTTCTAATGCCCATTTCTCGAGTATATCTTAAATGTTGGCGTAAAAGTCAATTGTGTCACCAGCTGCAAGCGAGATGATCGCTTTTTTGTAGCTAGCTGAGCGGCCTTCGATAATACCAGTTTTGGTATAGCGAGTTTTGCGCTTGCCGTCGTAGCGAATAGTATTCACTGCAGTCACAGTAACACCGTAAGTTTTCTCGATCGCTTTCTTGATCTCGATTTTGTTAGCGTTAATGTTTACAATGAATCCGAACTTACCCTGCTTCTCTTGGATAGCAGTCATCTTTTCGGTAACGAGTGGTTTGATCAAAATTTCCATGGCGCTTACTTTTTCAAGATTTCTGTAACCACTTCGTGAGCGTTACCAACGAACACGATGTTATTACTATTCATGATATCATAGGTGTTTACCATGTTCGCGATTTGAACGTTTGCCTTCTGGAGGTTACGAGAAGAAAGGTAAACTGCATCGTTTCTTTCAGAAAGCAACACAAGCGTTTTCTTGTCGTTTAGGTTCAAATTCTTGATTACTTGAGCAAACTCCTTCGTTTTTGGAGAAGCAAAGTTAATTGCGTCTATAACTAGGATTCCGTTATCTTTTGCTTTGTAAGACAATGCAGAAGCACGAGCCAAACGTTGAGTAGTTTTATTGACCTTGATATCGTAAGTACGAGGACGAGGACCAAATGTGCTACCACCTTGACGGAACAATGGGTTTTTGATACTTCCCTTACGAGATCCACCAGTTCCTTTTTGTTTGTGCAACTTGCGAGTAGATCCATGGACCTCACCGCGGTGCTTTGTCTTGTGAGTACCTGTACGTTGAGCTGCTAGGTAGCGCTTAACATCTAGGTAGATTGCGTGATCATTAGGTTCGATTGCGAACACTGTATCATCGAGAGTAACCTTGTTACCCGTCTTTTGACCTTGAATATTTAATACTTCCAGTTGCATGTTACTTCACGATTAAAACGGTAGCACCATTAAATCCTGGTACCGCACCTTTGATGAGTATTAGATTTTCTTCTGGAAGAACTTTCACAACTTCTAGGTTCTGAACAGTTCTACGGTCACCTCCGGTTCTTCCTGCCATGCGCATTCCTGGGAATACACGTGATGGGTCAGAAGACGCACCGAGTGAACCTGGTGCACGAAGACGATTGTGCTGTCCGTGAGTGCTCTCACCTACCCCAGCAAATCCGTGGCGTTTTACAACACCTTGGAAACCTTTACCTTTTGTGGTACCGATTACGTCAACGTTTTCTCCTTCGGTGAAGATGTCAGAAAGAGTGATTACATCTCCGAGTTTTACATCCGCATCGAAACCATCTACTTCGAAGATGAATCTCTTTGGAGTAACACCAGCCTTCTTGAAGTGACCTTGCATAGGCTTAGATGTATTCTTTTCTTTCTTATCGCCGAAAGCGATTTGAACAGCTTGGTAGCCGTCCTTTTCTGTGGTCTTGATCTGTGTCACCACACATGGACCAGCCTCTATCACTGTGCATGGAATATTCTTTCCAGCGGCACTGTAGACACTAGTCATCCCGACCTTTTTACCAATGAATCCTGGCATGTGTTTAATTTATTTAGTTGTGACTACACTTTGATTTCTACTTCAACTCCGCTTGGTAGCTCAAGCTTCATTAACGCATCTACTGTCTTTGAAGAAGAGCTGTAGATGTCTAGAAGGCGCTTGTAAGAGCTTAACTCGAACTGTTCGCGAGCCTTCTTGTTAACGTGCGGTGAGCGCAATACGGTGTAAATTCTTTTGTGTGTAGGAAGTGGAATTGGACCATTCACTACTGCACCGGTTGCCTTTACTGTTTTCACAATCTTCTCTGCTGATTTGTCAACTAGATTGTGATCGTAGGACTTTAATTTAATTCTGATCTTTTGAGCCATCTACTGGTTATTATTAGGCGTTGGCTTTTCCTTTCACTTTAGCGATTACTGCTTCTGCTACGTTGTTCGGAGCTGGAGAGTAGTTGCTGAATTCCATTGTTGATGTTGCACGTCCTGATGTGATGGTACGTAAGTCTGTTACGTAACCGAACATTTCAGAAAGAGGAACTTTACCATTGATTACGGTTGCACCGTTTCTTTCGCTTGTTCCTTCGATCATACCACGACGCTTGTTCAAGTCACCGATTACATCACCCATGTTTTCAGCTGGTGTAACGACTTCAAGTTTCATGATAGGCTCGAGAAGAATTGGCTTGCACTTAGGCATCGCTTCGCGGTAAGCCATTTTAGCGCACAATTCGAAAGAAAGAGCATCAGAGTCAACTGCGTGGAATGAACCATCGTTCAACTCTACTTTCAAAGAATCTACTGGATAACCAGCTAGAACACCGTTGTTCATTGCTTCTTTGAAACCCTTTTCAATTGATGGGATGAATTCACGAGGAATGTTACCACCTTTGATATTGTTCACGAATACAAGACCTGGTTTCTCCGCGTCATTGTTTGGACCAATGTTTACATTGATATCAGCGAATTTACCACGACCACCTGATTGCTTTTTGTAAACTTCACGGTGATCAGTTGTGCCTTGAATAGTTTCCTTGTAAGATACTTGCGGAGCACCTTGATTACATTCCACTTTGAATTCACGCTTCAAACGGTCAACGATGATCTCAAGGTGAAGCTCACCCATACCAGAGATAATTGTTTGTCCAGAATCTTCGTCAGTTCTAACGCGGAATGTTGGATCCTCTTCTGCAAGTTTAGCTAGTGCCATACCCATTTTATCAGAGTCAGCTTGAGTCTTAGGCTCAACTGCAATACCGATAACTGGTTCTGGGAAGTTCATTGCTTCAAGAACGATTGGATGCTTTTCATCACAAAGGGTATCCCCTGTTTTGATGTCTTTGAAACCAACCACTGCAGCGATGTCACCAGCAGCCAATCTTTCGATTGGGTTTTGCTTGTTAGCGTGCATTTGGAAGATACGAGAGATACGTTCTTTGTTTCCGCTACGTGTGTTTAGGACATAAGAACCTGCTTCAAGTACACCAGAGTATGCACGAGTGAATGCTAGACGACCTACGAATGGGTCAGTAGCGATTTTGAAAGCTAGACCAGCGAAAGGTTCGTTGAAGTCTGGCTTGCGAGAAATTTCTTCCTCAGTATCTGGGTTAGTACCCTTAATGCTTTCCTTATCTAGTGGGCTAGGAAGAAGTTCCATCACTAGGTCAAGCATTGTTTGAACACCTTTGTTTTTGAATGATGATCCGCATACCATTGGAACGATCTTCATATCAAGGCAAGCTTGACGAAGTGCGTCCAAGATTTCACGTTCAGTGATTGAGCTTGGATCATCGAAGAACTTCATCATCAAGTTGTCATCGTATTCAGAGACAGCTTCAAGAAGTTTTTCACGATACTCAGTAGCTTCTTCCATCAAATCAGCTGGAATGTCTACTACTTCGTACGTCATACCCTTATCAGACTCATTCCAGATCATTCCACGGAAGTTGATCAAGTCAACAACACCTTTGAAATCATCTTCAGCACCGATTGGGATTTGAAGAGGAACCGCGTTGCTACCAAGCATGTCTTTCACCTGCTTCACGACTTTCAAGAAGTCAGCACCTTGTCGGTCCATTTTATTTACGAAACCGATACGAACAACATTATAGTTGTCAGCCAAACGCCAGTTAGTTTCAGATTGTGGTTCAACACCGTCAACTGCGCTGAAGAGGAACACTAGTCCATCAAGTACGCGAAGTGAGCGGTTTACCTCAACTGTAAAGTCAACGTGACCTGGAGTATCGATAATGTTTACGTGATATTTATTTCCACGGTAGTTCCAGAAAACTGTAGTAGCAGCAGAAGTAATAGTAATACCTCTTTCTTGCTCTTGAGCCATCCAGTCCATGGTAGCAGCACCGTCGTGAACTTCACCAATCTTGTGATTTACACCAGAATAGTAAAGAATACGTTCAGTGGTAGTTGTTTTTCCTGCGTCGATGTGAGCAGCAATACCAATATTTCTTGTATATCTAAGGTCGCGTGACATTTCTTTCTCTCTTTATTGTATTGCTATATTAGAAGCGGAAGTGTGAGAATGCTTTGTTAGCTTCTGCCATACGGTGAACATCTTCTCTCTTTTTGAAAGCAGCGCCTTCACCCTTAGATGCAGCGATAATCTCGTTAGCGAGTTTCTCAGACATGCTCTTTTCATTTCTTCCGCGAGCATAACCGATCAACCATTTCATCGCCATTGAATTTTTACGTTCATCGCGGATTGGAGATGGGATTTGGAAAGTAGCACCACCTACACGACGGCTTCTCACCTCTACAGCTGGAGTTACATTCTCCAATGCCTTCTTCCAAATATCAAGACCGTTTTCACCAGTCTTAGTTCCTACCTTTTCGATAGAATCGTAGAAAATTGCAAATGCAGTTCCTTTCTTTCCTTGCAACATAAGGTTGTTAACGAATTTCGTTACAACTACCTCGTTGAACTTTGGGTCTGGAAGTACCGCAATTTTTTTGGCCTTTCTTCTTCTCATGATTTATTTATCTTGAAAGGATTATTTTTTAACTTTTGGACGTTTTGTTCCGTACTTCGAACGGCGCTGACCGCGACCATTTACTCCGGCAGTATCAAGAGCTCCACGCACGATGTGATAACGCACACCTGGTAAGTCCTTCACACGACCACCGCGCACTAGCACGATAGAGTGCTCTTGTAGGTTGTGACCTTCACCACCGATATAGGCGATGATTTCAAAACCATTCGTAAGACGAACTTTCGCTACCTTACGAAGAGCAGAGTTTGGTTTCTTTGGAGTAGTAGTATACACCTTAGTGCATACTCCTCTGCGCTGTGGGCAAGAGGTCAAAGCGGCCGACTTACTTCTGTAAGTTTTAGGCTCGCGTCCTTTACGTATTAATTGTTGAACCGTTGGCATTATTCTAAGTTCCTTTTTTTCACGTTGTTCCAATCGAGTTGTTTCGACCTAAAAAACGGGCTGCAAAAATACTCAGAGATTTCGTCCGTGCAAGCATTCGTGCAAAATAATTCTTCTTTTTTTATTTACAACTCGTAAAATAATAATAATCAACTCATTAAATATTAGTCAGACCCCAAAAACAGACTCTTTTTTGATAATTTTTCTCCCATCGTCGACTTCCAACTACCCCGTTGAGAATCAAAAAAAAAGGAGTTGTCAACGAACAGATGTGCAAATTATTACAATTACAAACCGCTTATAAACAACGAGTTAACCGATTTTAACAATCAATTTCACTAGTGCCTAAATCACTGAAAATCTATGTCTTGAAGCGACCTTGACTCAAATATTAAAAACTTATTGAATTTTTCAATATCATAAACCATCATATAGATGAACGTAGATATGTCAACTATTCATCCATAGAAAATTGGGATACCAGAGAAGCTGGACACCTATAATTTCTAAGAAAGAAATGAGCTAACCATCATCTAATGAGTCAATAAAAATTCTTCTTAACTAGATTTCGAACGTCTAAAATCATTGCAGAGTTATTCCGAATCGCACTCTTCAGAAATAGTGAACGACTCAGGCATGAAAGTAAAATAATATTTCGTAGATCGACTAGGCGTTTAAAAATTCTTTCACGCCGCTCACGATGAGGTTGAGTTGTTCATCCGTCAACTCCGTGTGCATTGGAAGAGAAATAACCTTTTTGCAGAGTTCTTCAGTTACTGGGAAATCACCTTCCTTGTAACGTGGATCTGTGTAGGCTTTCTGCATGTGTAGCGGTACAGGATAGTAGACCATTGCAGGAATATTTTTCGATGCAAGAAACTCTTGCAATCCAAAACGATCGATGCCATCGGTGACTAATGTGTACTGATGAAACA
>Ga0315907_10005553_pt1 | contig 13668 bp, 26 predicted proteins | sample LakEriMetagenome_3_FD_203525 | JGI IMG/M metagenome (GOLD analysis project Ga0315907, IMG submission 203525) | Freshwater fungal communities from buoy surface, Lake Erie, Ohio, United States - Buoy 12 MA123 | ecosystem: Environmental > Aquatic > Freshwater > Lake > Lake biofilm | place: USA...
AGGTTCTATTATTGTGGTATTTGTACCTGCAACATCTTTCTCGTATATTATTGTTCCATTAATGCTCATTATTAAATCAGTTCCATTATCTAAATATACACAACAATAATATTCTAATTTAGATAGGTTAATAGAACCTGCATTACGAGTTCCTGTTAATGTTCGTGGTGGTATTGTAAATAAGTTTGAATTATTTATATCATATAAGCCTAATCTAAGGTCCATATTATTACCATCAAGGAATTTATCAAATAACATTGTTATTTTAAAGGTCCTTGAATCTCCTGTATTATCCGCTGCAAAATAGTTATTTGGTAATATATTTGTACCTTTATAATTATATCCAATTCCTATAATTTCTTCAAAAACTTCATAATTATTATCTACCTGTACATCAGAAAAAGGCATTTGAAAATTGAACAATGTTTTGCTTGTCCAACCATTAGTTAGATTATCTTTTTTATTTGGTGTGGATGTCCACGCTGAACTTGGTCCTGCCATAATCTATATTTTAATAAGGTCTTGTTAATAATCTTGACGTTACGGAACAATATACATTATCCGTGCTTAATGATGTAATCTGTAATGCAGCATTTGAACCACCACCATCAACTATGTCAAATACATAATCAGATGTAACTCCAATACTTGACGTAGTATCTTCTGTCATTTTTATAACAGATAAATCATTATTCCAAATACCTTTTATATATCCTCCCCTAATATTTCCGCTTTCGTCTTCTATTACATATTCTACAAACATTGCTCTATATGAACCTGCTGCTGCTGATATAATTGTTGCGGTAGAACTCGTAGATATAACTGCAGGAGCCCATATATGTGGTAAAAACGTTCCATAATTTGATGCTCCTTTACTTATACTTAATGTATCTGAAAAATCAGCAGGAGCTCCTGTTGGCGGAAACGAATTAAGTGTTCCTATTATTGTATTACCGCTTCCACTATTTATATTAATTCCTGCACTTTGGCCTACAAATACATTACTATCTCCTGATGTTAAATTACCCCCTGCACTGTACCCTACTACTGTATTTTGCTGACCTGATAAATTATTGAAAAACGCATCTTTACCTATAACTGTATTAGAAGCATCATTACCTGCTCCCCTACCCACTGTAATCCCGTTTATTAAAGCGTCCCCATTTACATCAAGTAATGCAGAAGGAATTACTGTTCCTATTCCCACATTACTTCCGTTTGGTTGTAATATTAATGGAAAAAATTCTACGTCATTTGATTCTCTTTTTACTTGAATAGAGTGTGCTCCTGAACTATAACCTCTAAAAACAAGCCCATAAGGAGATGGGGAATAAGATAATAATTTTGCTGTAATACCGCCCACTCCTGAAGGGTCAGGTAATACTCCTCTAATTACTCCACTAACATCTAATTTAGCAGATGGTGATGTTGTTCCAATACCTACATTACCCGCAGTAGGTCCAAATAAACTTGAATGAACAAGGCCCGACTTAAAATATCCTCCGGGACCATTTGCCTCGATTTGCGGTCCATTTGGAAAAGTTATAGTACTTACACCTGTGGCACTATCTAATAAAAACATACTTCCGTCTACGTGCAATTTTGCAGAAGGAGTTGTTGTTCCAAGACCTAATCTGCTATTGCTATCATCCCAAAAGAAATTAGCATTATTTTCAGCAAGAGTTGTCCCATTTGAAAATATTACAGAACCATTTGTTAATGACGGCAATGTAAATTTACTATTAAAAGTAGTCCAATCTGCAGAACTTAAGGCTCCTCTATTTGTTGCGGAAGCTGTAGGTACATTTAAAGTTATTACAGGTGTTGTTGTTGGGTTAGCAACCGTAGATGATAAGTCAGTTCCTGATGTGCCTAATGTTAAAGCAGCTACTGATGTTACCGTACCACCCGGAATAGTTGGAAAAGTAGCTAATGAGCCATCTCCCCTAACATATTCTGCTGTTGTTCCATTTATATATGATATAGTTCCGGCAGTAGATTTAACGATACCTGTGCCACTTAAAGTAGCTTGAATACCTGCTGCACTTAAATTCCTATTTACCCAAAGAGATGTTGATGAATTATATTGTATTAAATCATTATTTGCAAGTGTTGCAGGATTTATATAAACATTATGTAATTCTTGTAATTCATATCCATTCTGTACTTTAACATACATTCTCCCTGCATTACCATTGCTCGCGGTAGTTACATATCCAAGATATACTAAATGATTTGGAGCTACGGGCTTAACATTTGTTATACTTCCCGGAGTTGCTCCTAAATATATATAATCTCCATCAGCCCAAGTTGATGTTGGAAATAAATTAAGATTATCTAATTGTCCTTGAACAATTATAATACCTTTTTGATTTGCAGCAATAGATGCAGTTGAAACTACCCCTATTGTTTGTGCTGAAGTTGAATCAGTAGTATTATATGCAAGTTTTACCTTTATTCTATCGCCAACACCTCCTGAAACATATACAGGTTGACCTCTTGTAATAGTTACAGCTTCATCATTTGTTACATACGCTAATAGAGTATTTGGAGCAACACCAATACATTGAAATATATTTGATGTTGAATTATAAATACAAAGCATTTCTCCATTGGCTAAAATATCTCCTCCAATTACAGGGCCATCGTTGTTTCTATATAATTGTACCGCTCCAAAACCGTTTATATTTAATGTAGCGCTTGTAGTATTTCCATTTGTAAATCTTATCAGATAAGCATCTCCATCTGAATAGGTAGTAGCTCCTGTAATTGTTACTGTATAGGTATCTGTACCACTCGCTGTTCCGTGTAAAATACTACCTGCTAAAGATGAAGCCGATAATGTTCCACCTGATAAAGAAAGTCCTGAACCAACCGTAATTTCTTCCATTACTCCCGTTCCCGCTGTACTTCTACCTATAAGCTTATTTGTAGCCATTGATGTAGAAATAGTAGGAGTAGCACCACCTGTTGAAGTTAATGGTCCTGTTGCGCTAACTGACGTTACCGTTCCAACATTCCAAGTTCTATCTGCACTCAAATCATAAGTAGTTCCATTAATAGTTAAATTTCTACTTGTTGGAACACCTCCAAGTCCCGCTAAGGTATATGTAGGTACATTTAATACTCCTCCTATTAAAGTAGAAGAACCCGATGAACCCGTTGTTGTAAGCGAAGTAAAAGCAGCAGCAGGCGGTGTAGGTATATTTAATACATTTGATATGAATGTTGCCGCACCTGAGCCCGTTGTTGTAAGCGTTATTGAATTTTGTTTATTATTAAACGTATTCCAATCTGTCAAACTTAAATAACCATCTTGACTTGTTCCTGATTGTAATATAGATAATGTTCTGTTTGCCGATAAATCTCCTCCTCCCTGTAATGGAGATGTTGTAGATATTGTTCTCGTTGTTTGAACATAACCCGTCAATGACGGTATATCACTAAGCAACGCTAATGTACCTGATTGATTAGGGAAATTAAAGTTTCTCGATGTTGTTAATAATGTTGTGTATAAATTGGCAGATATAATGTTATCTTTAAAGAAAGAGAATGCTCCCGATTCTATAGATAAAATCTTATTAGATGCAGAATTTTCAAATAAAAAAACACTGTCCCCTCCTATGATTTTTATATATGCTCCGTTATATGAGTCCCATATTCCTAATTCCCCAATATTAGCATTTAATAAAGAAGTATTACCTTCATTTAAAACTTCATCTAACGTTGGTATAGTAGGAGAACCTCCTGTATATACAGGTATATTTAAAACACTTCCAATTAAAGTAGAAGGACCCGAAGTTCCTGTTGTAGTTAAAGTAATTGCACTTGGTATATTGCTTGTTAAAGCAATAGTTCCTGATGCATTTGGTAGTTGATAAACTCTTGAAGCTGTAAGTAAATTATTCGTTATAGAAGCTAATCCTCCATTTCCAAATGATATAACATCATTCTGAGCTACAAATATCTCTCCAACAGAAGGAACATTGAATGTTACTCCTTGGTCTGTAGTACCTATGGATATGTAGTTTGAATTTGCACTATCCCACAATCCTAATTCTCCAATATTAGCATTCTGCAAAGATGTATTTCCAACCAATAATACATCATTTAATCCCGGAGTTGTAGATGCCGGGAGATTAGACCATACAATACCTGATGTGGACTTTGTTAATACTTGACCTGTTGTTCCAATACTTGTAGTATAGTCTTGAATATTTCCCGGAATAATTCTTGTTGAAGTAATATTACCCGTAAGGTTTATATTTTGAGTTGCAGTATTACCTGCATTAAGAACAGCTTGAAGATTATCTACAGGTAAATTTACCCAATTAATACCCGATGTAGCTTTACTTAAAAATTGAAAATTAGTACCTTGACTTCCAAGTATATCCTCAATGTTTGTTGGCTTTACAACGGTAGTATTAATAGTACCTGTTAATGTAATGTTTTGAGTAGCAATATTTCCTGCGTTCAATACAGCTTGAAGTGTAGCGGCAGGAAAATTAGCTGAAAACAATTGCAATAACTCTCCTAAAGAAAAGTTCTTAGTAGCAAGCGGAGTTGGAGAAGGATTAGGCCTTGGTGCCTCTGTACCTATCAACCTATCGCTTAACTGCAATGGCTCATCCGCCAAACTATAGGTAGATATTTTTGACATTATATTATTTTTTTATTAAACAACAATTCTAACTTCTCCTGTAGAAGTTTTATATAATGTTCCAACAGCTAATCCACCCGCTATAGCAGCAGAATTATTAGCAAATGTTTGAAATGTACTTCCTAATAAAGCAAGTATATCTGATATTTCAAAATTTTTAGTATTATCAGCATCACTTGTATCTGTACCTATAAGAAAATCACTTAAAGAAGGCGGATTTGGTTGAGGATATGTACTTATTTTAGCCACAATCTATTAATTTAAAGTTAATAAATATAAAATCTTGTCTATTAAAGAAAGCATTTCATCCATGATGTTTTGCAATTCTGATGGATAGTTATTTCTTTCTGAATCAATAGTTGAACGCAATTCTTTTAAATGAGATACAGCATCTGTATTTTTAGACTCGGGAATTACAATCTCAACTCTTTTGTTTCTACCAAAATATGCTTCAGTAAACTTGTCTATTAAATCAAGTATTCCATCATAATAAGCGTTTAATGCTTTGTGTTCTGCAAACGATGTTGTTTGAAGGTGTGCGATGTGCATTGCATCTCTTGATTGGAACAATGTTCCGATAAATTTTCCCGGTGTCATATTAGTCTTGTTTTCTTGTTATCTCTCCTGTTTGAATATTGATAACAGCATCAGCACCATACTTTTCAATTAATTCTTTTTCCTGTGCAGAAAATTCTGTTTTCAATAACTCAATGTGACGCAAAATTTGATTTTTCTGTAACTCAACATCTCCAATTGCCATTTTAGCTTTATTGAACTCTGAGTTTAATTCATTAATCTTAGCAAGCTCTTCTTGAGTTACTGTTTGAATTGCATCCTGTGTAAATTTGTTTTTGTTCTCCATTTTGATTATATTTAATTGTTATGTTACAAATATATGAATTTTAAAATAAAGTTCTATTGATTTTTTTATAGGTATAATATCCTAATGCAATAAGCAATAGAATCCAAAGCCACCACCAATTATTAGTTTTCTTATCAATCTTTTTTTCTAAAATTCTTTCTCTTTTATTTTTTACCACCTTTACTACTTTATCTTCTTTCTTAACCTCTTCTTTTTTAGTGGTATCAACTAAAGCAATTTTAGTTTTTTTGTATTTCAATTTAACATTTTTATATGTTACTCCATTCACAACCATAGGTATTGTATCAATTAATGGACATACCTCTACTTCATCAATGTCAGTATTTACACTTACATTGTTTTGAGTTACAACAACTTCTTCTTTTTTAACAACTGAAGTACTGTCTACTTTTGTAACAGTATCAACTTTTTGAATATCAACCTTTCTTGCAGCACAAGATGTAAGTAGAACAAATAAAAATATGAAACTATATTTTAACATAAGTGTAAGTTTTTCCGTTAATTTTTTCTGTAAAAGTTTTACCATTATCATAATCTTGTTTTAATGTTCTCCAAGTATAACCAAAAGTCATCTCAAAATGAGGTTTATCTTTAAACTCCCAATCTCCACCCCAAGTAAATCCAATTGATTTAAAATATTCAACTACCTCAAGCCAATCTGATTTTCCATCTTTATCAAAATCTAACATCTCATAAGTTGCAGATTCAAATACTCCATCGTTGTTTTTATCAAGAAGCAATACAATGTCAAAAGCTAAATGGTAATTATGAATACTTTGACCTCCTTTTGCTTGAGTAACTTTTCCAAGCCTTTTTCCTTTCGAATCATAAAGCTTTGTTCTACCTTGAGCATATAACTCATTTTGCTCCTCAATCGTTCTTGTGGTATAGGCAAAACGCAAACGAACTCCCTTTCCAAGGAGTTTGTTGTTTATGTGCAAATAAGCATCTAATGTTTTCTGTCTTATTTTTGGATGTAGCGTAGCTATTCTATCAAGAGTTATCTTATCCATTATTTTGTCAAATCATCAACATTATTTTTAACTTCTTTTGCTCTTAAGAATGCTTTCTTAAGCAAATTCCAAATTTTTATATTATAAGCTGCCTCTATATTTTCTTTAATTGAAACTAACTCAATAAAGATTAAAAGTATAGCACATATTTTAGTGAACATAAAGTCTATACTTAACCATTTAAAAATAAACTCGTTTAATATATACTTATCAATAACAAACAATAATAAAACGCAAATTTCGTATAACAACATTTTCGAAACAATATGGGATAACTTTTTACTTCTAATACTACACCAACCATTAAGCTTTATGCTTTTAAAGATTCCTGTGAAAGTATCAAGTATAATAGCCGCAGCTACTGCGGTTAAAATCCCATAAATAGGTACAAATAACAATATCAACGAGGACAATATATAGTTTAAATATTTCATTACTTACCTTGTCCTTTATATAGTTTAACATAATTTTTGCTACTCTTAATCGTACTTGTTTTGGTTTTAGCGTGAACCCCTTTTCTTTTAAGTTTAGGTTTTGCTATAAATGTTGTTGTATTTGTTTGCTTTGCCATTTTACCAAAGAGCTATAATTTTTCCTGCGTTTGTTCCTGCAAGATGAACTTTTATTACTTGAATAGGCAATACTGTTCCTGTAGGAACTGCGCTAAAATTAACAATGTCTTGTCCGGCTGTAGTCACTCTTATATTTCCTCCCTCTCCAATATACAAATAACAAGCTTGAGGTGCATTTGAAGTTTGAGAAGAAGCGTTGTAAATAAAATAAGGGTCTGATGTTGATGTAACAATATCTCCATTTAATAACAACTCAGTAGCACTTATAACTTCTAAAACTGTTGCAGATGAAGAAGCATAAACAATATCGCCTGCCTGAACATTACTTTCGATAAAATTAGCATTTTCATCAATTAACCTATCAGTAACCATATCTGTAGGTAATGCTGATATTATTAAATTTGGATAAGGTATATTCGCATTATCAGAAGGAAAAACCCTTAATGCTCTTGTGTATTGTGCTTGAAATACTGACATAATTTCTATTTTTTATAAAATGTTTTGTTTATTAATAAATCAGGATTGTTTAAATCCTCTTTTCTTTTACCACAACCACAGTCTTTTCCTGTTGCTTTTGATACTGTATCAACTACTTTTTTAATTCCTGTAGCAGTAGTTATTTTCTCAATTGTGTCTCCTAATCCTTTTGATTTCATTTTTTATTAGATTTAATTGTTTTACTTACATTCCCTTTTAGAAATTTCATTTTTCCATTTAGAGAACTTTTTGATTCATATTTTTTAGCTTTCGCTATTATCTTTTTCATTGTGTAAAGATATTAAATTTTTGAAACTTTTTTTCCCATACCAACCCTTGATTTCTCAATTTTTTTAGCAGCCAATTTTGACTTACTAATTTCAGATATGGTTTTAGGTGTCTTTGACGACACTTTTACTTTTGGTCTACAATATTCGTTTTTACCACCTGCACCACACGCTTTTCCTGTACGAGTGTCAGTCCATTTCTCTTTCTCCCATCTTTTTAAAGATGTTCCTTCTGAACTTTTTCTAACACTACCCGATGCTTTTCTACATTTAGCAATCGCCTGAGAGGCTCTTGCCGATGGAAAAACAGCGTACTGTGATTTTACTTTTGTATAACAAGCATCTTTCATTAATATTTACCTCTTCGATTTTTTGGGCTCGAAGCAGTTGAACCTCCCGGTCCGGCCCATAATTTTTTACAAGCCCAATATCTTGGGGTTAACTTATCATTCGCTGTATCGCATTTATGTCTCGCCTTAAAACTTCTACGAGCAGCAGGGGAATAGTTATGACCATAACCCTTAGCTCCAAAGTGGAGGAGTTTCTCCTCCCCATTGGAACAGGCTTTTACCATCATCTTCTTTCCTTCTCTATTAGAGGAAACAGGACGGTTACATTTCATTTTTGACTTATCCACGGTAAGCTCTTGTAGTATTACCCGGAGTGTTTTCTTGAGGAGCAGCTTCTTCTACAGCAACCTCTTGTTTTGGTTTAACAGTCTCTACATTCTGAACAGGAATGTCTACTAAACCATTCTCTACTTTCTTATCTTTCTTTGACATAATCTTATTAATAAGTTTTTTTACTTTTCATGCCACCTTTACTTGCAGCTTTCATAACTTTATTAGTTACAGTTTTACTACCACCTAATTTTTTAGGAGTACCACCACCTGAGCTTGGCATCTGCATACGAGATGAACCCGGTAGATTCGGAGTGTTTTTAGAATTTGCCATTATTTCTTCTTCATTACAGATTTAACAATAGCTTTCATAGCGCCTTTTTTTGCTACTTCTTTAGCAGCACCTTTTACTGCACCTTTTACTGCACCTTTAACTGCAGCTTTCTTTACACCTTTTGGAGCCATCAATCTTGATGACATAGGTAAGTTTGGAGTGTTTTTCATAATTATTTCTTTTTTTGGTTTTTCATTGCCGCTTGGGCGTTCATTGCATAGTGCTTTCTTGCACCTGCTTTTAGTTTAGGATTGCTTGCTTCTTTAATATCGTAAGCAGTCTTTTTAGTTACTTTTTTCATTGTATTTATTATTTAGTTATTACTTTTCCACCTAAAGAAGTATTCAAACCTTGGAAAGAAGTAGCTTTTGAAGAAGATTTAGATTGTTTTCTTTCTGCCTCTCTTTTTTTTCTTTCTTCATAAGAAGCTAATCTTCTTGCGTTAGAATCAGCTTGAACTTGCTTCAACTTCTCAGCTAATGTAGAACCATCCATATCATAAACCTTGGTTTCTGCTAATGGTTTGTCTTCTCTTTTTTTCTCTACTTTTTTATTTTCTTTAGTCGCCATATCTATATTGTATTAACAACTTGAACATGCTCTACCACTCGTGCCGGCTGAATTATTATTACCTCCAAATCGAAGTAATTGCTTAATCTTATCTTTTCTATCCGCTTTTTTTCTAATATCAGCAGATATTTTTTCAGATGCTTTTTTACTTCTTTCTTTCCATTCAGAAATAGTTTCGTCTCCTTGCTTATATCTATTATAATCTCTCTTAGTAACTTCAGCTTTTCTTCTTTCTTGCCAAGTTCTATTGTCTCCTCTACGTGTAAGAGCACTTGCATCTGCATTTGTTTTAATCTCAGGTTTTTTCTCAATAACACCTTTAGTTTTTACTTCAGGTAAAGTTGAATACTCTATTTCGTTATAAGTAGATTTTTTAGCCTCTGATGGTGGTGTAGTTCTTCTTAATGATGACCCACTTTTTGCGGGAGTTTTTGATGAACTACTTTTTACAGGAGTTTTTGATGAACTACTTTTTGCAGGAACTTTTTTAGTTTCACTACGCTCCCAAGACATTTTATATGTCTTAGTTCCATTAGGATTTACAGTAACTGTTCTTTTTACTGTAGGGTCGATAACAGGGTCTGATGTCGAAGCTAATGGTATGTCTTTTCTATTTATTGCCATAATTATGCGATTTTAATTTTACCTCCTTTTAATAAATCTTTTCTATCTTTACTCGTTAATTGTTTTTTACTTCCTGATATTAAGTTATAATAATTTGCAGTATTGTTTCTTCTATTCATCGTATCAGTACTGTCGTTAACAAAAGACCTTCTTAACTCAGCTATGCTTTTTTTAGAACCTTCTTTTGAAGAAGCAACTATTTTATTATTACTATCTGTAATTACCGCATTCGTTCTATTTTTAGAAGCACCAATAAATTTTTTCTCATACGGTTTAGCAGTAGCCACACCATCTTTTACATCTATTCCTGAAACAACATTACCTTTCTTTTCATTAGCATCTTGAACATTTTTAGTTCTCTGCCAAGTATTAGTATAAGTATATTTAGCTTCAGGTGTAGGAGCTAAAGGTATATCACGGTTTGTTTTTTTTGTATTTGGCATAATTATGCGATTTTGATTTTACCTACTTATTATATATAATTTTTAGAATCTTTCATCAATCCTTCTCCTGCTTTTTTCATAGCATCTTTTTTAGTAGATGTGGAATCTTTTCTTTTTTCATTAAGTTTTAGATAACTTCCTTTAAATGATTCTACTTCCTGTTTTAATCTTTCTTGTTGCATACCTACAGGTTCAGGAGTAGTTGATAATGGATAATCTCTTCCTTGCGCTTGTTTATTAATTTTTAATCCTCTCATTTCTTTATTATGTTTTTAATTAATAACTTTGTAGCAAATGTAATAAATTTTTTTTAAATGAAATCAAATAACGATGATTACTTAAAATATTGGAGAGTCATTCGCCAATTCGTAAAAATCAAATATGGTCTAAACCAATCTGACCTTGATATGATATTTTTTTTATATTCAGAACTATACTTCGACAGAGATAAGTTTATTGAGTTTGACAACCTGCTTGGTTGGGACAAACAGCGCTTCGAGAAACTCCGCCAAGCAGGTTGGATTGAAGTATTTAGAAAAAGAATGGGGAATCGTAAAGCGTTATATCAATTATCATCTAAAGCTAAGATAATGGTTCGCTCAGTTTATAATAAACTAAACGGGGAAGAAATCCCCGTTAGTCAATCGCAAAACAAAATGTTTGCAAGAAATGTATCATATACCGATAAGGTTTACAGGAATATGATTAAAGAAATGAATGCTGTTATAAAACAACAACGACATCACGCTCCTGAATAATAGTGTGAGGCTTATCCTCTATTAGCATCGTAAATCCGTGAGACTTGTCGTAATAGATAACATCATCCGATTTAATGCAAGCAACCTCTGTACCTGATGCTATTACGATAGCCTTTCTATAACGCATTCCTTTTATATCCTCGCCTGATAATATCAAGCCTGAGTCTGTTTTTACTTCTTCGTCAATATCTTTGACAATAATATTTTTCCCTATTGGTTTCATTATTTTATTTTATTAAATTTATAAATATCGGAGCATTATCCCCGTGGTATACATCCTCAATGCTGTAGAAGAAATAATCAGCAGCATCTTTATGAGTCCAATTGTTTCTCGAAACTAATATCTCAATCATCTTATCTATCGAGTACACAAGTTTTCCTTTACTACTAATTCCGATTATAGCAGCATCAAAACCGTCTACTTTAACATAACCTTCTTCAGGATAATGTTCTAATATCTTATTGAGTAAATCCATCGTCTTTTTTAGATTCATCTTTCCAATTTAACCAAAATCCAACTGCCACAATTATATTCATTCCCATTGAAGCAATTATCTCTGAGACATCTTCGTAAATATTCAAACTTAGATGAACGTGCCCTATAGTCCAAAATGGAATCGATAGGTTGCACGCTATCCAAATTATCGTAAATCTACAAAACCTCTTCAGTTTGCTCATAACTACGAGCCATTGTGATTATCGCATTCGTACTTAAGATTGTCACAGCTACACTCACTGCATTTTGCAATGCTGACCTTGTAACTTTAAGAGGGTCAATAACACCCATTTTAATTAAGTCTCCCATCTGTGCAGTCTTTAAGTTATATCCTTGACCCGGCTCAATGCCATCAGGATAGATGTCTTGTGCTTTCAACCCTGCATTAGCAAGTATCTGTAAGAATGGAGCCATAAGAGCTGTGCTTAATATTCTCGCAGCAACAATACGCTCCTCAGTTTCCTCTTGACAAGAAGATACTAAAGCACTTTCCTCAAGCAAAGCTTTCCCCGCTCCCGGAAGAATACCTTCCTCTAAAGCTGAACGAACTGCACAAACAGCATCATCAACCCTGTCATACAACTCTTTCTGCTCCAAATCTGTCTGTCCACCAACATAAATCACACCAATTCCACCTGTTAATGAAGCAATACGCTCCAATAAAAAGTCCTTATCCCCTTTCTTAGTAGCATTCTTGTGAGCCTCCCATAATTGGTCTACTCTTTCTTTGATTACTTCCTCATTCGCTCTCAATCCTGACTTAATAATCACAGTCTTATCTTTACTAACTATAACTCTTGCTGCGTGACCTAAGTCTCCGAAGTTAATTATACTTAAATCGTCTCCTGTTTTCTCACTGAAGTAAGTTGCACCTACACTAATAGCAATATCGTGCATCAATTCGTGTTGCTTGTATCCAAAACTCGGAGGAGCAACAGCACATACTTTTAAATTTCCTTTTACTGAGTTGGCCGCCAATGTATTTATTACATTTGCATTACACGGAGATATAATCAAAAGCTTCTTGCCCTCTGTAATAATTGGCTTCAATACGTTCTCAATCTGCAAAATATTCGCAATCTCCATATCTGCTACCAATACCATAACATCCTCAAGAATACACTCGTCTTTCTTTTGGTCATTAATGAACATAGAGCTTAAATACCCTCTGTCAAACTTTAAACCCAAAGTAGTCTCAGCGTAAGTCTCATCCGTTTGGCTTCTTTCAACAGTTACAATACCATTCTTACCAACATCTTTGTAAACCTCCGAGATAATACGGCCCGTTTCTCTATCATTGTTTGCCGATATACTCGCAACATCAATAAGCATAGATGCCGATAATTTCTTACTCTTACGTTTTAAATTATCCACCACCTTATCACTCATCTCCACCAATGCTCTTAGAACCTCTGTTCTATTATGGTTCTCTTTTATTTGGTCTAATCCACCCAATACTAAAGCCTCAGTTAAAACAATTGCAGTAGTCGTTCCATCTCCCGCATTAGTTGCAGTTCTCTCAGCAGCTTCCTTCATCATCTTAACCGCAAGGTTCTCAACAGGGTCAAACAAATCAATACTCTTAGCAACTGTTACACCATCCTTAGTCACAGTAATACCGTGTGTGTGGTTTGGACTCTCAATAAGTACAGTATTACCTCCCGGACCTAATGTACTCTTTACAGACTTAGCCATCTTGGCTACACCATTAGCTAATTTTTTTCTTCCTTTATCCTCAAAATGTAAATCTTTTGGAGAATAACCTTCGTTTTGTGTCATTTGATTGTATTTAAAATTGATATGTGCAAATATAGTATAAAAAATTTTCAATACCTACTTGTTTTTAAAAAATTATTTCATACCTTTGAAGTGTCTTAATACTACAAAGTCAATGGGTTCTGATTTCGGTCAAGTCTGTTGGCTTTTTTTAT
>Ga0315907_10005555_pt1 | contig 13665 bp, 12 predicted proteins | sample LakEriMetagenome_3_FD_203525 | JGI IMG/M metagenome (GOLD analysis project Ga0315907, IMG submission 203525) | Freshwater fungal communities from buoy surface, Lake Erie, Ohio, United States - Buoy 12 MA123 | ecosystem: Environmental > Aquatic > Freshwater > Lake > Lake biofilm | place: USA...
GCGGCCCGGCCTTGCCCGGCAAGCTCGCCGATTGCGCGGGCGACGATCCGTCGCGTTCGGAGCTGTTCCTCGTCGAAGGTGATTCGGCGGGCGGCTCCGCCAAGCAGGCGCGAGACAAGGAGTTCCAAGCCATCATGCCGCTGCGCGGCAAGATCCTGAACACTTGGGAGCTCGAGCCCGGCGAGATCGGTTCCTCGCAGGAAGTGCACGACATCAGCATCGCCATCGGCGTCGACCCCGGCGCGGCCGATGTGCGCGGCCTGCGCTACCACAAGGTCTGCATCCTCGCCGACGCGGATTCCGACGGTCAGCACATCGCGACCTTGCTGTGTGCCCTGTTCCTGCGGCATTTCCGTCCGTTGGTCGCGCAGGGGCATGTGTTCGTCGCCATGCCGCCGCTCTATCGCATCGACGCCGGAAAGCAGGTGTTCTACGCCCTCGACGACGCCGAGCGCGATGTCTTCCTGCATAGGATCGAAACGGAGAAAGTGCGCGCCAAGCCGCAGGTCACGCGCTTCAAGGGTCTTGGCGAGATGAACCCCTCGCAGCTGCGCGAGACCACCATGGATCCGCGCACCCGACGGCTGGTGCAGTTGACGCTGGACGCCGCCGATCAGGCGGACAGCCTGATGGACATGCTTCTCGCCAAGAAACGCGCCGCTGATCGGCGCGAGTGGCTCGAAGAGAAAGGCAACCTCGCGCAGGTGATCGTCTGATGAGCGGACAGGGACCGGCTTTCGAAGGCATCGAGCGGCAGCCGCTGCGCAACTTCACCGAGAAGGCGTACCTCGAGTACTCGATGTACGTGATCCTCGACCGCGCGCTGCCGGCGATCGGCGACGGCCTCAAGCCGGTGCAACGGCGCATCATCTACGCCATGAGCGAGCTCGGCTTGTCGGCCGTCTCCAAGCACAAGAAATCCGCCCGTACCGTCGGCGATGTGATCGGCAAGTTCCATCCGCACGGCGACTCGGCCTGCTACGAGGCCATGGTGCTGATGGCGCAGCCCTTCGCCTACCGTTACCCGGTCGTGGACGGTCAGGGCAACTGGGGTTCGCAGGACGATCCCAAGTCCTTCGCGGCGATGCGCTACACCGAGTCCAAGCTCACGCGCTACGCCGAGGTGCTGCTGCGCGAGTTGGGCGAGGGGACCGTCGATTGGCAACCGAACTTCGACGGCACGCTCGAGGAACCCGCGGTGCTGCCTGCGCGTCTGCCGAACGTGCTGCTCAACGGCACGACCGGCATCGCGGTCGGCATGGCGACCGACATCCCGCCGCACAACCTGCGCGAAGTCGCAGCGGCCTGCATCCACCTGCTCGACGAACCGGAGGCCTCCTCGCGGGCGCTCATGAAGTTCGTGAAGGGGCCGGATCTACCCACCGGGGCCGAGATCATCACGCCGCGCTCCGAGATCGCGGCGATCTACGACAAGGGCACCGGTAGTTTCCGCGCCCGCGCCACCTATCGCATCGAGGACGATTGCATCGTCATCGGGACGCTGCCGTGGCAGGCCTCCGGCTCCAAGGTGCTCGAGCAGATCGCCGAGCAGATGCGCGCCAAGAAACTGCCGATGGTCGAAGACCTGCGCGATGAGTCCGACCACGAGGACCCGACCCGACTCGTCATCGTCCCCAAAGGCCGCAAGGTCGATGTCGAGCAGCTGATGGCGCACCTGTTCGCCACCACCGATCTCGAGCGCAACTACCGCGTCAACCTCAATGTGATCGGCCTCGATGGTCGGCCGCGGGTCATGGGGCTGCGCGACATCCTCACGCAGTGGCTGCAGTTCCGCATCGCCACGGTACGGCGCCGCCTCGAGTGGCGGCTCGACAAGGTCGAGCGTCGGCTGCACATCCTCGACGGCCTGCTCGCGGCCTTCCTCAACCTCGACGAGGTGATCCGCATCATCCGTCGTGAGGATGAGCCGCAGCCGGTGCTGATGAAGCGTTTCTCGCTGAGCGAGCTCCAGGCGGATGCCATCCTCGAGACCAAGCTGCGCCACCTTGCCAAGCTCGAAGAGATGAAGATCCGGGGCGAGCAGGCAGAGCTCGCCACCGAGCGCGACCAGTTGCAGTCGGTGCTCGGCAGCGAATCGGTGCTGCGCAAGCTGGTCGGCACCGAGCTGGCCGCCGATGCCGAACGATACGGCGATCCGCGCAGATCGAAGATCGTCGAGCGCGAGGCCGCCCAGGCCATCGACGAGACCTCGCTGATCGCCAACGAGCCGGTCACCGTCGTGCTCTCCTCCGGAGGTTGGGTGCGTGCGGCCAAGGGCCACGAGATCGACCCGCGATCGCTGCAATACAAGACCGGTGACGCCTTCCAGGCCGCCGCGCGCGGCCAGTCGCTGCAGCTCGCCACTTTCTTCGACTCCACCGGCCGCAGCTACAGCCTGCCGGCGCACACGCTGCCTTCGGCGCGTGGGCTGGGTGATCCGCTTGCAGGCCGGCTCAATCCGCCGGACGGGGCGAAGTTCACCGGCATGATGATGGGCGAGCCGGCGAGCCGCTGGTTGCTCGCCTCCGACGCCGCCTATGGTTTCGTCGCGCGCCTCGAAGACCTGATCACCGACCGCAAGGCCGGCAAGACCGTGCTCAACGTCCCGGAGGGCGCATTGGCGTTGCCGCCGGTGCCGGTCACCGATCCGAAGGGGTTGCTGTGCATCGCGGTCGTCGACGGCGACGGCGAGAACGGGCGTCTGCTCGTGTTCCCCGTGGCCGAAGTGCCGGAGATGCCGCGCGGCAAGGGCAACAAGCTCTTCAACATACCCGCTGCGCTCGCCAAGGAGCGTGCCGAGGTGGTGGCCGGTCTCGCCGTGGTGCCGCCCGGCGGCAAGCTGCTGGTCTGGAACGGCGAACGCAGCCGTGAGTACTCGGCAGCCGAGATCAAAGAATTCTTGGGCGCGCGCGCCCAGCGCGGCGCCGTGCTCACCCGGGGTTGGCGTGCCGTGACGCGGCTCGAGGTCAGTTGAAGACGACGGTCTTGTTGTCGTTGAGCACCACGCGGTGCTCGAGATGCCAAGTGACCGCGCGCGACAACACCGCGCTCTCGATGCCTCGGCCGATCGCCTCGAGCGCGGCGGGAGAATGCGCGTGCGTCACGCGCTCGACCGACTGCTCGATGATCGGGCCTTCGTCGAGGTCGTCGGTCACGTAGTGCGCCGTGGCGCCGATGATCTTCACGCCGCGCGCATGCGCCTGCGCATAGGGCTTGGCGCCCTTGAAGCTCGGCAAGAAGGAGTGGTGGATGTTGATGCAGCGGCCGGCGATGCGGGCGCTGAAGGCCGGTGTCAGGATCTGCATGTAGCGCGCGAGCACCAACAGATCGGCACCGCTGTCCTGCATCAGCTGCAGGATCTGCCCTTCCTGCACGACCCGGTTGGCCGAGTTCACCGGCATGAAGTGGTAGGGCAGGCGGTTGAATTCGGCGAACTCGCGCATGTCCTCGTGGTTCGAGACGACGCCCACGATGTCCGCCGGAAGCTGGCCGCCACGCCAGCGGTGTACCAGGTCGTAGAGGCAGTGGCCGAACTTCGACACCGCCACCAGCACTTTCGGGCGATGGCCGAGGTCGTGCAGTTCCCACTTCATGTCGAAGCGCGCCGCGACCGGTCGGAACGCCGCCCTCAAGGCCTCGAGCCCAGGGAATCGCGGGCCGGCGGCGCCGAACACCACCCGCATGTAGAACATCTGCGTTTCAGGATCATTGAACTGCGCCGATTCGACGATCGAGCCGTCGTGGTCGGCGAGGCAGGTGGCGACAGCGGCGACGATGCCCTTGGAATCCGGGCAGCGCAGGACGAGGACGAGGGGGGTGTTCATGGCGCGATTATAGGGCGGGCCGGCCGTATCCGGCAAAACGCCGAGTCATGTTCAGGCGGTGTCCAAGCCCGCCGCCAGCACCACTTTGGCCTCCTCGCCCGGCACCTCGCGCACGAGGCGCGGCACCAAGTAGCCGGGCAGCGCGCGCGCGAGCGCATCGACGATCGCGCGGCCGCGCGCCTCGTCCACATCGAAGTGCGCGGTGCCGTTCACCGCATCCGTGAGATGCAGGTAATAGGGCAGCACACCGAGCGCATGCAGCCGCTTGGAAAGCGCGACGAGCGTCGCAGCATCGTCGTTGACGCCGCGCAGCAGCACGCTCTGGTTGAGCAGCAGCGCGCCGGTGTCGCGCAGCCGGGCGATGGCTTCGACGGCGTCGCCCTCGAGCTCCTGCGCATGGTTCACATGCAGCACCACGGTCACGCGCCACGGCAGGCCCTTGATCCACTCGACGAGACCGTCGTCGACGCGCGAGGGCAGCACGATGGCGTTGCGGGTGTGCAGACGGAGCGATCGTAGGTGCGGGATGTCCGCGAGCTCGCGGCCGAGCGTCTGCAGGCGCGCGTTGCCGAGCGACAGCGGGTCGCCGCCGCTCAGGATCAGCTCCTCGATCGACGGGTCCGCGGCGAGGGCGGCGATGGCGTCGTGCCAACGGCCGGTTTCGCTCTGCTGGTCCTCGTACGGGAACTCCCGACGGAAGCAATAACGACAGTGCATCGCGCAGGCGCCGGTGGCCACGAGCAGCGCACGGCCACGGTATTTGTGGAGCAGACCCGGTGCCCGGCGTGCGTCGGCTTCCTGCAGCGGGTCGCTGCTGCGTCCGGCCGTGGGCTCAAGTTCCTCGGCCACCGGCAGCACCTGACGCAGCAAGGGATCGGCCGGATCGCCGCGACGCATACGCGCCACGAAGCTGCGCGGCACCCGCATCGGGAACGCCCGCGCCGCCTCGCGCGCGGGCCCGACCCACGACTCGGGCAGGCCGAGCAGCGACGCGAGTTCTACGGGGTCGGTCACGGCTGCCGCGAAATCGGCCTGCCAAGAGGCACCCGGCCGCGGGGGGGATGCGGCGGTCGGCTGGCGGGTGAGGGGGGTTGCGGCTATCATGAGCGCCCTTTTCGGGCCCGGCATTCTGGGTCACAGCGCACGAGAATCCAAGCCATGGGCAGCTACAACACCAGCGAATTCAAGTCCGGCCTCAAAATCCTCCTCGATGGCGTCCCCTTCGTCATCGTCGAGAACGAGATGGTCAAACCCGGCAAAGGGCAGGCGTTCAACCGCGTGCGCGTGCGCAACCTCAAGACCGGTCGCACCGTCGAGAAGACCTGGAAGTCGGGCGATTCGGTCGAGGCCGCCGACGTCATGGACGTCGACATGCAGTACCTCTACCAGGACGGCGACTTCTTCCACTTCATGGTGCCCGACAACTTCGAGCAGCACACCGCGAGCAAAGAAGCGGTCGGCGATGGCGCGCAGTGGCTGAAGGACGGCGTCACCTGCATCGTCACACTCTGGAACGGCGTGCCGCTCGTCGTGACGCCGCCGCCGCACATCGAAGCGCTCATCGTCGAGACCGACCCCGGCGTGCGCGGCGACACCGCGACCGGGGGTCAAAAGCCCGCGAAGCTCGAGACGGGTGCAGTCGTGCGCGTGCCGCTCTTCATCAATCAGGGTGAAGTCATCAAGGTCGACACCCGCAGCGGCGAGTACATCTCTCGCGCGAAGCAGTAAGCCCGCGACGCGTCAGCCCATCCGGCTGTCTGATCAGCCGAGCGACGCCACCAGCGTCGCCGCAATCTTCTCGAGCCCGGCCTGATCGGTCGCATCGAAGCGACCGAGGACCGGACTGTCGAGGTCCAGCACGCCGATCAGTCCGCCGTCCGCCGCGCGGATCAACGGCACCACGATCTCCGATCGCGAAGCCGCATCGCAGGCGATATGGCCGGGGAAGGCGTGCACGTCCGGCACGAGCTGCGTGCGGTGTTCGGCCGCAGCCGTGCCGCAGACCCCGCGTCCGAGCGCGATACGCACACAGGCGGGCTTGCCCTGGAAGGGGCCGAGCACGAGTTCCCCCGAGTCACCGTCCGCGCCGCCCTGCGATGCCGGGTGCAGCAGGTAGAACCCCGCCCAGTTGAGCTGCGGCAGCGCGGCATAGAGCAGCGCTGAAGTGTTGGCGAGGTTCGCGATCGTATCGCGCTCGCCCGCGAGCAACGCGCCAAGCTGCGCGTCGAGCTCGCGATAGCCTGCCGCTTTATCGGTGAAATCCGGGGCCGGGAAATGACTGCTCATGCGTGCTCCGAAGGGAAGGCGATGATCTCGTCGATGTGGGTGGCGCCGGTGGCGACCATGACGCAGCGGTCGAAGCCGACCGCGACACCTGAACAGGGAGGCAGCCCCGCCGCGAGCGCGGCCAGTAGCCGAGGGTCGGGCGCCCGCTCTGGCAGGCCCGTCGCGCGGCGCGCGAGGTTGTCGGCAGCGAAGCGTGCCGCCTGTTCGGAGGTATCGCCCAACTCCTCGAAGCCATTGGCGAGTTCGATGCCGTCCGCATAGACCTCGAAACGCAGCGCCACAGATGCGTCGTCCGGGTCGAGACGCGCGAGCGCCGCCTGAGACGCTGGGTAATGGGTCAGCGCGAGCCACTGACCATGGCCGAGCGCGGGACCGAGGCGCGCGCCCACCAGGAAATCGAGCAGCTCGTCGCGCAGTGTCGTGTCGTCTGCGCGCGGCGTCGTCGGTGCCGTCACGAGCCCTGTCGCTTGCGCCAGAGACGCGAGCGCTGGCAGCGGCGTCGTGAACGGGTCGAGGCCGAAATGCTCGCGGAACGCGTCGCGGTAGCGGCGGCGGATCAAGGGCCGCGGTGCTCTGCCAGTCTGAGTCATCCAAAGATCGAGCAGGGCCGCGACCTCATCGACGAGCGCGTCCATGCTCCAGCCGCAGCGATACCACTCGAGCAGCGTGAACTCGGGGTTGTGCAGCCGACTGCGTTCGTCCCCGCGCGCCACCCGGCAGAGCTGCCAGATGTCGCCGCTGCCTGCGGCGAGCAGGCGCTTCATGGCGTACTCGGGCGAGGTGTGCAGGAACATCGCACGATCGCCCACGGTCGCCGGCACCGAGACGAGGTGCCGGTCGGTGACCGCAGCGTTCACCAGGACCGGTGTCTCGACCTCCAGCAGTCCACGACATTCAAAGAAATAACGGGTGGCGGCGACGAGCCGTGCGCGCTCGGCGAGCCGTGCACGGGTCGCGCTCGGACGCCACTCGGTCATCGGTGCCGCTTCAGTCCGCGCCGGCGGCGCTGCCTGCGCCCGACAGACGGCGACCGATCGTCTCGCCCATCCGCACCGTCTGTCCGGAGGCGAGCCCCGCACGCCACTCGATGGTGTCGGGCGGGAACAGCAGGATCACGGTCGAGCCCATGTTGAAACGCCCGACCTCCTCGCCGCGGGCCGCCGCGAACGCAGCGCCGCCCGCGGTCGGTGCGATCGGCAAGCGCTCGAGACGCCGTGGCCGACGCGGTGCGACCTCGCCGTGCCAGATGGTGTCCATGCTGCCGACATTGAGCGCGCCGATGAAGAGCAGCGCATGATGCAGCCCCGGTGTCCCGGTGCCGCCGTCCTCGAAGAAGAGGTTCACCCGCTCGTTGCGTGCGAAGAGGTTCGCGACACCGTCCGCGGTGGTGCGGTTGACGCTGAAGAGGCGCCCCGGCACGAACCACGCATCGCGCAGCACGCCGGGCAGCGCCATGTGGATACGGTGGTAGTTGTAGGGCGCGAGATAGATCGTGGCGAAGCGCCCGCCGCGGAAACGGGCGACCCAGTCTTCGCGGCCGGCGAGCAGCGCATCGAGCGTGTAGTGCCGACCCTTGGCCTGCAGCAGGCGGTCGTCCTCGATGTCGCCGAGCTCGCTCACCGTGCCATCGACCGGGCAGGCGAGGGCGGCGGGGTCGGTGGGCAGCGGTCGTGCGCCGCGCTGCAACGCGCGCGTGAAGAACGCGTTGAAGGATGCGTAGGCGAGTGGATCGGTGCGCACGGCATCCGAGAGGTCGGGTCTGAAGCCGCGCACGAAGGATCTGATGAGCAGGTCCTTGAACCAGGGCGTCTGGCTGCGTGCGGCGGCATGCACGAGCCGCGAGATGCCATGCTGAGGCAGCACATGCTGCAAGGCGACGAAAGCGCGCGCGCCGAGGCTGGGCGAGGCAGAATGGGCATCCATGGCGCGATTATCCCACAAGCCCTCGCCGAAACCGGCCAAGCCCCTGCCGACCGTCGCGGAGGCCTTGCGTAGCGGTGCCCGGCGGCTCTCGCGGGCCGGGCTTTTTTTCGGGCATGGCACCGACAACGCCCATGACGAGGCTGCGGCGCTGCTCTGGAGCGTGCTGCGGTTGCCGTGGCCGGTGACGGCGGCTGCCTACCGACGGCGTCTGCGGCCGGCGCAGCGCACCGCTTGGGAGGCCTTGCTCGAACTGCGGATCGCCACCCGCCTGCCGGCGGCCTACCTCACAGGCGAGACCTTCTTTGCGGGCCTGCCCCTGCGCACCGATCCGCGTGCGCTCGTGCCGCGCTCGCCGCTTGCGGAGTTGATCGAGCGACAGTTCAGGCCTTGGATCGACCCCGCCCGGGTGCGGCGTGTGCTGGATCTCTGCACCGGCGGCGGCTGCATCGCGCTCGCCTGTGCGCACCACTTGCCGCTTGCACGCATCGAGGGCACCGACATCTCCCGTCCCGCGCTGGAACTCGCACGCGAGAACCGCCGTCGTTTGGGGCTATCCCGGCGGGTGCGCCTCACGGAATCCGACCATTTCTCGGCCCTGCGCGGACGCGAGTACGATATCATTGTGAGCAATCCCCCCTATGTCGGGGCGCGCGAGCTGCGCTCGCTGCCTCCTGAATACGGGCACGAGCCGCGCTTGGCGTTGGCTTCGGGACGGGACGGCCTCGATTCGGTGCGCGTCATCCTCCAAGAGGCCGCCCGGCACCTCACCCCCGGCGGCATCCTCGTCGTCGAGGTGGGGAACACCGAGACCCTGGTCCGTCGCCGTTGGCCGCGGCTGCCGTTCATGTGGCTCGAGTTCGAGCGCGGGGGCGGGGGCGTTTTTGTGTTGACCCGCGAGCAGCTCACGACCCATGTCCGGTAACACCATCGGTCGACTTTTCCAGGTGACGACCTTCGGCGAGAGCCACGGTCCAGCGATCGGCTGCGTGGTGGACGGTTGTCCGCCCGGGCTCGAACTCACCGAGGCCGATTTCGCGCGCGACATCGACCGCCGTCGCACCGGCACCTCGAAGTTCGTCAGCCAGCGCAAGGAAGCCGATGTGGTGCGCATCCTCTCCGGCGTGTTCGAGGGACGCACCACCGGTGCCGCGATCGGGCTGCTGGTCGAGAACACCGACGCGCGCTCGCGCGACTACGACAAGATCAAGGATCGCTTCCGCCCGGGCCACGCCGACTACACCTACCAACAGAAATACGGCTTCCGCGACTACCGCGGTGGTGGCCGCTCATCCGCGCGCGAGACCGTGGTGCGTGTCGCGGCGGGCGTGATCGCACGCAAGTGGCTGGAGCAGCGTGCAGGCATCCGCATCCACGGCTACCTCAGCCGCATCGGCGAGATCGATCTCGCGCCGGTCGCGCCCGAGACCGCCTACAACAACCCGTTCTTCTGCCCCGACCCGTCGCGGGTCAAAGAATTGGAAGAGCTCATCTGGAAGCTCCGCGAGGAGGGCGACTCGATCGGTGCGCGCGTCACCGTGGTCGCGCAGGGCGTGCCGCCGGGGCTCGGCGAACCGGTGTTCGACCGGCTCGATGCCGATCTCGCCTACGCGATGATGGGCATCAACGCCGTGAAGGCGGTCGAGATCGGCGCCGGTGTGCGCGTCGCCGGCCAGCGTGGCAGCGAGCACCGTGACGAACTCACGCCCGCGGGGTTCCTGTCGAACAACTCCGGCGGCGTGCTCGGCGGCATCTCGAGCGGTCAGGAGATCGTCGTGCATGCCACGCTGAAGCCGACCTCCAGCATCCAGGTCCCGGGCCGCAGCATCGACCTCCACGGACAGTCCGTCGAGCTCATCACCACCGGCCGCCACGATCCTTGCGTCGGTATCCGTGCCACCCCCATCGCCGAGGCGATGATGGCCATCGTGCTGCTCGATCACCTGCTGCGCCACCGCGGCCAGAACGCTGATGTCCGTTCGCCGACGCCGGTGATCGCGGCGCAGGCACCGAAGCCCTAAAGGAAACGCATCATGTCCCGCCTCTGGAACATCGCCGTGCTCGGCGCCACAGGGCTCGTCGGCGAGACCCTCATCAAGGTCCTCGAGGAGCGCGAGTTCCCCGTCGGAGAGCTCTTTCCGCTCGCCAGCAATCGCTCGCTCGGCAAGGGCGTCGAGTTCCGCGGCCGCGACATCCCGGTGATCGATGTCGAGACCTTCGATTTCTCCAAGGCGCAGATCGGTCTGTTCTCGGCAGGCGGGGAGGTCTCGAAGATCTACGCGCCGAAGGCGGCTGCGGCCGGTTGTGTCGTCATCGACAACACCTCCGAGTTCCGATACGAAGACGACATCCCGTTGGTGGTGCCCGAGGTGAACCCCGAGGCGATCGCGCTCTTCACCAAGCGTCGCATCATCGCCAACCCCAACTGCTCCACCATCCAGATGCTCGTCGCGCTCAAGCCGCTGCACGACGCCGCCGGCATCGAGCGCATCAACGTCGCCACCTACCAGTCCGTCTCGGGCGCCGGCAAAGAGGCCGTGGATGAACTGGCCGCGCAGGCGGTGGCGCTGATGAGCGGCAAGGGATCCGTCAAGGCCAAGGCCATCGCCGCCCAGATCGCGTTCAATGTTGTGCCCCAAATCGACAAATTTCTCGATAACGGGTATACCAAAGAAGAGATGAAGATGATGTGGGAGACGCAGAAGATCCTCGGAGACCCCTCGATCCGGGTCAACGCTACCGCTGTGCGTGTGCCGGTGTTCTTCGGTCATAGCGAGGCGGTCCACATCGAGACCCGGCGCAAGCTCACGGCCGCCGAGGCGCGCGCCTTGCTCGTCAAGACGAAAGGCGTGAAGGTCGTCGACACCCGCAAGCCCGGCGGATACCCCACGGCCATCGATGCCGCCGGACACGACGAGGTCTTCGTCGGTCGCATCCGCGAGGACCTCTCCCACGAGCGCGGTCTCGATCTCTGGATCGTCGCCGACAACATCCGCAAGGGCGCCGCCACCAACAGCGTGCAGATCGCGGAGTTGCTGGTGCAGGAGCATCTTTGATGGCGCGGTCGATGCCGTATCGTCCTTGGTCGGTGGCCTTGCTCGTCGCTGTGTTGGGGATGTCCCGCGCCGACGCGCTCGGTCTCGGCGAGGCCCGCGTCACCTCCGGTCTCAACGCCCCGTTGGTGGCGGAGATCGAAGTCCTCGACGCCACGCCCGGCGACCTGCAGGCGCTACGCGCCGAGATCCCCGCGCGTGAGGTCTTCACGCGCTACGGGCTCGACTGGCCCGGGTTCCTGTCGACGGCTTCCGTCACGCTGCGTGTCGTCGCCGGCGCTGCGCCCATGCTGGTGCTGCGCAGCGAACAGCCCGTCTCGGAGCCGTTCATCACCGTGCTCATCGCCGCGAACTGGGGACGCGGTCGGGTGCTGCGCGAGTACAACCTGGTGGTGGATCGTCCTGATGAGACCGTCCCGGGGCTCGCGCCCGTCGAAGTTCGGGGGCCTACGGTCGAGGCGGGTCGTGACGGCGCCATCGAACGCGAGGAGCCGGCGACGATCCCCGATCCTGCGCCGCCCGCGCCTGCGCGCTCGGCTTCCTCTGCCGCAGGCAACATCGAAGTCCGTCGCGGCGACACCCTGAGCCGCATCGCCGAGGGTGTCGCGCAACGGTCGGGAGTCACCCGCGCCCAAGCGCTCGTCGGCCTATACCAAGCCAATCCTGAGGCTTTCGGCGCGAGCATGAACGATCTGCGTGCCGGGGCGGTGCTGCGGATCCCGGATGCCGCCGAGCTCGAGGCCTTGCCGCCGATTTTGGTGGCGCGTGAGATCGACCGGGCCGTCAAAGATTGGCGGCAACGCGGCGGTCTGCCCACGCGTGTCGCCGATCCAGGCGGCCGTCTGCGTCTGGTCGCACCGAGCGAGGTCTCCGTCGGTACAGGCGGCGGCGCGATCGTCCCGACCGGTTCCGGTGAGGGGTCTACGGCTGCCGGTCGCGGCGAAGAGACCGTCGAGCAGCGCCTCGCCCGCATCGAGGCGGAGTTGATCGAGAAGCAGCGCATGCTCGAGGTGACCTCCTCGCAACTTGCGGAACTGCAAGCCCGTGCGGCGGAAGCGCCGCAGGCGGCGGAGGTGGGCACCCTCGATGCGCTTCGCGGTCTACTCGGCAAAGCCTGGTGGTTGTGGTTCCTCGCCGCAGGCGTCGCCGCGGTCGCCGCGTCCTTGTTCGTCGGTGCACGCCGCCGGGCGGAAGCAGCCGAATCCGAGCTCGATGCGTACATGCGGGTGCGCGTCGCGCCGGCCACGGCACCGATCGCGGAGGTCGCCGAGTGGTCCACGCCGGCTCCCACGCCGGTCTCTATGTCGATCGGTCAATCCACCGATCCTTTTGAGGACCTCGAGGGCGATCCGCCGATGCCGGATGAGTCCGGCAACAAGCTCGATCTCGCGCGCGCTTTCATCGAGATGGGCGATTCGGCCGCAGCGCGGATCGAGCTCGAGCAAGTGCTTGTCCGTGGCGATGAGGCGCAGCGCGAGGATGCGCGTCGATTGCTCGACGCCCTGCACTGAGGTCCCGTCGTGACCCGCACGGCGGTATCCGCCCAGAGATGGGCGCTCGGCGTGGAGTACAACGGCTCCCACTATTGCGGCTGGCAGCAGCAGCCCGGTCGGCGCACCGTCGAGGGTGAGCTGGCCGAGGCGGTCGGCCATGTCGCTGACCATGCGGTCGATCTGTGCTGCGGAGGGCGTACGGACGCCGGCGTGCACGCGCTCGGTCAAGTGGTCCATTTCGATACCACCGCCGTCCGCAGTGCGCGCGCTTGGGTGCTCGGTGTCAACGCCAACCTCGGACGACAGACCAGCATCGTTTGGGCCCGTCCCGTGGCTGATTTTTTCCATGCCCGGTTCACCGCGCAGCGCCGCCACTACCGGTACACGATCCACAACCGCAGCGCGCGCTCCGCGCTGCTGGCCGGGCGTGTGGCCTGGGTGCAGACGCCACTCGATGTCGCGGCGATGCAGGCGGGTGGTGCCTGCCTCGTCGGTGAGCACGACTTCAGCGCGTTCCGCGCTGCAGAGTGCCAGTCGCGATCGCCGATCCGCCGGCTCGAGTCGGTCCGGGTGCAGCGCGACGGCGAGCTCGTCCACATCGATGTCGCCGCCAACGCCTTCCTGCACCACATGGTCCGCAACATCGCGGGATTGCTGATCGAGGTGGGTCGTGGCGTGCGACCCCCGTCGGTCGTGCGTGAACTGCTGGACGGGCGGGATCGCCGGGCCAATGCGCCCACCGCCGTGGCGGACGGTCTTTGCCTGCGGGCGATCGACTACCCGGCGGCGTTCCGACTGCCGCATCCGGTATAGTCCCCCGCCATGGCCTGGTTCGAGAACATCGTCCCGTCACGCATCAAGACCGAGCGGCGTTCGCGCTCGGTCCCGGAAGGCTTGTGGATCAAGTGCACCGCCTGCGACGCGCCGCTCTACCGCGCCGAGCTCGAGCGTAACCTGCATGTCTGTCCGAAGTGCGGCCATCACATGCGGATCGGCGCGCGGGAGCGCCTGCAGCGGTTCCTCGATCCCGACACCGGCACCGAGATCGGCGCCGGCATCCGCCCCGAAGATCCGCTGCGTTTCCGCGAC
>Ga0315907_10005557_pt1 | contig 13664 bp, 13 predicted proteins | sample LakEriMetagenome_3_FD_203525 | JGI IMG/M metagenome (GOLD analysis project Ga0315907, IMG submission 203525) | Freshwater fungal communities from buoy surface, Lake Erie, Ohio, United States - Buoy 12 MA123 | ecosystem: Environmental > Aquatic > Freshwater > Lake > Lake biofilm | place: USA...
CTGAGAGTCTGTAAGTGCTCGATATACTTCAGCGTCGCTGCATTCCAGTTCAATGACCTGGAAGATATTATCGGTTTTAATTTTCATACTCTTAAAGGTTTGGTACTCAAAAGTAACACGAATCTTGTAAGCCTGACGACCTCCATTTCATAAAGTAATGAACCAACGGGAAGAATCAGGCGAAATGCTGACGCAGCAACTGTTGAAGCTTGCGAGTGTATTCGTCGCGCATCCACTGTAAGTAGTTCTCTGTGCTGCGGCTAATGCAGTAACTGTAGTGTTTCACGCGGCTCTTGATATCCGGCTCGAGCATTTTAAGAAGCTCCATGGCTTTGGTATGATCTTCCGCATTTTCGGTAATGATGGACGCGTGTTGCTGGATGGATTTGTCGAGAACATCCTTGGTTCGCAGGCCCATTTTGAGATGGCGAGAGTATTCTTCGCGTATGTCGAAATCGATAACCGCAGAGTTTTTGAAGAGCTCTCGAACTTCGCTGGGCATTTCGTAGACCATCTCCTTCTCCATTTGCTCATCACTCACGATAGCTTCTATGTAAGCATCCGGGTTGCGGAAAATGTCCTGCCAATCGATATCCATCTCCCATAAGCCAAAACGGCGGGCATTGTTGCCGAGATCAATTACGGTGAAGTCTGTCTTTCCCGGAATGACACGCGAGCCACGCCCTATCATTTGATGGTAGAGCGTCAATGATTTAGTAGCTCGATTGAGTATGATGGTTTCTACGGTTGGTTCGTCGAAGCCGGTGGTGAGGATGGAAACCGAACTCAGCACAGCGTCCGGTTTTGTCCGAAACCAGTGCAGTATATCCTTTCGTTCAGCCTCACTATGGGTGTTATCGAGATGTCTTACTTCATATCCCGCCTCCTTGAACATTTGGTATACGATCTTACTTGTATTGATACCATTGTTGAAGATGAGGGTCTTCTTGCCCTTCGCTTTTTGCTCGTAGGCATAAAGCAATTTTTCCTGCATGAAAAAATTACCGTAGAGCTTTTCAGAGCTGCTTACGGTGTAGTCGCCATTGATACCGATTTTCAACGAATGAAGGCTCACATCGTAGCTATACGTTGTTGCTTTGGAAAGGAAGCCCTTCTTGATGAGGCTCGGAATGCTCTCCCCTACAATGAGCTCGCTGTAGTTCTCATAGAGCGGCAATTCAATATTGCTGGAAAGAGGTGTAGCAGTAACTCCGAGGATTACCTGGTTTTCAAACCACTTAAATAATTTTCGAAATGAATTGTAGTGGGCTTCATCGACAATGACCAATCCGAGATTTTCGAAATCCATCTTGTCGTCACGCAAGCGATTGTTAAGGGTTTCCACCATCGCCACGAAGCACATATACTGTTCCTCATCGGGCAGGTCCTTTACTTTGCTGACGATGATTTTATTCTTGACGTTAATGTCGGACAAGTGCCTGGAAGTTTGTCCCAATAATTCGATGCGATGGGTCAAAATCAGCACCTTCTTTCCGGTTTCTTTAATGTAGCGGCGGGCTATTTCGGAGAAAATGACCGTTTTACCACCGCCGGTTGGGAGCTGAAAACACAGGTTATAGCTATTCGGATGGTCCTTCAAGCGACCGAAGATCTTCTCCAGTGCATCAGCCTGATAATCATAAAGTTTCTTTCCTTCATTTATATCAAGAATCTCGAGGGGCTCTAAGGTCATAGTGTGGTTGTTAGCGAAAAAAAATCGGGCAAAGATAGTCAGCGTTGTAGGGGGATCGGATAAACAAGTTTGGTTATTGTTTCCACAATGTGTTAAAAACGGAAGAATGGGGAATGGTGAATGGAGAATGGGGAATGGGGAATGGGGAATGGGGAATGGAGAATGGGGAATGGAGAATGGAGAATGGAGAATGGGGAATGGAGAATGGAGAATGGGGAATGGAGAATGGAGAATGGGGAATGGAGAATGGAGAATGGAAGAATCCCCTTTGCAAACTTTCAACCTTCAACCTTCAACCTTCAACCTAAATCACACCCAGACCGAATGCGATAGCGAACACGACCAGTGCAACGGCAATGATTTTATTGAGCAGGGGAAGTTCTGTTTTCTTGACGAGCTTGTTGCCCTGCCAGGCGCCACCGAAAGCTGCTAGCGTGGCTAATGCGAGCAAATCGAGGCGCAAGTCGCTCCAGCCTGCAGCAATGGAAGTTGCGTAGACCGTTATGCGCGAAAGGTCAACAAGACAAGCACACACCACACGCGTACCCATAAAGGCATCTTTTGAAAGACCGGAACGCATAAGGAATGCACTTCGCAAAGCGCCCTGATGTCCGCTGAGCCCGCCAAAAAATCCGCTAATCAAGCCTCCAACCGGAAGCCAGCGCTTAGCCAAAGACAGATTGTCAAGCGCAGGTGATATTTCAATGATGGCGAATACGAGAATGATACCGGCGATGGTAATTCGAATAACATCGGTAGTAAACTCGTGCCGGAACGAATGAAAGTGAATGGTTGTGCTCAGTGATGATAACCACTGAAGACTCCATGCCCCTGCCACAGCGCCTACTACAGAAGCCAATCCAAAAGTCCGAATGGTTGGCCAGTGAGCGTTTTTGCCCACGAGCATCAACTTAAAGAGATTATTTGCCATGTGCACCACGGCCGTAGCCGCGACAGCTACCTGAGCCGGAAAGAACAGCATGAAAGCAGGCAATAGCAGCGTACCCAATCCAAAGCCGCAAAAGAAGCTTAGGAAAGCACCGGTAAGTGCGGCGCCCAATACAGCCAAGTATGAAATCATAAATAGTAACTAGTAACTAGTGAATAGTTAATAGTGAATGGTCATTCGCCACTCGCCATTCGCCATTAATTACTCCGCATACTTCCCGCACGCCTCCATCACGCGCTCGCCGATGGTTAGTTTGCAAGTATGCGTGCCACCATCGCATTCGGAAGGAGCAATAACAATACTGCCATTGTTGCCACTGAGTTTCACTTCTCCGGTTGACATGTTCTTCTCACCATCGACCATCAGAGGCTCACGCTTCATTTCAATTTCAGCAGCCACGCCATCGACGGTATACTTCACCGTATACGAGCCATTCACATTTGAAATGATTTCTATGGCGGCACCTGACGTTCCTGCTACGGAAGCAAAATAAGCTTGGGGAGAGTTGTCAACCTGTTCAACCGCCTGAACGTCGGCTGCAGAAGGTTCCGCTTTCTTTTCGCCGTTGCTGCTGCATGCAGTTAAAAGCAAGGCAAATGGTAAGATGTACTTTTTCATATTTGAATCAATTGCAAGATTTGAAAATTTCGTTTCCCGTAAAAAAAAACAACGCAAGCCATATCAACCCCTTAACCAGAAAAAACAAAAACCCGACAACACCAAGGCGCTTCAACCACGAGGTTAGGGATGTTTTTTTCTTCTCTTCTATCATAGACTTCGGTATGCAAATTACATGATCACTCGAACGGATCAACTGAAAATCCATAAACTATGAACAACGTCGCCTTAAAGAAAAAGCCGCACTTCGGCGGCTCTCTGAACACATGTCTATCCCATTAAACGGAGGCGGCAGTAACCACCTTGTATTTCTCGTTAAAAACCTCCCAATTCCAGAGGAAATTCTTCATCAAATCATCCAGGTTTTTCAAGAAGATTGGATTCGGAGTTTTCATTTGCTTGAAATAATCTTCCTGGAAATTTGCGAGATTGTATTTGAGGAACACTCCCTTCGACATCGCATACACGATATTTTTAGAAGGATGGTTAGCGCGAGCCATAGCCTCTTTGTATTCCTTTATTTTCATCGAAAATTCCGTCGGTGTCATGTCGAAAGCCGGAGCCAACTTGTGTGTAATGCTCTCGATAATTTCCTTGTCCATTCCATTGTTGAAGTTCTGACTGATGTAGGAGTAATTACCTGCCAGTACGATCATGAGAAACTTACCATAGTCTGATTCATCAATGCAAGGCGACTGAACAAATTCAGGGGAATCATTTATGAAACCCGAAACATCTGCAAATCCTGTCTCAACGGTCTCAATGATGTTATGGGCAAATATGTGTGCGACGCGGTCCGCCGTAACTTTCTTTCTTCCAAAAATCGTCAACATACCAAATTCACTTTTAGGTTGTAGTTCACATTTCAAATCTATTTTAACCTTGTATTCATATGGGGCTGACAAAGCTTCATATATGAACATAGTTATTAACGCGCAGTAAAAGGAAAGGACTAATTTTGCCGGCGATGTATCGGATAATTATCAAACCTCTTTTCTTTCTTTTTCCGGCAGAGCGCGCGCATTACACCGCGATGAGTCTTTTACGCACCGCGTGCAGAATCCCGGGGATATCGGCACTCATGAGCTCCCTGTTTCAGAAAAAAAGCCCGACGCTCAAGCGACAATTGTTTGGGCTGACGTTTGAAAATCCGGTGGGACTTGCAGCCGGTTTTGATAAAGATGCACGCTGGGTGGATGAGCTCAGCACACTGGGCTTTGGCTTCATTGAAATAGGCACCCTTACACCGAAAGCACAACCGGGCAACGAGAAACCTCGCTTGTTCCGATTGCCAAAAGATGAGGCACTGATCAACCGAATGGGCTTTAATAACGGCGGTGCAGCTGCAGCAGCGGATCGACTAAAGAAAAGAAAATCGCGTGTGATTGTTGGCGGTAACATAGGCAAGAACAAATTGACGCCCAATGAAGAAGCTGTAAGCGATTACTTAGCATGTTTTGAAACCCTGTATGCTTACGTCGACTATTTCGCAGTAAACGTGAGCTCGCCGAATACACCCGGACTGCGTGCTTTGCAGGAAAAAGAGCCCTTGCTGCACTTGTTGAACAGCTTGCAGCAAGCAAATCAACGCAAAACAAAGAGAAAACCCATCTTGCTGAAAATAGCCCCTGATCTTACTGACGACCAATTGAATGACATCATTGATATCGTCCGAGAAAGCAAGATCGATGGAGTGATTGCTACGAACACAACTATCTCACGCGAGTCGCTGAGCACAGCAGCCGGCGAAGTGGAAGCAATCGGTATGGGAGGCTTAAGTGGCAAACCGCTGACGAAACGCAGCACAGAAGTCATACGTTATCTGAAAACGAAATCGAACAACGCATTTCCGGTGATCGGAGTTGGTGGCATTCACACAGCGGAAGACGCCATCGAAAAACTGGAGGCAGGCGCCGACCTGGTGCAGGTATACACCGGATTTATTTACGAAGGCCCTGCTATTGTGAAAAATATCTGCTCCGCGCTAGATTAGATGAGTCCCACAGGGGCTAACTGAAAAACCCATCGATATGCTCGGACGCAGCCGCTGGCCGGCACCTCGACACCGCTCGGGCAATGTTTGTAGCTGCTATTTCGGTGAAAGTAAAATCTCTGCCCCCACTCGACATTCGCCATTTATAACACGGAGCTCGCTCCTCGATTACTTCTTAATAACCAGTCTTTGCCCCGGACGAATGTTTTCTCCGCACTTGTTCCACTTCATCAAATCATGTTCGGTAACCCCCGGATATTTTCGTGCGATGGACCAAAGCGAATCGCCGCTCTTTACCGTATAATACTTCGACGTTGGTTTTTCGGTTGGGGGCTTCGCACTAGAAGCCGCAACCGCTTGCTTACGCAATTCCTGAGCCTCGTTTTGATTGGGATCTAACGCGAGAACTTCATCGAAGGTCTTTATTGCTTCCTTATATTTCTTTTGCTGCAAAAGATTCTTGCCTTTGGCAAACCATGCATCGATTTGTTGTGCCACCCGCGCGCTATCCGAAACAGGTGTCGCGCTTGATGCGATACTATCAACCGATTCCACAATCACCTGTTCGATGACCTGCTTTTCTACAACAACCTTTCTTCGTTGTTCGATTCGAAGTAATTGCCCCTTGCGGATTTTATCGTTTCGGAGCTTGTTCCATTTCTTGATTTGGGCAATGGTAACATGATACTTTCCGGCAATGCGACCGAGGGTTTCGCCCTTCCCTACCCGATGCTGCACGGTGTACGTTTCCCATTCGTATGCCTCAGCTTTCGGACGCTTTGGTTGCCAGCGTGCGATACTGTCTTTCATTTGCTGAAATCGTCCTACTAAGGTGTCTTCCAACACGAAGGGCACCTTGCGATATCCAGGCATTAAGTATTCACCGGTGTAAACCGGATTCGTATATCTCAATCGGTCTTCATCAATCGACAGTACCGAAGCAATGGCTTTTACTTGTAAGGGCTTTTCAATCATGACAGGCTGAAAATGCCCCAGAATATCAAAGCAATTAGTGAGTTGGTTATCGAGATGAACCGTCCGCAGCAGTTGATTGGTGTACGCCAAAAAACGAAGTAGATCAGCACTTTCCGTGTTTATAGCCGCGAGAATATTTCTGCCGTGTATCGTTGAATCCAAGGACTCAAACTGTGCCGGGCCCGAGTAATAGGCAGCAACTGTTCGCCAGTAGTCGTTGCGATGAACACTCAGCAAATAGGCGAAGTGCTTTAAAGCAGCGTCCGTGGTAAAGTCGCCGCCCAGACGCTCATCTACGAGCGTATCGATTTTCAAATGTTGTCTTCGGGCTGCCAAAAATGGCATTGCCCACAGGCCTGCACCATCTCCGCTATTGAATTGTTGATTGCACCCGGAGAGAAGCACCGGCAAATAAGCTACATCAGCATGGAGCGATAACTGCTCAGTCTTCCGCTTGAAAAGCGGCATATAAACGTCAGCCATCGCAATGATGGAAACGAATCGCTTGCAATCGCCCAACGGAAACCATATCTCTCGAAAGCGATTGATCTGTTCAATCGTAAGTGACACTGTGTCGCCAAACAATGTATAGACGCCTGGAGCCGGGAGCACCCAACCGGTTTTGGTGCAATCGAAATAAGCAGGATGAACAGCCTTCAACTCGCTTACAAGCCATTGGTCGGAGGCCTTCGTAAACACTTCGCGTTGCATCTGATCGAAGCGCGATTGTCCGCTTGTTGATTGCGCGAGCAAGACATTAAAACCGATGAGCATGAAAGCAGCGAAACGCATGCTGCAAAAAAACGACGGTGCATGGCAATGTTGAGCATCGATACTTTTGAATTATGAACCAATGTCGACTACTTCGTTATTTTCGCCCAACGAAACCCTTACTATGAATAACCGCGCTCTCTGGCCTACGGTGCTTGTCGCATCACTCGGCTACTTTGTCGACATCTTCGATTTACAATTGTTCAACATTGTCAGTCAGGCGAGCTTGAAAGGCATCGGCATCACGGATCCTGCGCAATTAGCCGAATATGACTACACCCTATTTCTGTGGCAGATGTCGGGAATGCTCATCGGCGGTTTGGTTTGGGGAATATTGGGAGATCTAAAAGGACGAAGAAAGATTTTAATGGGATCCATTCTCATTTATTCCCTTGCCAATATTGCCAATGCTTTTGTGACGGATATTCACTCGTATGCCATCGTGCGACTAATTGCGGGCATAGGACTGGCCGGCGAACTCGGTGCGGCGATTACTCTGGTGAATGAGATTCTGAAAAAGGAAAGCCGAGGTTACGGAACCATGGTCATTGTGACTATGGGCGCGCTGGGCGCAGTAGCCGCTGTGTACATCAACAAAATGAATTTGAGCCTATTCGGACTAGCACAATGGCAAATCATGTACATCATTGGTGGTTTGCTTGGCCTCTTATTGCTCACGCTGCGCGCAGGCACTCATGAGAGCCAAATGTTCGATGAGGTTAAAAACAAAGGGGTATCCAAAGGGAACTTCTTTATGCTTTTCGCCAACCGGAAGCGCGCCATGCGTTATCTCGCTTGCATAGCACTGGGATTGCCAGTTTGGTTTTGTGTGGGTGTGCTCGTCAAGTTCTCCGGGAAATTTGCATCGCTGGGGGCAGCCACCGGCGGCACTTTTGAGGTGGGACAAGCCATCGTTTTTACCTATCTGGGACTTTCAGCCGGCGACCTGATAAGTAGCTATCTGAGTCAAGTTTTTAAAAGTCGAAAAAGTATTGTAATTGCTTATCTGGTTTCGTGTGTAGCTGTGATTCTTATATTTCTCCTTGGCCATGGTTTTTCTGTTTCCGTTTACTATTTCCTTTGCTTTTTGATCGGGGCCGCGACCGGTTATTGGGCCCTATTCGTGACGATTGCATCAGAGACGTTTGGCACTAACATTCGGGCAACAGTTACCACGACTGTTCCCAATTTCGTGCGCGGAGCTACCGTGCCGATTGTTCTTTCCTTCAAAGGACTTGCCGGCAGTATGGGTGAGGTAAACGCAGCTCTCCTGGTAGGTGGAGTTTGTATGCTGCTCTCGTTCCTAGCCGTTGTTGTGTTGCCGGAAACATTCGGCCGCGATCTGCAATTTATGGAAGAGGAGAACGTGCATTAGAAGGGCGAAGGGCGAAGGGGCGATAATCCGTAATTCGTAATCCGTAATCCTCAATCCTCAACCTGCCACTCCGCATAACTTGTGGGAGTTTCTTCGAGCTTCAATTTAACGAGGCGCACCTCCTTGGGCAGGGCACCGTGCAAGAGATTGTGAAAGTGCATCATCAAGTTTTCACAAGAAGGCTGAACATCGAGCAGAATGACCTTTTCAAAATTATCGGGCAAGAAACTGTCTTTCGTATAGGGTGCCTCTTTATGCAAAACCAGAGCGTGGTCGAACTGAGACATGATGTGTCGAACCGTAATGTCTTTGATTTTTCCGAAATCCACCACCAACCCCTGTTCGGGATGCCCCGACTGATCGTTTATTTTACCGGCAACCGTAACGTGCAGTCGATAGGTATGACCATGAATGTTTTTGCACGGGCCGTCATAGCCGTATAAGGCATGGGCCATATCGAAGGTGAAGACTTTGGTTACGCGGACGGTCATGGGATTGTTGAAGGTTGAAGGTTGAAAGTTGAAGGTTGAAGGTTGAAGGTTGAAAGTTGAAAGTTGAAGGTTTAAAGTTGGAAGTGCATCATAGTCCATTCGTTGCGGAGGTTGGCTGATACGAATGCGAGGCCGAGTGCTTCTGCTGTATTTCTGATTTCTGATTGGTCGCTTTCATAAAAACCACTGAAGAGAATGCTCGCTCCGGGGTTCATATGGTCGACATAACAATGCATGTCGCGTGTGAGGATATTGCGATTGATATTAGCCAATATCAAATCGTATCGGGCATCGGAAGGTATTGCCTCTGCCCCGCCCTGAATGGTGTGAATGTGCTTGCACGCATTGCGCTCCACATTCTCGAGTGTGTTTTCGTAGGCCCATTCATCGATATCAATAGCATCGATTTGTGTTGAGCCGCGCATTTCAGCTAGTATAGCCAACACACCCGTTCCACACCCCATGTCGAGCACCGCCTTACCACTGCAATCCATGGGCAGCATAGCCGAAACGATGAGGTGCGTAGTGGCATGATGTCCTGTGCCGAACGACATCTTAGGCTCTATGGTTATCGTATATCGATATTCTCTTTCCAATGCATGAAACGGCGCCCTGATCAAACATTGTTCATCGACAATAATCGGATCGAAATTACTCTCCCACTGTGCGTTCCAGTTTTGATCGACAATAACCACCGTAGTGATATCTAGACGTTGCTCGGGAATTTCAGAGGTCATTAAATCCTCCAGCATTTGAGGCGAGAAATCGGGTTCTTGAATGTAAGCTTTAACTCCATGCTCCGTTTCCACGAAACTCTCAAAGCCACGTTCGGCCAATTCAACCACGAGTACCTCGCGAGCAGGCAACAAGGGCTGCAATAGAGCCGTAACTTCTACGTAGTTCATTGGGCCGCTAGTATAATAGTCGTGAAGTCAGCTGCCTTCAGTGAAGCACCACCCACCAATCCGCCATCCACATTCGGGCACGCGAACAATTCAGCGGCATTGGCAGCATTGACACTGCCACCATAGAGTATCGAAATCGCATTGGCAACCTCATCCACGTAGTTTTCGGCGATAAATGAACGAATGAACGCGTGCATTTCCTCTGCCTGCTCATTGGAAGCCGTAACGCCTGTTCCAATAGCCCATACCGGCTCGTAAGCAACAACGACTTGCTGAATTTGCTCAACCGAAAGATGGAAAAGAGCCTGCTGAATTTGATTTGAAACGGTGATGAAATGCTTATTGAAATTACGCTCTGACAGTGATTCTCCGCAGCAGAAAATGGGAGTAACTCCATGTCGTAAACAGGCATCTATTTTCTCACGAATGATATCATTCGTTTCACCATAATACTGGCGTCGCTCGCTGTGACCAATAATGCAATAGTGTACATCTATCGATTTCAGCATCGCTGCGCTGATTTCACCTGTATACGCCCCACTGTCATGCTGTGAACAGTTTTGAGCAGCGATAGCTAAAGACGCAGGGAGCTTCGAACGCAAGCCTTGCAAATACAAAGCGGGTGGTGATACAATTACCTGAACATTGGCCGGAAAAGATGAGCTATTAGAAGAAAGTGCCTCAGCTATTTCAATAGCTTCAGGAGCCATTTTATTCATCTTCCAGTTGCCTGCAACAATTTTTTTACGCATGAGTAGATTTCGGTTTGGGTGCGCGAAAGTACGCAGGAAAAAAGAATGTTGACCGAGCTACCAGCTAACGATAAATCCGAATGTAGGGATAAATGCCCCCTGTGCGTTGGCTATGCTCTTGAGCTTGTAACGCTGCTGGTCCATAGAAGCCTCCGGGTTTTCGATTATACCGCTTCCGGTTAGATTACCATCGCTGTCGGCTGTTCGCTCCAGGATGAGCGCCTGTTGACTATCCGCATCGGCTGTCACATTTTCCAAGTCAATGTAGACATTCAGCGTCCAACCGGTGAAGTTGTAGATACGATCCACCCGGAGATTCAATATGCTGGTCGACTTACCGCGTAACTCATGCAGACGATCAAAATCACGAACACCTGCATTATTAATATCCCACACCAGCCTTTGCGCCGATAGCTCTTCGTTAAAAGGCGTGTAGGGAATAGCAGATTGGTAACGCCAATTGAAGCCCGCTTCCCATTGTGTTCCGAAGCGTTTTCCAAGCGTCAAACTGATTACATGACGGGCATCCCAAGCCGAGGCCACGTATTCATTGCGCTTGTCAAGGTATTCGCTCCACGAAAGGGTATAGGAAACCATACCGTAGAACCCTTTGTGCAAGCGCTGCTGATAAAGAAACTCGGCCCCATAGGCCCTTCCCTTGCTATCGAAGTTCACAGGGTAGTTACCAAACACGCCAAAGTCAGCAGGCACGTGTGCAATACTGATGCTATCACGCAGCGACATCAAGTAGTTGGGATAGCGCTTATAGAAACCCTCTAGGCTCAAACGACTGGAAATAGGCGTATCCCATTTAATACCTGCCGTATAATGAATCGACTCAACAAACTGCGTACGTTCCTGATTATCCAGAACACCTGAGTTGCGGTAGCTCAAAGTCATCATCGAAGGCAATTGGAAATAGTTCGCAATGCCTGTTTGCAGAGCAAATCCCTTGAACAATGAGAAGGAAAGATTGGCTCGACCGGAGAGGTTTTCCAGCGGATTGTTTAATGAGGAGTTGTACGTGCTTCCATCGGCGCGGCCGCCTATTGTGGCCGTTACCCTGTCGTTGAACCACCCTTTGCTCAGTTGCGAAAAGGCAGCATAATTTTGAAATCCAACAGGCGAGAAGTAATTGACTTCGATGGGACCAAACTCATTAAAAATCCGCGTGAATACATCGAATTCGCCGTGAACATCCTCCCAGGATATACCTGAGTTCCACTTAAAATGCTCTGCTGTGTGCGTGTATTCAGCACGAACACGATGCGACCACTCTCGCGAATTGTATTTCAACAACAGACCGGCGTTATTGGTCGCATCATTATTATAATATTTCTCGGCACTATTTTTCAACTCACTTCTGCTGCCTGTAACCATGAAGAAACCATTGCGTCGATAGGACTTATAGACGGCACCCGCTGTATAATTTGACTGATTGCTGAAAGGAAGATTTTCCAACAAGTAGCGTTGTATCTCGTTATTGCCTACTTCTGTGTTCAGCTTGAAATCGTCGATGGCACCAATGCCCAGCAATGTAATCGTGTTGCGGGGGTTAAGCTTAATGCGCACCTTCAGCGTAGCATCATTATAAACCGGAGAAAAAGCGAAGTTGAGCATTTTCAGAATGTATTGTCGATACGATCGACGCATGGTTGCGAGGTAGTTGACGCGCTTGCCAATTGGTCCGTCCAGACCAATTCCCATATCAGTGCCACCGAGTCGGGCTACTACGTGCAGACTATCATTATTCCCCTCCTTCAATTGGAAGTTGAACACCGAACTTAATGCATTGCCCCGGTTGGCAGGAAACTGCGCACTCATATATTCGACTTCCCGCAGCTGGTTGGCGTTGATGATCGAATAAGCGCCGCCACTAGCCCCTTGTGTAACGAGGTGATTGATCACCGGAATTTCGACATCATCGAGATAGAACCGATTCTCATTGGGTGCGCCACCTCGAATGATTAGATCATTTCGAAATGCCGATGTAGCCGTTACTCCGGGCAACGTGCGAATGACTTTCGACACATCGTTGTCGCTTCCCGGATTCCGCTGAATTTCGTTAGCGCCCAAACTCCTCATAGAAGAAGGCACGTCAATGCCTCGTTTGAAAGGTGACGCTTCGACAACCACTTCTTGAAACGCGCCGGAGCCCGGAATCATTTCAAGCAATAAATGGAGCGTATCCTTGGGCTGAAGAATTACCTCCGCGAGCGTATACGGCTCATACCCCAGTATACTTGCCTTTAGCGAATAGCTGCCAATTGCTGCCTGCATTTGAAACTCTCCACGACTATCGGTGGCCGTATGCGCAACCCCTTCACCCAACACCACTTGCACAAACTCCAGCGCCTCGCGTGTGTTGGCGTCACGACACTCTCCCATCACGACACACCTGTTTTGTGCGCGAATCAAACCAACATGCAGAAGGCATAAGAATAGCAGGCGGAGCTTCATCAATAATCCAGCGTAATCTCGATTGAGGTTGAATTACCATTATGTGCGAAAGCACATTCTTTAAAGGCAGGCGGACCAAACATGCTCAACGCATCGTTGGAAACGCCAATACCTTCCTCAGGAATACCAAACATATTCGTGTCAAGCGTGTTGTTCTTATTCTCGTCATGCATCACCGTGACGGCATACGTTCCCGCGGGTAAATCCGGAAAAGTGTAGACCACAGTAGTGCCCGTAATGGGCACCATCGCTTGCTTCAACGCTTTGGTATGATCGGAAGGAAAGCCGGTTGCACCATTGAAAATAAGCAAGGCCAACTGCCCCTTATTGCCTTCAATTCCTTTGATTTTAATGGAAACCCCACCGGCAGGAGGAGCATGAAAGCCGAATAATGCCGGGGTAAGTAATGCTATGAGATAAAGAGATTTCTTCATGTATCAGTTCTGATGAATAAATGTTCCGTGATAGCCAAATAGAATACTATGTGGCAAAGATGCCTTCGCTACTTGTTCGAGATTCGAAGCATGCAGGATAAGCAAATAGGATGTGGATGAATGTGTGTCAAGCACGACAGAAAGCAAGAGCCCCTCATCTTCAGCTTGTGCGTTCGGAGAAGGCACAAACACCGGTTCACCGGGATAGTGCCCTTCCTTGTACCAGCTGAGGAATGATCCGGAAGCCG
>Ga0315907_10005566_pt1 | contig 13653 bp, 15 predicted proteins | sample LakEriMetagenome_3_FD_203525 | JGI IMG/M metagenome (GOLD analysis project Ga0315907, IMG submission 203525) | Freshwater fungal communities from buoy surface, Lake Erie, Ohio, United States - Buoy 12 MA123 | ecosystem: Environmental > Aquatic > Freshwater > Lake > Lake biofilm | place: USA...
TCACCGCTACGAACCTCCGCTTTTCGTTCTCCTCGATCCGAGCTCGGCCGCGCTCGGTCAGTGTCGCGAGCGCACTCCTCATAGCCCTCGCGTCCCGCACGCACCCCGGGCCGAACTGGTAGACGCGCGAGGTGGGGATACGGTGGTCGCTGCTGCGGCGGGCCTCGGCAATCAGCCAGGCGTCGAGCCGTATAGCCGCGGAGAGGTCGGTCGGGGTGCCGAGGGGCGACGCTTGGCTGTTGAGTGCGATGGCGATCGATTCCACGGGCCGGGCCAGTGGCAAGACGACATGGCACGGCAGCGCGTGCTTGAGCGGGCGGGATGGACTTTTTGGCGCTGCTTCGCATCGAGCTTTGTACGCCGGCGCGAAGAGGTGCTGGAGGATCTTATGGCTACGATGCAGCGTCTGGGCATCGAGCCTCTGGGAGCAGAATCCGTCGACAATACTGTATGGGTTCACCATAAGGAAGTTGATCCGTATGGCGTCGAAGAGAAACAGGAGATCGAGTGATCATGTCTCGCCCGCTAATCCAGCGTGGAGTGGGTGATCTGGAGGCGTTGTTCGCTCACTCCAAGACCGATATCACGGCGCTCGAGCAACTTGAACATGAACTACAACATCGGCAGATGCCCCGGGCCGTCGCGCTCTTGGCGGAAGTGCGGGCGGCAATTGATAGTGCGTCGCGTGGGTCGACATCGACGAAAGAAGACGCCGCGCCTCAGCAGAAGGGGCTTTGGGAACAATCAATAGCTCCGGGGATCGCTGCGCCGACTGCGGCACCCGTCCCGGTGGAGCGGGTCCGGGCGCCTGCTGATTTAATCGCACCCAAGAAAAAAAAGGACTCAGCACCTTCAATTTCGCTTGAGGACGCGTACAAGCTTCTGCTGGCGAACAGCGGCTCCGCTTGGGAATCGATAGAGCAGGTCCGAAGCCAATTGGTGCAGCAGTCGAATCCGGCGCGACTGAAGACTATGAGCCCCGAGAAAAGAGATCAGGCGCTGGAGGAGGTCAAAATGGTAAACGCCGCGTATGCAGTTCTGTCTCGAGCGCGCTGTTCATATAACTAGGTGAGATCGTCGCAATATGTCGGCGTACCACCGTATACGCGGCCTTTAACAGGGGTCGGCTCTCCCCTGTAATACCTAGTCAGCGCGCCGACCGGTATCGTCACCAACTAATTCAGAGTGCGTCGGCGGCGGGTGGCGCCGCGTTTCGAGCGGGTGGTGTGATGCCGACCGGTCTCCAGCTCTCCGATGCGGACCGGCACCCGACGCATGTCCACTCCCCGACCACGGCGGTGGTCAACTTGCACCATGTGCTCGACGACTGCTTCGCGGTCGCGTTCGCGAACGTCCGTCACGAGGGTGCGACGGGACTGGAGTCGATGTTCAGCGACCGCTTTCCGGCGGAGCGCGCGGCGGTGATGCAAGGCAGGGCGGCGCATCGACAAGCGCGCGCTCAAGTGGGAGTTCCTGCACTCGGCAAAGCTGCAGTCGGTGCCGATGCGGTACACCTGGCTGTCGCCGGTGCTCGGTGTGCGCTGCGAGGGCGTCACGCAGGTCGAGGGCCGGCCGCAGGAGGCGATGGCTCATTCGCCAGCGCCGCGGCACTTCACCATCGTCGACCGTGCCGCGCTTGCAGCCGCGGCCTGCGATTGCTATACGGCATCACGCCGGGACGCCAACCGCTTCAACGCCACCATTATGAGGCCAACGATGACGAACACGGCGGAGAGTCCCGCCGCGTTGCGCAGGACATCGGCGTAGCCGAGCTTCGTGACATCGAAGAACGGGTACGGGTAGACGCCCGCAATCTCGCCGCGCGCGAGCACATACACCGCATACGCGGCCGGGAACGCGAACGCCAGCCACAGGTCACGCCACACCAGCACCCCGCGTGGCACGGCGAGCCACCAGAACACCACGAACAAGGGCGGAACGAGGTAGTGCAGCGCGATGTTGCAGGCGTACTCGAGGCCGACGGGATGGTGGATGGCGCGCAGCAACAGGTGGTAGATCACGCCGACCAACAGGATCGACACCGCCGCCGCGGTGATGAACGCCGGGCGTCGCAGCACCTGCAACGCCGGGCTCGCGCGCGCGCCGAGCGCCACGGCGGTCGCCACGGCCGCGCAGAGCGCATTGGTGAGGATCGTGAAATAGCCGGTGTACATCATCACGCCGTAGGCCGCGCCGTTGCCGAGCGCGATGTGCCGCGTGACGCTGATCCAAGCCTGTAGCACGAGCGCGGTCCAGCCGAGCACGGCAAGGAGGACGGCGAGTCGCTGCACGGCGGGACCCGAAGTCACTGCGAGGGACTCCCCGCTGATGTTGATCGTGGACATCGTTCGACTCCCCACAGTGGGCGTGGACGGGCGCCGTTACTTAGCGCCGAAAATATCGAATTATCAATAGCGGTGCCGACACTGCCGTCACACGATAGCGCCCTGCGACGCGAAGACGTCTTTATGGGGGGGCGTCAGGCGCTGGCGGCTTCGCCAACCAGCGGAACGGGACGATGATGATGATCAGACTTTCTGATCGATCATGATGCCGGTGAGGCGTTCGATATTGCGCGAGATCTGCAAAGCCTGTTGCGACGGGATCTGCCGGACGGTGTCGCCGCTCTGTTGATCTTTGATCTGGACGATGACGGTATCGGTCGCTTTGTCGATCGCCATGCTGATGCTCGTGCCACGCGACGACAACCGTTCATTCGCAGCCTCGACCGACTCACGAAAACTTTCTCGCATGGCCTCAAGCGTCAGTGCGGCGTCGCTGTTGGGTTCGACTTTGGAAGGGCTTGAGCGGCCGGCCGCGACGGCGCCGACGGCGGCGACGGCCGCCGGCTCGGCCGCACGCGCCCGCGCGGGGATCGGCAAACTGTCGGCGGACTGGCGGATGGCATCCATGGCGGGAACTTACCGCCGACCCGGACCACCTGTCCAGCAGATCAGGTGGTACCGATCACGGCGGCGCTGTCGGATTTCCGACAGCGCCCGGGGATCATCGTTCGTCGTCGTCCTGCCGTCTTCGCCAATGAAGGCCGAGCACCGCCCAACTGATCAGCAACACGCCGGCGCTGATGACGAAGTCGGACTGCCCATGTTTCGTGGCGACGAAAGCGAATGCACCACAGCAGAGGATCAAGACGAGTGAAAGGGCTGCAGAGCGGGTCGATGACTTCCTCATCGGCGTTCGCTACTGGCTCAAGGCCACTTGAACCCCGCCCAAGTCGGGTTTGACCAGATAAGTGATCTTTGAGGCGACCACCTGGCCGCCATCGTACGCGACATCGAACCGCACTTCGGCCCGGCATCGTTGTGTCGACACCGTCGCGTCCTGGAAAAGCGTTTCGACAGCACCCGCTTGCGCAGTCACGCTGGTTTCCGCCCATCCGCGGCATGCATCGATGCACTGGGTCTGCTCGCTGCCGTCAGCCGGACATCGCGCCGCGACGCTGGGGATCTTCACGGATAGCTCTCGTGCACATTGACCGGTCAGATCCGTGATCACGCCGCTCTTCGCCAGATCGAGCATCTTCTCGACGGCCTCCGCGTCATCACAGGTCGCTTTCGTGCTGCAAGCGGACAACATCCCTGCAAGGATCAAGATCACGCCGGCCGTTATCTTCGAAGACAGTCTTTGCGTCGTATTCATCAGACCTTTCCTGCCTCGATCCAGTGGAGTCGCCGAGGCTCGATACGCCATGGCAGGTAACACTTTACAGCGCCAGCGGGCAGTATCCCACCGGTGCCGTGATCACACCACTCACCGCTGTAGCCGAGTTTCTGGAGCATGTCGCCGTCCATCGGGATGTGGCTTGTGAACGCCTGTTCCCCGGGCGGTGCCTCCACGGGCACTCGGGCGGAGAATCGGTCGTGGAAACTCGCCCATCGATGCTCGGTCAGCAATGCCGGCAATTCCGCGAGACGCGCTTCGGCGTCGGTCCGCTCGAGAGCCAGCTGCCCAAGTACATTGCAGAAGAGCACCGCAGGATCACGGGACACCGCCAACAACCGCGGCAGACACTCGACGAAGTCTTCCTGGATCCAGTCCGTGTCGACCCCGCACTGCCGTAGCGCTCTTCCATGCCTCAACCGAAAAAAAATCGGCGCTGAGGTGTCGAGATCGATCAAGACCAGCCGACTGAAGCGAAGCAGAAAAGATTGGGGCAGGAACCACCCGGCACTGGGCCCGACAACCAGCAGTTCTTTCGAGCCGTGATCCCAGCTTTGAAGGAACCTGCCGATGTCGTGCCGGAACGGATCATGTATGCGCCGGTGACGCCATGCTCGGAGATGCCATCGCAAACCGCCGCTCGGTCGCCACGCACCTGGCTTGCCTTGGCTCAGCGAATGATCGGCCGGATGATCCATCGCGCCACACGATAACAACAGCAACGAGTTTTAACCATGAGAACCCGCACCGACAGGCTTCGTTACCGCATCTTGGGCAGCGCCGCGCTCACAGCGTTGCTCATCGCTCCGGTCACCGAGGCACTCGCCGCAGAGGCACGCCCCGCCGAGCAGTGCACGATGGCGACGGCTGATTCGATGGACGGTCTTTTCCGTTCCTGGAACCTGGCGTTGGCAACGCTCGACCCCAAAAAAGTCGCAGCGCTGTACTGGCCGGATGCGGTGTTGCTTCCCACCGTCTCCAATGTGCCACGCACCGATGCGGCCGCCATCGAAGCGTACTTCAGCCATTTCCTGCAGAAGCATCCGCGCGGAACCATCGTCAAACGCACGGTGTTCCATGGCTGCAACATGTCGGTGGACACCGGACTCTATGACTTCGCCATGATGGACCCAGCGGGCGTCACCACAACGGTCTCGGCCCGGTACACCTTCGTCTACACCTACAAAGACGGTGCATGGAAGATCCAACACCACCATTCATCCGCACTGCCTGAAGGTTCCCCCAGCGCGATGCCGCCCACCGATCACAAGGACGCTCCGGTGGTCGCTCAACCGATCGACCCACCGAGCAAGGCGCCCGTCGGCAGCGGCTCGGTGACCGCCGCCGGCGCCCCGGATACCGTCATCCGGCTCGGGAAGGCCACACGCACGCCTCAATCCTATCTGGGGCGCGGCCAACGACTCGAGGCGGAGCGTGAAACCGTAGGGATCAAGGTCTGTGCATCGGACGCACAAGGCGAACGATCCTTCGAACTCACGGATTCGGCGCCCCAGAGCGCAGTCAACGACGCCGCACTGAACTGGGCCCGAGCGTCCCGGTGGGATGTGATCGGGACGCCCTCCGAGAACCGCCCGATATGCGCTCAAGTCATCGTCCGATTCAGCGCCACTCAGCCCTGACACCCGGCGATGTAGTCAGTCGAGAGAGTTGAAACTGCGTGGGAGACGGTAGTCCTTTCTGAATCCTGCCAGGACCTGCTCCGCCTGCGCACGCTGGTCCGCATCGAGCATCGGCTCGATGATCGCGATGTTCTTGTCGACGGTTTCGACGAACTCTTTCTCCCATCCGCCGGCCGTCGCTTTCGCCGTCGACAGCCAGACATAAGCCTTGAGCGCATCGACCTCGACGCCCTTTCCGTACGCATAACGAGTACCGATCTCCGCGCGCGCGCGGGAGTTGCCACGCAACGCTGCCGTCAGGTACCAGCGGCTCGCGATCCGCTCGTTTTTCCGTACACAAAGCCCTCGCGAGTAGAGCTCCGCCAGTCCGAAGGGCGAGGTGGAATCACCCGATCTTTCGCTCTTCAGCCACGCCTCTTTCGCCGCGCAGAACTCGCCGGACCGGAACAGGTCGAAACCCTTGATGAATTGCGCTTGTACAGGAATGGCGAACACGCCCAACACGACAAACGCGCAGCAAGCCGACACGAACCCCGACAGACGCGGATTCACGTGGAAGGCCGTGCCCCGTCGCGATAGAGCACGGTGATGCTGATGCGACGGTTGCGCGGATCGGCAGGATTGTCAGGATTGGCGGGCTGGGAATCGGCCACGCCCTCGATGCGGGAGAATCGGGATTCATCGACACCGATCGAGTTCAGGAACTTCCGCGTGGAATCAGCCCGGTTGGCCGACAGGCTCCAGTTGTTGTTGCCACCGCCGGCGAACTGCTGATTGTCGGTATGACCACGCACCGCGATCTCGTTCGGGATGCCCTTCAGGCTCGCCCCCACCTTCCGGACAAGGTCGGTCGCTTCCGGCGACAGCTGGGTGGTACCTGAATCGAACATCGAGAAATCCGCCTTGTCGATGATCTCGATCCGCAGACCTTCTTTCTCGCGCACGAAAGTCACGACGGACAGCAGTTCCGCAAGCTGCGGATCGGCACCGATCTGCTTCTCGAGTTTGTCTTGCAGGCTCTCGAAGTTCGAATCGTCCTGCTCTGCAGCGATCTTGCGGCGCTCTTCGTCGCTCAGACCCTGTGGCAACGCTTGATCCTCTGAGGTGACCTCTTCTTCTTCCGTGCCGGGGGCTGTCAACTGCATGATCCCGGTCTGCGTCAGCGTGAGAGGCAACGCCTTGGGATCGATCAGTGACATGCCACCGAAGAATCCGGTGGAACCACCGGACATATCAGCTCTCGGTGCGTTCGTCGGCTGGAAGTACTCGGCGATGCTCTTGCGCTGATCCGCATTGGTGGCGCCGAGCAGCCACATGAGCAGGAAGAACGCCATCATGGCGGTCATCATGTCGGCGAGGGCGATCTTCCAAGCGCCGCCATGTCCGCCGGCGTGACCATCATCGATGATCTTCTTGATGATGATCGGCTGGAGCGGAGGCGGTGCAGGCGTCGACGCAGCAGCCTCCGCTTGTGGCGACGGCGTCGGCTCAGCTTCCGTCGCTGCGGCGAGCGGATCATCCGCTGCGCTCACGGCAGCGTCTTTGTCGTCGGTTGACACGTCACTTGCCTCGGAGACCGTCGAAGACCTCGGCAAAAGTCGGTGCGGAATGATGATCGATGGCAGCGCGGGCGGACTCGATGATCAACGGCACAGGGTCGCCACGGACATGCCCGATCAAGGTGAACTTCGCCACCGCATAGATCTGGCCTTCCTCGTCGATGATCTGCGCGAGGCGGGCAGCCAAGGGACCGACGATCCCGTACGCCATGAACACCCCGAGGAATGTGCCGACCAGGGCGCTGCCGATCAGCGCACCCAAGATGGCGGGCGGCTGGTCGATCGCCGCCATCGTCTTCACGACGCCGAGGACGCACGCCACGATCCCGAGCGCAGGCAATGCGCCCTCGAGGTTGGCGAGCGCGGTCGCCGGCTTCATCGCAGAGTGATGATGTGTCTTGATGGCGACCGTCAGGTTGTCTGCGACCGTCTCAGGGTTAGGCGGTTGGTTCGATGTCACCAACAAGCGGATGGTGTCGCAGATCATCCCGATCAGCGCGTGATCTTTCAGCAACTTCGGATATTCACCGAAGATGGAGCTCGATTCCGGATTCTCGATATGCGGCTCCAGCGCCACCGCTCCCTCGGCCTTCAGCAACTTGAACAGCTTCGTGATGAGCGTGATCGTGTCCTGGAATTCCTGCTTGTGATAAGCGGGTCCGCTCATGCACTTGCCGATGCCTGCACCGACCCCCTTCAGGATCGCCATGCTGTTACCGATGATCATGGCGCCGATCCCGGCGCCGAGGATGATCCCCATCTCGGTCGGTGCAGCCTCGATGATCGGAGCCATCGGACCGTGGTGCAGGATATAGAACCCGAAGACACAGCCGAACAGCACGACGAGACCGATTATGACGAACATCTTTGATTCTCCGGTGGGACTCGCCCTGACCTTTGATTATGTTTCAGACCGACGATCGATCCGCAGCGTTCTAGGGGATTTATCGCCTTTCAAAGTAGTGTCTTCTTCGATCAGCGATCTCAACTTCTTGGCGATGGCGGTCAGCATCTGGCTGATACGCGACTCGCTGACCTCGAGCACCGCACCGATCTCTCGGAGCGTGAGTTCCCGATCGTAGTAGAGCGCGACGACGATCCTCTCGCGCTCCGACAAGTTCGCTATGCCCTGCTTCAATGCCGCGTGGATGCTTCTTTCATCAGCGACCTGCTCGGGCGTCGGTTCCTCACTCGCGAAATTGATCTCCTCGAGCGTCACCGAACCGGCCAGTCCTTGGTTACGGCCGCGCAGCTCGTGATAGCGCCCGACGTCGATGCCGAGTTCATCGGCTATCTGTCGGTGTGTGGCAGCGACACCGTTCGTGTTCGCAAGGCGGGTGGCGGCAGCACGCGCCTCGACAGCCACTTTGACCGTGCTCCGCGGTGCCCACGCAGCACGGCGTATCTCATCGAGCATCGCCCCGCGCACCCGCAGTTTGGCGAAGGTCTCGAAATCGTTGCCTCGTTCGGGATCGAAGGCCGCGATGGCTTCCATCAATCCCACGAGTCCGGCTTGGACGAGATCGGAATGCTCGATCGCGGCGGGCAAGCGTCCACGGAAATGCGCAGCGACCCGCTTGACGAGCTTGAAGTGCGCAGCGAACTCGGCGGCCGGCGGCGGCGCGGTCGATCCTGCTACATCGGCATACGCGTCGCCCAGCCGTTTCATGTCGCGTCCGTCCGCTCAGCCGGACCCAACCGGTCTACGAGGAAACGCGGCCCTGAACTGCCGGCGCGGGAGGTCTCTAGACGGGCCGCGATCTGACGGATCGCGATCGCCGCGGCGCTATGCGGCGCCGCCGTCAACAACGTCTCACGGCGACGCGTCGCCGTGACCGTCGCGTTCTCATGAGGCACCACACCGGCCAGCGTCAACGGCAAACCGAGGAACTGTGTAGCGACCTGCGACAGACGATGGTAGACCGCCTCGCCACGCTTCACGTCCGCCGCATCATTGACGACGATGTCGATGTTCCGGCTGCCGAAGTCCTGGTGCATCACCTTGATCAATCCGTATGCATCTGCGAGCGACGCCGGCTCATCGCGCACCACGACGACGATGCTATCGGCCAACCGTGCAAGCGTCGTGACCTGGGTACCGATGCCTGCGCCGGTATCGATCAGCATGTAATCCGGCGCGGGCGTCAGTCCGTCGATGGCCTGGATGACCTGGGTCATCTCCGAGGTCGTGAGCTCGGCCATCCCGCGGTTGCCGGAGGCACCCGGGAGCACCTTCACGCCGGACGGTCCGTCGAGCAGCGTCTGGCCGATCGTGCAACGACCGGCGAGCGCATCCGAAAGATCGAGCTTCGGCTGCATCCCCAACAGCACATGGACGTTGGCGAGCCCGAGATCGCCGTCGAACAGCAGCACCGAACGACCGCTCATCGCAAGCGCTGCAGCGACGTTCAAGCTCAGGAACGTCTTTCCAACGCCTCCCTTGCCGCTGGAGAACGCGATCAGGCGGGTCGGCGGTGCGGAGGCGACGCTCATTCAACACCCGACGTCGGCACATTCAAGGCCAGTTCGAAAGCGTTACGCAACGGCTGGTGGACCGCCGACATCCCCGCACGCGTCAAGGGACGGGTGACATCATCCGAGTCAGACAGTCCCGCAAGGGGCAGCCCGCGCTCGGCCATCGCAGCCAACAGACCGATCGGCACTTCGGTGGACGACCAATGCGTGAGGATGACACCCGCGACCGATCCGATATCGTCGAACCAACGCAACGCAGCATTGCGGTTGCTGTAGGCGGGGATGCACAAGTACAGGTCGTGCTCCGACAGCCCTGCTGGCATCGGCGGGACCCCATCCCGCAGATCGCCACCGGCGTCTATCACGAGAGATCCCGGCGCGACGACACCCCAGTTCGATTCGATCTTCGCAGCATCGGCCATCGCGAAGAACCTGTCCCGTGCACCGATGCGAGTATCGCGTGCAGCGCTGACCACAGGCGGAACGCCACCCGTCGAAGCGATCAACAATGCCGTCTGCATCGCAACCGTCGTCTTGCCGACCGCCGCCGGACCGACCAGCACCGCTGGGCGTGCGCCGAGCCTGGCGCCTGCAGCGTCCGGCGAAAGGTCTGCGAGCAGACGGGTGGCCATGGACGACGCATCGACACCGGCGTCGATCAAGCGGCCTGAATAAGCTGCGGAGACCCCTTGCTCGAGGAGCGCCATCCTCTGGTCGGCGCCGCGAGGGATGACGCCGCCCGTCGCCAGCAGTCTCTCGAGCGCCAGGAACTCCTTGCGTATCAGGCCGACCAGCGCGGCGCCATCCGCACCGCTTTCAGCGGGCTTCGCTTCGGGTCGGGAGGACGTCGGCTCACGTTGGCGGTCCGCCCGTGCGCTGACGGGACGCTGCTGCATCTGCTCTTGCAGCGCAGACACGAATCCCGTGTCCGCCGCGGTATCGACCGAGGCATTCTCATCGTCGCGGTCCGTCGCATCCGTGCACAACAGCAGTTCATGGACATTTCCGACGCGGCTGGAGGAGATCAGCAGGACATCCGGACCATACAGCTTGCGCGAACGCTCGCTGGCCTCACTGAATGTCCCTGCAACCACCCGTTCGATACGCATGAGATCTCTCCGTTATGCTGCTGCGCTTTGACGCGCCTGCACTGTGATGCTGGTGGTGACCCGCAGGTTCGTGTCTTCCGGGAGCTCCGAATAGGAGAGGACGGACAGACCCGGGATGCGCGGCCGAAGGATCCGCGACAACCATGGCCGCAAGGTCGGCGAGGTGACGAGGATCGCTGGCCGATCCGAGTTCATCTCATCCTGTGCCGCCCTTCCCACCGAACGGAGCAAGCCCTCGGCGAGCTCGGGCTCGACCGGGATGTTGCCGCCTTGGCCACGACGCACGGTGGCATGGAGCACCTGCTCGAGTTCCGGGTTCAGCGTCATCACCGCCAGCTCATCACCGTGCAGCGCGTACTGCTGGATGATCATCCTGCCGAGGGCGATACGAGCGACACCGGTCAACTCGTCGATGTCCTGCACTTTCTCTGCCACCGGCGCGATCGCAAGCAGCACACCGCGCAGATCGCGTATCGAGACGCTCTCGGCGAGAAGGTTCTGAAGGACCTGCGTCAGGACGCTGACCGAGAGCTTCTTCGGGATCAGCTCTTCGACCAGTTTCGGCGCGGATGCAGCCAGCTTGTCGATCAGTTGCTGGGTCTCATCGTGACCGAGCAACAGGTTGCAGTTCTCTTGGAGGATCTTGTTGAGATGCGTCGCGATGGTCGTGCTCGCATCGACGACCGTGTATCCAAGGGATCTCGCGAAGTCACGCTGAGCGGGATCGATCCACACGGCATCAAGCCCGAAAGTCGGATCCTTCGTGCGCAAACCCTGCAGTTCACCGTGCACCACACCGGAGTGGATCGCGAGCTCACGCGTCGGCTTCACTTCGCCGCGGCCGATCACCACCCCGTTCACCATGATCTGGTAGGCCTCGGGACGCAGGTCGAGGTTGTCCCGGATGTGCACCTGGGGGATCAGGAATCCGAGCTCATAGGTCAGTTTCTTGCGGATCCCGCGGATACGGGTGACCAGCGAACCGCCTTGCTGTGCATCGATCAAGGCGACGAGGGCATACCCCACTTCGAGACCGATCGAATCGGCCTGCTGCACATCGGACCACGACAACTCGCGCGGTGCAGCCGGCGCGGCCTCCGAGCTGACCTCCGCCTCGCGTTTCATCTTTCGGCTTCGGCCGAGCATCCACGCCGCGGCGGCGGTGAGGGCGCCCAAGGAGAGGAACGCGACATGCGGCATACCGGGGATGACGCCGAGCAACGCCAAGATGCATGCCGTGAGCCACCAAGCTTCGACATTATTGAACTGGTCGGAGGTCTGCTCGTGCAGCGACGCCTCACCGGAGACCCGGGTGACGATGATCGCGGTGGCGATGGACAACAGCAAAGCCGGAACCTGCGCGACGAGGCCATCGCCCACGGCGAGCGTCGTGTACCGCTCCATCGCGGTGCCGATGTCCATGTCGTGCTGGAGTGTTCCGACGAGCACACCGCCGAAGATGTTGATGAAGAGGATCAGGATGCCGGCGACGGCGTCACCGCGTACGAACTTGCTCGCACCATCCATCGAACCGTAGAAGTCGGCTTCCGTCGTTATCTCCCGTCGACGGGCGCGGGCCTGCTCCTGGTTGATCAGCCCGGCTGCGAGATCGGCATCGACGGCCATCTGCTTGCCCGGCATGGCGTCGAGGGTGAAGCGCGCGGTGACCTCCGAGACTCGACCTGCGCCCTTGGTGACCACGATGAAGTTGATGATCACGAGGATCGCGAACACCACGAGGCCGACGATGTAGTCGCCACCCACGAGCACCGATCCGAAGGCCTCGATCACGTGACCGGCTGCGTCCGTCCCCTCGTGTCCTGCGCTGAGCACCACCCGTGTCGAGGCGACGTTGAGCGCAAGCCGCAGCAAGGTCGCGAACAGCAGTACCGTGGGGAAGACCGAGAACGAGAACGGTCGCGCTGCGGCGATCGCGAGGAACAGGATCACGAGCGACAGCGCGATGTTGAGGGTGAAGAACAGGTCCAAGAGCAACGGCGGGACCGGCAGCAACAGCATGCCCAGCAACAACAGGAACCCGAACGGGATGGCGATCGCCTGCAGCGGCAAAGTCTTGCCGAGTTGACGGATGTTCGACATCAAACCGAGAGAGGCAGTGGACATCAGTAGTTCATCAAGATCAACGGGTTACAGGTTCCATACGCTATAGAGATGGCGGCAATCCGATGCCACCCCCCGGTATTCTGCAACCTGCGTGCCATGCGGAATCCCGGCGGCACTCCGAGCGCGCTCAAGCCGCAGCCCGACAGGCCGACTGACGGGGCATGAGTGCTCGTATCGCTCCCGTACTGACCGTGATCAGCGGCTTGCTGCTCGCCGGCTGCAGCTCCGTCTCCGTCATGGACCCGATGGCGCAAGCGCCTCGCGAGCCTCTGGAAGCGCCCGTTAAAGCGCCCCCCAAGGCGCCCCGCGGAGGCCCGCCTTGGATCGTGTCCCGGAGAGCTCAACCTCCTACGAAGGTGACCGTCCAGCAGCTTCAGCAAGCACCCATGATCCCGTCCCCGGAAACGGTCCCGGTGACGACCGACCTGACGGCTTTCGGCTTTGCATCGATCACCGCGCAATCCGCCACCGACCCGGCTCAGCGGCGGTTGCAAGCCGCCCGCGCAGCGAAGCTCGACGCGTACCGGAACCTGGCCGAGCAACTCTACGGCGTCCGGTTCGCGAGCGACTCCGTCATCATCGACGCCCGTGTCCGCGAGGACCATATCCGCTCGCATGTCGAAGGCGTGATCGCGGGCGCTGAGATCGTGGCCCTGGAACCGCTGGGCAATGACACCTATCAAGCGACCGTCAAACTCCCCGCCGCACGGGCTGCCTTGCTGCAACGACGGTCGCCGTGAACATCCGTCGGATATCGGTCGCCATCGCTGCCTTGTCCGTCGCGCTCGCTGCCGTCGGATCGCGATCACAGGAGCTGACCGGGACGCCCGTCGATCCTGCATTGCAGCGCGCGGCCGATGACCTGCAGGGCTGTCTCGAATCCGCCCCCACTTCGACTCGCTTGGAGTCGACGACCACGATGGCAGGGGCCGTCGTCGATGCGACCCGGGTCACCCACTGGGGTGCCTCGCGGGACGGACGCTGCAACCGCGATCGTTGCGCGGCGCCAGATGGACTTCGCCGTGTGGTCGACTTGGCGTTCGAAGCGGGGGAGCCACATGCTTC
>Ga0315907_10005567_pt1 | contig 13652 bp, 7 predicted proteins | sample LakEriMetagenome_3_FD_203525 | JGI IMG/M metagenome (GOLD analysis project Ga0315907, IMG submission 203525) | Freshwater fungal communities from buoy surface, Lake Erie, Ohio, United States - Buoy 12 MA123 | ecosystem: Environmental > Aquatic > Freshwater > Lake > Lake biofilm | place: USA...
GAGATGAAACTGCACGAGACGCAGCCCAAAGAAGACCCGCGAGAAAAACTCAAAGCTTTGCGGGCGGCGGCGGCCTCCAGGGCAGCGGCAACGCAAAGCGCTGCGAACAAACCGGACTGACCCGCGGACAAGGCCAGCTGCTGCATCGCCATCGACTCACTGTCTGCTGCTGGGCAGGCAGCGCCTGCCAACGCAGACCGTGGCAAGCCCCAAGACCACGGAGGCGCTGCAAAACGCCCGGCGGTTCGGACTGCCCTCGGACGGGCTCAGGCGCAAGCGCAAGGCTGCGCTTTGTCGAAGTCCTTGATCTGATTGACAAGACTCTTTGACCAACCCGTGGCGACCCGGGTTGTGGGGGTCATCCCTAAGGGGTGCCACCTCAACGCTCTGAACCGCCAGTCACTGCTGATGCGACCGCTCATCGACAGATGCCTGTAACAAAGTATTGCGCTCGGCTTGCCTCCTTAGTCTTACTGACACAGCAAGACTGGCATCCGCTGCACGTTTTGGAATACCGCTGTCGACAACTTCATCAAGCGATCCACATGAACCACACCATACAAGCCAAACATTCCCCCGTGCGAAATCGTTCATGGCGTACCGCTGGCATCGGCCGTTTCTGGTGCCGCGCGGCTTTGGCGGCTTGCCTGGTATTGGTCGCCAATGGAGGCTTCGCCCAAACGACAGCAACCCTCACCGTGCGCGCCTGGGCCACCTTGGCAGCCAATGTGGGCCCGCAGATGGATGTGCGCGTCAATGGCGTTTTGGTTGGCAGCACAGAGGTGCGTGCAAGCGGTTATCAAAATTACACCTTCTCGGGCGTGAACGCTCCTGCCGGTGCCAAGCTGGAATTGGTATTCAACAACGACGCTTTCGCCAGTGACGGCGACCGCAATCTTTTTGTTGAATCCATCACCGTCAATGGCGTCACCGTCTCATCTGACGCACCCGGCGTGGTGTTTGACCGGGGCCCTGGGGCCCGAGCCTTTGACAATGTGGATGTGCTACCGGGCCTGAGCACCTTGTACTGGAACGGTGCGCTGCGCTTCACGGTGCCCTTTGCAAGCACAACACCTCCAACAACCACGGCAGACACACCGCCTGCGGGCTACAGCCGCTGCGCTGCTGAGTGGGCGATGTGTAGCTTCACGGGCAGCGCCGATGTGGTCTATGGTGCCCTCAACACCTGGACAGCCCCCCGCAGTTTCAGCGGGGGTACAGCCTGCACCAATGCCGTGTTTGGGGATCCGCTGCGTGGCACGGTCAAGGCTTGCTACATGAAACCTACCTCCACCACGCCCACGCCTTTGGGCTTGAATCTGACAGTGGTGGGCAGCGGTGGGGTTGGCTTCTCCGATGGCAGCTCTTGCGCTTCCAGTTGCACTCGAACCTTCAACAGCGGCAGCACGGTCACGCTGTCAGCAGCACCAGCCTCGGGCTTTAGCTTCACAAGCTGGGGCGGTGCTTGCAGTGGCGCGGCATCCACCTGCACGGTGACCATGGATGCGGCCAAGAATGTATCGGCCACGTTCTCGGCGGCGGTGGTCACCCGCACCTTGAACCTGACCCTCACGGGCACCGGGGGCGTGGGCTTCTCGGACGGCAGTTCCTGCGCTTCAAGCTGCACCAAAACCTTCAACAACGGCAGCGTCATCACACTGGCTGCGTCACCTTCGACGGGTTTCTCGTTTTCGGGCTGGAGCGGAGCGTGTAACGGCACATCAACCACCTGCACGTTGACATTGAACGCGTCGGTCAGCGTCGGCGCGGCTTTCACTGCAGTGACCTCACCGCCTAACTCTCAAGCTGATGCGGCCCGGTTGTTAATTCAGGCCAGCTACGGGCCCACCATGGCCGAGATCCAGCGCGTGGCCACCATCGGCCCCGCCGCATGGATTGACGAACAGTTCACCACCCCCAGCATGGACAGTCACTGGGACTATGCCGTCGTGCGCAGGGGCCCGCCGGGATGCACCGTTTGCAACTCAAACTTCATCAACGCTGTGATGGAAAGTTTTTGGCTTCAGGCTGTACGGGGACCTGATCAACTGAGACAACGTACCGTGTTGGCACTGAGCGAAATCTTTGTGGTTTCCAATGTCAACAGCACGATCGACGGTGTCACGAACGCCCATGCCAGCTATCTGGATATGCTGTCTCGCAACGCATTTGGCAATTTCCGTCAGTTGTTAGAGCAGGTGTCCACCCATCCGGCCATGGGCAAATACCTTTCGCACTTTGCCAACGAGCGCGAAGACGTGGCCACAGGGCGCATTCCCGATGAAAACTATGCCCGCGAGGTCATGCAGTTGTTCAGCATCGGATTGTGGCAACTCAATCCCGATGGCTCGAGACGGCGCGATGGTGCTGGCAATTTCATTCCCACGTACAACCAAAGCGATGTGTCGGGCTTGGCACGTGTATTCACAGGCTGGAGCTGGAACGGGCCAGACAAGAGTTACGGCCGTTGGAAGGGCTGGGGCGACACCGAAAACTGGCGCGATCAGATGCAGAACTACCCCGAGTTCCACTCCACCAGTGAGAAACGTTTTCTGGATGTCACCATACCGCCCAACACCTCTGGCGAGCAAAGCCTGCGCATCGCACTGGATACTTTGTTCAACCACCCCAACGTGGGGCCTTTCATCGGGCGGCAGTTGATCCAGCGTTTTGTCACCAGCAACCCCAGCCCGGCCTACGTGGGCCGTGTCGCCGCCGCATTCAACAACAATGGGCAGGGCGTGCGTGGTGACATGCGTGCCGTGCTGCGCGCTGTGTTGCTTGACCCGCAAGCGCGCGATGTGAACACCTCCAACCAATCCAGCTGGGGCAAGCTGCGCGAGCCCATGGTTCGGTTTGGCAACTGGATGCGGGCATTTGATGCTCGCCCGTCCAACGGCGTCTACGCCATTTGGAACTTAGAGGACAACGTCACCAGCCTGGGGCAAAACCCATTACGAGCCCCCAGTGTCTTCAATTGGTTCCGTCCGGATTACGCACCGCCGGGCCAGATACTCAACCAGGGCCTGTTTGCGCCCGAATTCCAAATCACCCACGAAACGACGGTCACGGGTTACGCCAACTTTGTTGCTTACACGGCTGAAAGAGGGCACGGCTGGGGCACAGGTGCCATCTTGCCCAACTACACGGCAGAAGTGGCACTGGCCAACAGCCCTTCCGCGCTGATGGATCGCCTCAATACCTTGTTGACCGGCGGCCGCATGACAGCAGCGACCCGGCAGATCATCATCAATGCCATCAACGAGATACCCGCCTCCCAAGCCAGCCGTCGGGTGCACATGGCCGTCGCCCTGACCATGGTGTCCCCTGAGTTCATCGTTCAGAAGTGAGAGCAACCGCCATGACACACATTCATCAATCCGCCTCACGCCGTGAGTTCCTGCGCCAGGCTTCCCGCCTGTCGGCGGTTGCGGGCACTCCGTTTGCTTTGAACCTGATGGCCGCTGGTGCAGCCAGTGCCCAAGCCGGTGGTGACCACAAGGCACTTGTCTGTATTTTTCTGGCGGGTGGCAATGACCAGTCCAACACCGTTGTTCCCCGAAGCGGGAGCAGCTATGCCAGTTATCAGCAAGGCCGCCCCACGCTGGCGCTTGCCGCGGGTGATCTGCTGGCCATCAGTCCCGCAGCGTACAGCGGTCCGGCCTTGGGCCTGCACCCGTCTTTGTCGGCCCTGCATCCCTTGTTTGCCCAGCAACGCCTTGCCCTTATTGCCAATGTTGGAACCTTGACCGTCCCAATCACCAAGGCGCAGTGGAATGCAGGCAACCCCACCGTTCCTGTGCCCATCCAACTGTTTTCTCATTCCGATCAACAAGGCGCCTGGCAGACCGGCCTGCCCGACCGTGCCTCGCAAACGGGTTGGCAAGGGCGCATGGGCGACCTGCTGTCCAGCACCTACAGCGCTGGCAGTCAGATTTCAATGGCCATGTCGGTGGCCGGTAACAACCTCATGCAGGCGGGCAACAGCACCATCCAGTACCAGCTGACGACGGACGGTGCCGTCCGGGTGGCCGGGCCTATTCTTTATTCCAACTTAGGCGCGGCGGCCATGCGGCAGCTGATGACTGAATCCAGAGCGCATTTGCTCGAGGGCGAGCTCAACCGCATCTCGGCGCGGGCCATCAGCTCGGAGGCGGTGGTCTCCAGCGCACTGAGCGGTGTCTCTGTGCCAACCACGTTCCCGTCCACCGGTATCGGTCGCCAACTTCAAATGGTGGCGCGCATGATTGCCGCGCGCACCGCCTTGGGCCAGCGCCGTCAGATGTTTTTTGTCCAGCACGGTGGTTATGACTTTCACGACAACCTGATGACAGACCAAGCCGCCAAGCTGCGCGAACTCGGCGATGCCATGGCAGCCTTCTACCAAGCCACGGCAGCTCTGGGGGTGGACAACCAGGTCACCACATTCACCGCGTCTGACTTTGGGCGGGCGCTGCAACACAACGGGCGTGGCTCCGACCACGGCTGGGGTGGCCACCATTTCGTGATGGGCGGGGCGGTACAAGGCAACCGGGTGTACGGTCAGTTTCCCACTGTTGCACTCAACGGCCCGGAAGATTCGGGGCGGGGATCTTTGATTCCAACCACCTCGGTTGACGAGTACGCCGCCACACTGGCTCGCTGGTTCGGTGTGTCCCAAAGCAACCTGTCACTGGTGTTGCCCAATATCGGTCGTTTCGCATCCAGCAACCTGGGCTTCATGGGCTCCCTGGCCTGAGCGCGCGGCCCACACCCGAATCAGCCTGGCCGAGGTTTGGTGGCGTGTTCGGTGAAGGCTTGCAGAAGGCCGAGCACTTTGCTGTCCAGACTGAGCCACTGGACACCAACTTGGTAGTCTTCCCCTTTCAACACGACAAACACCACCTTCCCGGATCCGGTGATCACGTCATACTGCCCTGGCGTCTTGGGCCTGGGCAATTGCACAGCAATTTGAACCACCATCTGGGCCGTCAAAGGGCTTCGCAGTAGCAGCCCCACGCCGCCAGTGCTCAGGTCGTGGGTGCGCCCCTCCAACATCGCGCCGGTGGCCAGCAAAACACGCGCCTTGAGCGAAACCACCTTACGAACGCTGGCTCGCAGTTCCACCCCAGGCGCAGGTTTGGCTGGGGCAGCAGCTTTAGGAGCAGGACTTTCCAGAGGATCTGTCATGGGCACTCAAAATGTACAACCTCACATGTTAGACCAAGCCTGCGCCTGACCCTGATGAAAAGGTCGGTCCAGCCTGGCCGCAAGGCCCTGAGCGAGCCCCCGTGAACGAGGGTGGGGCAAGTGAGTACAAACGTGAATTCGTCCCCTCGTCACCGCGCTCGGGCTGCGATAGCATGCGCGACCTGATCGAGCAGGTTCGCCCCAAGGGCTTGCCGCTGCCTCGTCAAATCGCATCTTCATTCCCGGGTTCAAGCTCCCATGCAGCAACAATTTTTCCCCACCATGGGCACTTCGAGGGCAGTTCGTCGCGTGGGATTCGCTTTTTGTGCGGCGATGGTGTGCAGTGCGGTTGTCCTTCCAGGCGCATGGGCGGCCGGTGACCCCAAAGCCTCTCGCTTTTATGAGGACGCCCTCACGCGCTACGAAAAACGGGACATTCCCGGCGCCATCATCCAGCTGAAGAATGCACTGCAGATCGACAAGAACATGCTGCCCGTGCAGGTGTTGTTGGGCAAAGCATTGCTCGCCAATGGTGAAGCCGCGGCAGCGGAAGTGGCCCTGAATGAGGCACTGCGTTTGGGCGTCAATCGCGCGGAAATCGTGGTCGCACTGGCCCAAGCCTATGTGGGACAGGGAAAACAGCGGCAGTTGCTGGATCAACCGCAATTCTCCACTGCGGGTCTTCCTCCGACCACGCAAATGCAGCTCATGTTGGTGCGCGCATCGGCCATGGCCGACCTCGGTGACCCGCGAGGCGCGCTCACAGCGATCGAATCGGCCCGTGCCATCGACCCGCGCTGGCCAGACACGTGGCTTGCAGAGGTGTCCGTGCGTATACGCGCCAGGCAATTTCCCCAGGCGCAAGCGGCGGTTGAACGTGCATTGACTCTGGCGCCCACATCACCAGAGGCGTGGTACCAAAAAGGGGCCGTTGCTCACGTACAAGGTGATTTGAAAGAGGCCACTGCCGCCTACGACAAAACGTTGCAACTTGACAGCAAACACGTGGAAGCACGGGTCGCCCGAACCGGCTTACGCATCGATGGTGCTCAGTTTCGCGAGGCTGAGGCCGATGTGACCGAGTTGCGCCGTGTGGCCCCACGTGAACCTCGTGGCGCGTACATGCAAGCCCTGTTGGCTGAACGCGAGGGCAAAAAAGAAGCGGTCAACAAGGCGTTGTCTGAAGTGACCAGCTTGATCGATCCGGTGCCCATCGAGTTCATCCGTTACCGGCCTCAGCTGTTGATGCTCAACGGACTGGCCCACTTTGGTTTGGGCCAACGCGACAAAGCCAAAGCTTATTTGGAGAGTTTCCAGAAAATCCAGGGAAACAGTGCAGTGTCCAAACTGCTGGCCCAGCTTTATCTGGACGAGCCCGACGTGGCACGTGCGGTATCCGTACTGGAAGGTTACGTCGCCACGCAGCCAGGCGACTCACAAGCACTGACCCTGCTGGCTTCGGCCTACATGGCGCAAGGCCGCCACAACCGCGCCACCAACCTGATGCAAGAGGCGCTGAAGAACCGTGACGATCCCGCCTTTCGAACCGCACTGGGCCTGAGCCTTGTCGGTGCCAAACAAACCGGATTGGCCCGACAAGAACTCGAATTAGCCTGGCGCAAAGACCCCAGCCAAACGCGCGCCGGTATGGCGCTGGTGAACATCTACCTGCGTACTGGACAAGCAACCAAGGCCATTTCAGTTGCGGAAGGCTTGGTCAAACAACAACCCAACAACCCGGCGTGGCACAACCTGCTGGGCATGAGCCGCGCGGACGCGAATCAACTGGACACGGCTCGGGCATCATTCGATCAGGCACTCAAACTCGACCCCAGTTTGGTGACCACCCAACTCAACTTGGCTCGACTGGACATTCGCACACGCGCTTTTGACTCGGCCCAGACCCGCATTGCCTCCATCATCAAAGCCGATGACAAAAATGTCGACGCACTTTTGGAGATGGCCGTATTGGCGCAACAGCGCGGACAGCCAGAGGACGTACTGCGGTGGTTGGACAAAGCCAATGATGCCGAGGGCAATAAATCCACGCGTGCCGGATTGGCACTGGTCGATTTTCACCTCGCGCAGGGAAGACCCGTCCCCGCTTTGGACGCGGCCAAGCGCATGGCCGCCAAAGCCGCACCGGACGATCTCAGTGTCTTGCTCGCCATGACACGCGCCTTGCTGGCCAATGGCGATCAAGCAGGTGCGCGAGTGACGCTCACCAGCGCAGCTCGTTACGCAGAATTTGATGCCCCGCAGCAGTTGCAGGTCGCCACCTTGCAGTTGGCGGCGAACAATCCGTCAGGCGCGGCTTACAGCCTGGACAAAGCCCTCTCAGGCCGGCCTGACTATTTGCCTGCGTTGGCGCTGCTGGCCGAAGTAGAGCTGCGCCAGGGCGATGCCACTGGCGCGGAAAAGCGGGCTCGTGGCATCGTGGAGAAACACCCTCGGCTGGCCATCGGCCACAGCCTTCTGGGTGACGTAGCCTTGTCAAAACAACGTGTTTCTGCGGCAATCGACCATTACCGCCGCGCCCATCAGACCGAACCGTCTACAGACACCCTTCTGCGCCTGATGCGTACCCAACTGAGCGCTGGAGAAGCCAGAAACTCCTTGAGTCTGGCCGAGCAATGGATGCAAGCGCGCCCCCAAGATTTCTTGGTTCAGCGCGCTTTGGCCGCCGCCTACTACAACCAGGGGCAATTCAAACAAGCCAAAACCACCTACGAGAACCTGCTCAAAGCCTTGCCTGACGATGCCCCAGCGATGAACAACCTGGCCATGGTGCTGGCGCGTCTCGGTGACCCCGCAGCCGTGGCCATGGCCGAACGCGCCCTGGCCAAAGCACCCAACCAGCCCGAAGTGATCGACACACTGGGCTGGGCTTTGTTCCTCAGTGGTCAACATGACCGAGCGCTGCAGCTGCTGCGGGATGCCCGGCTGCGAAACCCCGCCAACCCAGACATCCGTTTTCACCTGGCAACTGTGTTGGCAAAAACCGGCCGGCAAAAGGAGGCCATAGAGGAACTGGAGGTGGCACTGCAGGCCGGTCAGACTTTTGATTCCTATGCAGATGCCGATAAGTTGTTGAAATCCCTGAAATCACGTTAATGCCCCCGAAACTCGGGGTGTTGCCAAACGTCGGCAGCCCTTACACTTTCTCACGAAATTGAAGCCAGCATCAGCCTAAGTATTTGATTTTGATAAGAATATCAAGTCGGCATGATTTTCGCTTAACTCATTCATAGCTCCTGACTCCCTTCTGAAAGAGTTCAAAATGAAAAAATCAGTGCTCATTCGCGGCGCACAAGTCGCGGTTGCGGCAGCAACCCTCGTGACGGCCCAGCTTGCCAGTGCTGCCACATGGAATTTCGCGAACAACGGCGTTGCGATCTCGGGATCCAACTCGACCAGCGTCAATGTGTCTGGCTTTTACCTTAACAACGCATCCAGTGGTGTGATCAACAGCGGGTCTGCATTCACATCCGCGGCGTTGAGTGACCAAGGCGGCTCCGGCCGCGGCATGAGCACGGGCACTGACTCCGGCTCTCCCAACCATGCATTCGACAACACGGGCACCACCGAGCTGTTGTCTTTGCAATTCGGCACCAAAGTGGATTTGGACTCCGTCACTGTCGGCTGGTCCAGCACCGACGCCGACCTCAGCGTGCTCGCCTACACGGGAAGCGGCAGCCCAACGACAGTCGCTGGCCGAACCTGGTCGCAATTGCTGGCCAGCGGTTGGTCTCTCATCGGGCACTATGCGGGCTCGGGAACGGGAACACGCACCATCAACACCGGCAACGTCACCTCCAGCTGGTGGCTGATCAGCGCCTTTAATTCTGGGTTCGGTGGCAGCGTCACATCGGGGTTGGACAACGGCAACGACTACGTCAAACTGCTCGCGGTGGCCGGCTCGGCCGTGTCTGTGTGTGTTCCTGGTACACCAGGCTGCGGTGGTCAGCAAGTTTCTGAACCCGCCTCATTGGCTCTGTTCGGTTTGGCCGCCCTTGGTGTGATGGCAGTGCGTCGCCGCAACGCCAGCTGAAATCCCTTTCATTCTCCTCAAACGGCACCTTCGGGTGCCGTTTTTACTTGGGTAAATGATCAGCTTCTTTCGCCCATGACAGCCGCCATGGCGACGGCAGTGGCTTCGACGTTGTTGGTATTGAGACCCGCCACGCACATGCGGCCTGAACGCAGCACATACACAGCGTGCTCCTCACGCAGGCGATCAGCTTGCTCGGCCGTCAGCCCCGTGTAGCTGAACATGCCACGCTGTGTCAGGAAATAGCTGAAATCACGGCCCGGCAACTTGGCACTGAGAACACCGTGCAAGCGTTCGCGCATGTTGGCAATGCGCGAACGCATAGCACCAAGCTCTTCCGCCCACAACGCGCGTAAGGCCGGTGTTTGCAGAACCCGGGCAACGATCTGGCCACCATGCGTCGGTGGGCTGCTGTAGTTTTTGCGAATGGTGGCCTTGAGCTGCCCCAACACCAAATCAGCCTGTTTTTTGTCCGGACACACCACACTCAAACCACCGCAGCGTTCGCCATAAAGAGAAAAACTTTTAGAGAACGAACTGGCGCAGAAAAAACTCACGCCTGCATCAGCCAATGCGCGGATCGCAAAAGCGTCGGCTTCGATGCCGTCGCCGAAACCTTGGTAAGCAATGTCCAGGTAGGGCAAGAGCTTGCGTTCTTGAATCACGGGGATCAAATCGGCCCACTGTGCGGCGCTCAGGTCCACACCGGTGGGGTTGTGGCAGCAAGCGTGCAACAAGACGATGCTGTTGTGTGGCAAGGTCTTCAACATGGTCAGCATTTCGGCGAACTTGAGTCCGCCCGTTTTTTCGTCGTAGTAAGGGTAGGTGCTGACCGTAAAACCTGCGCCTTCAAACATGGCACGGTGGTTGTCCCACGTCGGGTCGCTGACCCACACATTGGATTGAGGAAAGTAGCGCTTCAAAAAATCGCCGCCTACCTTCAATCCGCCGGATCCGCCAATGGTTTGGATGGTGGCGACTCGGCCGCTTTGGACCGCCTCGTGTTCGGCTCCGAACAACAAATGCTGGACCGCCTGCCGGTAGTTGGCGGCACCCTCCATGGGTTGGTAAGGACGAGCGCCCAAATTCTGCAGCAGGCTTGTCTCTGCTTCGCGCACGGCCTTCATGACGGGCAATTTGCCAGCGTCGTCAAAGTAAATGCCAATGGAGAGGTTGATCTTGCCTGGTCGGGTGTCTTTTCCAAAAGACTCGTTCAGCGTGAGGATGGGGTCGCCTGCGTAGGGGTCAACGTGTTCGAACATGGGAAAGCCTGTTGTGGTTGATAGGTCATTATCTGGGTAAAAAAATGGGCTTCTCGCAGCAGCCCGGAATTGGGAAAAGACTCGGCAGACCTTTCTTGATCAGTTGGCATGGGGCAACGATCACAGTCCACTCCGAAAAGCTGCGCTGTGTACATGGCGCGATGTTTGGGCACCACGAATCCGCTGCAGGGTTCGTATCACGCCGATTGCCTGAAACAAGTATGTCCACGCCACTGAATCCGATTGCGCTTAGAGTGGGGCTGGTTGTACCCGCGTGGATGTCCGCCGGGTTAAGCGACTTTCCATGCGGCACGCCTGATACGGTGAATGATTTTTTATTCTTATCCCTACCATCCAATCAATACCAGCGCTGTACTTGGAAACTCTTGAAGTTGGCTTAAAAAACTTCACGGGTGAAGCCAGTTTGGAAATTTCATTTCAAGCCCATTGAGTCTGGTTCTAAGATTGGTGAGCAGCCAGGCCAAGACCCATGTGTTGGCAAACTGGATCGACGCCCTCTCTGGTTTCGGAGTTTTTCGTGTATTTAACATTTATGAAGATCCACCTCACCCTGATCACATGCTTGCTGATCGGATGGCATTCTCAAACCCATGCCGCGGCAACGATTACATTCAGTGAGGTGGGCAATGATGTTCAGGCCAACCTCGTGGGAACTTTGGATCTAACCGGCCTCACCGCCGATGGCGCAGGAATCACTCCCAGTGCGAGAGTCAGAGGCGCAGGACTTGGCGCCAATTTAATACTCGGTCCATCCACAGCCACCCCTGCAACATCATATTCAAGTATTTCTGGCCCTCAATACATCGGCTGCTCCGCGTCTACTATTGATGCAAGTTCCGGAAGCGCAGGACCGAATGGCCCCTTTGGGATCAATATGTCGTCAAACCGACTGATCGTTCGAAATGGATTCGTCAGCGGAAATGCGGTCTCCGCATCCGCCACTTGGAATGGAGCCACGATCAGTTCCTTGGGGCTTGCAAGCGGGACGTATGTCTACACCTGGGCTGGAGACAGCCTGACCGTCATCATCCCAGGGCCCGGAGGATGCCAACCCACAGCAATCCCAACGCTCAGTGAATGGACGCTACTGGCGCTCGCGTTGGTGGTGTTGACGGTCGGTTCAGTCGCCATGAAAGTAATGCGGCGAACATAAACAGGATTTTTCACGGGCACGCGCCCAGGCAACGCCAAGCGAACTGGCTCCCACCACAGTCGAACCGATTGACCACGGCCGCCAGAATTTCCGTCGTCAACGATGGGCCACCGCATTGAGCTGCCCTCGGCTGACGGTGGACTTCTCCGCTTGCGTGGCGCTGATGGTGCGCAGGTAATACGTGGTTTTGATGCCGCGCAGCCAGGCCAGTGTGTAGATGTCGTGCAGCTTTTTGCCCGAGGCGCCGGCCACGTAGATGTTCAGCGACTGGCTTTGATCCAGCCACTTTTGCCTGCGTGCAGCCGCTTCGACCAGCCACTGCGGTTGCACTTCAAAAGCGGTCGCATACAAAAGCTTGAGCTCCTGCGGCACGCGTTCAATTTGCTTCAGTGATCCGTCAAAGTATTTGAGGTCCATGACCATGACGTCGTCCCAGAGCTTCAGGCGCTTCAAGTCACGGACCAAGTAGTCGTTCAAGACGGTGAACTCGCCTGAGGCATTGGATTTCACCGACAAGTTCCCGAAACAAGGCTCGATGGATGCGCTGCAACCCACGATGTTGGAGATGGTGGCGGTCGGTGCGATCGCCGTGCAGTTGGAGTTGCGCATGCCGTGGGTACGTATTCGATCACGCAGGCTGTCCCAGTCCAAGCTGCGGCTGCGGTCCACGTCCAAGTAGCCGCCACGTTGTTGGGCCAATAGATCCACCGAATCGATGGGCAAAATGCCTCGGTCCCAAAGGGAGCCTGGGTAGCTGCTGTAGCAGCCGCGCTCTTGTGCCAGTTCGGTTGATGCCCAATAGGCAAAGTAACAAACCAGCTCGGCACTGCGGTCCGCAAATTCCACCGCCTCCTGCGAGGCATAAGGAATGCGCAGTTCGTGCAGCGCATCTTGAAAACCCATGAGCCCCAAGCCCACTGGGCGATGACGCAAGGTGGTGTGTCTGGCTTTTCCGATGATGTAGTCGTTCAGGTCGATCACGTTGTCCAGCATGCGCAAGCCGGTTCTGATGGTTTTTTTCAGCTTACCGTGGTCAAGCACAGGATGACCGTCGGGACCATCCATCAAATGCCGAGCCAAATTCACTGAACCGAGATTGCACACTGCAATTTCTTGGGCGCTGGTGTTGAGCGTGATCTCTGAGCACAGATTGCTGGAGTGAATCACCCCCACATGCTGCTGCGGAGAACGCACATTACAAGCGTCTTTGTAGGTGATCCAGGGATGACCGGTTTCAAAGAGCATGGACAACATCTTGCGCCACAGGTCTTTGGCCACCACCGTTTTGAATTGCTTGATCTCACCGCGTGCTGCTTTGGCTTCGTAGGCCAGGTAAGCCTTCTCGAAGGCCTTGCCGTAAAGGTTGTGCAGGTCCGGACAGGCATGGGGCGAAAACAAGGTCCACCGTCCTTTGAGTGCGTCGTTGGGATGCTCAAGGCCTTCCATGACCCGCTTCATGAACAAATCTGGAATCCAGTTGGCGGTGTTCATGTCGTGGGTGCGGCGCCTGTCATCGCCCGTGTTCTTGCGCAACTCCAAGAACTCTTCAATGTCCAGGTGCCAGGTTTCCACATAAGCACAAAAAGCACCCTTGCGCCTGCCGCCCTGGTCCACCGCCACCGCGACATCGTTGGCGACTTTCAGGAATGGCACCAAGCCCTGGGTTTTTCCGTTCACGCCTTTGATGGGACTGCCGAGTGCACGCACATGGGTCCAAGCATTGCCCAAGCCGGCTGCGTGTTTAGACAGCAGCGCATTGTCTTTGAGCGACTCAAAAATGCCGTCCAGGTCGTCCGGTACCGAGGTGAGGTAACAACTGGACATTTGAGGGCGCCGTGTCGCACTGTTGAACAAGGCCGGTGTGGAACACATGAAATCAAAACTCGACAGCACCTCATAGAACTCGATGGCACGCGCCTCGCGGTCGATCTCGTTCAGCGCCAGACCCATGGCCACGCGCATGAAGAAGGCCTGGGGCAACTCGATGCGCCTGTCT
>Ga0315907_10005569_pt1 | contig 13645 bp, 9 predicted proteins | sample LakEriMetagenome_3_FD_203525 | JGI IMG/M metagenome (GOLD analysis project Ga0315907, IMG submission 203525) | Freshwater fungal communities from buoy surface, Lake Erie, Ohio, United States - Buoy 12 MA123 | ecosystem: Environmental > Aquatic > Freshwater > Lake > Lake biofilm | place: USA...
ATGTATTTTACCTTTAACAAATCATGGCGTGTTGGCTGGGAAATTTGTTGGCGCAAAACGTTCTCCGACTATTTAGATGATGTTTCTACTTACTACAACAAGCCTTCACCCGATGATGCTTCCACTTATGACTTAGCACTTGCTCTTCAATCGCAAACCTATCAGCAGCTGCTCGATGAGCAATTGATTTTATTGCGATTGGAACAAGGCAATCCGATTTATGAAGACATTACCGGCATGTCCCTTAACGACTTCCGATATCAGCCTCAAAACGAAACCACACCCGATGCATTTCAATCTACACGAGGCTTGCATGACCCTTCGAACCCATTAGCCCGAAAAGACAACTACGTGACATCGCAGGTTGTTATTACGAAGCTTGTTCGAGGTCGTTCGAAGTTCTACAAGAGCAAGTACAGTTGGGTTAAAAACAGAGCTACGGTTCGTCGCTCTCGAGCTAAATTCTAAGATATCAAAGCAGGATACTAAAAAGGCAGCTATTAAGCTGCCTTTTTTAATGCCTTCATGAATGTCTTCTTCCCGGTAAATACTGGATCAACTTCGAAAGTGGCTTGCGTATCAAGGTTAAGAATCCGGGTTGCAAACCATTCATTTTCCACGCAAGCCTATCTTCCTTATTGGCCTTCCATCTATTTTTGATTGTCACGTTACTTTGTCCGCCTGCGCGCATCTTCGTGATTACTCTTGGCAAATACGACAGTGAGATGCCATGCTTGTGAATGAACCTCAACATCAACTCATAGTCGGCGGCTGATCGAAGCTCCAAGGAATACATACCATACTTCTCATACCACATGCGTTTTACGAAAAAGGTTGGATGAGGAGGCATCCAGCCGCGCAGAAAATCACCATGACGGTATTCGCCCGATTTCCATGAACGAATGACTTTGGTTGTTTCCAGTCTATCCACGTAAACCAAGTCGGCATAACACGCATCGCTATTGGCTGATTGCATCACTCGAACGATATCGCTGATAACATGGTTATCGGCATAGAAATCATCACTGTTCAAAATGCCAATGACATCGCCGGTGGCCATCGCTACACCTTTGTTCATCGCGTCATAGATCCCTTTATCACGCTCCGAAACAACTTTGCTAATAGAAGACGTGTATCGATTAACTATTTCTAGTGTGCGGTCTTTGGATGCACCATCTACAATAATATATTCGATGTTCGGATAATCTTGAGCAATTACCGATTGAATAGTGTCTTCAATCGTTTCGGCACTGTTGTATGTTATGGTAATAATGGAAACCTTCATGCCTGCATCTTCCTTTCCTTCACCTTGACAGCGGGATTACCGCGATAGATTCCATAGGCCTCGAGTGGTGCACTCGCAACACTTCCAACCGACAATACACTATGGCTATGGCATTTCACACCCGGACAAACAACGGCTTTCGCGCCAATCCATACACCGTTTTCAAGAGTAATGTCGCCGACAATCAAATCAAACGTGCTACGCTTATAATCGTGATTTCCACAAAGCAGCATCGCTCCTTGCGATAGGCAGCAATTGTTTCCAATACTCACTTCACCCAGATTATCAATCCACACGTCTTCTCCTATCCAGGTGTGATTACCTACGTTCAACTTCCACGGATACTTCACTCGAACGCGAGGCTTAATGACAACACCATGGCCGATTTCCGCTCCAAATAATCGAAGCAACGCCACGCGCAAAGCACTGATTGGATGCCCGGAGCAAATGAACAACTCGTGCACGCCATACCATAATGCGCGACGCAGACGCCCACCAGGCTGATACCAGGAATTATTGAATCGGCTTAAATCGGTTGTCTCGTGGTTTTGTGACATTGTGTGAACAAAGAAAATCGAAAAACAGCAACAAACCACCACGAAGTGCAGCACTGCAGCAATTACATTTGAGCCAATCCAAAAATCTATGCGTCCTTATTCCCTCTTTGTAATTATGCTCGCTCTAGCAAGTGGCAATTACACCAGTCAAGCACAACAATCGCCGGAGACACCAAAGGTCCCGGAAGGATTCAAAAACATGAATATGCGCAGTATTGGTCCTGCTGTAATGAGCGGCAGAGTGACGGCAATTGATGTGGATCCGCTCAACGACAATATCCTATATGTTGGAACCGCCAGTGGTGGGCTTTGGAAAAGTGAAAGTGCCGGGATGACCTGGACACCCCTTTTCGATGATCAAGAAGTGCTAGGTATTGGCTCGGTAGAAATTGACCCATCCAATCATGATGTGATTTGGGCAGGAACCGGGGAAGGAAACCCTCGAAACTCCCAAACCAACGGCGCGGGTATTTACAGAAGTCTTGACGCAGGAAAACATTGGCAGCGCATGGGTTTGGAGAAAACAACTACGATACATCGCGTAATAGTCGACCCGCGCAACTCACAGGTGGTCTATGCCGGTGCGCATGGTAATGCCTGGCAGCCTTCGAAAGATCGCGGCGTGTATAAAACCAATGATGGGGGCAAAAACTGGCAAAACATCTTATATGTGAATGACACCGTCGGTTGTGCTGATCTGGTGATGGACCCGCACAATTCGAATCGACTGTTGGCCGCCATGTATCACTATCAGCGCAAGCCTTATCATTTCACTTCCGGTGGTAAAGGAAGTGGTCTGCATATTACGGTAGATGGTGGAACTACTTGGACCAAGCTCACCGATAAAAACGGTTTACCGGAAGGCGAGCTCGGGCGCATCGGGTTAGCCTTTTCACCAAGCAATAGCAAAGTGGTTTACGCATTAATTGAATGTGCCAAAACAGGACTATACCGCTCCAACGATGGAGGTTGGAACTGGCAATTAGTGACCGAGAAAGGAGTCGGCGACCGACCATTTTACTACCATGAGTTGTATGTAGATCCTACTAACGAGAATCACCTAGTCTACCTGCACAGCACAGTCAGCGAGAGCATCGATGGAGGAAAAACATGGACCACTCTCCTTCCCTATTACGGCGTTCATCCCGATCACCATGCCTTTTGGTGGAACCCCTGGGATGCGCGCTACATGATTGAAGGCAACGATGGTGGCTTGAACATTAGCCGTGACGGAGGTAAGAACTGGACCTTCATCAACAATCTGCCTCTCGGTCAATTCTATCACATTGATGTTGACATGGAAACGCCTTACAACATTTATGGTGGCATGCAAGATAACGGCTCGTGGAAAGGGCCCGGATACGTATTTCATGGAGGAGGTATTCGCTCAGCAGATTGGCAGGAGCTCCTGTTTGGTGATGGCTTCGATGTGCTACCAAAACCCGGTGATGGTCGTTATGCCTATGCCATGTCGCAGGGTGGAGAGGTGAATTACATTGATACGAAAACAGGCAATTCTATTTACATCAAGCCTGTGCACCCGGAAGGGAAAAAACTTCGTTTCAACTGGAATGCTGCGATAGGTAAAGACCCCTTCAATAACGAAGCACTTTATTTCGGATCACAACATGTGCATTACTCGAAAGATCACGGACTAAGTTGGGAAATCATCTCGCCGGATCTCACTACCAACGATTCGCTGAAGCTCAAAGACCAGCATATCACCGGTGGTATCACACCCGATGTAACCAACGCTGAGAATCATTGCACCATTCTGTGTATCACTGCGAGTCCAATAAACAAAGGAGAACTATGGGTAGGTACCGACGATGGTAATGTGCAGCTCACCCGCGATGGCGGAAAAACTTGGACGAATCTTTCAATCGCAATCAAAGACTTTCCAAAAGCGGCTTGGGTACCTCAAATAACCCTAGGAGCAGCGGCCGGAGAAGCGTGGATTGTAGTCAATAATTACAGGCAGGGCGATACAAAACCATACCTATTTTACACAGCAGACTTCGGTAAGTCGTGGACGAATAAAGCAAGCGCAACGCAAGTAAATGGCCATTGCCTGAGTGTTGTGCAAGATTTACAAGAACCCAATCTTGTATTTATGGGCACGGAGCATGGCCTTTATGTGTCATTCGACAAAGGCACGCAATGGATGCACTGGACCTACGATTACCCGAATGTTGCTACTCAAGATTTAAAAATTCATCCGCGCGAAAGTGACTTGATTATTGGCACGTTTGGGAGAGCCATTTACGTGCTCGACCATATTGAACCCTTGCGCAAGTATGCGCGGGAAGGATCTGCTTCTTTCGAGAAAACTATTTTCGCTTTACCCACTCCCGATGCCATGGTCAGTGCCTGGAGGCAACCCGCAGGTGAGCGTTTTCCGGCCGATTTCTATTTTGCCGGCGAAAACAAAAGCACGCGCGCAGCATTGAGTTATTGGTACACACCGGCGAAAAAAGAAAATGTTGACGCCGATAAAAAAGACGAGAAGAAAAAAGCCGACACGAAGAAAGACAAGGAGGTGCAGTCAGAAGGTGCCGACGAAAAGAAAAAAGACAAAAAAGGAAAAGATGAAAAAGTGACGATTCATATTCTTACAGTTCTAGGCGATACCATTCGCACGCTCAAGCACGAGCCCGATACAGGTTTGAACGTCGTTTATTGGAATTTCGAAACCAAAGGAATTCGATTCCCATCGAAGGAAGAAACTAAAAAAGATGCAGAGCAAGAAGGCAACGGGCCCATGGTGAAACCCGGGAATTACAAAGTGATTTACACCTGGAATGCAATGAAAGACAGTTCCTCTGTTACCATCGGTCTGCAGCCGGGCCTCAATTGGACCGACACCAATCACGAGGGTTTTGTTTCACGCTGGAAGGAAGCGGCTTCGCTTGCAGAAAAAGCGGAGAAAGAGTATGCACGAATTCGGGCTGCCGAAAAATCAATCGCACTGATAAAAGATGCGCTGACCTACGCCGACGACAGTACCAAGAAAAAAGTCAATGGCGCAATTGACTCTCTTCAAAAGAAAATCAACACCATCAAAGAATTCTACTTTGGCAAGGAAGATTTGAAAGGCATCCAAGATGATTCAAACACGCTGATGAGTCAACTGTACACAGCGATGTATTCCATTAGTGAATATGAAAACGGCAGCAACTCAACGAATGCGATTAGTAACTGCAGAAAACAGGTGGACAAAGGAGTTGAGCTCATTGATAGCTGTATGAAAATTGAATACACAGCCATGAAGCAACTCGTAGAGCAAACTCGCTTTGACTATTTCAAGAAAGAATAAGTCTCGACTTCGCTCGACTTCGCTCGACTTCCATCGGCTTCGCTCTACTCTACTCGGCTACCGGCTAAAACCCTTTGGCTAAAAGCAGCTGCAACGTTTGATTGTAGTTTCCTTTTTCATAGTAGCTCAGTGGATTGACCTGAGCGGGATTTGGGCGTGTAGGCAACACGGAAGAAGATGACATTAAGTTCACACTGAACTTGGGTGTAATCCAAAACGAAACACCGAGTTCCAAACCTATATCAAGATTTTCAAACGGAGGATTCACCCCGTAATCAAATCCATTCGAGACAATCTTTTGATTTAAGAGATAGCTGGCATACGGACCAAAATTAATCACCAACCGATCGGGCTCCTTTTTCGATGGCGCGTATGAAAACCAAATAGGCACCTCGATGTAATTAAGTTGGTAAGCGAACGTATTGTATGTAATTGTATCCAGTTTCGTGCGACTTCCTTTGTTAATGTACTTCATGCTCATCGTGGCAGAAGCCCTCTCTGAAAAAGGTACACTCACCCAAGCACCCGCTGTCATACCGAATTTGTCCCAACCTCCAAGGCCATCGCCACTGATTTGTGAAGTAACTCCACCCAACACAACTCCACCCTTAAAGTTCCGTTTTGACGCTCCCTCTTCTCGTTGTGCATACACGAAAATGGGTAGTAAGAAAAGCAACAACACAAATATTCTTGTCATCTCACTGAACGAGTTTTGTTTTTGAAACATTCATAACGCGACCGTTATCACCATCGGTTAAAAAAGCAATAACCTCACAACTATCAGGTACCCAAGCACTATTCCAATCAAAGGTGTAACTCTCTAGCGCGGTTGTTCCGTCTGTAGGGTCTGTAAATACAGTCAAACCCGTTGCCCCTGTTCCCGTGGTGCGCAACATATGCTCGTGATGGTACTCTTCGATATACTCAGGATCGTTCCCATAGAAGAGTTGTGGCGCCTCGATTCCCGATTCAGTGAGCATTACCACCAGTTTATAATTACCTACGGAATTTTCAAGCCATTCAGAAAAAACGTGGACATTCCAATGATTGTTTGATGATTGATAATTGGCCTTAACCTGCATATTTACCGCAGGTACATCTGCTATTGCATCCGCCACCTGACCGGCCCATGCAGAAGGTGAAAAAATGGTAGAAGCACCCGGTCTGCGATTAATGCGTCCCTTGGGCATAATGTCCTGCCCTACCTGCGTCAACAAATAGTACTGACCTTCCGGGGTTGTCCAGTCGTTAGGATATTCCGGAGGCAGAGGGGCGGCAAGTGACCCCGCATGAATAGCCACAACAGCTATATCCTCCTCATACGTTTCCAAAAGTTCTGCCGCCCTCAGGTGGCCGTTGGGGCAATTACCGCAATCATGCCCCGTAAAGTCTTCCAGCAATACATGCTGCTGAGGGCTACTCATGGGCTCGAATGAAGGCGCCGGACCATATAGATCATCTCGGTAAACACCATATTCTACAATGGGCTGCTCAATCTCGTCACACGAGGTAAAAAGTGCACTTACGAAAAATGCCGTGAGAATATGCACGATTCGATTCGACTTCATAATCTAGAAGCTTGAGGTTAGATTAATTTCAATACCATTAGAAGCAGGAACAGCTCTGCAAACACCACCTATGCAAAATATACCTGCGCGTCGCTTGCCATAGCCAATCATGATGCGGCTGGCGCCCTTGCTGTAGCCGATATTTCCATAGAGATAATGCACGCGCTTTTCCGGATCGGAATTTCCGTAATTGTACTGATCCATTACAGCAAACGACCAATGCGGCGAGAAGGTGTATTCAACCAGTGCTGTTGCCCAATTGCCCTTGTCTTGTTCTGTAATCAACGACTGCAGTTCGGCACGAATTGAGTGTTTAGGTTTAAACTTGTACTGAATATCCAACACATCGATATTAGCATAGACAATCCCTTTGAAGTCCTGTGTGACCGGGGTTACCTTGGTGTTGAACTCAAAGTAGTAATGGATGAAATTCACGCTCCAGGCTTTGTTGATTTTCTTGCGAATTTCAAGATTCACGTCGCGCACGTATTTGGTATCTCCAAAACCAAACGAATTGACTTGGTAACCGTTGATGAGTTCATCGCGGCCACCCACGTGCGAAGTGTCCAAACTATTTACGGCAGCAACATTGAGTGAAACGTACGTTCCATACTTACCACCGAGTGTTGATTCCTTTTTAAACGTGTAAAACAATTCACCGCTCACTCCTACTTCCCCGTTCAATACCGTTGCATACGGATACAGTGTTGCGGCAAGGTTATAGGTGTGCTGACGGGTGATAGCAGGCAGGAAGTTGATAGGCACATCAAACAACAATGCGTCACGATCGCTGCGGAAAGCCATGTTATCGACATACTTTGCACTTGCTGTAACACCGAAACCTTTTTTGCTATACGCACCGTTGAAGAAAATGCTCTGACCGTTTTTGTAGATGTAACCATTATCGGCATTAGGGTCATTTATCTTCATCATATACTCGCCGGTGAATTGGAAGTTCTTGTATACAAGACCTAATCTTCCTGCAGTAGCGCCAACATTATTGGGAAGAGTAAATATGGTTGAATCACGTTCGAATGTTTCACCGGACTGGTACTTGCTTACAAAACTTCCTCCGAGAGTTACCTTCAAAGGCTTCTCGGCCCATGGCTTTACCAATTCATTCAAACTCAACTCACCATCTATTCCGCGAACTATACCCGCTCCGTTGATGATTCGGCTGTCAAAATCGAAGCGCTGCTGACCATAAACGGCCTTCAAGGCTAAACCCTTGAAAGGTTTGTAAATGATACGAATGCCATCCATTGCGTTATCGATTCCCAAGTTGGGTTCCCAATACGTGCGGAAGCTGAGACCATTCCCAAACTGCTCATAGAAATTTCCAACCGTGATATCGAGTTTGTCCGCATTGTATCGCACATAGCGGCTTCCGATGCCGGATCCCTTGAATCGATTCGGGAAGCCGAGTATCGCATTCTGGTATGATTCGAAACGCACACCGGCTGTAAACTGACCATAGGTGTATGTAAAATTACCGAAGGTGTTCATGGCCGCCTTCGCGTCGGGCACTTGCGCGCCGATAGCATCATCGGGATTGTAGTTTTGAAATAAAGCCTGCACATTGCCATGCAATTGCCCTTTATTATCGTCCGAACTTGGTTGGTCTTGCGACCAGCCCTGAATGAAAAGGAATACTCCCCATACTGCAATCAAAAGACGTTTCATTAAAATACTTCCCGGTTTTGGTTAAGAATAAAATCAATGCGCCAGCTTGAGTAGCTGCTCATGCACCTCCTCCTCATCGCCCGGCGTGTAGCCAACATGCTGCCAAACAATCTCACCCTTGCCGTCTAATAAAAAAGTATGCGGCGGTGAATTCACTCCCATGGCCTGAGAGAATGTTTTATTAACGTCAGAAAGAATCTCGTATTCCCAAGAAACCGAATTCACGTATGGCTTCACGCTATTTATGGTTCGTTGGTCGTCGATGGTAACCGCGTAAATCTTTACTCCTGTTTCCGTTTGCCACTCTTCATAATAATCGGCATACGTGTTCAACTCCTTTTTGCATGGACTGCACCAGGTAGCCCAAAAACAAATGAGGATAGGTTTACCATCATTGTTCAGGTCAGCGGTATTCACATCCTTACCATCCAGATCTTTCAGTGTGACCTTCGGAAGTGAAGTTGCTTGGCCAAAAGACAGAGTTCCGATGAAAAGCGCGACTAAAAACAGCAGATTCTTTTTCATAGATTTTATTTTTTTAAAGAGGCGGGGCGTTTTCAAGTATTGTACCGAATTAAGGGTGCTGAATGACAACTTGGGTTTGTGTTCGGATGTCACCTTCCACAATGCTCAATAAATAGACGCCCGCAGGAAGGTAACTGACATCCTGATGGAATCTAACCTGTCCCTTCACACCGTTCCATTGCGTTACCATACGACCTGTCATATCAAAGAGCAACGCCCTGTAGTCTGCATCGACAGAAGATGTTTGCATTACAACGAATTGATCTGCGGGATTAGGAAAAACACTCCATTCTTTCTTCGTTGCTTCGTTTAAAGTCAGTGGTGAACCCGCTTCAAAGGTGTATTGCAGGAATGCCGGCGTGTTCTCAATTGGCGAAAAGTTATATGAGCCATCATAGAAGAACATTTGCTCTTCTACCGTGGTGGAATCGATCATACTGTATAGTTTACAGAAGCCATCAAAGCCTCCATACTGACTGCCATACAGCCCATCGCCTCGATTATCATGCAGAAAAAATTGATAGCAGCCCGCAGCAGGAAGCTGAAAGACGTTATTGATGTATTGATAATCCACCTCGTAACCTCCACCATTGTAAATAATCGAATCAGCATCATTGCGAATCTCCCACGAAACCTCCTGCGGATAAGCATCCAGGGCAAGCTCCAGCCTCACCAGTTGGGTCGATAGGCCCACTTCGGTGCGGACTTGCAGCGAATCATTTTCATAATTCACATTAACATCAGCAATCGAAAACTGTATGAGTCCATCGGCAAGCAACTCCAATCCATTCAAGCTGATGGTATCCGAACCATACGAACTAAGTTGTCCCTGCCATTCAAATGTTTGAGATGGTGTTGCTCCTTCCACACCAATCGTTGCTTCAAACAACGTATCGGATCCCAGATTCTTGAGCACCACTTGTGCATTCAACAAATTACTTCCGCAGTCTCGAGAAGTTACGGCCGACTGGAGAGCAGGATCATAACCTTGAGCGATGGTTGGACATGAGTTTTGGAGTACAAGATTAGCCAAATTACCCAGCGAAAGTTGATCCGCAAACCTGACCATACGATCGGGACATACTATTATGATCACCGGAACGTATTGAAGCGCGAATTGCGATACCAACGTAGAATCATCGATTAGCGGCAACTCAGAAGCCGTCAACCAATCACCCTGTGTATCCGTGGCATTACTGCCGCTCAGCGAGGCGGGTCCTTGAAGCTGTGCAAGAGTATTTTGGGTTTCACACTCCACGCGCCACACGGCAACGCTTCCATTGCCCTGGGGACCATACAATGCATCGAACGATTCAAGTGTTTGCTGCTGATAGTATTCCCAAGCGTAGCTATCCCACGCAGTGAAACAATGCAGCACGACTGTCTTACCTGAATCAAGCTGACTATACAAGTTGCGGGTATTACCCGCAATATCCTGCACGGTAAAATCAGATGCGAAAGAGCCCGGACTGAATTGCGCCAATGCATTCAGTGCGCTACCAAGCCATATGAGGAGAAAATACTTTTTCATGAACAGTGGGCCGAATTTAAGCAGCAAGGGCGATGCAACCACACAATGAGATGGATTAGGCAGTATTTGGTAAAAAAACAAGATGCCGGATTTTTTTTTGATTCACAACGAATTGACATTCTACATTTGTAAAAAACGAATAATTATGCGAATCACAATACTCTCCGTTTTGCTTTTTGCCTGTGTATCCATCACACAAGCGCAGTTCATTGAGCTCCATAACGAGGTGAATACCGTGTTGGGAACTTCCACTAATACTACGGAGGTTATTAGTGCCCATTGGGATGTTATCAATATTGCCGGTGGAGACCGCGACATACGATGCCGCCGAGAAATTATACAAACCATCACCGGTGCCGATCATCAGTTTTGCTGGGGCGAAATTTGCGGCCCCTGGGCAACAGGAAATGAGCTTTCTACTGAAATTGTAACATTGGCCGATGGCGACACTTCCTTCTCTTTTTACTGCAAGTATCGCCACAACGGCAACCCTGGTCAAAGCATTGCCCGTTTTTGCTGGTTCGATGCCGCTGCCCCCGCAAATCAACTTTGCTACGAAGTTAATTTCTGCGTTGATCAGGCCTGCATTATTGGGGTAGAAGAATTCGAAAATCAAGCTGCGCTGCAAATACTTGGCAATCCTGTGAATAACCTCTCAGGTATCAGCTACCAATTTGTAACACAACCGTCGAACGCTGAACTAGCAATTTACAACTCAACCGGTCAATTGGTAGAAAGCCGTTTGATAAATTCTGCTCAAGGAGTAGTGCTCATTGACGCTCAGCTATTCGGCAACGGCGTATATACCTGCAAACTGAATGAGAATGGTCGCACTGTCGGCATTCAACGCATGGTGGTGAGTAAGTAATCCAAGCATTTCCATAAGTGATCAATCAGGGGACGACTATCTTCGTCCCCTATTTTTTTGGTATGAGTCAGATTCGTAAGAAAGAAGCGCTGGATTATCATTCATCGGGGCGCAAAGGGAAATTGGAAATCATTCCAACGAAGCCTCACAGTTCGCAGCGCGATTTAGCACTAGCTTATTCACCCGGAGTAGCAGAGCCTGTATTGGCGATTGCTGAAAATCCGGACGACGTTTATAAATACACAGCCAAAGGAAACTTAGTTGCCATCATATCCAATGGAACAGCCATCCTAGGCCTGGGAAATCTGGGTCCGGAAGCTAGTAAACCGGTGATGGAAGGAAAGGGGATGCTCTTCAAAATTTTCGCGGATATCGATGGAATGGATATCGAAGTGAAGGCAACCGATGTAGATGAATTCGTGAATACTGTCAAAAACATATCGCCCACTTTTGGGGGAATTAATCTGGAAGATATTAAAGCGCCGGAGGCTTTTGAGATTGAAGAGAAATTGAAAGAGGCGCTCGACATTCCCGTAATGCACGATGACCAGCATGGCACGGCCATCATTTCCAGTGCGGCCCTTATTAATGCGCTGGAAATCGCCGGCAAAAAAATCGAAGAGGTGCGAGTCGTGGTGAGTGGCGCTGGCGCCGCCGCGCTGTCGTGTGTCGATTTGATGCAAATACTCGGAGTTAAAAAAGAAAACGTATTTATGTTCGACTCGAAGGGGCTCGTTCATAAAGAACGAACCGATATCGATAGCCGCAAAATGCGCTTTGCTTCGGAAAATAACTACGCATCGCTGGCAGATGCGCTCCACGGTGCCGACGTTTTTCTTGGGCTTTCACAACCGAACTTGATTACTCCGGACACCTTGCGCACCATGGCCGACAATCCGATTGTTTTTGCCATGGCCAATCCTGATCCTGAGATTGCGTATGATATTGCCGTTGCTTCTCGCGAAGACATCATCATGGCTACCGGACGTAGTGACCATCCCAACCAAGTCAACAACGTATTGGGATTTCCATTCATTTTCCGCGGCGCGCTCGACGTGCGTGCGCGTTGCATCAACAATGAAATGAAATTGGCGGCAGTGCATGCACTGGCTGAACTTGCGCGTTATCCGGTGCCTGAAGAAGTCATTGAGGCTTATAATCTCAAAAACCTGAGTTTCGGGAAAGACTATATCATACCGAAACCACTCGACCCACGATTGATTGCCGTGGTTTCATCTGCCGTTGCCAAAGCAGCAATTGATAGCGGTGTTGCACGAATTACTATTGAAGACTGGGATGCCTATCGTGGCGAATTGCAAAAACGCATGGGCCGTGATAATGTGCTAACTCGCAGCATTGCCGAGCGCGCGCGCAAAGACCCCAAGCGGGTTGTTTTCGCCGAAGGCGATAACTACAAAGTATTAAAGGCCGCGCAACAAGCGTATGATGAAGGCGTGGCATACCCGATATTATTGGGTGACGAACACAAGATACGTCGCATGCTCGACGAGCATGAGCTCGACTTGGAAAGCGCACAGATTATTGACCCGCGTTCCGACCAGTGGTTGAAGACACGTGAAGAATTTGGAGCGCGTTTGTTCAGCAAGCGCATGCGCAAAGGATTTACCGAGTCAGAAGCCATTCGCACCATGCGCGACCGCAACTACTTCGGTGCCATGATGGTGGAAATGGGTATGGCCGATGCGCTCATCAGCGGTATGACACGCAATTACGGCCGAGTAATACGTCCGGGATTACAGACCATAGGCCCTGCTGTGGGTGTAAAAAAAGTGTGCGGCATGTATATCGTTGAAACGAAACAAGGCCCGTTATTCTTTGCCGACACGACCGTGAATGTTAATCCATCTGCAGAAGATTTGGTTGAAATTACCCTGCGTGTTTCTGAGTCTATTTCGAAAATGAAAATTGTGCCGCGCATTGCATTACTCAGCTATTCCAATTTTGGATCAGCCGAAGGCGAGGATGCTGATAAAGTGGCCAAAGCAGTTGCTATTCTTCATCGAGAACATCCAAACTTGATTGTCGACGGAGAAGTACAAGCCAACTTTGCGCTCAATGGTACCATGCTTAAGGAGAACTTCCCGTTCAGCCGATTAAAAGATCAAAAAGTGAATACCCTCATCTTCCCCAATCTATCGGCGGGTAACATTTCATATAAACTGCTCCAGGAAGTGGCAGAACTCGAAGTAACAGGACCGGTTCTGCTGGGCATGCGCAAGAGTTACCACATTCTGCAAATGGGATGCAGCGTGCGCGAGATTCTGAATATGATTCGTATTGCTGTGGTGGAT
>Ga0315907_10005571_pt1 | contig 13637 bp, 12 predicted proteins | sample LakEriMetagenome_3_FD_203525 | JGI IMG/M metagenome (GOLD analysis project Ga0315907, IMG submission 203525) | Freshwater fungal communities from buoy surface, Lake Erie, Ohio, United States - Buoy 12 MA123 | ecosystem: Environmental > Aquatic > Freshwater > Lake > Lake biofilm | place: USA...
TGTGATTAGGGGCACGTGTTTATAGTCCAAGGCACGATTGATCGGGTCACGCTAAATGGGGCCAGTTGAAATGTTACTCGGGGGGTTGCCCAACCACCAAACCACCCCCATAAACGAGACAAACATGAGCAAGAAACGGCACACGAAGGAGGCCCAGATCAAGGCCATCCGCGAGCACGAGGGATTAGGTCCGCGATTATTCCTAGATCCTATCAACGGGGTCTGACCTCATTGATACGACCTGTCCCCGGCGATGGTTTGTCGGGTTGCCCAGGGGCTTGTCGTTGGGTAGGATAGGTGCATGGCTGACGCTGCACTGAGCCGCCTGCTGAACCTGAAGGTCGCGAAAGACCGGAAGGGGATGGCGCCGAACAAGCCGCTGCTGGTTCTGGCTATTCTGGACTTGGTTGAGACGGGGCTGGTGGGGCCGGAGGGTCTGGTACACAAGGACGCAGAGCTAAACTTGCGCTTCCGGTCGTATTCCCCGATTTGCGTGCGGCGCCGGGGTAACGGGATCGATCTGGCCCTGCCGTTCCGCCACCTGGCTTCCGATGGGGTTTATGCCCATGTGGGGGAGGGAGAGCGGACGGTGCGGCTGGATCCGGGCCTATTGGCCGCGATGCGGGTGCCTGCGTGGCGTCAGGAGGCCCGGAAGAGGGTGGTGGCGACTTACTTCCCGCCCGACGAGCAGGTGGCCCTCTACGCTGCCCTGGGGATGCCGGTGCCGTCCTTGGACGAACTGGCGGTGGTCCGGGAGGATGCCGAGGCGTACCGAGCCCAGCTGTCCCGAGGCCGGGATGCCCGGTTCAAGGTATCGGTCATCTCTGGCTACCACTTCACCTGCGCCCTGACTGGTTACCGGCTGATCGCTTCCAAATCGACCTATGTGCCCTTGGAGGCCGCCCACATATGTGCTGGTCGCTTGACTGGTTTCTGTCACTTTATGGTCTGCGTTTATCGTGATCCGCCACCAAGGGTGCAGATGAGTCCGATGAAATAACCCCAAGGGTATCCGTCGGTGTGTGCTGAGGCGTAAAGCTGGAATTCATTGGCCCAATATCCTGTGTTATATCCTCCAATCGCCCATATGGCTTTGGCTAGTAGCCATGGGATAATTATCAAGGGAGTTATCATTCCATGAAAGAAGCCGCCAAAGAAGCCCGGAATTCCTAGGACGCTGCGTCCGGTAAAATAGCCGTTCTCAGAAGCGCACCCCGTGACTAGCAAGACCGCTAGACAGCATAGCAAAATGTTACGGTGAGTCATTGTTCTCTTATGTTTTAACTGCCGCTCTTTGTCATCCGCATTCTCGAATCAGGCCGAACGCGGGGTCAGGCAGTACATTTGAATCGCTGAACCAAAACTTGCCTGAATGACGCGATTTCCGTTTCAGGCTGCGACCGCCCCCGGCTGATCCCTCAGTCTGCCGCGCCCCCCTCGCGCCTCCGCGCGCATGAACCCAACTTGCCCTATCGACCACTATCCCCCAGATCCAAAAAGGGTCAGGCTACTACATAGTAGCCCGACCCCATTATTGTCCTACTAGGGATTATTGGGGAGGGTATCTGGCAACGCAAAGAGCTTCCCGTTGTGGATGAAGCGGAAGCGGCTCTTGTTGTCTCGATCAATCAGTAGTTCTTCCCCCGCACTGGCATGAATCTTGCCCATCTGCAGGGAGCCGGTCACTGGATTATCGCCTGAAATCGTGGTCACGCTTCTCAGGCTTTCGATAAGGAAGACGTGTCGCTTCTTGCGCTCGCCAATCAAGGGGCCCAGTTCGAGCTTTTTTACTCCCTTGATGACTTCGCTCGACGGTCGCTCGGTGAGAATACAGCAGTTGTCCGCCTCGTCTGCTTCCGCTAGAGCGTCATCGACCCTTATGGCGCAGACGGTGACATCGTCTAACGGATCGTGCGGGCCGATGCAGACCTTTAACGGCTGGAAGAGGTCGCCGATTGGTTCTTCGATCTTGAAGGACATTTCAGGCCAGCCCGCGGTGTTACCCTTGCGGACGCTTTTCTCGGTAAAATTAACCCCGAAAAGCTCACCGGCTTTGATGACCTTAGGGGCTGCAATCGGGCCAAAGGGGGTGAGGTCACCCGGGGCGTAGATGTGAAGCCGCACATGTTTGTCCGGGCTCGCAGGTGGGCGGCAAAGAGAGTCATACGCATCCTGCCTTAGGTGGATGCTCATGTAGCAATTTTTCTTCTCCGCTATTTGAAGGATTTGTTCCTCGCTGGCTTCGCAGTGTATCAGGACAAGTTCTCTTATCGGCTTTTCAAGCAGCGGGTTCTTCTTGATCGCCGCTGGGCCTAAGAACGATTCTTCCCGGATGGCGTCTAGATGCCTGCGTACTTGCTGGAAGAAGGGGTTATCCCTTTCCCCGGTCGTGATGGTGGCAGATTCTATGTTTACGCCATGCAGTGCGTTATGAGTCAGATTATGGCTGCCAACCCAAACAGTCGCAGTCGTTTCTCCTTCGGCGTAGATGAGTTTACTGTGCATCAATCCAGGAATGAGGGGGCCTTCCCAGTCTTCCGATCCCTTAGCCGCGATACCATGGAAGTAGAACTTCCCAGGTGCTATTTCGCAGAGACGATTGATTGCCGGAATAGCGGAGGTATCATTATAGCCAGCTATGAAGAAGGAACCTTCTGTTTTAAAGCGCTCGATATTCTCCTCGAGCAGTCTGCAGCCTTCCTCCGTGACGTAACAGACCGCGCCTCTAAGAAGAACCGTCCCGCTGTCCATGATGCTACTCAGTCGAGCGTAGGCTTGTGCTCTTGGCTGCTGATGAAAGAATTCTGTAAACATGTGGGTTGGAGCCTGATATTATAACCCTAGAATGTTACAAGACTAGCCCTTACGGCCGAACACGGGGTCAGGCCGTACCATTGGATCGCCGAACCAAAACTTGCCTGAATGACGAGATTTTCGTTTCAGGCTGAGAGGGGCTTCGGCCTTGGATCAGGTTGGGAATAGAAAATGATTAAAGTAGCCCTATGGTTAGGGGGTTGATTAAGTATAACTATGCTTAAGCCCTGGAGCATTCGCCTAGATATGGCCGCTAAGCCAATCCTGTGGTTGGACGTAGAACGCCGGAAGGCTGACGTAGAGCCGGCAATGTCGACAATCCTACATGAGGGAGAACTGGTTACCTACGTTCATGATCATCGCCTGCGTCCGGCGGCGGAGTCCAGTGGCGGCGGCAATCTGGCGACCTATCGCTCTTGGGCCGAGACGGTGGAGGAGATTATGGGTGTCGCTGAAGGCGGCGCATTAATCGGCGGATATAGCCAGGCCGAACTTAAGCTGCTCCAGGAGGCGCGGCCAGCTCAGGCCGAATGGCTCGACGATCGCTACCTGAATGCGAACGCTGGTCCGTGGTTCCGCAAGCATCGCCCAGAGGTCTATGCTCAGCTTGAGGCAACCATCCCCCCGGATTCATTCGGGAAGCACGTTGGTCTGACCCATTTCCTTTCGGTGCGGGAGGTCGGTTATCACGTGCCTAATCGGCTAGAAGACTTTAGTCCGGCTGAGACGATCAAGCGCGTGCGCGAAGGCCTCGCCAAGAATGGCGGCTGGTACGGCCAGCTACCTGAGGCCCTGCGTATCAGCTGGAAGAACCTCATCAAGTATAACCAGCACGACGTTAAAGGCATGCGTCACCTAGCGGAGTTCATCTGGCAGCGCTCACGCACAGGCTAGCCTGATTGCTTAACTCGTTTTCAGGCTGTGCCTTGGGTGCTGCTGAACCTGAAGGTAGCCAATGACCTGAAGGTCCATATGCCGAACAAGCCGCTGCTGCTCCTGGCCTTTGACCTGCTCTAGGCGGTTGGTGCCACACCCTATTAATGGGGTCAGACCCTATTAATGGGGTCAGACCCCATTAATAAGACCTGTCCCCGGTGATGGTTTGTCTGGTTGCCCAGGGGCTTGTCGTTGGGCAGGGTAGGTGCATGGCCAACGTTGAACTGAATCGACTGCTGAACCTTAAGGTCGCTAAAGACCGAAAGGGGTCGGCGCCGAACAAACCGCTGCTGATGCTGGCGATCCTCGACCTGGTCGAGGCCGGTTTGGTCGGGGCTGATGGTCTGGTGCATAAGGACGCGGAACTGAACCTGCGCTTCAGGTCGTATTCGCCGATTTGCGTGCGACGCCGGGGTAATGGGATCGATCTGGCCCTGCCGTTCCGCCACCTGGCTTCCGATGGGGTTTATGCCCATGTGGGGGAGGGGGAGCGGACGGTGCGGCTGGAACCGGCCTTGCTGGCCGCGATGCGGGTGCCTGCGTGGCGCCAGGAGGCCCGGAAGAGGGTGGTGGCGACTTACTTCCCGCCCGACGAGCAGGTGGCCCTCTACGCGGCCCTAGGGATGCCGGTGCCTTCCTCGGACGAGCTGGCGGTGGTCCGGGAGGATGCCGAGGCTTACCGGGCCCAGCTGTCCCGAGGCCGGGATGCCCGCTTCAAGGTATCGGTGATCTCCGGCTACCACTTCACCTGCGCTCTGACCGGATACCGGCTGATCGCCTCCAAATCGACCTATGTCCCCCTGGAGGCCGCCCACATCCACGCCCACGCCCGTAAGGGGCCGGACAGCCCCGAGAATGGTCTAGCCCTGACCCCGACCGCCCACGACCTCTTCGACGCTGGCCTCTGGACCATCGACGACGACCTCCGCATTCGCGTCGCCCAATCCGACCTCATCGAATCCATCCTGCCCGGGGGCAGCCACTTCAAGCTCTCCGACCTCCACGGCCGCCGCCTATCCTTCGCGCCCCAAGCCACCCTCCGCCCCGACCCCACCCACCTCGCCTGGCACCGCCGGGAGGTGTTCAACCAATAAAGCATTCCCCAGAATCTCTTCGCGCCCAGCTATGCGTGCTCGCCGAAGCACACGTTGTCATTTTCTATTAGATTGGCGTTTACAACGAGGAATGTCCCCGCGGTGTGATGCCTCACCTAGAACGCGGCGGCTGCGTGCTCCACCAGCCTCGGCTCGGGTGGTCGATCACAAATTTTATAGACTAGTAACCCTAGCACTATCCCAGGATATCAATAGGCTAGCACAGAAGGCCAACTTTGTTAACTCCGGCTGAAGCCATCCTCTCTGATGGCAAGGTCCCTGGCTTCCTTTGTGTGGCGCTTCTTGCTGATGTCCTAATGTGTGTTCTTGGTTTGGTGCGGTTTGCCAAGCCAGAAGCTATGAACTCAAACAGCACATCTCGTCGTAACAAGCCCAGACCAAAAAGGTCAGCGCGAAGCGCCTTGGTCTACGCCGTGCCCCTCCAAAGCCTTGAGGCATTCAGACAACTCAACAGCCTTACGAATAGCCCGTTTGTCCTTCTCAGTTAGCGTGTAGCTGGTTGGACAGTTAGCTAGGCTACCAGGATGAATATTAGGTCCGACGGGGCGACGGTTCTTGAATGTCGTGAAAACAACCGGCGCTCCAGGGCTTGAATGAATCTGCCGGATAAAAGACTCGGATTCTGGATCACGGAAAACGCAGGTCATGACGTGCCTATAGTTGTTAATTTCATCGGGGGCCACGGAAACGTCCTTCGAGGTGGGGCTCATGAAGTCATCTTTAGCCAAGCTTGCGCCTAGCTGATTGAACTCCGAACCTGGAAAACCGATGTATCTCGCGTAAAGCGCCAAGCCACCATCCGAGCTGACTTCCACGGCCACGGTTAAACCGCGAGGTCCTTCGGGCGAATCGTTGTAATTAAAACAGGCAGAATCCTTATGGATATAATGCGTTGTCCGTTCTCCTGGTGTCTTGGAGGAATTAAACTGCGAAACCAATGACCTCAGTTCCTGCCTCTTACGCTCACGATAGGCCTCACCGCCTGGTGCATTCGTGAGAGCCGCAGCATCTCGCTGCGCTTTCTCGATCGCTCTTGCCTCATCGGCTTGCCTCTCGGAGACCAGATCGACCTTTACAGCCTTGGACTTGTCAAAAGTGACAATACCTCGGGAAAATGAGAAGATAGAGCCTCCGTTCTTCAACTCAATTCGCCCATTGGGCTCGCCCAGCAACTTGACGACCTCCTCGCGGGTCGACCCCACCTTAGGGTCCTCGCCGTAGAGACAAACACATGCGACTAAAAAGAGGAACGGAGTATTGATTCTCATGCTTTTTAGAAAAAGTTCGGCCCTTGAAAGTGTCAATTCCGCACGTACCCCGGCATTACGATACGAATCGGACGGCTTGTATTCAGGGCCAAACCTGCCACCGATTAAGATACGCTGTATATTCGCAGATGGCCCGGCCCTAGCCCTCCTTTGCGTGACGCTTTTGCGAATATTTTGCTCTATAGTCTGGGGGGTGTGATGAGCCGGCTATCAACGTATCAACATTTCAACCGGAATATCTCAGCGTGACCCGCTCAGTTCAGGGAAACTCAATAGCACTCACCATTTCTATGGCAGTCGGCTTGGGGCATTAGGGGCATACCCCTGCTTCCCTAATCTGGCACCGCGAAAATGTTTATTGCGACTATCTACACCGGCTGAGAAGGGCGCCCAGGAGGAGAACCGTCAGGACAATCGTTACCAGGCAGCTGCAGGCGGGGCCGGCGGTGTCGCCGATCTCATCGAGCTTACGCGAGAATTCCTCGTCGGTCATGGAGGGGCTCAGAGGCGGGGTCCGTCGGGCTGACCTTTGCCGGCCGAGCGGTTCCACTCGGCGGCTTTGCCCAGGAATTCCCAGATGCCTTCCAAGGCGGCGGCATACCATGGTCCGATCCGGGCATAGAGCTCTGGCCCGGCGGGCGACACGAGGTGGGCATGGGCGTAGACGGCCCCGCCGTTTTCCCAGCGGGTGGGTTGTCCGGCTTTGTCACCGTTGCCTTCGAGGTTGAGGGGGAAGTCGAGCGGCGGGACGCGCAGGGCTTCCGGGTGCGCTTTGGCGTATTCGAGGAGGATCTTCAGGTCGTTGGGGCCGACATTGAGGATGACCTGCCCGATTCCTTCTTTCTCGGGGGTGCGGGGGATGAAGAGGCACTTCATGTTGGTACCATGCATGCCCATCTGCAGGAAGTGGGTGACTTGCGGGTTGGTCGACCGGACGAGCCTCCATTCGTCGTTGGCCTTGCCGACCACTTCCTTCGCGACGATTTCCCAGAGGGGCTCCAGGTCCACGGGCTCGCTCGGCGGGCGGAACCGCTCCGCGAAGGGGCGGATGAACTTCCGCTCGGGGGAGGTGTCGACGATGGCGAAGGTGACTTCCTTGAAGGCGCCCTTGAAGTCGCCCTCGAGCGCCCGGTGGAAGAGGTCGGCGACCTGATGGCCGTCGTTCCCAAAGGCGCCGCAGCCCCAGGCCCCGAGGACGAGCGAGTCATGTCCATGGACCTGAGCGAGGGTTAGGATCTTGCGGATGCGCGTCTGGAGGATCTCGGGCAGCAGGGTGAGTTCCTCAGGATGGAGGTGCTTGGTGAGCGGAGCGGCGGAGGTGATGAACGTGGCTGGGAAGGGCGCCGGCATCAGCCCATGGGCGTCGTCCCGGAAGACCGGGACGTCCGGGGAGTAGATCATGGCGTCGCTGTAGCGCTTGTGGCCCTCTCGACGATGATAGGCGTACATCGGGGAGTCTTTGAGCGTCAGGTAGAGCGCGCTGGAGCGGCAGAGGTATTCTTCCTGGGCGCGGGCGCCGGTGAGGAAGCCGCCCCCGGGCGAGGTGGCCGAGGCAAAGTTCAGCGAGACGACCCGATGTCCCTTGGCCTGGTGCCGGCGGTGGGCCGAGAGGGTGGTTTCGTTGGTGACCTCGTAGGTCGTGGTATGCGCACCGGTGACCGGGGCGGCATGGGCGTGGTCGGCCGCGTAGTGCACGGCCGCTTGGACGGCCGCCCTCACCTGAGCGGCCAAGGTAATGGTCCCTGCTGGACCGATGTATTGCCCTGCCTGGGCGATGGCGACGGCCTCCTCGCCGAGCTGCACGGCTAGGTCGCGGTCGATGCGGGGTTCGAACTGGGTCATGAGGGTCGGAGGTTATCTCCGGCGACTGGTCGGAGGCAAACTTTTGAGGTGAGTTTTTATAGTATTTCTATTTAATGTTTTCTATGTCCCTCGAGCGTTTCCTCAAAGCCCAGGAAAAGACCTATACGGCCGCGTTGGGGGAACTGAAGGCCGGCCGGAAGACGGGGCATTGGATCTGGTGGATTTTCCCCCAGCTGCGCGGGCTCGGGACCTCCGAGTATTCGGTGTTCTACGGGCTCGCCGACCAGCCTGAGGCGAAGGCCTACCTGGAGCATACGGTCCTTGGCGCGCGCTACCGGGAGTGCGTCGCGGTCGTGCACCGGCACCTGTGTGAGGGTGGGGTAGCCCCGTTGACCCTCATGGGTAGCGAGATCGACGTGGTGAAGCTCCGTAGCTCGCTGGAGTTGTTCCTGAAGGTCGCCGGGGAAGAGTCGGCATTTGAGGGATTTCGCAAGCAGGCCAGGGAGCTCCTGAAGAGAAAAAGCCTACTCAACATGTAGGCCGTCGCCATAGGAGTCTGGTTGATGACATTCTATGACACCGGTCGGGCTGGTCGGGGCCAGGCGGGTCGGGCAGGGGTGGGGCCATGATCGCCGATCGAGATTACGCTTTGTTCGAGGAATGGAACGCGGCCGCCGAGGCCGAGCTGGGGGTCCGGATCCGTGGGCCGATGTTCTCCACGCCGGACCGGAAGCATTTCCGCATCCTGGACCTGCGGGCCGGGGCTTCGGTCAGCTGGCGAGCGAACCGCGCGGGCTACTACAAGCCGCCGGTGCCGCCTTACGATGGCGTAGCGACGGAGGGGATCGGCCCCACGGAATTCGTTTTCCCCAAGAGTCTGGGCTGCGTCCTGAAGAAGCGGGGGCGCTGGTGGGGGTATATGTCCCCGCGCGGGATGTATTGCAACGACCCGCATGAGATCGTGACGGAGGAATGGGATGCCATCGTCGCCCAGGGGCTGCGATGGGAGACGGTCTGGGCCCAGTATTGGTTCAACCGCCATCATTTCCTGCAGCCGCGGCCGGTGGCCTATCACTCGGGGGAGCCGTGGCGTCTCGCGTATGAGCCTCCCGAAATCCCCCGGAACGCCTTGCCCTACCGGGAGCTGGTGATCGCCGACCCGAACAAACGGTCGAACTTCGGTTTGAGCCATGACCTCGCGCAGGGGCTTCTCGCCCTAGCCGCGCGGATCAAGGCCGACCGGGTCGACGATGGGTTGCGCTACAGCAACATCACCTGGCGCGCGCCGCGGAAACTGTACAACGGCTGGATCCTGCACCCCTCCGGGAACGACCGGGGGCCAGCCCGGTTCAGCCCGCCCTACCATGGGCCGGATCCCGCTGAATGGAGGCGATAGTAGCCCAAGAAAATAGGGTCAGACCCAATTAACGGGGTCACATCTTTTATCCCAGGTATTTCGACTGCTCAGCGGAGCAGGTCCTCCCCCGGCGACGGCCGATCTTTGGCGAACCATCGGTTCTTGGTCGCGGTGGCGCCGAGCGGGGTCTGACCAAAGCGTCTGACCAGGAGGCGGTAGGCGGGTTGGGCGGCGTCGGGGTCCACGTACTTGAGGAGGTTCCCGATGGTCTGGAGGATGAGCGCGCCCGCGGGGTCGTTGTCGGGCAGGTCCTTGACCGCGAGCAGGCCGAGGCGGAAGACTTCGTAGCGCGGCATGCGTTCGGAGTAGGTGGGTTTCTCGATGTGCTGGGCATACCAGGCTTTGAGTCGCCGCGTTTCCTCGGGCGAGGCCCTCAGGATGACCTGTGGAAGTTCGCCCATTTTTTCAAGCTGCCGGAGGTGGGGCAGGAAACTCGTCAGGTAGGCGTGCCAGCCGTTGGCATACTCCAGGAAGTTAGGGTCGGGGTTCTGCCGGATCTTGCCGGACCTGGCGGGCTGGGTCTTGTTGAGCCCGAAGGCGCAGAAAAGTAAGGCGCGGCCATGGCGATGGATGATCAGCGCCGCTCGCCAATGGGCGTCGGCCCTTGCCCGCGCCGTGGTGTCGGGTTGAGCGGCCAGCCGCCGGAGCTCGCCGTAGCGCCGGGCGACCGCCGCGAGCTCGGGCGGGAAGTAGCGGGCGGCCTCATCCCAGCGATCCTCCCGGAAAAGCTTTCGGGCCAGCAACGCCCGCGGGCTGTAGTGAGGCTGGTCGTAGCCGAGGTAGAAATCGTGGTCCGGGAGGTCTTGGTCTGGGTAGCCATGGAGGTCGACGAGGCGCCGGAGTTCGTCGGTGGATAGCAGGCATTCGGCGACGTAGGCGCCGTCGGAGATGTCGCCATGGGCGTAGAACAGCCGCATCGCCTCGCCGAGGTCGCCTTCGGAGAGTTTCAACGCCGCGAGTTCGGTCCCCACGCGATTGGCTACTTGCTGCGGGTCCGTGAGGTCCAGGTCCAGTCCCGCGCCGAGGTACGCGATCGTGGCATGGCGCTCACGGCGGCCCGGCGGGCGCGCAAGCAGGGCATCCGCGAGCAGGCGCAAGGAGACCGCCTTGGGGCCGCCTTGGCGGAGATTGCAATGCGACGCTATGAGGGCCGTGAGGGGGTCGCGCCTGTTTAACGTGCGCAGGACCCGCTCGCAACCTGCGAAGTCCCCGGTCTGCAGGTGGAGCATGGCGATGCGGTGAGGGGCGAAATCGTGGCTGATGCCGGCCGCGGCCAAGGCTTGCAGCCATCCCCGCGCTCCGATGGGTCCTGCGTCGCGCCCGTAGTCGTGATACGCGCCGAACCCAAAGACGTAATCCTGGGAGCCACCCAGATGGATGGTCATGAGCATCCGTAGGTCGAGATCGCCGACGCAGACCTCGAACGCCGCCTCTTCGGCCAGTTTGCGGATGAGCCAGTGGGTGGAGTTGAAACCATTGGCATGGCGTCGCTCGGGCAATCTGAGGTAGGTGGCCAGCGCTCCCGGGTAGTCGGCTTCCCCGAGCGCGGTGAGCCGCCGGGCGGGGAGCACCATGGAATAACTGTAGGCGAGCCAGCCCGCCGCGTTGGCGCCCACTTGCGCGAAGTCATGCGCGCCGGCCTTGAGATCCGCCGCGATGGACGTGAGGTCGGAGCGGACCTGCCGGAGTCGTTGCCGGACGGTCGCGTCGGAGCACGCGTCCCAGTCGGGGAGCGAGAGACGAAGGCGCGCTCGGCGGTAATGCGCTAGGGCGGTGAGCTCGCGCCGCTCGGATTCGGGCAGCGCGAGCAGCTCGTCCATCGAGGCGAGTGCCCAGACGCGCGGCTCGGTGATCGACCGCAGGTAGAGCGCGTAGGCTCGCGGGATGCGGGCAAGTTCCTCGAAGAAACGACGCGTGCTCGCCCGTTCCTCCGCGGTCAGCCGATCGTAGAAGACCTGCCGCTGGATCGAGCGCAGCTCGGTGCGGTGGAAGGGGCCCTGGGTGCGCGTGACGAAGGCGTTCGCCAGCGGTGTCTCCTTCCAGCGGAGGGGGCGCGCGGAGTAATCATCCATCGGCGGGAGATGCCGGAGATGATACCTTATGGCTTGGAGCCGGCGGTCCGTGTCGGCCGTGCCCGCGGCCCGCAGGTGCGTCTCCAGCGAGCGCAGCACCTCGTCGGCCACCTCGAGCTGGGAGGGGTCGGGGAGGGTCGCCTTATTCATGCGCGATTCGAAGATGCCGCGGAAGTCGGCTACGTAGGCGGTGCGGATCGGGCCCGCCAGTCCGAGGTCGCCTACGCGAAGCAACGAGGGTTCCCCGTTTGGTTGGCCGTTGCCGTAGCCGAAGACGCGGTATTGGCGAAGCTCCTCATCACGGTCGGCGGAGGTCGGGACAGGTTCGTCGCGCGGAGCGGGCACCGGCGGAAGCGGACGCGAGGGGAGCAACGCGAGGCCGGAGAGGGGAAGCAGCAGGCAGCAGGCAAGACAGCGGAACATGGGTGCGAATAACTGCCCAGCAAACCACCGAGCGGCGACCCTCGCAAGCGGCCGCCCGCGCCGCGCGCGGAGATTAGCCGGCGGCTCCCGGCGGCGGCGGACTATTAGAAATCATTAAGTGACTTGCGCGGGGTCTTCCTGGCCGGCGTTGGTCCGGGCTGCCGCGGAAAGGGTAGCCCTCACCTGCGCCGGTCAGGCCGACGAAGGTGGCCCGTCTCCCGGATTGGCGCGCTAGCCGGCCCGGGGCGGGGGCTTGACTCCCCGGGTGGGGGAGGCACTTCTGGGAGTACCCCTAATGTCGCCGGTTCGTCGGTCCGCCGGCGGCGATAAACCCTTCATATTTCTTATATCATCATGAAATCCCGCAGCGGTCTTTGGTTCCATTGCCTGGCTTTGTCGGTCGCGTCCGTCCTCGGCGTGGCCCCAGTCCTGGCCGCCCCGGCGGCTCCGGCGGTGGCCGCGAGCCCGCAGGAGCAGAAACTGCAGGCGCAGTACGCCGCGATGCTCACGGGTTTGCAGGCGGAGATCGCCAAGGGCTTGCCGGCCTTGCCCGAGGCTCGGCGGACGGCCTTGCTGCAGGCCCGCGCCGCGGTGACGAAGGCCAAGGCGGACGCGAAGGCGGCCCAGGATGCTTTCGGGAAGGTGGCGACGGCCAAGGCGCTGGTCGACCACGCGAACGGGAAGTGGCTGGGGGGCGCGGCCAAGGGGATCGCGGCCGCCGAGGCGGCCTTGAAGAAGGCGACGACCGAGGCGGAGCGGACCGCGGCGAACAAGGAATTGGCGAAGTGGCAGGCGAACCGCGAGGAGGGTCTGAAGGCCCTGGCGGAGCGGCAGGCGGCCCTGACGGCGGCGAAGCAGGACGAGCCCCGCTTGGGGGCGGCCCGGCAGGCGGCGCAGGACGCGCTCGCGAAGGCGGAGGCCGATGAGTCGGCCGCGGCGGCGACGGCCTTGAAGGAGGCCGAGGCTTTCCTGGCGAGCGAGCAGTGGGATGCCAAGCTGGTGCGTTGCGCGCTGCTGGTCCACGCCACGCCGAAGGGGCTCGCGAAGTTCGCGGCGCAGGGCGCCGAGCAAGCGGCGAGCGTGGAGCGCTTGCTGGGCGACGGGGCTTTGATGAAGGCGATGCTGGTCGCGGGTGGCGCGGAGGGCGGCAACTATGGCGCGGCGGCCCAGATTTATGCGGCGATCCAGAAGGCGAACCCCAAGGCGAGCACGGGCTTGTTCCAGCGGTTGGCCCTCGCGGTGAGCCTTGAGCATGCGGTGCCGGTCGAGCAGAGCAACCCGCTCGCCGACGCCCGGGCGCCGGCCACGGTCGATCCGGTGGGGCGCTACCGGCATTATGAGAAGGCGCAGGAGGCCGGCGAACTCGACCCGGCTTTCCGGACGTTGTCGGTCTGGGAGCTGCGTCAGGTGATCAACGGTGACGAGCCCGACACGATGCTGGCCTGGGGGCGCGACATGCTCCGCAACTACCGGCCCGATCACGTGCTGAACCCGGACTACGGCTGGCGCTATTCGCGCGCGGTCAGCACCGACGTGCGGTATGGTTCGCAGAACGTGAAGGACGACCTGCCGACGTTGCAGAAATACCAGAACATCATCAAGAACGGCGGGATCTGCGGTCGCCGGGCGTTCTTCGGGCGTTTCATCTTGCGCTCGTTCGGGATCCCGACCGTGGCGCGCCCGCAGAAGGCCCATGGTGCGCTGGCGCATTGGACCCCGACCGGTTGGGTGATCAACTTGGGCGCGGGCTGGGGCTACCCGGACGCGAAGGGCGTCCTCGATCTTTCGG
>Ga0315907_10005574_pt1 | contig 13636 bp, 27 predicted proteins | sample LakEriMetagenome_3_FD_203525 | JGI IMG/M metagenome (GOLD analysis project Ga0315907, IMG submission 203525) | Freshwater fungal communities from buoy surface, Lake Erie, Ohio, United States - Buoy 12 MA123 | ecosystem: Environmental > Aquatic > Freshwater > Lake > Lake biofilm | place: USA...
AAAGATACATTAAAGAAACGTTTAAGAAACATATATGTTACTAAACATAAGTTTATTATCTTATATGTCTTCTTCTTTATATGTATCGTATAAGTTATTTTCATGCAATAAATCTAAACGATCTATTGTCGCTAAATTTCCCTCAAAGGAAATATTTACACATTCTGTGCACATGTCTAGAAACCTTTTGGTCATGGCATGTCGGCGGGTTGCTTCGAAGTCTGAAAGCAGGGCATTACAGCAAGCGCAGCGGCTCATGGCTACCACCCCCCTAGGCTTGGTCTTTGGAGGCCTCCAGAGGCCTTCTAGGGGCCTTCCTGGGGCTTTCTGAGCCATAGGGAAGCAACCACATGAGCAAAACACGGAAGAAGGCCCTCATGAGGCAAGCTTCCACAAGCCTATGTTGGCAAAGGCATACCCAGCATAGGCTAAGGCCATGCCCATATTGCCTTTAAAGCCTTGCTCAAAGGCCACATAGGCATAAATGAACCCTGTAATGGCAATTAAGGGGCCACTCATATGCGCTTTACCCCTTCAAGCAAACCGGATGAGCTAAATACAAATTCAATATTACAATTGTGGGGATTGACACAAGGAACACAGATAACATTACCCAGAGTGTCCATGTAAATTTGTCGTCTGATGACATTTTCTTCCTTTATTCTATATTGCAAGTCATCCATGAACATAGGCCAGGGCTCATCCACCCATGTTTTCTGTTCAATTGAATAACGTTCAATGGTGGCACCATCGGCCCAGGCTTTGATGATGGCTGCGTGTTTTTTAGGCTGCATAATTAAAGCTCCTTTGCTAGTTCTTCTTCAATGGATTCTATGACGTCAGGGGACAAAACATCTATCAAATTCACTTCACTACCCTTAATGCAGATGACACTGACCCAGGCCTGAGGCGGGCTCCCAGGGTGATCGAAGGTGGCGGGTTCTCCTTCTTCAAGCTCATACAATATTTCAAATGGGACATTCTCAAAAGACAGGGAAAAACTTTTCATTTGATGACACTCCAGACAGATGCAATGATGACAAGCACGGCCAGGAAAGCGGCAAGGGCAGACCCAGCATTGTACACCCTGAACCCTTCTATGGGGTTGGCATGGTCACGCGGGTAAGCTTCGGCCAGAGAACGGGGATAGCGGCGAGTTGTAGGAAAATCAGACATAGGAAAGCCCTCCAAAAGTGACAGACAAAATTGTGTCCTTGTTGATCGCCCGGTATTCCCCTTTGATAACGTCAAATACAATGAGATATTTAGACGGGTCGAGGGTGGTTTTACCGCCTTTTAAATGCTTGGTGACACCTAGACGACAAACCATTGTTCGAATGGTGCCGTCTTTCTTGACAAAACGCACAGACACAAAACGGCCCTTAGAAGATGCAACAATGTCGGACAAATTCATTTGGTTCCCCTTATTTAATACCAGCCATCAGTTTTAATTCGTTCTTAATTTGTTTTGCTTTATCTCCACGCCATGAACCAGCATTGGCAAGAAAATACAAAACAATGGATTTTCCACTGTCGAACCCATATTGATCGTTCACTCCATTTAAAGACAACATAGCATCAAGATAGGGCACTGCCCCGAAATAGGGCTTAGTCCATTCTCTTTTAATCTCACGGGCAATTGTGTTTAAGCTTCGGGTTTCCATGAAAATACTCCTTTAGTGCATGGCATAAGAAACAACAACATCAGACCAACATGCGCGGCATGAGCCACATGATCCACCCTGCGAAGGGGCTTTGCAAGCTTCGCCTATGGGCTTTGCTTTGCTGTGGACGTTACTAGCGGTAACACCTTCAACCCCTTGTAAGCTTGCAGGGATTTTCACGGGCTCATCAGGGTACATGGCCGAAAGCCTGACAGTGAGGTTTGAGGGAAGCTTTCCATGCTTGGCAATGAAGGCCTTTACAATGCCGTACTCCCGTGTAGGGAGCCAATGGCGGGTGTCCGGTGTAGCTCTGCAAAGCGACACAATAAGCTCTAGATGGTTTAGCCCTTGAAGATCACCACTATCATGATGACGAAAATATGCATCTGAGCCAATGTGAGCCACCATTGCAGATACCCACAATTGAGCCTTTGCAGGGTCTTGCATAGCTTCAAGCACCGCGTCAAGCCTAGCAAACTGCGAAGGCTTAATTGTTCGCTCGTACATCTTGTAAAATCCCTTGTCAGCGTAGCAGGTGGCGCAAATAGACCCTTTAAGCTTTGCCATGCGGAACCCGGTGATGCAAGCCTCTGTAGGCAAGCTAGACGATTTACATGGCATTTTGCTTGTCTGGGTCATGCTTCCGCAGACACTAGCGGCCAGAGCTTTGCTCATGGGGATGATCGGGATGGTTTTCATGGGGTTTCCTTTAGGGGACAAGAATGTCGAAATAGGCCAGGGCAAGCACAGTGAGCACAGCGGCGACAGCGCAGGAGCCTAGAAAATGTAGGGCTTTTTGTTTTAAAGACGACATAGGACAAACCCTTATTTAGATTTGGCATAGGCCATGAGGGTGTTTTTCCGCTCTTGGAACCTCTGACCGTCCTGATACCAGCACACCACTTGAATTCCGTTTTTCTTTTCGCCGCACCACACACCCTTAGCTTTTCTGTCACCCGCGTAGACCCATTGACCAGCCTGCAGGTGCTTACGAATATCATGAGGGATATTGTGAATGTCAACGATGGAGCAATAACGCATGATGGTTTCCTCTAGATCAGGGACAATTCCCTACAAAAGCCCCTCATGGTAGAAGGGCTTTCATGGGAGACTGTCAAGCTTGTTCACAAAGCTTGTCGGAATATTCCATGCACTCTTCCATAACTGCATCCCATTTACCGCCCATAGAATTATCTGCAATTGAGTCCCAGCCATCATTACCCAAGACGATAAGGGCACAATGGGCCTTTTCCTCTTCAGGATGCTTAAAGAATATCGAGCACTCATCAATGTTAAACACTAAGTCCATGGCTTCCGACTCGGTGGACACTTTTACCCACTCTTCCCCGTCCCATATACGAGCCAGGGCATATCCATGTTTCTTGGCAGTGCGGATGAGGTGACGCACCATTTTCTTTTCCATTGCGATACGTTTTTCCAGGGTTTGCATGGTTGTTTCCTTTAAGGGCTGTAGGACAGACACCCCGTCCATCCATGTAGAAAATTCTACCCCTCTACCAGGGAAGGTCACTAGCACAAACCCTGACACCTTATAATCTTTTGAAATAAGCTTATAACCAACACTAAAGTATTCAAAACCTCCAGAATCGTTTTTACGGGCCTTTTGTTGACCCTCTAACCCTCCTATGGCTTGAGCCCCTTTTAAGAGCCTGAGGCCCCTTTAAATCGATATAGGCTAAATTTATGGGCTTAGCTAACCTAATAGGTTATTTCTATGGGGTGCTTTATAGGCTAGCTCTATGGGTTTGAGGGTGTTAATAGGATGCTTTGTAGGGCTTCCCCGGTAGCTTTGCAGGGCTTCCTAGGTAGCTTTAAAGGCACCTTCCCCGACCCTCTCACGATATCCTTTAGACCTAAAGTAATTTCTTTCCTGAATGATGGTGATAACTTTTGTGAATCGTGGGAGGCCTGGTATGTTAGTAAGTGCTTACTTCGCTGGCTGCTTTGCTGTGACTAGTAATGCAAATGCTAATGATTCCTATTTAGACCCGGGGGAGGGGGTGGCTGTAAAGGATTACTTTGGCGGGAGCCTCCTAAGTACACAAAAAAGAAAATCTCAAAAGACCCCCTAAATGTCGTTAAATGTAGCTAAAAACGACAATCTAAGCTGTTGTTTCTAAAAAGAAAAGACAAAAAAGAAAGGAAAACGTAAAAGGAGGAAGACGCGCAGGCGTAGCCGAGCTTCAACGACTCCTGTAATGTCTCTTTTACGCAACAATGGCTTATAAAATATTTTGTAAAAAAGCTAAAAAGTTCTTGACTTTAGGAAAGAAATATGCTATAATCATCTTGTTTGTTAGATACAAACCAGGACTCATGTAAAGTGTCTATGTAGGGGCGTAGACGGAACTAAAAGGGGAGTTTCTCCTTCAGGGTCTATGGAAAGTGTTCAGGCGTAGCCGAACTTATAAGGAAAAGCTCCTTACATGTTTATATACTTTACATAGATCCTGTGCAACGTAATAGGAACTTAGAAGACATCTTCTACGTTCTGGCTAAAGGTATGTCTAAATGGAAACCAACGTAGATGTTCAGCCTTCTGTAGCTAAGAAAGGCAGACCCCGTAAGGATGTCATAGCTTCCAAGAGGAAGGGAGGCAGGGGTGTTGTTGGTCGTCCCCCTGGAGAGGCTGCAAGGCTTCAGGAGTTTAGAGCTAGGTTGTTAGGGACAACGGGTGAAAAGATCATTGAAACCCTCATCCGCAAGGCCATGAACGATGAGGACAAAGATCAGTTTGCTGCCTTGAAGTTTTGTGCAGAGCGCATCCTACCCTTGAGTGCTTTTGATGTGAAAGCTGGAGAGAAGCCCCCTCAGGTGGTGGTTAACATCAGTGGTCTGACAGACGTCAATGTTTCCTCTGGGGAAAAGGATGTCATAGATGTCTAGATGGCTTTCTAGCTCGTTAATGGAGTGTGCCTATAGGTATGCCTTGGTCACCTCCGAAAAGGAGCTTAAAAGCCTGTTAAAGAAGCTCAGGCTGCCTCAGGTGGAGTTTTGTGATGATGGGGCTTTGGCACAAACCCATGTCTTTCGTGAAGAGGGCTATTGTTTGGTCTTGCTCAAGGAAGGGCTGGTTTTAAGGGCTGAGGAAATATTGGGGCTGTTGGTGCATGAAGCTGTTCATGTATGGCAGTTCCATTGTGAGTGGATAGGGGAAGACAAACCTGGGACAGAGGCGCAAGCCTACGGCATCCAAAAGATAGCGACGGAACTATTTAAGGCATATTCCCAGAGCATACCAACGGAACATAAAGAAAGTAATGCAGAAATCACGCAAAGCAGCTTTAGCCAATAAGGATGTCTACTACTTTACAGGTAAGCCTTGTAAAGTTGGTCATGTGGCTAATCGCCGTTCATCTAACGGATTCTGCACTGCTTGTGAAAAAGAAAAGAATAATAATCCTGAAAGGAAAGCGTACATGGCTGAGTATGCCCAAGCCAATCGCGCTAAGCTTCGGGAGATAGCCTCTAAGTGGCAAAAAAATAACAAGGGAAAAGTAAACGCCAATACCGCGTTACGGCACACAGCTAAAATGCAGCGAAAGCCAAAATGGCTATTAAAAGAGGATAAAGAATATATCCGCTGTATTTATCAGTTGGCTGCTATGCGTAACCGAGAATCCGATCAACAATGGCATGTTGACCACATTGTTCCTTTACAAGGCGAAACAGTTAGTGGGTTGCATGTACCGTGGAATCTGCGTGTGGTTCCTGCGGTTGAAAACATGAGAAAGAACAATCGATTCTATGGCTAATTTAAACTGGAAACTGTTGCCTTGGCAAATTGATGCTTGGTCTGACCCGGCACGATTCAAGGTGATTGTTGCAGGTCGTCGCTGTGGTAAGTCCAATTTTGCCATTAAAAAGATCATTGCCGAAGGCTTACAAGCTCCCGCAGGATCGGCTGTTTTGTATGTCGGCCCCACCCAAGGACAGACCCGTCAAATTGCCTGGGAAGCTTTGTTAGAACAAGGCCGAGAGGTGATTAAGTCTGCCCACGTTAACCAGATGGACATCACCCTGATTAACGGGGTGAAAATTCATTTACGGTCAGCAGAGAACCCAGACACGCTGCGAGGTATGAAACTGCACTTTGTGGTTATCGATGAAGCAGCGTTCATTAAAGATGAGCAAATCTGGTCTAAAGTTATTCGCCCCGCTCTGTCCGACTTAAAAGGTAGCGCTATTTTCATTAGTTCCCCTGCTGGTCGCAACTGGTTTTATGATTTGTTCATGCAGGGTAAAGACGAAGAAGACCCTGATTGGAAAAGCTGGCACCTTACCACTTTTGATAACCCTACAATTGATCCTAAAGAAATCGAAGCCGCTAAAAAAACTTTAAGCACTTTCGCTTTCAAATCAGAATTCATGGCCTCCTTCGACACAGCAGGCTCTGATGTCTTTAAAGAACATTGGTGGAAGGAAGGCAAAGAACCTCAATATGGGCAGTATGTCGTAGCCATTGACCTTGCAGGCTTTGAAGAGGTGGCGAAGAACGCCTCAGCCCACAAGAAGAAGCTCGATGAGAGCGCCATTGCCATTGTCAAGCTTGATGACAACGGTGATTGGTTTGTCAAGAAAATTGAGCATGGGCGCTGGGACATTCGAGAAACTGCTGTAAACATTCTCAAAACCATCCGTGACTATCAGCCCATTGCTGTGGGAATTGAGCGCGGAGCCCTGAAGAATGCTGTCTTGCCCTACCTCAACGATTTGATGAGAAAGAACAACATTTATTCCCACATCCAAGACCTCACCCACGGCAACAAGAAGAAAGCCGACAGGGTGGTCTGGAGCCTCCAGGGGCGTATGGAACATGGGCGCATTACGTTTAACGAGCAGGAAGATTGGGCTGAGTTTAAAGACCAGTTGCTGTTGTTTCCTTCCACCGGAGTGCATGATGACTTAGTGGATGCTTTGTCGTACATCGACCAGCTTGCGGTGACAAACTACCAGCAAGACTATGACGATGATGAATACGCACCTATGGATATAGTAGCAGGTATATAAAAGAGTGGTACTAATATGAAACAAGGCTTGTACGCAAACATTAACGCAAAGCGTAAACGCATAGCAGCCGGTAGTGGTGAAAAGATGCGTAAGCCCAACACCAAAGGTGCTCCTTCTAACAAAGACTTCAAAGATGCTGCTAAAACAGCAAAGAAAGGAAAGAAATATGCCTAACATGAAAGAATTCAAACCCTGCGCTGGTTGCCCCTCTCCTGCCAAGTGCAAGAAAGCCGGTATGTGTATGGGTAAGGAAAGCCGTGCTCCCATGCCCAAGCGTGGCAGCCGTGCCGCTACGAATAAGGCCAACAAACGTGGCTGACAGCCGCCTGAAGAAGGTAGGGGTGGCTGGCTACAACAAGCCTAAACGCACTCCTGACCACCCCACCAAGAGTCATGTGGTGGTTGCCAAAGAAGGCGATAAGGTGAAGACCATTCGCTTTGGGCAACAAGGGGTTCAAGGCTCTCCTGACGGGTCTAAGCGTAACGAGGCTTTTAAAGCAAGACACGCTGAAAACATTGCCAAAGGGAAAATGTCTGCGGCATATTGGAGCAATAAAATAAAATGGTGACCTATGAAGAAAACTAAAGCTGAGAAAAAGATTAGTAAGGTGATGACAGAATACAAAAAAGGCACCCTTCATAGCGGCAAAGGTGGCCCTGTCGTCAAGAATAAAAAACAAGCCATTGCCATTGCTTTGTCTGAAGCGGACAAAACTAAGAAACCCATGAAGAAAGCTAAATAACATGGATAAAAACCCTACCTTTGAAATGCAATCTCAGGAAGAAACTGAGCTTGTAGCGTGGATCACTTCGAAGCTTGACCCGTGGCGTGACCATCGGGATGTAAACTTCCTGCCCCTTTGGGAGGAATATGAGCGCATCTTCCGTGGCTTGTGGGCCATTGAAGACCGTACCCGCGAGAGCGAGCGTAGCCGCATCATTAGCCCTGCTACGCAGCAGGCTGTGGAAACCCGCCATGCAGAAATCATGGAAGCCATCTTCGGCCAGGGTGAGTTTTTTGACATTCAGGATGACCTCCGTGATGTAGACGGTAATCCGATGGACGTTGAAGTGCTAAAACGACAGCTTATGGAAGATTTTAAGCTGGACAAAATTAAGAAATCCATCGACCAAATTGAACTCCTAGCCGAGATATATGGGACAGGCATTGGTGAAATTGTGGTGGATGAGACGGTGGAATATAGGCCTGCAACGCAGCCCCTGCCGGGTGTCGTAGGTGCTGCTGCCATTGGTGTCGAGGAAGTGCCTCGTACACGGGTTCGTTTAAAGCCCATCAACCCCAAGAACTTCCTCATTGACCCCAATGCCGACAGCATTGAAGATGCTATGGGAGTAGCCATTGAGAAGTTTGTGTCTGTCCACAAAGTTGTGGAAGGCATGGAAAAGGGCATTTACAAGAAAGTGGACTTGCAGCTTTCTGGCGAAGATTCCATGTTAGAGCCGGTGCAAGAGGATGTCTATTACCAGCAGGACAAGGTTAAGCTCATTGTCTATTATGGTTTGATTCCCAAAGAATATTTAGATGCCATTAACGAGGGGGAAGGTGATACTGTCGATTTGTTCCCTGATTCCAGCTTGGCAGAAGAATATAGCAACATGGTGGAAGCCATTGTTGTCATCGCCAATGACGGCCAGCTTCTCAAAGCTGAAGAAAACCCGTACATGATGAAAGACCGCCCCATTGTGGCCTATCAGGATGACACCATCCCTGGTCGCTTCTGGGGCCGTGGTACGGTGGAAAAGGCCTACAACATGCAAAAGGCCATTGACGGCCAACTACGGGCTCACATGGACTCCCTGGCCCTCACCACAGCGCCCATGATTGCTATGGATGCCACCCGCCTGCCGCGTGGTGCTAAGTTTGAGGTGAAACCGGGTAAGGCTGTTCTCACCAACGGAGCCCCTTCAGAAATCATCTACCCCTTCCATTTTGGTCAAACCAATGGGGATGTTGCCGCCTCTGCCCAAAACTTTGAGCGGATGCTGCTGCAGGCAACAGGGACGGTGGACAGCGCAGGTATGCCCACCAGCATCCCCCGTGACGCCAGCGCAGGCGGTATGTCTATGGCTATGGCCGGTATCATCAAGAAGTACAAACGGACGCTTACAAACTTCCAAGAAGACTTCCTGATGCCGTTCATTGAAAAATCTGCATTCCGTTATATGCAGTTTGATCCTGAGCGTTACCCGTCTGTGGACATGAAGTTTGTTCCCACGGCCACCTTGGGCATCTTGGCCCGTGAGTTTGAGCAGCAGCAGCTTATTGGTTTGCTCCAAACCCTTGGCCCGAACACCCCTGTGCTGCCTCTCATCCTCAAAGGCATCCTGCAAAACTCCAGCCTCACCAACCGTGGCGACCTCATCACGGCCCTGGAGCAAATGTCGCAGCCCTCGCCTGAGGCTCAGCAAAGCCAGCAAATGGAACAACAGGCCAAAATGGCCCTCATTCAGGCTCAGGTGGCTGATTTGCAGAGCAAGGCAGAGAAACAGAGCGCAGAGGCTCAAAAAGCCCTCACAGAGGCTCAAATCATGCCTCAAGAAGCCCAGGCTAAGCTCATTTCCGCCTTGTCCACCAACTTGGATGAGGATCAGGAGGCCAAAGACTTCGAACGCAGGGCCAAAATTGCCGATTTAATGCTCAAAGAGCAAGATATTAAGAGCAACGAACGCATTGCATTAGCACAAATGGCTACAAAACAGCTAAAAAACTAATAAAAACACTTGACAAAAAGTCGCCAATGTGTTACAATAGCGACAATTTAGTAAAGTTCTCCTGAAAGGACAAAGAACTATGGATAGAGAGATTCAGAAGTATTACGAAGGTCAGTTTTCCATGATGGCAACCCAGGGATGGGCCGATTTGATGGAAGATCTTCAAAAGTTTAGGACGAGCATCAACGAACTTTCAACTGTCGTAGACGAGCAAAGTTTGTTTTTTCGTAAGGGTCAGCTTGACGTTCTTGATCTTGTCCTATCCCGTAAACAGGCTTGTGAGAAAGCCTATGAGGAAATTCAAGATGCGACGGATATTTGAATTCCTCTGCCCAGATGGGCATTTGACAGAACAATATATTGACGACTCCCTCAGGGAAGCACCTTGTAGTGCCTGTGGGAAGGAGTCAAAGAGAATTGTTTCCACTCCGCGTGTGCACCTGGAAGGTATTTCCGGAGACTTCCCAGGGGCCTACGATAGGTGGGAGCGAGTTAGGGCTGAGAAATTGGCCCAAGAAAAGAAGAAAGCCGCCAACAACGGCGAATAACTTTCTTTACCGCCCGTAAGGGTATTTTAAAATTTCCTAGAACCAGATATTGCTGGCAGGAGAAAGGGTTAGCATGGCATTAGTTGATAACGAGGAACTGTCTCAAGGAAACACTAGCGAGATTGAAGCTGTAGAACAACAGCAAACACAAGCCGCAGCAGAAACGCAGGCTCCAAAGATTCCCGACAAATATCGGGGAAAGTCGGTGGAAGAGATTGTACACATGCACCAAGAGGCTGAAAAGCTAATTGGTAGGCAAGCCCAAGAAGTGGGCGACTTACGCAAACTCGCAGATGATTTTCTTAAACAGCAACTCTCCGTTAAAGCTGAACAAAAGCCTGCTGTGGAAGAAAGCGAAATTGACTTCTTTGAAGACCCGCGAAAGGCGGTTCAGAAGGCAGTGGAGAGCCATCCTGATGTCTTAGCAGCTAAGCAAGCTGCTACAGAGTTTAAGCGGATGCAGACGCAAGCAAAACTTGCTCAGAAGCATCCTGACTTCACTCAAGTTGTTGGTGATGGTGAGTTTATTGAGTGGGTTAAGGGCAGCCCTATTCGTTTGAATATGTTTGCTATGGCTGATGCTCAATTTGACTACGATGCTGCTGATGAGCTTATTTCGACGTTTAAGCAGATTCGTTCGACAAAAACACAACAGACCAAAACAGATGGTCAAGAAGTTCTCAAGCAAAACTTGAAAGCTGCCAGTGTGGATGTTGGGGGAACCGGCGAGGCTCAAAGGAAGATTTATCGTCGTGCTGACCTTATTCGGCTACGCATGACAGACCCGGCTCGTTACGAAGCCTTGGAGCCTGAAATTAGGGCTGCATATGCTGAAGGGCGTGTCCGGTAATTTGACACAATTTTTTAGGAGATTTCAAAATGCCTTTAGGTACTAACAACGTTACAACGACCACCGCAGCAACGTTCATTCCAGAAATTTGGAGTGATGAGATTGTTGCAACTTACAAGAAAAACTTAGTTGCCGCTAACCTGATGAAGCGCATGAGCTTCAAGGGTAAGAAAGGTGACAGCGTTCACATCCCCGCCCCTGTGCGTGGCAACGCTTCGGTTAAGGCTTCCTCCACTCAGGTCACCCTGATTGCTGGCACCGAGAGCGAAGTGGTTGTGACCATCGACCAGCACTACGAGTATAGCCGCCTCATCGAGGACATCGTTGAAGTGCAAGCCCTGTCGTCCCTGCGTAACTTCTACACGGAAGACGCCGGTTACGCACTGGCCCGTCAGGTGGACACCTCGCTGATTCAGCTGGGTCGTGGCGCTCAAGGCGGTAACGTGGCTAACGCCGCTTACGCTGGTGCTTTCTCTGGCGCTGACGGCACCACCGCTTATGTGGCTGGTGCTAACACGGGTTCCGGTGCTCTGACTGACGCGGCCATTCGTCGCTCCATTCAGCGTCTGGACGATCAGGACGTCCCTATGGACAATCGTTTCCTGATTGTTCCTCCGTCCACCCGTAACACCCTGATGGGCATTGCTCGTTTCACCGAGCAGGCTTTCGTGGGTGAGCAAGGTGCTAACAACACCATCCGCAATGGTGAAATTGGTAACGTGTACGGTATCCCCGTGTTCGTGTCCAACAACGCTGACACCACCTCTGGCACCACCGCTACCCGCGTCTGCCTGATGGGTCACCGTGACTTCGCCGTGCTGGTGGAGCAAATGGGTGTGCGTTCGCAGACTCAGTACAAGCAAGAGTGGCTGGGTACGCTGTTCACCTCTGACATGCTGTATGGCGTGAAAGAGTTGCGCGACTACGGCGCTGTTGCTCTGGCTGTTCCGGCCTAAGCTTAAAGGGGAGGTCTTAAAGGGCCTCTCCCTTTTTAAAGGGGCTTACAAGGCTCCTTCAGAAAGGGGAACCACATGGCTAAATTCAAAAGCATTCAAACAGGTGACGTTTACGAGTTTACTCAGCAAAACGACATCGACACCATGCGTAAGCACAACGAGTATGTTGAAGTGGTGGAAGAAGATAAACCTGTAGAGAAAAAGCTGGGCCGTCCTGCTAAATCTAAGGAAGAATAATGGGTTGGCTTAGTTTAAAACGGATTACTGGCTCCCAGGGTGTAAATCTGGGAGGCGCTGCTAAATCAATTGAGCGTGAGGTAATTCGTCCTATTGGCGGTGGTGTAGAAAGTGTCGTTAATACGGTGGGCAACGCTGTTGCTGATGTTGGGCGAAAAGTGGACGACCTTGTGGCAGAAATTCCAGGGGGTTGGGCCACTGTTATTAGCATTGCCAATCCTGCGTTAGCTCCTGTAGCAGCGGGAACCAAAACTTTAGTTGATGGTGGTAGTCTGGAAGACGCTTTAAAATCTGCTGTGATAGCTTATGGATTGCAGATAGTTGGCGGAGAAATTGTGGACTCCACTTCTAGCTCAGTAACTCCTGAAATGATTGCAGCAGCTAATGCTACGTCTGACCCCGTAGCTGCTTTAGCTGCCCAAACAGGCTGGACAACTGTCGATCCAACCTACCTTGCTCAAATTGGCTATAGCTCAGCAGCCGCAGGCGCGGCCACACAGCCCTCTGAAGACATTTTTAAAGACACTACAGCCCCTGATACTGATTTTAAGGCTGACTATAGTTTAGAAAGTGCTGTCAAAGGCACAGCAAGCCCTGAGGGTCTGCAAGGCACGTTAGCGACAACTCCACTACCCACTCCAGGCACCCCTGTAGATTACAGCCTAGCCATAAAAGAGGAAATGTTAGGTTTAAAACCTTTCACTATTCCTTCTTTAGCTTCCATGGGTGGTGGTCAGGGCTTGGTGATTCCTGTGGAAGAAGGCTTTATGACTTCCTCAGGCCTTATTCCTTATGACTCCATTATGGACATAGGCGACCCAAATAGTTTTATTAATAATGGAAAAGTGGATAAGAGCGCCTTACAACAACGAATTGAAAAAGAAATACAAGGAACATTGTTAAACAAGGCATTAAAAGGAATATTAGGGACGGCTGCAACAGGAGCTTTCTCTCAACCTGAGCCTGCGGAGTCTATTCCTGCCTTTGCTCCTCCTGACACCATGCCTGTGTACGACGATGCTTATTTCCAGGCTGTCCAACAAAACTATAACGCTCTTGCCCCACAAGGCTTAATGGCCGATGTTGCCACCCCTTTAAGGGAATGGTATGTGGTAGACCGTCTTTTTGGAGATAAATTATGAGCATCTATCGCGGCCCAGGTGGCCCCGGTGACGCAACGGATGATGCAAGCACACAGGCTTCCATTGCTGTGCAAAAGGCCAACGAGGCTAATGCTTCTGCGGCTGCTGCGTTAGCCAGCGAAACAGCAGCAGCAGCGTCGGCAGCGGCAGCCTCTGGCAGTGCTTCTTCTGCTTCGTCTTCTGCATCCTCAGCCACAGCCCAGGCCTCTGCAGCCTCTGCAAGCGCCTCTAGCGCCGCTGGCAGTGCATCTACGGCCACCACCAAGGCAAGCGAAGCAGCAGCTTCTGCGGCTACAGCTACGTCTGAGGCTACGGCAGCTTCAGCCAGTGCCTCTAACGCGGCCACAAGTGCTTCCAATGCGGCAAATAGCGCCTCAAGCGCCTCAACCAGTGCGTCGAATGCTTCGTCCAGTGCTTCGGCAGCAGCGGGTAGCGCCTCTAGTGCTTCTGGCAGTGCTTCGGCTGCTTTTTTAAG
>Ga0315907_10005575_pt1 | contig 13635 bp, 12 predicted proteins | sample LakEriMetagenome_3_FD_203525 | JGI IMG/M metagenome (GOLD analysis project Ga0315907, IMG submission 203525) | Freshwater fungal communities from buoy surface, Lake Erie, Ohio, United States - Buoy 12 MA123 | ecosystem: Environmental > Aquatic > Freshwater > Lake > Lake biofilm | place: USA...
GTGCCGGTGGGCGTGGGCCAGCCGACCCTGCGTATCGACGGGCTGACGGTCGGCGGGACCGCGGCGTGAGGGGGTCCTTCGGGAACCGCTCCCACCCATGACCGACGCCGCCCGCACCGGCCACACCGACATCCGCCGGGGCGACTGGGTCGACCGGTGGCTGCCGGCGGTCGCGCGCCCCTATGCGCGCCTCGCCCGGCTGGACCGGCCGATCGGCACGTGGCTGCTGCTGTTTCCCTGCTGGTGGTCGACGGCGCTGGCGACCGACGGCTGGCCGTCCGTGTGGTGGATGGCGTTGTTCGCGATCGGCGCGGTGGTGATGCGCGGGGCCGGCTGCACCGTCAACGACATCCTCGACCGCGACTTCGACGGCAAGGTGGAGCGCACCCGCCACCGCCCGATCCCGTCGGGGCAGGTGACGGTGACGGGCGCCCTCGCCTTCCTCCTGCTCCAGCTCCTTCTGGGCCTCGCCGTCCTGCTCCAGTTCCCGTGGACCGCCATCGGCCTCGGCTGCCTGTCGCTGGTGCTGGTCTTCACCTATCCGCTGATGAAGCGGATCACCTGGTGGCCGCAGTTCTTCCTCGGCCTCGCGTTCAACTGGGGTGCCTTGATGGGGTGGACGGCCGTCCACGGCACGCTCGGCTGGCCGGCGGTGATGCTCTACGTCGCCGGCATCGCCTGGACGCTCGGCTACGACACCATCTACGCCCACCAGGACAAGTCCGACGACGCGCTGATCGGCGTGAAGTCGTCGGCCCGGCGCCTCGGCTCGGCCTCGCGGCCCTGGGTCGGCGGGTTCTATGCCGTGACCGTCGCGGGCCTCGTCGCGGCGGGGCTGTCGGCGGACCTGCACCCGGTCTTCCTCCTCGGCATCGCCGCCGCCGCTGTCCAGATGGGCTGGCAGGTCGCCCGCTGGCGGATCGACGATCCGGCCGACTGCCTCGTCATGTTCAAGTCCAACCGCTGGACCGGGTGGCTGGTGCTCGCCGCCTTCGTCGCCGGCAACGTCGTCGGATAGCCCATGCCCTATGCCTCGCTGCGCGAGTTCGTCGCGCACCTCGAGAAGACCGGCCGCCTCGTGCGCGTGAAGGAGCGCGTGTCGACCGTGCTGGAGATGACCGAGATCCAGACCCGCCTTCTGGCCGAGGGCGGACCGGCGGTGATCTTCGAGAACGCGGTGATGGCCGACGGCCGCCCCTCGCCCATGCCGGTGCTGGTCAACCTGTTCGGCACGGTGGAGCGCGTCGCCTGGGGCATGGACCGGGAGCCGGCGGAACTGCGCCAGGTGGGCGAGACGCTGGCCTTCCTGCGCCAGCCGGAGCCACCGCGCGGCATCGCGCAGGCGCTGGAGCTGCTGCCGCTGGCGAAGTCGGTGCTGTCGATGCGGCCCAAGACCGTGGGTTCGGCACCGTGCCAGGAGATCGTGCTGACCGGCGACCGGATCGACCTGACGTCGCTGCCGGTCCAGACCTGCTGGCCGGGGGAGCCCGCGCCGCTCATCACCTGGCCGCTGGTGGTGACCAAGGGGCCGTCCGGGAGCCGGGAGGACGATTTCAACCTCGGCATCTACCGCATGCAGGTGCTGGGGCGCGACCGTACCCTCATGCGCTGGCTGAAGCACCGCGGGGGCGCGCAGCACCACCGCCGCTGGGGCGCCTCGGGCAAGCGGGAGCCGCTGCCCGCCGCGGCCGTTCTGGGGGCGGACCCGGGGGTGATCCTCGCCGCCGTGACGCCGGTGCCCGACACGCTGTCGGAGTACCAGTTCGCGGGGCTCCTTCGGGGCAAGAAGGTCGAGCTGGTCGACTGCAAGACGATCCCGCTCAAGGTGCCCGCGCAGGCGGAGATCGTGATCGAGGGGCTGGTGAGCCTCGACGAGCACGGGGACGAGGGGCCCTACGGCGACCACACCGGCTACTACAACTCGGTCGAGCCGTTCCCGGTGTTCCAGGTGACGGCGATCACCATGCGCCGCGACCCGATCTACCTCTCCACCGTCACCGGCCGCCCGCCCGACGAGCCCTCGGTGCTGGGCGAGGCGCTGAACGAGGTGTTCATCCCGCTGCTGCGCCAGCAGTTCCCGGAGATCGTGGACTTCTGGCTCCCGCCCGAGGGGTGCAGCTATCGCATCGCCGTCGTCTCGATGAAGAAGGCGTATCCCGGGCACGCCAAGCGCGTGATGATGGGCGTGTGGTCGTTCCTGCGGCAGTTCATGTACACGAAGTGGGTGATCGTCGTGGACGACGACATCGACTGCCGGAACTGGAAGGACGTGATGTGGGCCATCTCGACCCGCATGGACCCGGTCCGGGACCTGACGCTGGTCGAGGGCACGCCCATCGACTACCTCGACTTCGCGAGCCCGGAGAGCGGGCTGGGCGGCAAGGTCGGCATGGACGCCACGAACAAATGGCCGCCCGAGACGAAGCGCGAGTGGGGCCAGCAGCTCAGGATGGACCAGGACGTGGTCGACCGGGTGTCGGGGATGTGGGGGCGGCTGGGGCTGCCGGGGTCGGGGAAGCCGATCTGGAAGTGAGTGGGGGGAGAAGGAGCCGACCTCCCCTCGCCCCCTTCAGGGGGAGAGGGTGCGGTGCGCCCGGAAACGATATCGGTAATTCGTCACCGTAATCGCGTACCGGCCGCGAAATAGTAAACTGTCACCGCGGTTCGTCACCGCGGTTCCCTTTTTCGTCACCGAAATAGTAAACTGTCACCGTGTTTTCCGAAATAGTAAACTGTCACCGCGTTTTCTGTCACCGCGTTTTCCGGCTCAGCAGCGCCCGTGTCCGCAGCTGCAGCGATCCGTCACCGCCCCGGCAGAAGTCGTACGGGCTCACGATCGCCCGGTCACCGACCGCCAGCGATCGCACCCGCACCACGTCGAGCGCCCGCTCGATCGCCTCGTCCTCGACGTCGAGGTAGAACGCCGCCACGGGAAAGACCAGGCCCACCCACGCCGCCAGCGCCATCCACGCGATCCGCATGCCGACCTCCCTCGTTCGAAGGCCGGAAAATCAGTGATAGCCAAAATCAGTGACAGTTTACTGTTTTCCTTCCCGCCCCCCTCACGCCCCCAACCCCATCTCCACCCGCGCCATCGTCCGCCCCAGATGCGGCGTGCCCGGCCGCGTCAACCGCCGCAGCCCCACCCGAAGCGCCGCCTCCTCCCACCGCCCGGCCTGGATCAGGGCGGCCTCGTGGATCTGGTCGAACAGGTCCCGCTGGGCGTGGCTGCCGCCGACCTTGGCGTGGTGGGCGATGACGGGGGCCATCGCCGCCACTGCCCCCTCCCCGTCCCCGTCCGCCTGCGCCACGATCCCGCGGGCGAGTGCCGCCGCGACGTCCCACGCCTCCCGCTCCCGCCCGGCCCGCCCCCCGGCGTGCGCCGCGATCCCCCGGGCGTAGGCACGGGCGGCCGGCGGGTCGGTGCGGGCGAGTGCGGCGACGTAGTGCAGGTCGAGGAAGGGGAGGACGTGGTCGTGCCCGCGCGCCGCGACGTGGGCGCCCACGTCGGCCCAGCGGTCGGCGGCCCAGCGGTCGGCCACCGTCACGCCCATAAGTTCCAATCGGACGAGCAGCGCCGTCGCCCCGGCCTGGTCCTGGGAATAGGCCTTCTCCACCCCCCAGATCCGCGTGTCGAAGAGGTGCCGCGCCTCGTCGGTCTCGTCGCGGTCGAGGTGGTAGAGGGCGAGGTGCCACCAGTTGTGGCATTTCATGAAGGAGTTGAGCCGCTCCCAGTGGGACGACGCCGCCCGCATCATCGCGATGCCGTCGTCCACCTGCCCGCGCGTCTCCATCACGTGGGCGAGCGCGTGGTGGGCCCAGGGTTCGGACGGATCGAGGGCGAGGGCCGTGTGCGCCGCGGCCGCCGCTTCGTCCAGCCGGTGGAGCTGTTCCAGCGGGAAGGCGCGCATGGCGTGCCAGTGGGCGTCCGCGGCGTTCGCCGGCCCCACGGCGTCCGCGATGCGGAGCATCCGCCCGAACGCCCCGGCGTTCAGCGCGTGGACCTGGGCCACCTTGGCCGTGAACAGGTCGCGGGGGTTCGCCCGCGCCGCCCGTTCGTAGAGGTCGAGCGCCACGGCGCCGTCGCCCGCGACCCACGCCATGGTCGCCGCCGCGACCGCCCGCTCCCGCTCCGTCCCGCCGGCTGCGACCGCGGCCTCGGCGAAGGGCCGGGCGCGGTCGGGGCCGCCGCGGTCCTCGCCGAACAGGTGGAGCATGGCGGCGCAGGCGTTCGCGTAGGGGGCGCCGGGGTCGGCCTCGGCCGCCGTCAGGATCACCGGAAGGTCGGTGCCGTAGGCGAGGAGCGCCGACGTGAAGCGGTCGATGGCGTCCAGCGTCGCCGGTCGCGTGATCGTGACGGGGTTTCCGCGGTGGTCGTGATGCATGGGCGCGTCCGGCGGATCGGGCTGGAGGGCGGAAGGATCGCACCCGTGGGCCGCCCCTGTCGACCGGGCGGCGTTATCGACCGAGATGCTGGCCTCCGTGGCCGGGATCAAGCGGACGGTCATCCCCGACCGCAGCTCGCCCCAGGCGATCACCGACGTGATCTCGGGCCAGGTGCAGATGTTCACGGCCGAAACTTCGTGCTGGAGGGGGCGCTGGTGGGCGGCGTCTCCCGCTCGCTCTCGCTCGACCCGCACGGGAAGAGCCTGCCGTCCGTGGTGCTGGGGATCGGGATCGGCTAAGGTGCCGTGAGGTCCGTCGATGACGGCCCCATTGGATGGTCCGCGGTGTGATGCCGTTCGAATGGGATGATCGGAAGAGTGCCAGGAACGCTCGCGAACGCGGTCTGCCTTTCGATGTCGCGATGGCGTTGTTCGATCGTCCGACGCTCGAGCGCGATGATGGCCGACAGGACTACGGCGAGCGACGGATCGTCTCGATCGGAATGGTGGAGGGCCGGCCGGGTTCTTGCCTGTGTCTACACGGACCGTGACGGAGTCCGACGCATCATCAGCCTGCGCGCTGCCAAGAGGAGTGAACGCGATGAGTATCGTGCGGCGTACCCGTGATACGTTCGACCCGAAATCGGTCGATTGGGCACGCGTCGACGCGACGACCGACGACGAAATCGACGAACAGGTGGCCCGCGACCCTGACACCGCTCCGCCGCTGCGCGCCGACCTTCTCGCCAGTGCCACCCGCGTCTTCCCGGCCCCCTCCCCAATGGAAATCCGTGCGATGCGCGAGCGATTGGGCCTGACCCAATCGGCGTTCGCCGCACGTTTCGGGATCTCGGTCGAGACGGTCCGGAACTATGAACAGGGGCACCGGACGCCGACTGGTCCCGTCCGCGTCCTCCTCCGCGTGATCGCCCGGGAGCCGGACGCCGTCGTGCGCGCCCTCGGCCCCGGCTGAATTCACCCCCAAAGCGCCGGATCGGCGGGGTGCACGAGGCTTCCGTCGAACCGCAGCGGCGGGTCGCGATCGCGGGCCATCCAGAGGGGGCCGTCGAGGTCGACGAACGCCACCCCCTGCGCCACCAGCACGCCGGGCGCCATGGCGAGCGACGTGCCCATCATGCAGCCGACCATCACCCGGAACCCCGCCGCCCGCGCCGCCGCCCGAAGGCGCAGCGCCTCGGTCAGCCCGCCGGTCTTGTCCAGCTTGATGTTCACGATCTGGTACTTCGACCGGAGCGCCGGCAGGTCGTCGGCGGTGTGACAGCTCTCGTCCGCGCCGATCGGCACCGGGAAGGTGCGCCCCGCCAGCGCGGCGTCGGCGTCGGCGTGGAGCGGCTGTTCGATCATCTCGACGCCGAGGTCGGCGAAGGCGGCGGCGTAGCGGTCGAGGTGTTCGGTCGACCAGCCCTCGTTCGCGTCGACCACGATGCGGCTGTCCGGCGCGGCCTTGCGGATCGCCGTCACCCGTTCGAGGTCGCCGTCGCCGGTCAGCTTCAGCTTGAGCATCGGCCGGTGCGCGTTCTCCGCCGCCTGGGCCGCCATCGCCTCCGTCTCGTCGAGGCTGATGGTCATCACCGTGACGACCGGCCCCGGCTCGGACAGGCCCGCGAGTTGCCAGACCGGCCGCCCCGTCCGCTTGGCCTCCAGGTCCCACAGCGCGCAGTCGAGCGCGTTGCGGGCGGCGCCGGCCGGCAGGGCCGTCTGGAGTTCGGCGCGGCTCATCCCCTCCCCGATCGGGCCGGCCATGCGCAGGATGTCGGCGACGACCCCCTCCCGCGTCTCGCCGTAGCGCGTGTAGGGGGTGCATTCCGCCCGGCCGATCGCGTCGCCGTCGCGGATCTCCACCGTGACCACCTCCGCCGTCGTCCGCGCCCCGCGGGAGATGCGGAAGACGGTGCGGAGCGGGAAGTCCTCGGGCGTCGCGGTCAGGATCGGCATGTCAGAACGCCCTCTGGATCGCGTCCACGACGTTGGCGCAGCCCGTGCGGACCGGGTCGCACGCCGGCAGCCCGTGCTCGTCCTCGACCGTCTTCAGATAGGCGTGGGCGTCCGCCTCCGACATCGAAAAGGTATTGATCGCGAGGCCCAGCACGCCCTTGCAGGCGGGGTTGGTGACCCGCGCCGCCGCGACGTGGGCGGCGATGGTGTCGGCGATCGACGGAACGGGCCGCCCCGGCAGGCCGCGCATGTGCGGGCGCGTCGGCTCGTGGACGCAGACCAGCGCGTCCGGCTGGCTGCCGTGGCAGAGGCCCAGCGTCACCCCGCCGTAGGAGGGGTGCAGCACCGACGCCTGCCCTTCGACGATGTCCCAGTGGTCGGGGCCGTTGGCGGGGGTCAGCCATTCGACCGCGCCGGCCACGAAGTCGGAGACGACGGCGTCGACCGACACGCCCGATCCCGCGATCAGGATCCCCGTCTGGCCGGTCGCGCGGAAGTCCGCGTTCATCCCCCGCGCCCGCATCTCCGTCTCCAGCGCCAGCGCCGTGAACATCTTGCCGATGGAGCAGTCGGTCCCGACGGTGAGGATGCGCCGGCCCGGACGCTTCGCGCCGCTGCCGATCTCGAACTCCTGGCTCGGGTGGCGCACGTCGAACAGCGACCGGCCGAGCTGCGCCGCCTTCGCCGCGACCTCCGGGATGTCGGAGACCTTGTTGTGGAGGCCGGACGCGATGTCCATCCCGGCATCCAGCGCCGCCAGCATCGTCTCGATCCACGACGGCGAGAACCGGCCGCCCCGGTTCGCCACGCCGACGATCAGCGTTCTGGCCCCCGCCTGCGCGGCGGCGGCGATCGACAGGTCGGGCATGCCGAGGTCGGCCTTGCAGCCGGGCAGGCGGTGCTGGCCGAGGCACCAGTGCCGGCGCCACTGGGCGACGCCGTCCGCCGTCTTGGCCGCGAGCTGGTCCGGCGCATCGCCGATGAAGAGAAGGTAGGGATGGCGGATCTGCACGGCAGTCGGCTCCGATGACTGGGACGCTCGCCAGTCTAGCCAAACGCGCCCGCGGCGGAAGGCCCGATCACGGACACCGGTCACAGCGGCGGGTGGGGCACCGTCAGGAGGCGTCCGGCCGGCGGATCGCGGACGACCGCGGCCGCACCCGTCGGCCAGCGGACCTCGATTTCGTCCACCCGGGGCGTCCGGCCGAGCCCGAAATGCGCCACCGGCTCCATCTGGCAGAGATAGCCGGAACCCGCGCACACCGCCCGCGCCTGGATCCGCCCGCCGGCCCGGCAGAGCACGACCGCACCCCGGGCGGGCGCGCCGGCGGGGGTCAGCGGCTGCACCCGGATCCAGCCGTTGCCGTTCGGCACGGGGCGGTGGAGCGCCAGGGGCTGGCGGCCGGATTCGCCGTGGGCGATCAGCAGTTCCAGCCGTCCGTCGCCGTCGAGGTCGGCCACGACCGCCCCGGTGCCGAGGCCGCGCGGCTCCTCGGCGTCGCCGCAGTCGATCCGGACCCAGGCGTCGTCGCGCCAGGCGAAAAGGCGATTCGGCTGGCCGATGTTGTTGACGAAGATCTCCTCGTGGCCGTCGTTGTCGAAGTCCGCGACGATCACGGTGCGGACCCGCGAGGGGCTGGCGAAGGCATCGGGCGCCGCGTCGGCGAAGGTCGCGATCGCCGCGCGGCGGAAGAGCCGGTGCGGCCCCTCCCAGTTGCCGAGCACGAGGCCGAACCGCCCCTCCCCCTCGGCGTCGAGCGGGGCCACGCCGCGGGCGTGCGTGTGGGGATCGGCGAGGCCGAGACGTGCGGCGACGTCCTCGAACGTCCCGTCGCCCCGGTTGCGGAAGAGGTGGTTGGGGCCGCCCTCGTTGCCGACGAACAGGTCCATCCGGTCCGAGACCAGCGGCAGCGACAGGAGCGAGCGGCCCCCGCCCATCGCGTCGATCCCGGCGTCCTCCGCCATGTCGGCGATGCGACCGCCGCCCGCGATCTCGTAGAGCCGCAGCGGACCGCCGTAGTTCGCGACCGCGAAACCGTAGATTCCGCGGCCCGACCGGTCGAGCGCGCAGACCGAGCGGCCCGCCGTCTGGTTCGCGGCGCTCCGGTTCTGCGGCTGGGCGAACAGGTCGAGCCAATGGTCGCCGAACCGGGCGAACAAGCGGTCGGACTGCATCTTGGGACCGGCGAAGGCGTCGGAGTTGAGGACGTAGATCTCCTCCTGCCCGTCGCCGTCGACATCGGCGGCGGCGACGCCGATCGACCGGCGGCCGGCGTCCGCCAGCGTCGGGCGGATCGTGTCGCGCAGCCGGCCGGCGGTCCCGGTGCCCTCCCAGGCGAGGAGCCGGTTGGGCTCGCCGAATCCGGTCACGAACACCTCCGCCCGGCCGTCGCCGTCCGCGTCGACGACCGCCATGCCGTAGTGCAGACCGGGGGCGTTCCCCTCGATCCTGTCCGATGCGTCAATGAACATGCGTGGTGCCCGGCCGCCCCCTGGTCCCCGCCGCATGTGGCCCGTCGGGACCGCCCCGGCAATGGCGGGAACCAACCGCGCACGCCGGTGTTCATGGCGGGTGTCACCGCAACTCGATGCCTCCCCGCCACTGGGCGACGGGTGGCGGCGATGGCTCTTCTGGGCCGTGGTCGTCACCGTCACCCTTTTTTCGCTCCATCGGCTCGGCGACGCCCTGGCCCCGCTGCTGGCCGCCCTGCTGATCGGCATGGCGCTCGAGCCGCTCGTCCGCCGGCTGGTCGAGCGGGGCATGGGCCGGACGGCCGCGGCAGCGGCGGTGACCGTGGCGGTCTTCGGCCTGCTCCTCCTCGCGGTCGGGATCCTGCTTCCCCTCCTCGGCCAGCAGGCGGTGGACTTCGCGCGTCAACTGCCCGACCTTCTGGACCGGGCGGTGGCCTGGGCCTCCGCCAACGTGGCGCCGCTGGCGGACCGTTTCGGGATCGCGACAGGCGGCGGCGAGGGCCTCGACGTCCGGACGCTGGTCGGCCAGGCGGGAAACGCCGGTCTGTCGCTGGTCGGCCTCGGGCTGACCCTGGCCGAGGGGGTCCTCGTCGCCTTCTTCGTCCCGTTCCTCACCTTCTACCTCGTGCGCGACTGGGAGGCCCTCGAACGCCGCTCGGCCGACCTGCTTCCCAGGCACTCCGCGCCGGTGATCCTGCGCATCGTCTCGAAGTCGCGCCGTCGGCTGGGCGGCTGGGTCCGCGGACAGGGGCTCGTCGTCATCGTCCAGGCGGTCGTCTTCGCGACCGGGTTGACGCTGATCGGCCTGTCCTACGGCCTCCTGATCGGCGTCGCCGCGGGTGTCCTCTCGGTGATCCCCATCGTGGGGCAGGCGGTCGTGTTCGTCGTGGCGCTGACGGTCGCGATCCTGCAGACGGGGACGTGGTGGCAGCCGGCGATGGTGGTCGCCCTGTTCGCGGCGATGGAGGTGATCGAATCGAGCGTGCTGTCGCCCAAGCTGGTGGGCGATCGGATCCGGCTGCACCCCGTCTGGGTGATCATGGCGCTGCTCGTCGGCGGCCAGGTGGGCGGGTTCGGCGGCGTGCTGCTCGCCCTTCCGGTCGCCGCCGTGCTGGAGGTGATCGCCGAGGAGGTGGGCGGTTGGTACCGGCGGAGCCGCCTGTACCGGGAGGCGTGAGGGCGGCCCGGCCATTGCAATCGGCCTCCGCCCTTCCGAGATCACGGACGATGCCCGTGCCCCTCTCCCAGGGTCCAGCCACGTGACCGGCGCCGTCTCCGACTGGCTCGACCCCCTGCGCCACGGGTTCGACAGGCTGGGCGGCGGGCTGTTCGGGAACACGGTCCGCCTCGGCGTCACGGGGCTGCGGCGATCGGGCAAGACGGTGTTCGTCACCTCGCTCGTGAACAACCTGCTGAGGGCGGGACGCCTGCCCTTCTTCGGCCCCGCCGCCGAGGGGCGGCTGATCGCGGCCCGGCTGGAGCCGCAGCCGGACCTCGCCGTCCCCCGCTTCGACTACGAGACCCGCCTCGCGGAAATCACCGGCAGCCCGCCCCGCTGGCCGGATGCGACCCGGGCGGTGAGCCGCCTGCGCCTCGCGGTCCGCTACCGCCCGGTCGCGACGCTGCGCCAGTGGATGGGGAGCGAGGCGACCCTCGTCCTCGACATCGTCGACTATCCGGGCGAGTGGCTGATGGACCTGCCGATGCTGGGGCAGGACTATGCCGCATGGTCGGCGCAGACGCTGGCGCTCGCCGAACGCCCGGTGCGCCGGGACCTCGCGCGGGACTGGGCGGCGCACCTCGCCACGCTCGATCCCGCCGGCCCGGCCGACGAGGCGGCGGCGCGCACCGCGGCCCGCCTCTACACCGCCTATCTCGAGGCCTGCCGGGATTCCGACGCGCCGCTCAGCCTGCTCCAGCCCGGCCGGTTCCTCGAACCGGGCGAGATGAAGGACGCGCCCGCGCTCGCCTTCGCGCCCCTGCCCGTGCCGGCGGACGGCGCGCGGCGAGGGACGCTCGGCCGGCTGATGGCCGACCGCTTCGACGCCTACAAGCGGGCCGTCGTCGGCCGGTTCTTCCGCGAACACTTCGCCCACCTCGACCGGCAGGTGGTGCTGGTCGACCTGCTCGGCGCGCTGAACGGCGGAGCGGAGGGGGTGCGCGACCTCCGCTCGGCGCTCGTCGCCGGGATGGAGGGGTTCCGCCACGGCCGTCCGGGCTGGCTGGAGCGGCTCTTCCGCAGCCGCATCGACAAGGTGCTGTTCGCGGCCACCAAGGCCGACCACGTCGCCTCCAGCCAGCACGCGCTGCTGCGCCGCCTCCTCGGCGAGGCGGTGGACGAGGCGCGGACGTCGATCCGCTTCGAGGGCGCGCGGGTGGAGGCGATGGCGATCGCCGCCGTCCGGTCGACGACCAACGTGCGGGCACCGGTCGGGGGAATCGAGATGGACTGCGTGCAGGGCATCCGGCCGGGCGGCGGCCGACCCACGGTCCTCTATCCGGGAACCCTGCCGGAGCGCCTCGCCGACCTCGACGATCCCGACGGGCCGCGGCACCGGTTCATCGCCTTCGACCCGCCCGCGGGTCTGGGGACGGACGGACGGGGCCTGCCGCACGTGCGGCTCGACGCGGCGCTCGACTTCCTGATCGGGGACCGGCTGTCGTGACGGGCACGCCCCCCCGCCCCCGCTGGACGGCACCGACGGAGATCGATCCCGCCGAGGCGCGGGCCCTGCCGGAACCGGTCCATCCGGGCCGTCACGACGGCGACGGCGTCCCGGAGCCCGTCGCGCAGACCGCGGCGGCGCCGCGACGGCGCTGGCGGCCGGGCACGTGGCTGGCCGCGGGCGTCGGCGGTCTGGTCGCCGTCGGCATGGGTCTCGACGCATGGGACCTCGTGCGCCGCGCCTTCCTGACGTCCGAGGTGCTCGGCTGGGCGACGGCGGCGCTGCTCGGCCTCACGGCGACGGCGCTCGTCGGCCTCGTCGCGCGGGAGATGCGGAGCCTCGTCCGCCTCGGCCGGATCGACGGGCTGCGGTCGACGGCCGACCGGCTGACCGCCGCCGGGGGCCATGGCGGGGCCACGGCGTGGCTCGCCGAACTCCGCGCGCTCTATGCCGGGCGCCCCGACCTGCGGCCGCATCTCGACACCCTCGACCGGCACGCGGGCGACCAGCTCGACGACGTCGAGACGATGCGGCTGGCAGACCGCGCGCTCCTGCGCCCGCTCGACCGCCGGGCCTATGCGCTGGTCACGCGCGCGGCGCGCGACACGGCGATCGGCACCGCGGTCAGCCCCGCCGCCGTGCTGGACGCCGCGATCGTGGTGTGGCGCAACCTGCGCCTCGTGCGCGAGGTCGCGGCGCTCTACGGCGCGCGGCCGGGCTGGATCGGCTCGGTCCGGCTGCTGCGGCGCATGCTGGAGAACCTCGCCGTCGCGGGTGCGGCCGAGACGGCGGACGGCCTCGTCGCGGATGCGGTGGGCGGGGGCCTCGCCGCCGCGCTCTCCTCGCGCGTCGGCCAGGGCGTGCTCAACGGCCTGCTGACCGCGCGGGTCGGGCTGACCGCGATGCACCTCTGCCGGCCGGTCGCCTTCGCGCCGGCCGAACGGCCGGGTCTGGGCGCCATCCGCCGCTCGCTGCTGTCGGTCCCGCGCGACGTGCTTTGAGCCGCGGCCCCGCCGGGGGCCGTGCGAACGGCGTAAGCCGAGCGGTCCGGCCGAAAGCCCCGGGGGCCATGCTAGAGATCGTCCCATCCCTGCGGACGATGCCGACTGACGACGCGCCGATGGACGCACACACCGAGGCGGTTCTCGCCCAGATCCCCTTTCTCCGGCGGTTCGCGCGCGCGCTCACCGGAACGGCCACCGTCGGCGACACGCTGGTGGCGGACGTGGTCGAGGGGGCCCTCACGACACCGCCGGAGGACGGCGACCGGATCCGCGCGACCCTGTTGCGCGCGATCGTCGAGGCCCGCGACCCCCGGACGGCGGCGGACCGGCCGGCGGACGGCATCGTGCTCCACCCGCTCGAACGCGCGCTCGACGGCCTGCCGGAGACGGAGCGGCGGGTGTTCCTGCTGGTCACGCTGGAAGCCCTCCCGATCGGCGAGGCCGCCTTCGTGCTGGGCCTGCCGGACGCGGAGGTCCGGGCGGCGCTGGCCCAGGCCCGGACGCTGATCGGCGACCGGCTGGGCGCCAGCATCCTCATCGTCGAGGACGACGCGGTGATCGCCCGCGACCTCGCCGAGACCGTCTCGGGCATGGGGCACCGGGTCTGCGGCGTCGCGGCCACGCCGGAGGAGGCCATGGAGGCGGCGGCGGACGACGAGCCCACCCTGGCGCTCATCGACCTGCACCTCGCCAACGGCACGAACGGAAAGCAGACGGTCAGCCGCTTGCGTGGCCGGCACGCCCACCTGCCGGTCATCTTCGTCACCGCCTTCGCGGAGGAGTTGGAGCGTGACCGCGGTTTCGCCCTCGACCCCGTGATCCGAAAGCCCTTCACCCGCGACCAGATCGAGACGGCGATCACCCAGGCCGTGTTCGCCCCAAGGGAAGCAGCCGCGTGAGGGTTCCGGCCGTCGCGCGCAGGCGGCGGAGGTCGCGGCGCAGCGTCGTCCAGAGCGCCCACAGCAGCATCACCTGCAGGAACGCCAGCACGTTCACCACGAGCACGAGCAGCACGGCCGTGAAGGGGCCGAGGTCCGACAGCACGGCGCGGATCAGCCCGACCTGCTGGGACACGTAGAGCGCCACGGGCAGCGCCGAGGCGACGAACGTCAGGGCGGCCATGCGCGCGACGACGAGGAGCAGGGACGCGAC
>Ga0315907_10005576_pt1 | contig 13633 bp, 19 predicted proteins | sample LakEriMetagenome_3_FD_203525 | JGI IMG/M metagenome (GOLD analysis project Ga0315907, IMG submission 203525) | Freshwater fungal communities from buoy surface, Lake Erie, Ohio, United States - Buoy 12 MA123 | ecosystem: Environmental > Aquatic > Freshwater > Lake > Lake biofilm | place: USA...
TACGAGAAAATTTACAAGCTGAGCACCACAGTGCAGCCATGGGCAGTCAAGGCAATGGTTTGATCAGCAGACGCACACAGTACCGTGTGCACGAATTGCTTAAAACTCATGCTCCAGAAGATATCTTGGTAGGAGTGATGTGGAGTGGCCGTGACAGGTTTGAATTTTTCTTTGAACAGCCCATAGAGTTTACCACAAACATAGATGGTTGGATTGAGAATCCCACAAGAGTGGCTGATCATGCGCCCGGTGGTTGGGTAATATTAAATCCGCACTGGAAGCATGAGCACAACCCACCTTTCTATCGACACTATTACAATGAGGTGGCTGCTCAGTTGTATACACTAGAGCACGTGATTAATTTACAAAATTTTTTAAAAATGCACGGGGTCAAATACTTCATGACCACCAACTATGATACCACATTCAATGAGTATTACAAAAACAATGCCAACTGCACATGGTTATGGGAACAGGTAGACTGGTCCAAGTTTTTGCCTGTACAAAGTGAATATCATTGGGTCATGGAAAATTGTCCCAACAACCCTCCTAAAAACTTTCACCCACATCCTTGGCAACACAAAAGATTTGTGAATCAAGTTGTGCTACCTTGGATTGAAGCCAACCTATGACACATAGACTGTTGGTGTTTGGTGATTCTTGGGCCTATGGTGCAGAGCTTGACCCTGCTGAGAGAGAACAAGATAACTTTGCTGGGCAACTTGGAAAAATGCTAGTAGTTGATAGTGTGCACAATTGCGCTGAATCTGGTAGTAGTATTACTCACATGCACTTACAGTTTCAAAATGCAGTAACTCGCATGAGTTATGATCCAGCAGATACATATACCGCCGTGTTTTTTCTTACTGGCCAATCAAGACATTTGTTTTTTGATGTTGATAAAGAGTTTGCATTTTTAAATCCGCGGGGGCCTTCTATTAGGCCTTGCCAACACTCAAGACGAGATTTGTTTTTTGAAATCAATGAGTACTACTACAAGTACATTCAGTCTGATCAAGCTGATATGATATCTGTAAACACTAATCTTTTGGCATTACAAGCCATGTGCAAATATCACGGCATTGATGATTACTATATTTCGGGATGGGAAACATTGGATCTTTGGCCTGAAGTGGACTCTGGTAAAGTTTGGAAACAGGGCCAAAGTCATTGCGCTGAATTATTTGGTTTAACAAAAAACGGTGCAGACATTCTAGATTTTGAACGCAACCAGTACATTAGGTCACATGGCACACATCCAAATCAACAAGGCCACAAACTGATTGCCCAAACATTGTATAACTTTATCAAACAACTTGACAGTACGATCTAAATACTATACAATTAACAGATAGACATCCACGTCTATAACTCGGAGAATAACAATTGGAAAAACACTTATCACAAGTCCTTCGCGAACAGATGAAGGCAGAAGGCAAAAGATTCTGGGCAGGAGACAACATCAGTGAGTACGTTGATGAAGAAACCAAACACAGTTTAATCAACGAAGCCACTCAAGCATTTGAACAAGTGCTGGATGTATTACTAATCGACAGGGAAAATGATCCAAACTCAAAAGGTACCGCACAGCGTCTTGCCAAAATGTACTTCAATGAAATTATGGCTGGCCGTTATGAGGAGAGCCCTAATGCTACAGCGTTTCCAAATGACACAGATGGAAAATACGAAGGCATGTTGGTGGTGCGTTCGGAGCTTAAGAGCATGTGTAGCCATCATCACCAACCTGTTACGGGTGTGGCTTATATTGGAATCATTGCTGGTCCCAAACTCATTGGTCTATCTAAGTACACGCGGATCGCACAGTGGTGCGCAAGACGAGGAACACTACAAGAAGAACTGTGCATGGACATTGCTCGTGAGATCGAATTTGCAACTGGCTCCCGGGACGTGGCTGTTTATATCCAAGCTACCCATGGATGTTGTGAGAATCGCGGCATTATGGCTCACAGCAGTCTCACCCAGACCACAGTGCTTCACGGTGCGTTTAAGTCAGACCAAAGCGTGAAGAAAGAGTTTTTTGACAACATCAAACTACAACAGGACTTTGCACCACGATGATAATTATTTCTAATCGAACTGGCGATATTCAATTTCCAGTTGAAGAAGGACTGTTAGAATGGTTGCAAGCAAACTATCCCTACTCTCAATATCACTTGGCGGAGATCTAAATGGCTGGACGAAAATCAAAGGTATACGAAGCAGAAATGACAGCAGCTCTTGAAGAGTTGAAACAGGAATTTGAAGCATTAACTACAGAGGGAAATCAAATGGCAAAAGCAAAAACAAAGACCGCAGGGTCAGTTAACCGACTCAGCGACAAGTTGACCAAGGTCAATGAAAACTTTACTATCAACATGTATGACAATGGCTACATGATTGAAGTGGGCGGCAGAGATGACGAAGACAATTGGAAGACTGCCAAGATCATGGTCAGTACTGTGGATGAACTGTTGGTGCTGGTTCGCGAAGCAACTGAAATTGAGCGAGCAGACTAATGACTACTTGGGCGCTAACTACCAAGACCAAAAAGAATGCTGTTGAAAAGCAGTTTTGGACCAAGGATGGACGAACCATCATCCGTGAAGAAGGCTATCGTTGGGGCAAGTTCTATTGCGAAAGCGATGAGCGCCCTGATGTGGATCTTGCCAACCCAGATGGCTACGAACTTGGCGGCACCGAGTATGACTGGGAACTTGACATGCTAGATGATGGCTGTTGGGCAGACTGGACATACCCAGATGACATGACCGAAGAAGAGCAGGCAAAGATCGAAGCAGCCTGGGACGAAGACTTTTACGAAGGTTTAGAGGCCTTGGGATGGTCAAACAACGATACTGAATATTGGTTTTACGGCGAACTTGAATTGGAGCAAGGATGACTTCACCATTGCAGCCCGAACTGGTTGGCCGCCCTTATGCTCCCGCAGAGTGTGTGGTAGAACAAACACAAATAGATCGAGCAAAAACTGCACTGGCGTATGTAGCTCCGGCCACTCTTGACGACACTGTGGTACCAGGATTTTGCGAACACTATAGATCATGGATCCAAAGCACAAAATTAAACACTGTTACTGGACTTGATCAATTTCCAGTCACTGCATTTAGCCAAGGCACAACTGAAGCATTTGACAATTTTTATATTAGAAATCACAATCGTAGATTTAGAGTGTTTCGTGGCGAATATATCTATCATCGCAGAATTTGGCAACAGCATTACATCAATCAGTGGGCATATCTAGACGATGACTCACTGGCTGTCGGCGATGCTGTGATTGTTAGTTGGCCATTTGCTGACACTGGTAACAAACACCAACAACTTTCAAATGAATTTTTAGATCAATGCCATGACATGGGCATTCCTGTGTTGATTGATGCTGCTTTTTTTGGAGTATGTGCTAATCAAGATTTTAATTTTTCACATCCAGCTATACAAGAAGTTGTGTTTAGCCTTAGTAAAAGTTTTCCAGTAAGCAACCTACGTATTGGAATTAGATTTGCCAAACAAGATTTTGAAGACGGTATGCAAATCTATCATGGCACTCAGTACGTTAACAAACTGTCAGCAGGTATAGGTTTGTATTTGATGAGTTTCCGTGGACCCGACGAAGCCTACTCTTTATGGAGAGAGCGGCAGCAAGATTTTTGCAATCAATTGGGACTTGAACTTAGTGACACTGTGTTATTTGGTATTGATACTAACCATCGATATGATCACTACAATCGTGGCAGTGTGAATACAAATAGGCTGTGCTTTAGTCGATATTACGAATCCGGAAAGTTGGTACCAGATGTACAGTCCTGATGTTTGGTATGCCGCTGGGCATCAAAACTGGTGTTCGGTCCAATTAACCACAGAGCAGTTTAAATTTCGAGTCAATCGCAAAGCTGAAAAAATTATTCCGTTTCATCAAGCCTGTGATCAGGCAGCACTGTTACTTAGATCAGATTGGCCAAACAAACCACTGTATCTGTGTTTCAGTGGCGGTGTAGACAGTGAGGTAGTGGCCAACACGTTGCTTCGCAATGGAATAGAATTTATACCATTTATATTGGAAATTAAAAATACAAATCAAACAGAATCTTGGTTTGCACATTACTGGTGTAAGAAACACCATGTTACACCCTTGGTTTACCAAATGTCTGCACAAGAATTTGAAAACAAGGTATTACCCTATTTGAATGTAATCAAGAACACTTACCAAAATGGTACTATAGTAAATTTATGGATGGCCGACTACATTGACAATCTAGGAGGTTACTGTGTGACCGCAGTGGGTGATTTAAATTTTGACTGGAATAGCAAAGTTTTTTTTAACAACATTGTTGATTGGAGTGGTGATGTGTTTAATGCCGGCAAGCACCCTAGTGGATTTTTGAGTTATACCCCCGAACTTGCAGCAAGTTATGTAAGAGAATTTGACGTAACCCTTGATGAACAGTATAATAAATTAAATTTTTACAATGTAAGTTCTAGACCAAAAATACAATATTTGTCCTCGGCATTGAACATGACAGTTGCTATCAAAGCACAGGTTAAACAGTATTGGCAAACTAATATTAATACCAATAGATTTGAATTTGGATCCAAACAACAAACATTAGAAATATTGACATGATATACGAAACTTTAAAAGACGCACAAGCAGCCAAGGTTGCACCTTGGGATTTGAAAGTAGACGAGCTCAGTGACTTTCACGTGGCTGTGTTTCAAGACCGCTTTCCAGTTACTACAGGACATTTGTTGTTTGTGCCACAGTACAATACTGATGCGGTAATTAAGGATTGCTTTGAATCAGCCATGCTGTATGGTCGTCGCATGGTGGCTGATGGCAAGTGTGATGCATTTAACATTGGCATCAACATGGGTCGCGAAGCAGGACAAACTGTAATGTATCCACATGTGCATTTGATTCCGCGCCGAGCAGGAGACTGTGAGGATCCTGTGGGAGGTGTACGCGGCGTGATTGTTGGACAAGCCAACTACAAAGCCGCAGGGTATCAACAACCTGCATAAGTATTCTTTTAAGCGGCCTGTCCGGCATCATCCCGCTATACAAACTCTGCTGCCTATGCTATAATACATAGGAGGACAATATGGCAAATCAACCAGTACAATACAAGTACACCAGCACCAAAGAGTATCATGATGCTTTTCCCTGCGCATACCGTCAATGGCGTGCCGACAGCCACTGCAACTTAATTCACGGTTACTCATTCTCAATGAAGTTTTACTTTGGCACAGACAATTTGGATGTGCGCAACTGGGCCGCTGACTATGGCGGTCTCAAAGAACTCAAAAAGCAATTGGAAGATCAGTTTGATCACACCTTGCTGGTATCTCAAGATGACCCAGAGCTGGCGACATACAAGCTCTTGCAAGAGAAGAAAATGGCCAAACTCACCGTCCTGCCTAGACTGGGCTGTGAAGGTTTGGCAGACATGCTGTACAAGTATGTGAACGGTGTTTACATTCCGGACCTGTGGGGACCGGGTGAAGCAGAGCGTCTCTGGTGCTATCGTGTGGAAGTGCGCGAAACACAGAGCAACATGGCTTTTAGAGAAGGCCATCGCGAATGGATGGAAGATCTGTTCGTTTAATATAACAAGGAAAAATCATGTTAGATCGAATCTTAAACGGCGTTGACCGTGCATTGGCCTACAAGCTCATGCTGGCACACATTGTGATCATTGCAATTTCAAACTATATTGTACAATTCAAGTTTGATTTTTTTGGCAATCCCATTGCCTGGGCAGCGTTTACATTTCCTTTGGTAGTGGTTCTTACTGACCTCACTGTGCGCCTGTTGGGCAAACAAACTGGTCGTGCAGTGATTGCCTTGGCATTTATTCCTGCTATCATTGTATCAATGGCAGTGGTCAAGCTGGGCGGTGCACCCGACTCAGTGGCTTTCCGTATTGGACTTGGTTCTGGCATGGCTTACTTTGTCAGTAATTTGTTGGATGTGTATGTGTTTCAATACATCAGAGAAAAATTTGCCACTTGGTGGTACGCACCCACAATCAGCGCCATAGCTTCAACGTTTATTGATACCTATGTGTTTTTCTTCACAGCTTTCTATAAAGGTGCCAACGAGTTTATGGCCGCTAACTGGCACATTGTGGCTACCAACAATTCAATCAGCAAAATTTTAGTAAGTTTGTTGGTTATTCTTCCTGCCTATGGCGTGTTGTTGAGCTACATACAAAAGAAGTTTTTGCAACAAGACACCGCAGAAACCACAAGTAACTAAGAGGTTAGGATGACTAAGAGGTATGATATTGCCATGCTTTTGCCCACCCGAGGCAGAACTGAAGCGTTGGGTCGCAGTGTTCGCAGTGTAATTGAACTGGCTGACCGACCTGATCGCATTCAATTGATGTTGGCGTTTGATCGGGATGACACTGTGGGGCGTGATTATTTCAGCGCCGAACTCAAACCATGGCTGGATTCACAGCGTGTGAACTACACTGCTATGTTGTTTGATCCCATGGGCTACATTAGATTGCATGTGTACAATAACAAACTGGCAGCTCAGACTGATGCTGACTGGTTGGTGATTTGGAACGACGATGCCATCATGGAAACTCAAAGTTGGGACAGTGAAATTTTAAAGTACAATGGCCAGTTCAAACTGCTGGCATTTCATACCCATCGCGATCATCCCTACAGTATTTTTCCCATACTGCCACGCACATGGTATGAACTGTTGGGCTACATCAGTCCGCATCCCACACAGGATGGCTGGCTGAGTCAGCAAGCATATATTTTGGATATTTGGGAACGTATTCCAGTTTGGGTTGAACATGATCGTTACGATCTCACTGGCAACAACGGTGACACCACTTTCCAGACTCGCAGGATGTTGGAAGGTCGTCCTGATGACCCTGATGATTTTCACAGCCTGCAACAGATTGATCTGCGTCACAGAGATGCTGCCAAATTGGCAACATATCTACGCAATGAACGTGGACAGGACATGACCTTTTTTACCAACGTGTTCAACGGCACTCAAGACCCTTGGGAAAAACTAGCACAAAACGACACCAACAAACAGATGGTGCAGTTTGCTAACCCGCATAGTCATTTTGCCAATACAACCAAAGCACAGTTAAATAAGGCATGACATACAAAATTGCCTGGGTACAGCCTAATTTTCAACAAGGCCCTAAAGAACTCAATGCACACTACTTGCCTTATTCAGCAGGAGTGATCTGGAGTTATGCTGTGGCCGATCCCATGGTGCGAGACAACTTTGAACTCACTACCATGATATGGCGCAGAGATGCAGTAGATGACGTAGTTGAGCGTTTGCGTGGCAATGATGTGGTAGCCTTTAGTACCTATGTGTGGAATCATCAGTACAATTACACTGTGGCTCAACGCTTGCGTGAAGTTAATCCTAATTGCTTGATCATATTCGGTGGCCCTGAACCTGCTATAACTGATCCAAACTTATTCCGTGATAACCCGTTCATGGATATGGTTATCTGTTTTGAAGGTGAGATCACGTTCAGACGTGTGTTGCAAAACTTTGAAAACAAACAGTGGGGGAACATTCCTGGCCTGTTGATCAATCGCAACGGAGAAGCCATCAAGACTGGAGATGCCAAACGCATCGAAAGTCTTGAAGACATACCCAGTCCCTATCTTACCGGTGTGTTTGATAAAATCGTAGCAGAAAATCCCAACGTAGAGTGGAACGGCACGTTGGAAACCAATCGTGGTTGCCCATTTGCCTGTACCTTTTGCGACTGGGGATCGCTAACTTACAACAAGGTCAAACACTACAATCTTGAACGAGTGTTTGATGAACTAGAGTGGATGGCTCGACATCGCGTAGGGTTTATTAGCATTACTGATGCCAACTTTGGCATGTTCCCCGATCGTGACAATCTCATTGCAGACAAGATCATTGAAGTACAAGAGCGTTATGGGTATCCCAAAACATTTTCAGTGGCTTGGGCTAAGAATCAAAAACGCGAAGTGGTTGACATCATTACCAAACTTTTGAATGCGCCAGGCTTTAACCAAGGACTCACACTGAGCGTACAGAGCTTGGATGTTGACGTGTTAGAAAACATCCGACGCAAGAACATGGAAATGAACAAACTGGAAGAAGTGTTTGAGCTGTGCGAACAGCGCAACATTCCCACATATACCGAACTTATCTTGGGACTGCCTGGCGAAAGCTTGCAATCATGGAAAGACAACTTCTGGCGTCTATTCCGCATGGGCAATCACACTGGTCTAACTGTGTTCCAAGCGCAGTTGTTGGAAAATGCCGAAATGAATCTGTTGCAGAAAAAACTGTTCAAGATCAAGGCTGCACGAGTAACAGATTATTTTTCAGGATCATATTCCAACGAGCATATTGAAGAAGGTATTGACATCATTACTTCGACCAAGGACTTGCCTGGCGAAGTGATGTTGGACGCTGAAGTATTTTCATGGTACATCAACACCTTTCACATCAACGGCGTAAGCACGTTGCTCAGTAGATTGGTATACAAATACTGCGGCGTTGACTACAGTGATTTTTATGAAGACCTGTTTGAATACTTGCAACAGGATGAGTGGTTTGCCAAGGAACAGGCTGAAGTTAGACAGTACTACAAGAACTGGATGACTGACGGGCAGATCCGTCATCCCAACATTGGTGGCATTGAAATACACGGCTGGAATTTGATTCATCGTAGCATATTGAATATGCACGTAGAACATCAGTATGACAATATTTTTGCCAAACTAGAACAGTTTATGCACAGATACAATTTACCAGCAGATCTATTAGAAGCAGCCATGAAGTTCCAACGTAGGTACTTGGTGGCCTATGATCAGATTAATGCTTATCCACAACAGTTAACCTTGGACTACAATCTTTGGGATTATCTAACTTTTGACGAACCTTTGGAAAATCAACCAGTCACTTATGATCTTGACTTTCCCGAAGACAAAAGCATGAGCTTTCCAAGATTTTTAGAGCTGTTTTATTTTGCACGTCGACGCAACTTTGGCAAGGCCATGGTAGAACGTCAGGGCAAAGATGCTAATAGTGCTCGCAGAGGCGAAGCCAGCGCCAAGGCCATGCTTGCCGCCTAATGCATGAAACGACTGTTTACATTTGGGTGCAGCTTTACCAACTATCGATGGAGCACCTGGGCAGACTGTCTTGCCCCAGAGTTTGACAGTTTTGAAAACTGGGGGCAGGCTGGCGGCGGCAATCACTACATTTTTAATTCTGTCATGGAGGCAGATCAAAGATATAATTTTACCAGCGGCGATACTGTTGTTGTGTGTTGGACCAGCATAGATCGTGAAGATAGATATGTAGATGGCCGATGGCACACTCCAGGGAACGCACATTTTGCCACCAATGTGTTTAATTCAGAATACCTAAAGTCACACATTGACGAACGTGGATTTTTAATAAGAGATTTAGCGTACATTAAAGCAGTTAAAACTCTGCTAGAGTCACGCCCCGATGTACGATGGGAGTTCTTAAGTATGGTAGAGATCATGGCCATGCCATTTCCCGAGGACAACGTCAGTCAACATCGAGATGTAATGAGACTGTACGAAGATGTAGTTCGTAGCATCAAGCCAGGATACGACAAGACTGTGTTCAAACACACTGGATATCCCGATCGCAATGGTGATCCACATCCCAGTCCCGAAGAACATTTGGCCTATCTAGACGCAGTATTGCCAGGTTGGGTGACAAAACAATCTACTCGTGTTAAAATGCATGAAGAAAGTATTAATCTAAATAAAGATCCCCGTAAGTCGGGAATGACAAAGGTAACAAGGCTATGAAATTTAAAGTAAGCGAACTATTTTACTCAGCACAAGGCGAAGGTCGTTATGTAGGTGTACCAAGTATTTTCCTCCGCATGTTTGGCTGCAACTTTACCTGCTCAGGATTTGGGTGTCGGCCTGGCACTATAAGCACCGAAGCTGACGAAGTAGCAAAAAATGTGCACTTGTACAAAACATTTGAAGAGTTGCCACTGGTCAATACCGGATGTGACAGTTATGCGTCATGGCATCCCGAATTCAAACATCTCAGCCCCACATACACAGCCGAAGAGCTAGTTGAAAAAATGGCCAGTTTGTTACCTAACGGCAACTGGCAACAGCCTAATGGCAACCCAGTGCACCTTGTGATTACAGGTGGTGAGCCACTACTGGGTTGGCAACGTGCCTACCCCGAGCTGTTGGACTTGCTACATGAACGTGGTCTGCGACACATCACATTTGAAACCAACGGCACTCAAGAATTACATCGTGACTTTGCACAATATCTTGATGGTTGGTTTGGTGAAATAACTTTTTCAGTCAGTCCCAAACTTTCAGTGTCTGGAGAAAAGTGGGAAGATGCTATCAAACCTGATATTGTGTGGGATTACGAAACACACGGTATCACATATTTGAAATTTGTTGTGGGTCACATTGATGACTTTACAGAGTTAGACCGTGCTGTGGATGAATATAGGCTGCGCGGATTTGCTGGCCCAGTTTTTGTAATGCCTGTGGGTGGTGTGGTGTCAGTGTATGATGGTAATCGTATACATGTGGCTGACGAAGCACTCAAGCGCGGTTATTGGTACAGCCCAAGATTGCATGTGGATCTTTGGGGCAACGGCTGGGGCAAGTGATGTTTGATTGCGTGTTAGTAAACGGTGATAGTTACAGTCAATTAACTCCTGAACACAGAGTGTACAGTGAATTTTTAGCTGAGAGTTTAGCTATACCAATTATTAATATTGCAAAAGCCGGTAGTAATAACAAACGGATTGTAAGAAGCACTCTTGAAAATTTATTAGAATTAAAAAAAACTTTTTCAAATCCACTAGTTATTATAGGATGGAGTTTTATTAGACGGATCGAAGTATGGTATTACGGTAATAATCCACGAGTTATAGGACGAATTCCAGATCGTACTTCTGCTCCGGATCATCTTCAGCCAAAGTTAGTAACGTTAGATGTTCTTACTTCGTTAGGAGAAGCTACTATAGAACAAAAGTGTTTGATATCTGAAGATCTGTTTGTTCACAAGCAACTGACAGATTTTTATACAGATTTGTACATGCTGGCACACACTATCAAGTCATTGGGTTGTGAGTTTTTTTGTTTTTCGGCAGCTAAAAATATCGAAATACCTATACAGAGTTTTCCTTATATTGAATCATTGCACCAAGTCAAGTGGTGTTCTGAAAACAAAAATATTCATCAGTTACATGATTTTTGTATGTTACAATGGGCTCAACAAAACGATGCAGCCAGTCATCCAGTTACTGGACATTTAAGTGAGCAAGGGCATAAAAATTTTGCTGTAATGTTGAAAGATTGGATACACCCATTAAATGGGTAAATTGAATAATGTATTTGGATGGAATATTTGATATGTTTGATTGGTTTAAAAAATCTCAAAAGACACCACCACCTGTGGTAGAAAAAGTTGCCAAGCCCAAGGTTGTTGAACCACCGCCTAAAACTGAAAAGCAAATTGCTACCGAAGCTGGTGAACCTTGGGTACAGGTGTTGAGCATTGAAGTAGATCCTAACAACTTGCATCAAGGTGCATTTGAACTGGACTGGAATGAAATCTTTGTGGCTCGTTTGGTCAAGGCCGGTTACATGATGAAGAAGGACGACACCGACGCAGAAATTGTGGATCGTTGGTTCCAAAATGTGTGCCGGCATGTTGTAATGGAAACTTGGGAACAAGAAGAAGCCATCAAGAAGTCAGGCATCTATGTGCAAAGCAGAGACATTGGCAACGGACGCAGTGAGGTAAGTTGATGGAACCAATTAGACCACCCCAAACAATGAAAGTGTATCAGTTAACGCGGCAGACTGGCATGAGTTTTAGTAATGCCGTTACAATTAGTCCAACAAATTTAGGCAGTGGAATATTTCCCACACTGCAAGAAGCCGAACACAACCGTACTTTGGAAGTTCTCAAAGATACAACATCTGGAGTTAATAAACCACGTTGGCATATCTTTGAGCTTGAAGTACCTAACCCAGCATACGAAGAATGATATTCAATCACATTAAACAACTCAAAGCTGAAGGTAAAAAAATTGGCATCACTTTCTCAACCTTTGACATGCTCCACGCAGGCCACATTGCCATGCTCTCGGAAGCCAAGAATCACTGTGACTACCTCATCTGTGGGCTCCAAACGGACCCAACTATCGATAGGCCTGAGACTAAGAATCGTCCGATACAAAGTATTGTGGAGAGACAGATACAGCTTTCTGCATGCCGTTACGTTGATGAAGTTGTTGTGTACCAAACCGAACAGGATCTCTGTGACCTTCTGTTGATCCTCCCAGTTGACGTTCGTGTGCTGGGTGTGGAATATCAACACAAAGACTTCTCTGGCTATGAGGAATGTGGAATGCGCGGCATTGAAATTGTGTTCAACGGCAGGGATCACTCATTCTCATCTAGTAGCTTGCGCAAGCGTGTGGTGGCTGCCGAAACAGAAAAAGTATTACTACAACGATGATATTGTATGTAAATGGATGCAGCCACACAGCGGCTGCTGAAGCAGTGGTGCCTGATGTATTTGCTGTGGATGATGGCAGATATGGCATTGATCGTAGACCACATCCAATCAACTTGGAAGCCAGCTGGGGTAAACATTTGAGCCGAATGCTCAACACTGAATTTTACTGTGACGCCGAAACAGCAGCCAGCAATGACCGCATACTGCGAACTACCACAGATTGGATTCACAACAACTATAGCCGACTGTATGACACTGTGATGGTAATTCAATGGACCACATGGGAACGAGAAGAATGGGTATTCGAAGGCAAGCACTATCAAGTAAATGCCAGTGGTGTAGACATGGTGCCACCAGAACTTGAAGCTAGATATCGTCAGTACATTTTGGATGTGAATTGGACTCAAAAAACAGATGAATGGCACAACAAGATATGGCACTTGCACTGCCGTCTAAAAGATCTTAATGTGCGGCATCTTTTCTATAGTGGCAACAGCACTTTTAGTGATATGCCAAATCAAAGAGATTGGCAAAATCACTATATCCAGCCTTACTCAAGAGAGCACAGTTGGAATGCCATACTAAAAAACAACGGATTCGAGCATGTGAATCCCAAAAGTTATCACTTTGGAGCCAATGGTCATAGATTTTGGTCGGAATATGTGTTACAATACTTAAAGCAACACAAACTTCTGGACCGCTTTGATGAAATATCTACTGATTGATACTGCCAACATGTTCTTCCGTGCCCGCCATTCGGCTCACAGGGCTAGCGACACATGGACTAAATTAGGCTTTGCACTGCACTTGACCATGATGAGTGCTAATAAAGTAGCTAGACGTTTTGGTGTAGACCATGTGGTTTTTGCATTGGAAGGACGTAGCTGGCGCAAAGACCACTACAAACCCTACAAGGCCAATCGTGCTGTGGCCCGTGGTGCCATGAGTGAAACTGAAGCAGAAGAGGACAAGTTGTTTTGGGAAACCTATGATGAACTGACTAAATACTTGTCTGAGAAAACAAATTGTAGCGTGATCCGTTGCGCAACAGCAGAAGCGGACGATATCATAGGCCGCTGGATTGCACTACACCCC
>Ga0315907_10005578_pt1 | contig 13628 bp, 6 predicted proteins | sample LakEriMetagenome_3_FD_203525 | JGI IMG/M metagenome (GOLD analysis project Ga0315907, IMG submission 203525) | Freshwater fungal communities from buoy surface, Lake Erie, Ohio, United States - Buoy 12 MA123 | ecosystem: Environmental > Aquatic > Freshwater > Lake > Lake biofilm | place: USA...
AATGGGACGGCGTATCCCGGGAACCAGAGCTGCTATCTGCGGCTGCCGTTTGATCTTACCTCCGATCAGATGGCGCTGGTGAAGTCTGGGAACCGGTTGGTGCTGCAGATCCGCTGTGATGATGGCTTTGTGGCGTGGATCAACGGGACGGAGCTGACGAGTGCGCGGCTCAATGCTCCGGCGACGGCGTCGCTGGCATGGAATACGCCGGCGACGGCGACGAATGCGGATGCGAATGCCGTGCTGTGGGCGGACTATGACATTTCCGCGGCGATGCCGTCGCTGCATGCCGGGCGGAACCTTCTGGCGATTCATGCGCTCAATCAGGGTCTGACGAGCAGTGACTTTCTGATCGCGGCGAAGATTGTGATCCAGACTCCGCCGCCGCCGTTTGTACCTGATCTCAATCCTGCGGCGGTGGAGTACACGGGGCCGATCACGGTTTCCGGGCCGACAGCCCTGTTTATCCGTACGGTGAATCCGGTACGGCCGAGCGATCCACCGACGCAGTCGGGTGGCGGGACTGGGACCGTGCCGAACGGGTCGAGCTGGAGTGCGCCGACTGTGCTGTATTATTTCCCCGGGGCGGTTCCGCCTGCGGTGGCCAGTCTGAAGATCACGGAAGTGATGTATCATCCGTCGAGTCCGACGGAGGCCGAGGTGGCGGCGGGTTTCACGAATTCGAACGACTTTGAATTCATCCGGCTGACGAATGTGGGGACCGAGCCGCTGGATCTGACGGGGATTTATTTCTCGAATGGCGTCCAGTTCACGGCAGTGGAAGGGATTCAGAACTGGCTGGCGGCGGGGGCGTCCGTGGTGGTGGTGGAGAACCGTGCGGGGTATGCATCGCGGTATGGGACGCCATGGCCTGTGCTGGGCGAATACAGTGGCGATCTCAATGATGCGGGGGAACGGCTGGTGCTCAATGCGCGGGACGGCACGGTCCTGTCCGAGTTCCGTTATGACGACGCCAATGGCTGGCCGCCGCTGGCGGACGAGGGTCATTCGTTGGTGTGGGTGAGTGGCGATCCGGCGCTGCCTGCCAGCTGGCTGGCGTCGCTTGATCCTGGTGGGCTTGGCGTGAGCACGTACGATGGCTGGGCGAAGCGCTACTTTGCGGATCCGGCGGCGGCGGAGGCGGCCGCGGGGGCAGATCCCGATGCTGACGGGCTGGGGAATTTCGGGGAATATGCGTTTGGGACCGATCCCCGGGTGGCGGGGACGCGGGAGGCTGGGCTGGCGGTGCTGGTGCCTGGGAATCCGCTGCAGTTGTCCGTGCGGCGGCGCGCGGGGACGGGACTGCGGTGGGAACTGGAATCGTTCACGATTGACGAAGCGGCGGCTGGCTGGGTGGTGGTGCCGGGAGCGGCGGCGGTGGTGACGGCGGCCGGGGATGGCAGCGAAACCGCGGTGTGGCCCGCTCCGGAAGGAACAGCGCGGGGTCGGTTGCTGCGGGTGCGCGTGCGGCCGGCTGGTCCGTGATTCATTCTGGAATCCAGGGAGGCGAGGCGTGCGGTCGTGGCTTGCATCCGGCGGGGTGCTGCGCCACGGGCTGGAATCCATGCTGCGATCCGTAGATTATTCTCATTCTCTGCTCCGCGAACATCTGTTCCGCGGGGATGTGGCCATTGATGCGACGGCGGGGAACGGGCACGACACGCATTTTCTGGCGCAGCTGACCGGCAGTGACGGGAAGGTGTATGCGTTCGACGTGCAGGCTGCGGCGATTGAGTCGACGCGGAGGCTGCTGGAGCGCTGGGGTGTGCCGCCGGACAGTGTCCAGTTGGTGCATGGTGGGCATGAAACCATGGAATCGGCGATTGCTCCTGAGCATCACGGGCAGGTCGGGGCCGTCATTTTCAATCTCGGCTATCTGCCTGGGAGCGACAAGACCGTGGTGACCCTTGCGGGGACGACGCTGGCGGCCATGGATGCGGCCCTGCGGTTGCTGCGGCCCGGTGGAATTGTGATTGCCGTGCTGTACACCGGGCACCCGGGAGGGCGGGAAGAAGCTGATGCGGTGCGGTCGTTTGCGGCTGCGCTGCCAGGCGACATTTATCATGCCGTGGAATACCGGACCCTGAATACGAAGGCGTCCGCTCCCTTCGTGCTGGTCATGGAAAAGCTCGGAGTGGGAGAAGGGCCATCTGAGCCCGAGTACGTGATCTGAGATCCGGCCAAAGGACCGTGACCGGCAGCGGATCCGCATGCTGGATCAGTTTCCCCGGGCAGCGGTTGGCGATGGCGGGCTGGTCTCCGTTCAGTTCACGTAGCCCATTTCATTGGTCATGAGGAGGGCGTGGGCGAATTTCTCCCATGCGTCCAGCGGGCTGCGGTCGACTTTTTCGGCAGAGGGATCGCGGACGGCCTCCTTGATGGCGGCGGTGCCCCGGCGGTTCTGCTGGGCGGCGGCCAGCTTGGCGCGGGCTTCCTTGCGGAGTTTTTCGCGGAGGGCGGCGGCGACTTCCTTGCGGGTGAGGTTTCGGCCTTTTTTGCTGCCGGCGGTTCCGCGGCTGTCGTCATCTGCGGGGTCCTTTTCATCGGCGGAAGCATTCATGCGTTCGTCTGCGGGGAGTTCCGAGATGAAGCGGAGGGCGAGTTTCCGTTCGGAATCGCGTGGCCAGCGCTGGTAGATGATTTCGTAGAGGGCGCGGATGCGTTCTTCGTCTGACGAGGCCTTCTGGAATTCCGGGCGGTCGATGATATTGCGGGCCTGTTCGATGACGAGCAGGCTATTCATGCGGAAGAGGGCCTGCTGGGGGACGATGGTTTCGTGGCGGCGGCCGGTGGGCAGGGTGGGATTGGCGACGTCGAAGTGGCGCATGAATTCGGCCATTTCATTGCGGTCGATGAATCCGTAGATGCTGCGGCGCTGGCTGTATGGTTCGCTTTCGATATTGACCGGGTGGCCGCCCATGGTGAGGTCGAGTTGACCGCCCATGGAAAGGATGCTGTCGCGCAGGGCTTCGAAGTCGAGTTTGCGGACATGCTGGCGCCAGAGGAGGCGGTTGAAGGGGTCGATGCGGGCCATTTCCGGGTTGGGTTCGCTCGATTGCTGCCATGTTTTCGAAAGGAGGATGGCGCGGTGGAGTTTTTTGAGGCTCCAGCCATCGCGGACGAAGCGGAGGGCGAGGGAGTCGAGCAGTTCCGGATGGGATGGTGGTTCCGACTGTATGCCGAGGTCGTCCGGGGAGGCGGTGAAGCCGCTGCCGAAGTGGTGCTGCCAGATGCGGTTGACGATGACGCGCGGGGTGAGTGGATTTTCCGGGGAAGCGATGGCGTCGGCGAGTTCGCGTCGGCCACTGCCGCTGGTGAAGGGGGAGACGCTGCCGTTGCTGAGGACTTCGAGGAACGAGCGGGGCACTTCCGGGCCTGGGTTCTGGGCCTGGCCACGGATGAGGATGCGGGAATTCTTCGGGCGGGATTCGTCGTAGAGGACATTGGCGAGGCCTGGGGCTCCGGGGTGGCTGACGTCGAGTCTTGCCAGTTCAGCGCTGACGCTGGTGACCATGTCCTGGAGCGATCGGGGCAGGCCGCGGGGAGGGGTATTGAGGGGGCGGCTCAGGAAGAAAGCGGGGTCGATGACGGCGGTGCGGACTTCCTCGAGGGCTGGGTTGGAGAGACCGGGGAAGGGTTTGCCGGGGTTCTGGGCGCGGAAGTCCGAGCTTTCCTCCTGATAGGCCTTGTCGGCGCGCAGGAAGACGGTGGCGTAGATCTGGCGGGCTTCGGCGAGGGATTTCGGCTGTTGTCCGGCGAAGGCCGAGCGGATGGCGGCATTGGAAGCGACCCCGGCGCGGTCCGAGGTGATGCGTTCGATGAGTTTGGCGGCCTTCTGTGGCCATGCGGATTCCGGGAGGCTGGCGAGTTGGTCCCAGAGGTTGAGGGTTGGGTTGAGGTCGAGCGAATTGCGGCGGTTTTTGCGCAATTGGTTGCGGCGCTGCATGAGTTGCGAGAGGTCGGTGACCGTGCGGCCTTCTGCTTTGATCTGGCGGACGGTTTTGAAGTAGTCCGGTGATTGTCTGGTGAGCGTGCTCAGTTGGAGGAAGGCGTCTGCGTTGCGGTTGAAGACAGCGGCGAGGCGGTTCGCTTCGTCGGCGAGGCGGAGTCGGCCCTTCTGTTCGGTTTCGCGGCGTTTCTGGTCGTATGCGTTGCGGCTGTCTGCGTCGGCCGCGGCCATGGCAACTGGACGGCTTTGGGGTTCGAAGCAGGAATTGAAGACGCCGGCGAGGGCGTAGTAATCGCGCTGGGTGACGGGGTCGAAGAAGTGGTCGTGGCAGCGGGCGCAGCTTACGGTGAGGCCGAGGAAGCCCTTGGTGACGACATCGATCTGGTCATTGATGATATCGAGGCGCTGGCCATTGAACTGGTCGCCCTGTGTGAGGAAGCCGAGGGCGGCGAGCGAGGCAGGGTTTTCCTTGGATTCCGGGAGGAGGTCGGCGGCGATTTGTTCGCGGAGGAAGGTATTGAAGGGTTTGTCGCGGTTGAGGGAATCGATCACATAGTCGCGGAAGGTCCATGCGTGCGGGTTGAGTGGGGTCTGCTCGCGGCGGACCTGGCCGCGGGTATCGGCGTAGCGGGCGACGTCGAGCCAGTGGCGGCCCCAGCGTTCCCCGTACTGGGGGCTGGCGAGGAGGCGGTCGACGACTTTGGCGAAGGCATCTGGTGTGTCATCGTTGACGAAGGCGAGGACATCGGCGGGCGAGGGTGGGAGGCCGGTGAGGTCGAGGGTGACGCGGCGGATGAGGGTGCGTTTGTCTGCGGCCGGGGAAGCCTTCAGGTTTTTTGCTTCGAGGCCTGCGAGGATCCAGGCATCGATGGGGTTGCGGTCGGCCCATGCGGGATCCTTGAGGGTGGGGAGGGGAGAATCCTTGAGCGGCTGGAAGGCCCAGTGCTGGGAGGCCTTCTGGAGCATTTCCGGGGAGAGGCGGCCGTCGGTTTTGGCGGGGGTAGGTGCGGCGGTGCGGGGGTCGGGTGCACCCATGCGGACCCATTCTTCGAGGGTGGCGATCTGCTGGGGGTCGAGTTTTTCGCCGCGGGGCGGCATCTGGAGGTCGGGATCGTCGTAGCGGATGGCGCGGATGAATGGGCTGTCGTCTGGTTTTCCGGGGACGATGGCTGGGCCGGATTCGCCGCCTTGGAGCCAGCCGTCTTTGGTATCGAGGGAGAGGCCGCCCTTTTGTTTTCCGGAGGCGGCGCTGTGGCATTGGTAGCATTTGTCCGCGAGGAGGGGTCGGACCTTTGCCTCGAAGAATTCGGTGTGTTCGCGGGGCAGGTCGGCAGCGGTGGCTGGGAGGGCAGCGAGGAGGAAGAGGAGAGTGGGTCGCATGGCGGGAGACCGGCGGGATGGGGCTTCGGGAAGCATGACACGGCCCGGGGTGTGCTGGTTGCACGAAAAAGGGCGCGTGTCCCTTGTGGGAACACGCGCCCTGCGGAGGGGATTCAGTCCGGGGTCAGCGGCGGCCGATGCGGAGTCGGAAGTAGCCTCGGGTGGCGGTTCCCGTGACTGGATTGACCATGCGGACGGTGACATTTTCCGTGAGGCCGTCCGCGTTCGGGGTGGGGGTGCCGACTTGTTCGATGGTTGAGCCATTGCTGGTCCATGACTGGAGGTCAGGTGAAGTTTCCACGGTGTAGGTGTAGGCTTCGGCGGCGTAGGATTTGTCGGCATTGACGGTGCCGCCGCGGATTCTGCGGTAGGTGAACGATCCGTGGGGCTGGCTGGAGACGGTGACGGCACCGGCTTCCGGGGCTGGGTAGGGATTGTCTGCGACGGCGGGATTGGTGCCGAGAGCGAGTTCCATGAGGGCTGGGGCTCCGTCGCCGTCGCTGTCCTCCGAGGCCGTGCGCGGGAGGTTCGGCTGGCCGGGGGTGACGCGGCCCGTGAAGCCCTGGGGGAACGGCGGGTGGGTGGGGTCCTGGACGGCGGTCTTGTATTTTGTGATGGTGCCGTCGTTGGCGGCTCCGGCATTATCGAGGTCGCCGCCGTACCATGAGCCCGGAGAATTCGGTGAATTCTCGCCGAGGAAGCGGGCGAACGATTCCGGGTGGTAGAAAGGCTGGGTGGGAGGATTCAGGTAAAGTCCGGAGAGTTCTGCGAGGCCGTAGGTCCAGCCGTTCCATGGGTAGGCGGGCGGCAGGGGAACGGGGGCAGGGGTGGTGGCCACGTGGCTGCGGATCATGATGCTGTCATGGATTCCGTTGGCACCTCCGTTCCATGGGAAGAAGTCGAAGCTGCCGTCGCCGTCGCTGTCGACGCCGAGGGCATTCTTGGTATCGGTATCGAAGCCGATGTAGCGGTTGAAGCCGCGGACGAGGAGCAGCATCACGTTGGTATTGTCCGTTTCTGCGCCTACCACGGCGTCGCTGAAGCTGCTGGCGAGGCCTTCGCGTCCGGGGGGGTCGCCGACGCGCGTCTGCGGGCGCATGACGTTGGCCCATGGGTTATTGCCATCGCCGGGGGTCGGGTAGCGGTTGCCGAGGACAAAGAGCCCATTGGAACCAGTGGTCATGCCATCGAGGCTCCAGTAGTGACGGATCGTTCCTGTGTTATTGACCACGTTATCGATCATCAGGAGGTAGTAGCCATTGAGGCTGCGGGAAGCGCTCCTTGCGTCGAGGAACTCGACGTATTCGTAATTCCGGTCGGCTCCTGGGGGGTTGAGGTGGACTTCGTTGATGACGAGGGATCCCGGGAGGATATCGCCGGGGGTGCCGGCGTGGTTGGGGCGGCCGGGGGAACCAGCGCTGCGGAATTCGCCGCTGAAGACGCTGGTGTAGTCGAGGAGCGGGTCAATACCGCCGCCGGCGTTGGGTCGGCCGTTCTGGTCGATCTGGCCGTAGTGCCATGCGCTGGCGCTGTTGGCGGAGAAGTTGCCGGGTTTGCGCGAGACGTGGTGGACTTTGAAAGTGTTGTTATCGAGCCATGCGTAGGGGGCACCGGGGTTGGCGCTGCTTGTGACGATGCTGTCGACGAGTTCGTCGCAGTAGACTGAAGGATTGAGCAGGAGGTTGCCTCCGGCGATGTTCCCTTCGATTTTCTGGCCATCGGTGGTGACGGTCAGCGGGCCTTTGGGACCGCGGATGATGAGGAGAGCCATGCCATCGTTGGGGAAGTCATTGCCACCGATGGCGACGGGTGGGTCGAAGGCGGTGCAGTACGGGGCGATGGGTCCGTCGGTATTGCGGTAGGGGTAGGCATTGGCGGCGTCGTAGTTGTCGCCGACGAGGGCGATGCCATTGGTGCCGGTGGTGTAGCCGGAGAGGGAGAAGCTGCTGCGGACGAGGCCGACCGTGCCTTCGAGGTCGATGACGAGGACCCAGAGTTGGTCCATGTAGGCGATGGCTTCGTTGCTGCTGGAGATCTCGATGTATTCGTTGGTGTCGTCGCGGCCGGTTTCCGTATTGGACGGATTGATCATGACCTCGCTGATGCGGATGCTGGCGGGGACTGGGGGGGACGCCTGGGAGATTTCCGTGGTGAGGTTGAGGAGGCCCGGGGTGCCTGCGCCGCGGAAGCCACCGAACCATGTGGCTCCGAAGGGCTGGCCGGCGACCTGATTGGACGGGGCGAAGCCGATGGTGAAGCCGGGACTGTCCTGGGGGTAGTTGCCGCCGTACCATGCGGCGGTGGAGACCGTGTCATTGCCAGGTTTCCGGGACAGGTTGTCCGGAATCATGGAAGTCGGCATGACCGAGCGGAGATCGACGGTGCTGTAGGTACGGCCGATGGTGGTTTTGCCGACCTGGGTGAAGCCGATCTGATCGACGATGGTGCCGGTGAAGAACGCGTCCTGAACGCCGTCGTTGTTGCCATCGAGGTCCTTATTGACCGGGGGGACGTAATTCTGGACGAGGAAGAGGGTGAAGCCGTCCTTGTAGCGGAGGTCGCCGAGGCCCCAGCCGGTGGCGACTGGGGTGGAGGTACGGGCGACGGGGTCGCCGTAGGAAGAAGCGGCTGAGGGGAGGTCCTTGAACGGATTGAAGGCCGGGGTGATTTCGTCGCCGAGGAGGAGGAGTCCATTGGTGCCGGTGGCCATGTCCGTGAGGTCCCATTCCTCGAGGATGCGACCGACGCCCGGGTCCTGGTCATTGGTGCTGGCCGAGCCGTCGAAGCTGTCGACGACGACGAGCCAGTATCCGGCGAGGCTGCGGGCGGAATTGCCCGTATTGCGGACTTCGACGTACTGGTAGAGGTCGTTTTCGCCGGGACCTGAGGGATTGAGACCGACTTCGTTGATGCGGAAGCTGGTGGCGGGGAGGGAAGTGCTGAGATTGGCGCGGCCTGGGGTGACTTCGCCGAGCATGTTGGATGGTCCGAAGGTGCGTCCGACTTCGTAGGTGATGGAGGTCGAGGTGAGGCCGACGATTTTACCGCCGTACCATGCGGCGGCGCTGTTGGCGGTATTATTGCCGGCCTGGCGGGCGAAGGTATCGGGGTCGCGGTTTCCGAGGGAGGAACTGAGCCACTGGGAGCTGAGGTTGGCGGTGGTGGCGACGTAGGGATTGAAGGGCTGAGGGGAAGCCGATTCGTTATCGCGGTCGCGGGTGCCTACGCTGTCGAGGATGGCGGTCCATGGGGCGGCGGTGAAGTTGGCGCCATTGGGGATGGGGGTTTCCGACCAGTCGAAGATTCCGTTGTTGTTGACATCGACGTCCGGCCATTTGCCGGTGGTTTCGTTGCGGACGGCGGAGAAGCCCGAGACGAGGAGGATGGAGAGACCGTCATTGGAGGCGATGTCGCCGCTGCCCATGCCTGCGGGGTCGGCGGTGGAGGTGGTGGCGTCGATGGCCCCTGACCATGCGCCGCCCTTGGGGACGCTGGAGTAGCCATTGCCGATCATCAGGAGGCCATTGGGGCCGGTGGAGAAGTCATTGAGGCTCCATGCCTCGCGGATTTCGCCGAGGTTGAGGATGCGGTTGGGATCTCCGACGGGGAGGTCGGCATCGAAGCGGTCGTTATTGATGATGATGACCCAGACATTGGTGCAGGCTTCCACTCCGCTGGTGGTGCTGCGGATTTCCATGAATTCGAAGTCCTGGTCCGGGTTGGGCGGATTGAGGTGAACCTCGTTGAGGAGGAGGGCTGCCGGGGAGAGCGAGACCGCAGCGAGGAGCGCGGTGGCAGAGGTGAGGAGTGGTTTCATGAACAAGGGGAGGTTCGTTGTTGAAAAATACGCACAAACGTAGGCCAATGACAAGATAAAGGGGTCGGAACCGTCACAAATAAATTGCGTACAGCAGCGGTGATTTAAGATTGGTTTAACGGGTGACGGGAAAGGTCGGCAGAGGAAATCAGGCGATCGGAATTACGGGATCATGATGCTGGCTGGCCTCGGAAGACGAAATAGACGGCGGCCATGAGGCAGAGGGCGGCCCAGAGGAAGTCGAGTCTGGGGGATTCGCGCATGTAGAAGATGGCGAAGGGGATGAAGATGAGGAGGGTGATGGCCTCCTGGAGGATTTTGAGTTGGGCGAGGGAGAGGCCGCCGGAGTGGCCGATGCGGTTGGCGGGGACCTGGACGAGGTATTCGAAGAGGGCGATGCCCCAGCTGAGGAGGGCGGCGATCCACCATGGTTTCGAGCTGAGGTTCCGGAGGTGGCCGTACCATGCGAAGGTCATGAAGACATTGGAGAGGGCGAGGAGGGCGGCGGTTTTCCAGAAGACGGGCATGGTGGGGCGGAGCGGGCGGGAGGGAAGGTGGTGGTGGGTTTCAGTGCATTTCGATGGCGCAGGATCCGAGGCCGCCGCGGAAGTAATTGAACTGGACGTTCGGGTGGTCGGCGAGGAGGGACATGGGGACCGCGGAGTCGGCGATGCGTTTGGAGATCATGAGGGCGGTGAGGCGCTGGCCGAGAGGGTTGTCGTGGGTACCGGCGTGCCAGATGGAGACTTTATCGGCGAGCCATGTTTCCGCGGGGCCGACGGTGATGGCTTTGGGGGGAACCATGGTGACATTGCCGCCGCCGGAGGTTCTGGCATTCTGCATGAGGGTGACCGGGTGGAGGTCGACGATGCGGGTGGCGAGTTTCCGGTATTCAGCGGGTGGGGGAGGTTCGAGCGACCACTGACCGGAGCGGGGCAGGGGGTCGTTGAAGGCCCAGTGTTTGATGTCGCCCTGACCGCCCTGCATGATGGCGCAGCGGATTCCGGCGTGCCATGAGGCCCTGTAGGGGTCGGTGTGGGCGGCGGGGAAGTGGAGGTTGGCTTCCGGGATGGCGAGGTCCGGGCGGATGCGGTTGAAGCAGAGTTCGCGGTCGGCTTTTTCGAAGGAGAGGGGGTGGGAAGCGGGGACTTCGGTGGTACCGTCGCACCATTCGTCCATGCCCCAGAAGTGGGCGGAGCCGAGGTTGAGGTTGAGGGAATTGACGAGTCTGGCGACGAGGGGGAGTTGTTCGGTGGGTCCGATGGGGCCGCAGATGCCGACGGGGTTGTCTGGGGTGGCCTGCTGCCATGCGGTGATGTATTCGAGGGCTTCGGCGAGGTAGAAGTCCTCGAGGGTATCGTAGAAGGCGATCTGGAAGCCTGGGCGGGACAGTTGGGCGAGGTCGCGTTCCGTGAGGCGGGCGGCGTCGCTGATGAGGTCGGGTTCGAGGGTGGTGTAGTCCCACCAATCCGGGGCGATGGAGCTGAGTCGTCTGGGCATGAGGAAAAGCGCCAGCGTTGTACCGCACTGGGCGGCGCGTGCCAGCATTTTCCTTCCGTGAGGGGGACCGCAGATGCGGTGGGGATCAGAAGCGGAGGGTGAGTCCGACGGAGCCACCGAAGCCTGGTTCGTTTGATCCCGAGCCATGGACGCGGTAGGCATCGTCGAGGAGGTTATCGAGCGAGGCGGTGAGGGACGCGTGTTCGTGGAAGTTCCAGCCGCCGCGGAGGGAGACGAGGGTCCAGCCCGGGGTGCCGCCTGGGGGGATGCGGTCCGTGTCGGCGCGGTCGCTGGAATTGAGTCGGTCGGCGCGGGAGGCGGCGAGGCAGACGAGTTCCGACCAGAGCTGGTTGTTCTGCCAGCGGATGCCGGCGCGGCCCATGAGGGGGACGACGCGGCTGAGGGGTTCGGTGACGCGGAGGGGGTTGCGGGTGGGGTACTGATCCAGTTCGCCTTCCGTCCATGTGAGGTCGGCGAAGAGCGACCAATGGTCCGTGAGGGCGAACTGGGTGGAGGCTTCGAGGCCATGGGCGTAGCCGTCGCCGCTGTTGGCCTTGGAGACGACGGTGGCTTCGTCGGACGATTCTCCGGTGGGTTTGCGGACGATGAACTGGTCGAAGAGGTTATGGAAGTAGACGATGGAGCCTGAGAAGCGGTCGGTGGCGGTACGGAGGCCGATTTCGAAGTTCAGGGATTTTTCCGGGGAGAGGGAAGTGGAAGCGATTTCGAGTTCGCCGCTGCGGGCGATATCGAGTCGGGAGAGGTCTGAGAGGTTGGGGGCGCGGAAGCCCTGGGAAACGCCGCCGGTGAGGGCGACGCGGTCATTTTTGTCGAGGTCGAGGACGAAGCGGGCGCTGCCGGCGAATTGGTCCCATGAACTGGCGAAGCTGTCCGCTTTGGCGGTGACTGGGTTGAGGAATCGGCCGATGTCGGCCCTGGCGTTGGTGTAGCGGCCGCCGAGGAAGAGGTGGAAGTGTTCGCCTGCGGTGATTTCGTCCTGGAGGAAGACGCCGAGGAGGCCGTAGGAACTGTCATCGCCGACGGGGCCCTGAACGGCGGGGATGGCGGGGCTGCCCGGGGATTGGCTGGTGGTGGAGGAATCGACGGAATCGCGGTAGGAATCGGCCCCGAAGGTGAGGTTTCCGAAGGGGGTCTGGCGGGTGAACTGGAGGTCGAATCCGAGCGTGCCGACATTGGTTTCGCCGAGGTCCGTGCGTTGCGAGGCGCGGGTCCGGTGGGCGGATTCGTCATTGGTCTGGTAGGACGCCGTGAAGGTTGTGCTGTCGACGATCTGGTCTGGGGTATTTCCGGTGAGGCGGAGGTAGGAAAGAGTGCGTTGCTGGTCGAAGGAGCGGCGCAGGTCCGTGCCTGCGGTGGAGGCATTCCATGATTTCGAGAAGATGGTGGAGTGGGTGCGCCAGACATCGTTCTGGCGGGTCTGCTGGTGGACGGCGGTGAGGTCCCATTGGTCCGAGAGGGCGGCGTCGAAGCGGGAGTGGTAGGCCCATTCGTCGTAGCCGGTGGTGGGGAGTCGGCCGAGTTCGGCGGCCTGGACATCGCCGAAGGATCGGCCGGTGGCGCTGAGGTGGAGTCCCCAGTCGTTTCCGGAGCCGGCATTGAATTCGAGGTGGCCCGTGTGGCTGCGTTCAGCGGAGGCGAAGCGGTAGAAGCTGCTGCCTGAGGTGAACGATTGGCCGGCTGGGGCCGAGCGGAAGCCGCTGTGCCTGGTGAGGGCGTTGAGGGTGCCGCCGATGGCATCGCTTCCGTAGAGGACGGCGCCCTGGCCGGGGACCAGTTCGACGCGGTCGAGCGAGAGAGGATTGATGAGAGTCCAGTATTGGTTCGGGCCGTCGCGGAAGGTGGAATTATTGTAGCGGATGCCGTCGATGAGGGCGAGGTTGCGGAAGCCGGTGAGGCCGCGGATGAAAGGGGAAGCCTGGCCATTGGCGGTTTTCTGGACACTGACGCCGGGCAGTTCGCGGAGGGCTTCCGGGAGGGATCGGACGAGACGTTCCTCGAGTTGCTGGGAAGACAGTTCGCGGACCATGGCAGGGGCCGAGGCGGCGGCGAGTGGTGAGCGGGTGGCTGTGACTGTCATGTCCGGGAGCGGGGCAGTGCTTCCGGTGGTTGGGTTGGGTGCTGGCGTGGGTGCAGATGGTGCGGTGACTGGTTCGGCAGCCGATGTGTGGAGGGAAGCGGCGAGCGGGAGGGCGAGGAAAAGGGCTTTTGGGAGTTGCATGGGGTGGCGGAGGAGATTACAAAGGCCGCCCGTTGTCCGCCATTTCCACCGGTGAACAGAAATTGTCCATTTCTCTCGATTCATGGCGCATGATCGCACTATTTTCCGTGGATTGACCCGGCGGTTTCTGTGGGTGCTGGTGGTTTTGGTACTGGTGGGGTCGCTGGCCTTGCTGGGGTTGCTGGGATGGGGGGAAGGGCGGCGGGAACGGGAAGCGTTTGGGGAACAGGCGCGGGCGAATGCGGCCTTTGTGGAGCGGGCGGGGTTGCCGAAATCCGGTCAGCTGGCGGAGCAGCTGGGGAATCTGCTGGGTTGCCGGGTGTATTTCCGGGGGCCTGGAGGGGAAGTGGTGGGGGTGGATGGTGGTGGGCCGGGCTGGGGCGGTCGGGTGGTGGGGCGGGAACTGGTGGCTGAGGGAGACTTGGGGGGAGGATGGCGGATGGTGCTGGTGCGGGAACGGGGGTCGCGCTGGGCGGTGGCGGGTCCGGCTCTTGCGGCGGTGGGGGCATTTGTGCTGATGGCGCTGTTGGCGGGGTGGTGGCTTGCGAGGGGATTGATCCGGCCGTTGCGGTCATTGGCAGCCGTGCTGCCGCGGGTGGAATCGCTGACGGTTTTACCTGAGACTGGGCGTCGCGATGAGATTGGGGAACTGGCGCGGGCGCTGGCGGATACGGGGAAGGCGCTGCGGGAGGAACGGAGTCAGCGCGAGAGGGCAGAGCGGCATGCCATGCTTGGCCGGATGG
>Ga0315907_10005582_pt1 | contig 13621 bp, 26 predicted proteins | sample LakEriMetagenome_3_FD_203525 | JGI IMG/M metagenome (GOLD analysis project Ga0315907, IMG submission 203525) | Freshwater fungal communities from buoy surface, Lake Erie, Ohio, United States - Buoy 12 MA123 | ecosystem: Environmental > Aquatic > Freshwater > Lake > Lake biofilm | place: USA...
CCAAAGAGGCACTCGTTCTTGGCTTTGCTATCGCTGGCCTGCTCAAGTCGCACCTTGTCGACGGCTTTCAGCCTGCCGACGTGCTCAAGATTGTCGAAGGCGCCCTGACTCCTGAGTTTGTCGCTCAAGTCAAGGCTGGCGTCGAAGGCCTCAACGAAGTGAGCGCAGAAGCTGGCAACATTGACCTTTTCGAAGGTCTTGAGCTTGCCAAGTTTGCGATTGCTGAACTCAAGAAGCTTGCTGCCTAAGTAACCGGTCTCGTTCCGCACTTACCTTGCGCCTCACGAATTGTCGTGGGGCGTTTCTGTTTATTTCTTCCAAGGACAAACAAGCCGCGTGGCATTGCTTAAGCATGCAAGGTTTTCTGAGCCCTCAGGCGAGCACGCGCGCGTAAGCTCAGCAATCATTGCATAATCACATGGCGGCTCAGGCGTTGCGCTTGGGGGAATGGATTTAGGCTGACTTTCCTCTCCAGCATAAAGACCTCCAAGAACTCCTATAAACATAGACAGAACGATGAGAGCGGTAATGGATAGAGCGTTAATCAAGGCTTCCACCCTTCAGGAGGCGAGCTTGCGAGGTGTTGTTCGACTTCCGCTGCCATAATAAAAACAGGCGAACTCGGATGAGGCTTGTAGATGTTTTTAAACTTCGCTCTCCTAAGCCACGCTATCGTGCGCTCTTGTTCTTCCCATTCTTCCATGCTCTGCACCTGCTCACGGCGCATATCAGCTCGCAGCGAGAGAAGGATTTCCGCGACAGTCTGCGGAGGCAGGCGCAACACAGCCTCGATTGCGACGTCGTTCTCGATGTGCGCTTGCAAGACGTGCTCAAGTTCGTCTAGGTCGCAAGTGAGGGATTCTTTGCGCCAGTCGTGTTGGTCGTAGGGATGCAGCGTCATTTGTTCTCTTTCGTAGCGTAGTGCGCGTCTAGTGCTTCAACTGCTTCGTTGAGGCCATATTCATCATCTCCGCGCCATTCTGTGTCTTCCTTGTTCCTTCTTGCAGCGGCCAGCACATCGGCGAGGAGTGTGGCGGTTGTGGGGTCGAGGTAGGCGATGAGCTTGCCATCATAAGACCAAGGGCAATCCGCAATGATGCTATCTCGCCTCAGATTCGTGACATAACGCGCCCCAGTGCCGCCATCAAGTCCGGCAAAATTCCAGTCTTTTATTTTCGTATTGCTCGCCAACTCTCTCAAGCGGTCTTCGAAGCTCATTTGTTCTGCTCCCACTTGCGGCGCATGGCCGATTGCTCATTTTCTTTTGGAAAATTAACACAAGCAAATTCACCCCATTTTGCTCGCGCTGCTTGGTCGTAAACCCTTGCTGCATCAATAGGGCAATCAAACAACCCTAAATTTGTTCTTTTGCCGTTTTCACTTATTTGGGCTTTCCATTTAGGTGTCCAAGATGGCTTTTGTTGATAGAACGAGACACCCTTGTAACCAGACGTGTTATTTCTCTGGATTTGAGAATTAGCGGCGTTTTGCGACGCATCGCATAACCGTAAGTTTGATTTTCTATTGTCTAGTGTATCCCCATTTACATGGTCTACGATTTGCGAGCCTTTTGCGCCTAGTAAAAATCGATGCAAATATGCCGTCGATTTATCTATTCGGGCGCAAACGATAAAGCCGGGATACTCATAAATAACGCCTCGTCGACTTCCTTGTCTAGGAAACGAATACCATAAATGCTGAGAAACTGCCGAAACATCGCACGAATCAATTTTACACACGCAACCATTGAGGAGTGACATTGCGACGTAATCACCTTCGTTCTTGAACGAATTTGCGAGAGGTCTGTTTTCCCCGGTGAAACGGTATCCGTGATACTTGGAAAAGAAATTTTCAATGGAGCAGGAAGTCATGCGGTTGTTGCGACCGATGAAATAAACCCGACCATTTTCGACTTTCTGAACGGTTATACAAACACCTTTCGACCTACCCCTTAAGCTTTCCCAAACCTCGCCAGGAATAGGCGTCGGCATGGTGTCAGTCATTCGCGCATCCTCTGTCCATCGCTCAGTTACGCCTTTGCCTTTTTCCCATTTCTCGTACAGCCAGACTTTGCCAGTCATTCGCGGCCTCCGAATCTTCCTAGAGCATTTTCCAAGTTTAAAAGTGCAACACGCTTGGCGTCTATGTTCGAAAATGGCGGCTCATTGCCGTGCAGCAACCGTATAACTTCACGCCCGGCGGCGACGACCTTCATTGCCGACTCCAGCTCCTCGCGCACGCGGGTGAGTTCGTCCAATACCGCGCGGATGTCAGGTGCGCGCAGCTTCCTAGTGACGTCGGTCATGTAGTCAAACACGACTGCTCCATCTGGTAGTTCTGTAACGCATTCGCGCAGTCTGGTTTCAGCCGCGTCCCGCTCCTCGCTCGTCGTGTTGAGGTTCACTTGTTCGCCTCCGCGACTTCCTTGCACAGCTCGACAAACCGAACTTTGTCTGACATCTCAGCGAGGTCTAGAAGCTCCGCGCAGTCGAAGTAATCAAGAACGACTTGCATTCTCCCTTTTCGAGAAAGCTCTTTGAAAACGTCGTCGACGTTGATAGTAGCGGAAACAACAACATCAAAATTACTCACGATTCGCCCCGCTAATCACAGCCAACAAGTAGAGAAACAGCACAGCAGCGATGAAGCCGCCGCTCACATACGCGGCAGGTATGAGCCAGTCAGCAGTCGATTCCACGCGCTATCTCCCTCCGTGCGTTAGTGAATTGCCTTGTGCGGTTCCACCTGTGCATCCACAGCTTCTCTCTGCGCGCAAAGGCGTGCAGGAACCAGCCTACAAAGCCTCCGAGGAGGAGGCCTATGGCGAGTGTGGTCATGGCTTCACCGTCGATGCGCTCATGTACACCGTCGGCCCTAGAGAAGCGTCCATCATGACGTTCTTTGAGATGCTGCCAGTGCTATCGTTGCGGACAACTCCACCAAGAGCTCCAATAAGCTTTTGGTGCTGCATTGCTTCCATTTGCTTCTGTAAGCTGTCCTCAGGGTGCCTAAAGCGATTGTCTGCCCCGGTTGCGGTCTGTTGAACCGGGGAAGTCAAAAAGGACGGATGGCAATCTCCACATCATCAAGGTCAACGTCATCAGGAATGGCGCGCGCTGCCTGCTTCAGGGCGGAATCCTGGTCTTTGGCGAGGATGGTCCGGACGTCGCCGAGAAGCTCAGGCTTCTTTGGCTCCTCATCCTTCTTAACGTTGAATTTGCGGATGAGGATGTACTGGAATGCCTTCATGGTGTTCTCCTAATCTCGAAATAAGTGATTGAGGTCTTTCCGCCATCGATGCGGACGCGTTCCTTGCGCAGGATGCCTTTATCCAGCAGGCGCGTTATTGTGAGGTTAAGGTCCCCACGTTTCATGCCTGCGCGCTTGATAATCTCGACGAACGGCAGACGTGGCGTTGGCTCAAAAAGCGCCAGAAGGCGCTCGTCGTTAGAGATTCCAGTCAACGCGAAGCTCCTTAGGCCTGAATTCACGCCAAGCTTTCACATACCGCTTAAGGTCATCTACGTCGCGAAAGACAATACAGCCAGCGCTGCCACTGGCACCAGGAGGGTCTAAATGCAGGCCGAAAGAGCCGCGCCTCATAGACTGCGCGTTCCTTAATCCGTGCCAGACGGGGCCAAGACCTTCGCCCCACGAACCTGTGTAGTTGTCCTTTCCGTGCACAAACTCAGGCTCTTTATGGAACGTGTAAAGCCCCTGTGGAATAGGCTCCATACTTCCAGGCACGCTGTTAGGGTCGCCCGCCTCGCGGAAACGCTGCCTTCCAGGCTGTCCTGAGGCGACTCGGAACGTCTGGCTACCGATGCCTAGGTTCAGAACCTTGAGGCCATCCCAGCGGCCTGTATGCCACTCGCCTTCGATGCACCGCAGCGTCGCCACACTGTTGTCCACAGGCGGCTTCGGCGCACGCGCTTTGGTGAGTGCCGCCTCGATGGCCGCGCGCGTCTTTGGGCCGACGATGCCGTCTGTGTGATTAAGGCCAAACGCTGTGTTTTGGAAGGTCTTAATAGCCCACTCAACATGCTCATTGAACACGTCACCAACGAGTTCGCCATTGGCTGGCTTGCGCAGGTATTCAAGCTCGATGAGGGCGCATTGGAGCCAGTAGACGTCCTCCCCCCAGGCGAAGTGTAAAGGTGTGTTTTTCAACGTCACCTTCCAAGGCAACGGCACAGGACACGGCGCGTAGGGTCTGCCCCGTGTCGATACAGGCGCATCAATCGGGGTTTGTGGTGCAGGTATGGACACATCGCGCAAGAACAAGTCGCGCTCTGCTTTGCGACGGCGTGTGAGGCCTGCAAGCTCTGTAAGCTGTCCGTTGATTGTGCCCTTGTTCCACATGAGGAACGCCTCAGCACAGCCACGATAATCGCCAGCGTTGAGCAAGCGACGTGCGGTTGAACCGGCAAAAGCGCCAGCGCCAATATTATAGCAGAGAGACACAAGTGCCGCGTGTTGATTCTCGTTCAGCTCAACCTTGACGAGTCGCTCAACGTCTTTCTCGAACCCTGCGACTTCCGCTTCAAGAAGTTCATCCGCCAGCTTTCGAGAGATGACGTCACCACGTCGCACAGGACGACCGTTGAGCATGATAGAGCCCCAGCCGATTGTCCAAATGCCCACGGGGTCAATGTAGGCCTCGGCGTCTCCGTTTGGAAGCGCTTTGTGATACCCCTCAAATTCCTTGATGAGGTCGAATCCGGCTTTATTTGTCTTCACTCGGCATTCCTTTCCGGCTGTTCGTCGACCTTGCCAGTTCGCGCAATTTGGTCGTCGCGTATGGCCCTTCCTGTGCACGCATAAGCCTCTTCGAGCTTCGTCATGAAGAGAGCCTTATGACGAGTCGAGTCCAACTCAGCTTCGCCGAGAGCTTCAAGCGCCTCGAAAGCGTTCTTAAACATAGCTTGCTTGCTTGCAGAATGAATATCGTAACGCACGTAACTGAATCGGTTGCTCATTTATGTGTTCCCTTATTCAAAAGAAACCCGCACATCAGCCATTCCGAGCAAGTGTGCGGGCCCTCTCCACCGTGGAGTTATGACTTAAATCTTGGAGTGCAATACTTCTTTTCCCTAGGCTCAACCCCGAGAGGTCTACCCGTAGGAACGGGTGTCTTTTCGATTATCCACTGCCGCAACGTGGGCGTGTCTGTGGCCTTGAAGATTCCCACAACCCGACCTTCATGGTCGTATTGTGTCACAACGTCATCATCCTCGTCGAGTGTGAACTTTCCTTGCCCACAGAGAACTTCTCGCATGTGTTCACTTCATCCTTCTAAAAATGGCAATCCCCTTCGGAGTTAAGCCCCAGCGCCCGTTTCCTTTGCTAAAGAACAGGTCGTTATTCCTGGAGAGGAAAGAACTTCCTGTTCTTTGCGCCGTTTGGGCATCTCGCCCTGTTTTCTCTTGAATCTCTGCAAATATTTCACGGTTTGTTTTGATTGTCTCGCCAATAAACTTGGTGACAAACACTCTCATTGTTTTGCCGTCTTGTAATCTTTTTGCTTTCTTTGGAATGCTTGGCGTCTCTGCTGACTGAGAGACAGCAATATCTTCCGAAAGAAGGGTGTCGACAGCGGCAAGTTGCAAAACAAGTTTAGCGCGCAATGCGCGAAGAAGCTCAGTATTCATTTGTCTCAATCTTTCAAAGGAGGGCCAACCCACCAAACAACCCCTCCCAAAAAGCGAGTCGAATGGTGGGCCGCTCCCTGGCGGAGTTAAAGAATCAAAAACGCCCTCGCGATGATTTTATCATCCTCAATAATATCCCAGCCAGATTCGCTATGTTTTACGGAAACAGTGTCTCCTATTGCTCGCAGAACGGCGTCTTCAATAGTGTGCGCTGCAATGTCTTGGTTTCCGTATGGGAGGGACTCATTGTCGATTGATTCAATTCTGTATGTAGGCATCTCTTCATTCTCCGCCAGGAGGTTGTCACTCGTGACTGAGTGATGGCGTATCTGTATTCATATCGATAAAAATAGTCAAGAGGCTTTCATGCGGAGTTTTTTCTGTCTGTTTTTGTCTTTCTTTTCCATAAGAATCTTAAATGGTTTAGGAATAAACCACGTTTCAGACATCTTCATGGCGCCAACAATTCTATTTTGCTGGCACAGTTGGCGTAAACGAACGGCAGTCACTCCAAGAGAGCGCGCAGCCTCCGCAAGAGGCACGTAATTGCCTTCAAGTTTCATTTCCAACCCTCGCAAGCAGCAATGGCTTATTTTCGTGCATATGTTCGATGAAGTCTTTTTGGCTCGTCATAATAACAGCCTGCCGACCGCTTGAGAGCGTGACGTGCAGCACGCCTTCCGGGTCGCTCTTGAAGCTTTCGAAGGCTAAAACCTCGGCCCAACGGAACCCGAGCTTGCAGAGAATCTTGGGCTTGCCTTCGGGGGCTATTAGGACCTCATACACCCAGGCGAACATCGGCCGCCCTCCTTGAAATGCGCCCTGCGGGCTCAGGGAGCTGCTTGAGAGGGAGAGAGGCTAGGGTTACCCGCCCATCGCTCTCACGGACGCGCAGGAGGCCTTCCGCGAGCATGGCTTCGATCTCTGTCTCCAGAGCTTCTTGAGGGACGGCGGAAAGCATCTCCCGAGGGCGACCATGAGCAGGGATAGGATGCCCTGCGTGAAAAACGTTTAGCCAAGCGATTATCTTTTGTCTGGTTGTGCGGTTCATCTTGCCGTTCTCTTTTACATGTTCAACGTAACCGTACTTACGACACCGTTTGATAGGTATCGAATCCGTAACCCATGCCTAAAGACCACGCAAGGGCTATTGAGGGCGGTGTGCGGTCGCAAGTGTTTGGCGACAAGTTGGCGACAAGCAAAACGTATGTAACTATCATGTATTATTAAATTAATAAGTTTGCTATAAAATGAGGTGGCGACCGGGTGGAGACGGGGTGCAGCTTACGGAGAGAACAACAACTAAGGCCTTGTCGCCAAGTCGCCGGTTAAGAACCTAGTTTTTTAGTTTCCATGGTCTCACAGGCATGCTTTTTGCCTGTAAAAAGACGCAAGGGTCTAAAACGTATAATATATATACGTTTTAGACCCTGACTCTCTACAAACGTGGCGACTTTGGCGACACGCTCTATTTTATGAATCCTTCCAGTCGGTTCGCTCTGAAATTTGTCGCCAAAAGGTCGCCAATTTGTCGCCAACTTGGCGACCAGAACAGAACCGGAGAAAGAAACATGTTCATGTTTTACACGGGTTTATCCTCCTTCGCAACCCTGGCAACCTGAAGCCTTCGGATGGCGCCACCCACAGGAGCCCACGTCTCGGCTGTCTTCTCCCCAGTCGCTTTTTCCCGTTTCACGAGACCGGAATTTGCTAGTTCTTCGAGCAAAGCCCTAATTCTAGCGCTGCCCGCGTGTCTGAGCTTTCTGTCTGCATTTCGAGCAATCGAACGAACGCTCATAGCCCCATGCTTCTTCAGCCATGACAGAACGAGATCCATCAGCTCCTGCTCCTCAGAGAGCCTCCCCATACGCGCCAGCGTGGCCTCGAGGTGGTAATGGGCCAACGCTATGCCGAATGCAGCATCGGCCTCAGACACCTCTATAGACTCCCGACCTGCGCAGTGGGCGTAGGCAAAGCGATAGGCGTTGTCTGTGGCGCGAGAATAGACCTGCCCAAAGACCTCGCTGTCCTCTGGAGACAGAGCGGCGCGCTTGTCTGAAGAGGCTCGCAGCCAGCCTAAAAGCGCGTCCTTAGCCTCATGGGACAGCCTCACCTCCGCAGAGGGTGACTTCTTCATCTCGGCCCCGCCGGTTTCAACGTCTAGGGCATTAAACCCTGCCCTGGCGATGCGCCTGAGAGCGTCCAGGTTCCTCTCGCTCATCTCCCAGCGCGTGGGCGCTTCTCTTGGAAGAATGGTCTTCTCCGCTTCCCAGACAAGCAAGCGAGAGAGCATGCCGCTTCTCTCGAAGGCTTTGGTCTGCGTAAGTTCTTGTGTGGCTGAACGCGTGGTCGCTCCAAAGATGCTGAACCGTGGCCAGTAGACGCGTTTGATTTGGTCTTCGACCTTCTTGTTTGCCGTGCCTGCGAGACTTTTGTTTTCGCCATAGAGAGTGAGCAGGAGGTCTTGAATCTCGCGCTTCGCCTCGGAGGCTCTGGGAGCGTAGGTCTCAAGCCAGGAGTTGCCGATTTCGTCCTCTATAGATGTGCGGCATGGCCATCTTGAAAGCTCCGCAACTGTTCCCACGCGCGAGACAAGCCTGCCGATGACGTACTTTTCTTCAACCGCACAAAGGTACGACTCGACGAACTTAAGATAGCCATTCTTTCCTGCGCCCGGCTCTCCTACAATAAAGCTGTAGAATGTTGGCGCTGTTGCTGTAGGCCAAACGTACGCACGCGCTGCAACCCCGCCGACACAATGCAACGCGCACGCCATTGCAAATTCCGGATAAGGCAGATTGTTTCCCAACGCTTCTCGGTACAATTCACGAACCAAACCGCTTGACGATTCTGCAATTTCTGCTATGTTCATGACATCCTTGAGATATCTAAGCCCATACGCGCCACGTATGGGTTTTTTGTTGTGAAAAGTTCGATGATTAGAGCATGCCGGGGTTGGTTTTGCAAACCTGCTTGACTATCGGAAAAGAAAGAACTACAGATTTGCAAGTATTGACGAACGATGACGATAAACGATGACGATGGACGGAACCGATGATTTCAAAAGGAAAACTTTCGCGCCCATTCTTTGTGATGCTGTACGGTGTTCCAAAGATTGGAAAGACGCACCTTGCCTCACTAGCTCCAGAGCCTGTGTTTCTGGATGTTGAAAGCGGCTCTTTTCAGTTTGATGTTGCTCGCGTAGAAGGGAATATCGATTCGTACGACAAGCTTATGCATGGCGTACGGGAGATTTATAAATCTCCTGATTTTAAGACCTGTGTTATCGATTCTGTGACAGCGGTAGAGCGAGTTTTTACCGCGCATCTTTTGAGAGAAAACAACTGGAAAACTCTGGAAGATGCTGGGTACGGAAAAGGCTATGGCGCCCTCACAGGAATGTGGAACAACTTTCTTGGCGTGTGCGAATCAATGCGAAACGCAGGAAAGAACGTCATTCTTATCGGTCATCAACGCATAAAGCCTACAAATGACCCAATGGTGGACCCGTACGACAGAATTGAAGTTGATGTGACAAAAAACGCATCCTCTTCTATCGTATCCGCTACCGATGCTGTGTTGTATTACCGATGGAAAACACGCATAAAGAAAGGCGAAAACGGCAAGCGTTCTGTTGGTATCTCTTCAGGAGATAGAGAAGTTTATTGCCAAGAACGCGCCGGATTCGTCGCCGGTAACAGGTTTGGTCTTGAAATCTGTGTTGAAAATCCTGATGGAACATTATGGGAGCGAATGAAATGAGCTGGAACCCTGATGAAGAAGAAGCCAGTACCGGCAGCATGGTTTTACCAAAAGGCGCATACAGGTGCCTTGTTGTTGAAGCTAAACAAAACTTTAAAAACGTGAACAGCGTTGGCGTGCAAGTGGTTCTTCAGGTTATAGAGCACGAGCCGCAAGCCGGAAACAAATACGATGGACGCAAGGTGTTCCTTTATTTCACTTGGGACAACTTAAACGAGATGGCAAAAAAGATTGGTCGGCGGCAGTTGGCAGACCTGCTTTTTGCCGCAGGTAAGAACGGCCGCCCTTACAATTCCGCCACCGAGATATCAGAAGCGCTTCAAGACACAGAAGTGATTGCCAACCTTAAAATTGTCAAAAGAAGCGATACCGGAGAAGACAAAAACGAAGCTGCTATGTTTTTCAACCTGAAAGGCCAGCACCGTGGAGACAAACAAACAGTCAAAATGTTTCCATGGGGAGGAATTGAGGAGGGGCTGGGAAGCGGGCGAGGAAATGGTCAAACAAGCGCTGCAACAAGCGAAGATGGAGACGTGCCATTTTGATGAACTCACAAGAAGAATGCGTGCAGCAAGTAACAGAGTCGAAAAAGCGCGAGAGGCGGGAATCCTTCGACGCATCAGGCATGACGGACAGTGGGAAAACAGTAACCCTTCATCATCTTTGCATGGCGATAGATGAGTGCTTTAAAGAGAGGGATTTTGACTCCGTTGCCGTTATCGCAAAGCTGTGCAAAGTCATCTCAGATGCTAAAACTTCGTGACTATCAAGAAAAAGCAGTCAACGACCTTGCGAAAGGTCTTACGAAACATAGGCGCGTGATTGGATGGCTTCCTACCTCAAGCGGGAAGTCAGTTATCTTGGCCGAGATTTCCAGAAGGCTTCTTGCGAGAGACCAAAACGCTCGCATTCTCGTGCTTTGTCACACATCGGATATTCTCATGCAAAACCACGAGCGGTGTGTTCAAAACGGCGTAGCGTCCTCTGGTATTTACTGCGCAGGTCTTGGTAAGCGAGAGTCGTCTGTGTCGGTTGTTCATGCCTCCAGGGACTCTCTTGGGCGCGACCCAATGGTTTGCGGCCCTAGGTCAGTTGTCATTGTTGATGAATGTCACCTTGTCTCAGAGAATGAGAAAACTGTTTACAGGAAAATCATCGACACGCTTGCGCCGAGGTACGTGGTAGGGCTTACGGGAACGCCTTGGAGGCTTGGAAACGGGCGCATCTTTGGCCCTGATAAGTTTTGGGAGTATTGTGCGGCTCACGTCGATATGAACGTGCTTTTTAAGCAAGGAATGCTAACGCCATACATTCTTCCAAGCTCAGAGCAAATTATTGATACTTCTTCTGTGCGAGTCACGGCGGGAGATTTTAACCAAAAAGAGCTTGAAAAAGCATCATCATCCCGAGAAACAGTGAGCAAATGCCTGGACCAATGGGAAAGGCTTGCTTCTGATAGAAATCTCACGCTCATATTTTGCTGCTCAATAGAACATGCAAAACTTGTGCATGAAATGATGGGAGAAAGGCGCTATTTCGGCGCGGTTTTAACAGAGGAAACTGATGCCAAAGAAAGAGCGCAGATTCTGCGTGATGCCAAGGCAGGAATTTATCAATACATTGCTAACGTCGCCGTTCTTACTACGGGCGTCGATGTTCCTCGCGTTGATTGTCTTCTGTTCTTAAGGGCGACACAATCTTTGTCTTTGTTTGTTCAAATGGCAGGGAGAGCTCTTCGTCTTTACCCAGGCAAAGAAAATGCTCTTATGATTGATTGCGCAGGAAACTTTGAGCGACTTGGGACGCCGGAAAATCCCAAAGAGCCAAAAGAAAAAAGAAGCCGTAAAAAGTTTACTGATGAAGAATACATCGCCATGGGTATTGACCCGGCGCTTATGAAAATATCCGGCGGAGGCGGAACAAAAGAGTGTGAAAAGTGCCGCGCTGTTCTACCTTCTGCGGCTCGAAGTTGTTATGTATGCGGCGAGGTTATCATCTCTCATACAGACGATATTACTTCAGCAGAATCTCTTCAGCAGCCGCTTCCTGGAGAGCACAAGGTTCTTCGCGTCGAGTTTGAAGACAGGGTGTCAAACTCTGGGAGAAGCATGACAGTCGTCTCTTACTTTGTCGAAGAGTTTGAAAAGCCTGTTGTTGAATTTATTGTTCACAAAGTGGACAACGCCTACGTTCAGCAGAAGATAGACATGAAACGAAAACGCCTTCAATATGACGTGAGCAAAATACAAGCCACGAAAGAAGGTGATTTTTGGCGAGTGACAATCTTAGCTTAAAAAGCTTATCTGAAGCCGATATTCAGCATCTTATCATTGCTTGGCTTCAGACAAAGAGGTTTTTTGTCTGGAGACAGAACACAGTTGGCGTATACGACGCAGCGAAAGGTCGTTATAGAGCGTCAAACAGTAAGAAGGGTGTTTGCGACATTCTGGGCGTTTTGCCCGACGGGCGCTTTTTGGCTATTGAAGTCAAAAGCGCCAAAGGCAAGACATCTCAAGACCAGGACGCGTTTATTGCCCAAGTCAACAAGAGCGGAGGTCTTGCCTTCGTCGCGCGCTCCTTGGATGATGTGAAGGCACATCTTGAGGACTACACGCATGGACGTAGAGACTCTGAAGGCCGCGTACCGCAAAGTTCCCCTTGACGAGCTGTGGAAAATTGTCGGTGTCGTCGAAGATGCGTTGATGCGATGGGAGTCCAGGGCGGCTGAAGAGCCCTGTTTGCGCATCCGCATTCGTCAGGGTTACGAAAGTCTGTCCATTGTGCAGCAAGCCATAGCCGAACGTGTGGAGGAAATGAACGAGGATGAGCTTCTCCACTAACGAGTTTGGCTATCGCATCGTTTTCAACCGTCCGCGCACGCCAGTCTTTCCATTTCCCGACCCCCCGTATTCCTATGCGTTTGTCTTCGAATTCGCGTCTGGCCTTGCCTCTGCGTGTCAGAAGGACTTTGAAGTTCCTGAGGACAACGCAAGCGAGGCAAGGAAGCGCGGAGAGCGGATGGGGCAGCATCTCAAGCTCTATGCAAGGCGATGGGACCTCAACGAGTCTGACTTTCGCTCTATTTCCATTGAATGGCACCGTCGAGATGGGATAATCAAAAGGCTTCGATACTCAAGCATCATCGAGGCAGCTCATGGATGAAATGAAGGCTCTTGCGCAGTGGTTCGGCGAAAACACTGTCGTAACAGAAGTGGATACGGCTATTCAGCAGAAGGACAAGTGGAACATTAACGAAAGGCGAAGGCTCAAAGAGCGTGCCGCGTTCCTTCTGGCGAAGAAGCTCATTGAGAACGACCTTGTGGCTGTGACGGTTGTGCAAACCCTCGTGGGCGACGTCATGCGCGTCGGGGTTCAGTGTGTCAGGCCACAGGTGTGGTGTGAATCCCATGGCCAGACGTTCTTCGCAGAACCCCCTGCGCAAGAGGTGACGCAATGAGCGTTCAAGAATATGTAAACAGCGCTCAGTTTGCAAAAAAGATGGGAATTTCTAGGACCATGGTCGATTGGTACCTTAGAAACGACAGAATAGATGGCGCACTCCGGGACGGAAAGAAGATAAAGATACCCGTAGACGCCAAGATAAAGGACCTTGATGAAGACGGATATGTTAAGAAACTGGGAGAAAGAGTAAATTATTTGCTATCGCAGCTAGAAGAATCGAATAAAAGAAACAGCTTTTTGAGCAAAAGCCGAGGGGAGCTTTTCCAGGCTCTTAGAGAGATTCGAGCTGCACTAGAACAGTCGAAGACAAAGCCTTTAGAGGGCGAACGTCTTGGCAGGGTGTTGAGATACATCTCTAGCGCGTTAGGGGAGTGCCAATGAGCCTTCCTGTAGCCCTCGCCTCGATGGTCAACACCCTGCGGACAGACGTCGATGACACTGCCGCGCGGATTCAGCATCAAGTCGCAGAAGCTGCAAGGCTTCGTGTGGCGGACGACCGCACGACCCACGACATTCTTGACGAGCTCAAGTCGAAGGTGGCCGCAAGATTCCTTCACTGGTTTGAATCAGGCCAGATGGCAGAGGCTCTGCTTGCAATCGGCCAGGACGCCGTAGTGAGCAAGACGCCTTCTTCTAGCATTCAGTTCCCTACCGGAACTTGAAGCCGTCGTTGATAGCCTTTGCCACGGTTTCAGCAGACTGCCTCTTTTTGTTTCCTTTGAGGGTCACGGCCCGAAGCCTAAACA
>Ga0315907_10005583_pt1 | contig 13618 bp, 13 predicted proteins | sample LakEriMetagenome_3_FD_203525 | JGI IMG/M metagenome (GOLD analysis project Ga0315907, IMG submission 203525) | Freshwater fungal communities from buoy surface, Lake Erie, Ohio, United States - Buoy 12 MA123 | ecosystem: Environmental > Aquatic > Freshwater > Lake > Lake biofilm | place: USA...
ACCGACGCCCTGAAGGAAACGGTGCGCGCCAAGGTCGAAAGACTGCTGCGCCACAACCCGCGGATCATCCGCGTGCACGTCGAACTCGTCCACACCCGCTGCAGCGACCATAGTCGCGAGTTCGGGGCCCAGATCAGGCTGGAGATTCCCGGCCCGGACATCGTCGTCCGGGAGGAATCGGACGACCTGTATAAATCCATCGATATTTTGATCGATAAGGTCGATCGCCAGCTTCGCCGCCGCCATCGCCTGGATAAGGAGAAAAGGAATCATCCGCATCCGACAGACCTGGGCGAACTGGGACGCGCGGCGTAAGGACGGTATCGTGCCGGCCGGTTGTCGGTGAGGGCTGGTCAGTCGGTTAAGGTCGAAGTCAGATAGGCTAGAAGTCGGTGAAAACAGACGGAAAGCCGGTCAGTCTGAGAAGGTAACAGACCGTCAGTCAGGGTACAGACAACGTAAGCCAAGCCAGCACAGTCAAAGTAGGTACCGGACCCCGGCCGCCGCAAGGTAGCCGGGGTCCTCCTGTTTAGGCGGATGACGGGCCGCCTAAGTTTCTCGCCCTCGGGCCCCCGAGGGCTTTTATCTGCCCCATGCGCATTTATTTCATGGGCATCTGCGGTACGGCGATGGGCAACGCCGCTTTGCTGATGCGCGCCTTGGGTCACGAGGTCATGGGATCCGATACGGGTATCTATCCGCCGATGTCCGACCACTTGCGCGACGCGGGCGTCGACATCCTCGAAGGCTGGTCCGCCGAACGTCTCGCCCAGCTCAAGCCCGACCTGGTCGTGGTCGGTAACGTCGCTTCCCGCGGACACCCCGAAGTGGAGTGGTTGCTCGAAGCCCGTACCCAGCCCTACGTCTCCCTCCCGGAACTGCTCCGCACCCGCCTGCTGAACGACCGCCGCAACGTCGTCGTCGCCGGCACCCACGGCAAGACCACCACGACCTGCATGGCCGCGGTGCTGCTCAAGGCCAACGGCACCGAGCCCGGCTGGCTCGTCGGCGGCGTCCCCCGCGACCTGCCCGATTCCTCCCATCCCGGCAAGAAGGGCGGCCCCTTCGTCATCGAAGGCGACGAATACGACACGGCCTTCTTCGACAAGCGCAGCAAGTTCATCCAGTACCTGCCGCACGTGCTCGCGATCAACAACTGCGAGTTCGACCACGCCGACATCTTCCGCGACCTCGATGACGTCCTGCGCACGTTCGCTCACGTGATCCGCATCGTCCCGCGTGACGGCGCGATCGTCGCCAATGGCGATGACGCCAATGTCCTCGGTCTGGTGAAGAATGTCGCCTGGGCTCCGGTCATCCGCGTGGGCACCGGCGCTCGCAACGACGCCGTCATCGCTGACTTCAAGGAATCGCCCACCGGCTCCTCCTTCACGCTGCTCTGGAAGGGCAGGGAGTGGGGTAGGGTGAAGTGGGCTCTGCCGGGCCTCTTCAACGCCCGTAATGCCGCCATGGCGGCCGTCTCCGCCGGACTCCTGCTCGACGCCCAGGATCCGACCAAGCTGAAGCTCGAGGCGCTCAATTCCTTCCAAGGCGTGCAGCGTCGTCAGCAGGTGCTGGTCGACCGTCCCGAACTGACGGTGATCGAGGATTTCGGCCATCATCCGACCGCCCTCGACCTGACGCTCGAATCCTTGCGCGCCCGCTACCCGCAGCATCGTCTCGTCGCCTGCTTCGAGCCGCGCAGCAACACCGCCTCCCGTAAGGTGATGCAGGATGCCTTCCAAGAGGCGCTCAAGAAGGCCGATGAGGTCTTCCTGCCTCCGCCCCATCGCGCCGATAAACTCGGCGAGGAACGCTTCGACAGCCCCGGCGTCGCCGCCGCGATCACCGCCTCCGGTAAAAAGGGTTTCGCCCCGGCTTCGAACGATGCCTTGCTCGCCGAACTCACCGCTCTCGTGAAAGCGGACAAGTCGCCGCGCTGCGTGGTCTTCTTCTCGAACGGCGCCTTCGGCGGCATCATCAAGAAGTTCGCCCAAGCCATCTGACCATGGAAGCGTTCATTCGTTCGAACAAAGCCGTGTGGTGGATGCTCATCGCCGACCTGCTCGCCGTCGTCGGCTGGTTCATCGTCAAACTCAACGGCGGGACGGAACTGAACTTCCCGCTGTTCGGCCTCTCCGGCCTCCTCTTCTGGAACGTGCTGTTCTTCTGGTCCCGGTCCCAGCTGAACGCCAAGTCCTGAATCAACCGATCAGGCCGAGCACCTGCTTGGCCTGGGCGGAGTCTTTCGCGATCTGCGCCTGCAAGGCGGCGAGGTCCGCGAACTTCTGTTCGGCGCGGAGGCGTCGCACCCAGCGCACGCGGACGGTGTCACCCGTGGTCGGCGCCGTGCCGCGGAGGACGTGGGCTTCGAGCAAGGGGGCGACAGGTCCGCTTTCGACGGTGGGACGCTGGCCGTAGTTCGCGACCGCCGGCAGGGACTCGCCCTGGAAGATGACTTCGACGGCGTAGACGCCGTAGGCGGGCTTAAGTTCGGGCTGCCAGGCGACGTTCACGGTCGGGAAGCCGATGGTACGGCCGAGACGGCGTCCGCCGATGATCGTCCCTTCGGCTTCGTAAGGCCTTAGCAGCATGGCGTTCGCGAGGGCGAGGTCACCGGAAGCGAGGCACTGGCGGATGCGCGAACTGCTGACCGTCTCGTCGTCCAGGCTGACCGCGGCGACGAGCCTCACGCCGAGGCCTTCGGCCGCACCGTGAGCGATGAGGGTGTCGCCGTGGCCCGCGCGTCCCCGTCCGTACTGGAAATTGGAACCGACATGGAGCGACTTCAGGTGGGGGAAGGTCTGCTTCAGCCACTTCGGAAAGTCGGTTGCTTCGATGCCCGCGTGGTTGCGGTCGAATTTCTCGTGATGGATCAGCTGCGCGCCGGCTTCGGTCAGGCGTTCATCCTTCTGCGCGCGCGTGAAGATCAGCGGCACGGAGGATTCCGGCCGCAGGACCTTGCTCGGGTGCGGATCGTAAGTGAGCACGCCGACGATGCCTCCGTCCGCGCGGGCGGCTTCGCGGGCGGAGTGCAGGACGGCGCGATGGCCGAGGTGCACGCCGTCGAAGGCGCCGATGGCGAGATGGAGGGGCAGGCTCATGCGGCGGGCGCGGCTTCGCTCACCGGCACGAGGGCGGCGACGAGCTGCGCGTCGTTCATCGCGCCGAGCTGCGGCAGGGTATGGCCGCGCGCAAGGTCGAGCTGCCCGGAGCGCGTGCGGCGGAGCATCGAGAGGTGGGCGCCCGGGCCGAGCTTGCGGCCGAGGTCGTAGGCCAGCGTGCGGACGTAGGTGCCCTTGGTGCAGCGGACGCGGAAGTTGATCTTCGGGCTCTGCCAGGAGAGCAGTTCGAACTCGGCCAGGCTGATCGCGCGGGGTTCGCGGACGACTTCGATGCCCTTGCGCGCAAGGTCGTAGAGCTTCTGGCCGCCGATCTTCTTCGCCGAATGCATCGGCGGGACCTGGAACTGGTCGCCCAGCATCGAGGCGAGGGCGGCGCGGACCTGCGCCTCAGTGATTTCGGGGACTGGGTTCGTCTCGAGAGTCTCGCCTTCGGCGTCCTGCGTGTCGGTGACGATGCCGAGCGTCGCTTCGCCGAGGTATTCCTTATCCTGGGCCATCAGCTGGTCCGAGGCCTTGGTCGCCTTGCCGACGAGCACGATGAGCAGGCCGGTGGCCATCGGGTCGAGCGTGCCGGCATGGCCGACGCGACGCGTGCGGTAAAGCCGGCGGACGCTGTCCACGACGTCGTGCGAAGTGATGCCCTGCGGCTTGTCGACGAGCAGCACGCCCGCGGGTTCGGCGGCGGGCTCGCTCATTTCCCCGAGTACTCGCGGTAGTGGGCGATGACGATGCCGAGGATCTTCGCGCGGTCCTGGGGCAGACGGCAGCCCTGCATGTTGAAGCCGGCCGCGAGCATGTGGCCGCCGCCGTTGAGCTTGCCGGCGCAGAGGTCGAGGCGGAGCTTCGGGTCGCGGCCGCGCAGGCTGCCGCGGATGCCGTCGGCGCCTTCTTCCATCAGCACGGCGATCTCGACGCCTTCGACGGAGCGGGGGAATTCCACGAGGCCTTCCTTGTCTTCCTTGGAGGTGCCGGTGGCGGCGTAATCGGCCTGGGTGAGTTCACCGGAGCAGATCTTGCCGTCTTCGTGGAAGAGGATGGTATTCAGGAAGCGTTTGGTGAGTTCGAGTTTGCCGCGGCTTTCCTGCTCGAAGACGCGGTAGTTGGCCTCGGCGGGGTCGGCGCCGCGACGGACGAGCTCGGCGATGATCGCGAAGACGTCGGCGGTGGTGCTGCGGTAGCAGAAGCGGCCGGTGTCGGTCAGGATGCCGAGGTGCAGGGCCTTGGCGGTGACGGCGTCGACGGCGAGGCCCTGGGCGAGCGCGCCGGCGGCGAGGATGTGGCAGGTGGCCGCGGCCTCGCGGACGACGATGTTCGTCTGCGCGTAGTCCGGATTAGAGGCGTGGTGGTCGATGTTGGCCAGGATGCCGGCCGGGAACTTGGCGAGCAGTTCCGTCCCTACGCGGGACGCATCGGCACAGTCGACGGTGACCGCGACCCGGTCCGTCGCGTCATAATCGGCCCCTTTGACGAACGTCACGCCTTCGGCGTACGGGACGAGATTCGGGGGGATCCGGTCGCGGTTCACGCAGAGCGCATCGACGCCTTCGGCGAGGAGCATGCGGCACAGGGCGGTCTGGGAGCCGATGCAGTCGCCATCGGGGCGCATATGGCCCAATACGGCCACTTTCCGCCCTTTGAGACCCTTGACGAGATCCCGGAGGGCCTCGCCCGCCGCTTGCATGCTGATACCCATGGTTTTGCGGATGAACAAACAGCCGTGGACCATCGCTGGCAAAGGCAAAAGGCGAGGTTATCACCAACTTCGGGGGAACGCTTGAACCTACCCGCACTTCGGGCATAGTACCTGCTAACAACCCCCTACGGGCGTTTCGCCCCGACCCACTTTCCATGGATAAGGACAAAAACAACAATTTCACTCCCCGCGCCCGCAAGGTCGTGGAACTGGCCCGGGCGGAAGCCCGCCGGTTCAACCATAACTACGTCGGCACGGAGCACATCCTGCTCGGGCTCATCAAGCTCGGCGAGGGTGTCGCGGTCAACGTCCTCGGCCGCATGGGCCTCGACCTCAAGACCGTCCGCGGCGCCGTCGAGAAGCAGGTCGGCCCCGGCCCCGAAGAAGCCAAGGCGCCCGACACGATTCCGCTCACGCCTCGCGTGCAGAAGGTCATGGCCCACGCCGTCACCGAAGCCCGCGCCCTCGGCCACGCCTACGTCGGCACCGAACATATCCTCCTCGGCCTCCTGAAGGAAGGGGAGGGCGTCGCCGCCCGCGTGCTGCAGCAGCTCGACGTCGATCTGGAGCGCTGCCGCAAGGAGATCCTTGCGGACATCGATCCTTCCGCCGCCGATGAGTCCGAGAAGAAGGACGGGGATACCCCGCCTCCGTCGGAAGATTCTTCGGATGACGCTCCGCCTCCTTCGCGCCGCCCCTCTTCCGAAGAGGGCGCCCGCCCTGGCCGCGGTGAACGTCTCTCGCTCCTGAAGACCTTCGGTCGCGACCTCACCGAGCTTGCCAAGGCCGGCGAACTCGACCCGGTCATCGGCCGTAAGGAAGAGATCCGTCGCGTGGTGCAGATCCTCTGCCGCCGCACGAAGAATAACCCCGTCCTCATCGGCGAAGCCGGCGTGGGCAAGACCGCGATCGTCGAAGGCCTCGCCCAGGAGATCGCCTCCGGCGTCGTCCCCGAGATTCTGCTCGACCGCAAGGTCATCACCCTCGATCTCGCCCTGATGGTCGCCGGCACGAAATACCGCGGCCAGTTCGAAGAGCGCATCAAGGGCATCATGGACGAGATCAAGCGCGCCAAGAACGTGATCCTGTTCATCGATGAGATGCACACGATTGTCGGAGCCGGCGCCGCCGAAGGGGCGATGGACGCCTCCAACATCCTCAAGCCCGCCCTTTCCCGCGGCGAGATCCAGTGCGTCGGCGCCACCACGCTCTCGGAATACCGTAAGCACATCGAGAAGGACGCCGCCCTCGAGCGCCGCTTCCAGTCCGTCAAGGTCGACGACCCGACGCCCGAAGACGCCGTGCTCATCCTGCGCGGTATCCGCTCGAAGTATGAGGAGCACCACAAGTGCGAATACACCGACGCCGCCATCGAGGCCGCCGTCCGCCTCTCGCACCGCTACATCACCGCCCGCCACCTGCCGGACAAGGCCATCGACGTCATGGACGAAGCCGGCGCCCGCGCCCGCATCCGCTCCCTGAACATCCCGGCCGACATCGACCTGGTCCAGACCGACATCGACAAGGTCGTGCAGCAGAAGGAAGACGCCTCCCGCAACCAGAAGTTCGAGGAAGCCGCCAACCTCCGCGACACGGAGAAGAAGCTTCGCGCCAAGCGCGAGAAGATGCTCGAAGACTGGCGCAAGAAGCGCGACGAGAAGCGCATCGTCGTCGGCGAAGAGGAGATGCTCCACATCGTGGCCGACTGGACGGGCGTGCCCCTCAACCGTCTCGAGAAGAAGGAGACCAAGAAACTCCTCGAGCTCGAGAAGGACCTGCAGACGGCCGTCATCGGCCAGGACCGCGCCTGCGAAGTCGTCGCCCGCGCCCTCCGCCGCTCCCGCGCGGACCTCAAGGATCCGCGCCGCCCGATCGGCTCCTTCCTCTTCCTCGGCCCCACCGGCGTCGGCAAGACGCTCCTGGCCCGCTCCCTGGCCGAACGCATGTTCGGCGAGAAGGAAGCGGTCATCCAGATCGACATGTCCGAGTACATGGAGAAGTTCACGGTCTCCCGCCTCATCGGCTCGCCGCCCGGCTACGTCGGTCACGACGAAGGCGGCCAGCTGACCGAAGCGGTGCGCCGCAAGCCCTATTCCGTCGTGCTCTTCGACGAAATCGAGAAGGCCCACCCGGACGTCATCCAGCTCCTCCTGCAGGCCCTCGAAGACGGTCGCCTGACGGACTCCCTCGGTCGCGTCGTCGACTTCCGCAATACGATCATCATCCTGACGTCCAACGTCGGGGCCGACGTGCTGCAGCGCAACAACTCGGTCGGCTTCGACGTCGGCGTGGACTCCACGCGTGACTACGAGAAGCTCAAGGACCGTATCATGGACGAGACCAAGCGCGCCTTCAAACCCGAGTTCCTCAACCGCCTCACCGACATCGTCATCTTCCAGCAGCTCGCGAAGACGCACATGACCAAGATCGTCGACATCGAAGTCGACAAGGTCGCCAAGCGCCTCCTCGACCTCGGCGTGAAGCTCGTGGTCAACGAAGCCGCCCGCGGCTACCTGGTCGACAACGGCTGGGACGAGAAGTATGGCGCCCGCCCGCTCCGCCGCGCGGTCGAACGTCTCCTTGAAGATCCGCTCGCGGAATCGATCCTGCGGGACGATTACAACAAGGAAGAACCGGTCATCGTCTCGGTCGGTGAGAAGGGCCTCGTCTTTACGCAGAAGAAGAGCGGCGCCGACACCGGCGCTTAAGCGATGCCTCGTCTGGTCACCGCAGGGCTCCTCGGCGCGACCGCCATCGCGCTGGGAGCCTTCGGCGCCCATGGGCTGAAGGATCGTCTCGCCGTGATCCCGGAAGCCCTCGGCTGGTGGGAGACGGCGACCTTCTATCTGCTGACGCATGCCGTCGCCATCGGCGCCATCGCCGGCCGATCTCTTTGGCCAGCCCGGCTTTGGGCCGTCGGTGCGACGATCTTCGCCGCGACGCTTTACGCGATGGCCTTGGGCGCCCCGCGCTGGTTCGGCGCGATCACGCCCATCGGCGGTTCGTTGCTGATCGCCGGCTGGGTCTTGCTGGCTTGGACGGCGCGTAAAGAATCCTGACTTGCCCAAGGCTGCGCGCCCTCCGACCTTGTGGCATGGCGGAGCCTTTCACTTATCACGACGACGGCGGCGACGACCTCGAACCGGCCGAGCGCGAGGTGGTCTGCCGCTATTACCTCGAGGCGGGTCCGCAGCACACGGAGTTCGTGACGCAGTTCCTCGGGCCCAGCGAATGCGGCAAGTTCGACGTCCTTTGGGAGGAGTCGGACCTGACCGAGGAGGTGACGGTCGCCGTCGCGTGGCTGCCGCGTGGACAGCTGGAAGGCTTCGAACTCTGGCAGGCCCTGGCCTTGGCGTTCTGGAACATGAAGAAGGAAGGGGAGTACTGGGATAACGCCGACTGCGTCGAAGTCATCGATCGTCCGGACACCTTGGTCGAGACGGCCGCGTTTCGGGCGGTGCTCGCCGCGGTCTGGCCTGCTCAGGATTCCTAGCGTTGAGCGCTAGGTGACGGCTGGGTGTGAACGCGGTGACGTTTCCCTGTCGCGCGACTGTCGATGCCATCATGCGTTGACAGGCATGCCACAGGTTTTCTTCAATGGAATCGATGAATCTTCGCCGCGACCTTCCTGCCTCTCTGGTCGTCTTCCTGGTGGCCGTACCGCTTTCACTGGGAATCGCCTTAGCTTCCGGAGCCCCGGTGATCGCCGGTCTCATCGGTGCGGTCGCCGGCGGCATCGTCACCGGCCTCTTGGCGGGCTCGCCTTTGCAGGTCTCTGGTCCGGCTGCCGGCCTGACGGTCGTCGTCTTCGGACTCGTGCAGCAGTTGGGCTGGGAGACGGTCTGCCTCGCGACCGCCTGTGCCGGCCTGGTGCAGCTCCTCCTCGGCTATCTCAAGGTGGCTCGGGGTACACTCGTCATCGCTCCTTCGGTCGTCCACGGCATGCTCGCCGGCATCGGGATCTCCATCGCGCTCGCCCAGTTGCACGTGCTGCTCGGCGGCGCACCCGCCAGTTCGCCCCTCGCTAACCTGCTTGCCCTGCCCGCGCGCCTCGGCGCCTTCAGCCCCGCGGCCGCCATCCTCGGCGTCGTCACGATCGCCGTGCTCATGCTCTGGAAGAAGCTCCCTTGGGCCGGCCTACGGGCGATCCCCGCTCCCTTGGTGGCCGTCGTCACCGGTACCGCCGTCTCCCTCGTGGCGAAGATGGACGTCAAGCGGGTCGACCTGCCCGACACGCTCGCGTTCACGCAGCTCAAGCTGCCGACCGAATGGGGCGTGTTCATCGTCGCGGTGCTCACGCTGGCGATCATCGCGAGCATCGAATCGCTGCTTTGCGCCGTCGCCACCGACAAACTGCACAGCGGTCCGCGTTCGAACCTCGACAAGGAACTCACCGCCCAGGGCGCCGGCAACCTCGTCTCCGGCCTGCTCGGCGGTCTGCCCATCACCGGTGTGATCGTCCGCTCCTCCGCCAACATCAACGCCGGCGGCGTCTCCCGTTGGTCGGCCGTCTTCCATGGGGTCTGGATCCTGCTCTGCGTGCTCTTCCTCGGCTCCACCATCGAGAGCATCCCCCTCGCGGTCCTGGCCGGCCTGCTCGTCCACGTCGGCATCAATCTCGTCAACCTTCACCACATCCACGAGCTGACCGTCCATAACGAAGTGCGTATCTACTGGGCGACCGTCATCGGCGTGACCTGCGTGAACCTGCTCGCGGGCGTCGGCATCGGCGTGGCCGTCTCGGTCTTCTTCGCGATCCGGCGGCTCTCGCGGGTCAAGTTCGAGAAGAAGCAGGAGGGCGATGTGTGGAAGGTCGCCATCCGCGGTACGCTCACCTTCGCCTGCGTACCCAAACTGAACTACGAGCTCTCCACCTTGCCGGCCGGCTCCGCCGTCGACATCGACCTGGACGTGGACTTCATCGATCATGCGGCTTTCGAGTCTTTGCACAGCTGGCGGCTGAACCACGAGAAGACCGGCGGTAAGGTCTGCGTGGAGGAAAACCAGGAGGAGTGGTACAAGCCCGCCGCCGAAGGCCGTCCGCGCTGCTCGCGCTGACCCTGGGCGGACAGTTCTCTTCCCCTAAAAATAAAAGGCGGAGTCCGGTCGAGACCGGCTCCGCCTTTTATGATCGCGGAACCGCTCAGCCGCCGAGGCCGGCGACGGCCGCGGTGAGCAGGGTTTCGGCCGAGGCCGAACCGGCGTCGGCCGAGCTGACTTCCATGAGGACCTTGCCTGCGCCGGCGCGGTTCTCGGCCACGGTGAGCGTCAGGCGGCGCGCGTTGACCTGGTGGTCATAGGCGACGCCGTTCTTGCCGCCGGTATGCCGGCGCTCGGTCGACGACTGCAGGTCGCTCGACAGCGTGACGATCAGCTTCGCGGTTTCCGCCGAAGCCGGGCTCAGGCCGGCCTTCTGCAGGCGGTCGCGGAGGCTGCGGACTTCATTTTCACCGAGGCCGGAGCGGCGGGCGTCCAGATGATAGGTCGTGCCCTGCTTGGCGACCTCTTGCAGGTTGCCGCGGCTCTGGACGACGGGTTGCGAGGCGCAGCCGACGCAGAGCGCGGCCGCGAGGAGGGTGAGGAGGAGATGGCGTTTCATAGCGTAGTTGATGATATTTCCGCACAAGCGCTTTCAAGGGGATTTGGTTTTAGGCACGCTTGCGCCCCTTGGTTTGCTCATTAAGGTGGGGCTATGAATTACATAGCATCCGCCTTGCTTCTGTTCGCCTCGTTCGCCTCGGCGGAAGAGTCCCCTGGTCTGCTCGCCGTGCCGGTCAAGGACATCGATGGCAAGGCGACCACGCTCGGCGCCGTCAAGGGCGGCAAGGCGTGGCTCGTCGTCAATGTCGCGAGCCAGTGCGGCTACACGCGGCAGTATGCCGGCCTGCAGGCTTTGTACGAACGATACAAGTCCCAGGGATTGGTCGTCGCGGGTTTTCCCTGCAACGACTTCGGCGGGCAGGAGCCGGCCACCGAGAAGGCCATCAAGAAATTCTGTCAGGCTAATTTTCAGGTGACCTTCCCGCTGTACGCTAAGGTCGCGATCAAGGGTGACGATGCGCACCCGCTGTTCGAGAAGCTCACGGGTAAGAACTCCGGCCACCCCGGTCCGGTCGGTTGGAACTTCCACAAGTTCCTCATCGGTGCGGACGGTAAACTCCTCGCTCGCTTCGGTTCCGACGTCGAGCCCGACTCCGCTGAGCTCGAGAAGGCGATCGAGCAGGCCCTGAAGTAAGCCCCTTTGACATCTAGCCGGCGTGGACTAGCAAAGGCAGACCCCATGTCGCGCTTTCTTGCCGGCCTCTTTCTCTGTCTGACGGCTCTTCACGCCGCCGACTCCTATGATGTCTGCGTCTACGGAGGCAACGCCAGCGGCGTGATGGCGGCCTGCGCCGCCGCGAAGGAGGGTGCCAAGGTCATCGTGGTCGAGCCGAGCCGCTGGTTGGGCGGCATGACGGGTGGTGGCCTGATGCATATCGACTGGGGCCGGGAAGAAGCAGTCAGCGGTTCGACGCGGCCGATCCTGAAGCAGGACTACAACGACGCCCAGTACCGGAAGGTCTTCGCGGAGATGCTCAAGTCCGCCGGCGTCACGGTGCTCTTCGAGCATCGGATCAGCGCTGCCCTGAAGGTCGACGGCCTGATCCGCACCGTAGACCTGGATTTCGCCCCGTTCGATGAGTACGGCTGCCCTCCGGAGAAGCCGACGAAGGCCATGGCGCGCGTCATCAAGGCCAAGGTCTTCATCGATTGCTCCTACGAAGGCGACCTGATGGCCCGAGCCGGGGTCGCCTACACCTACGGGCGCGAAGCGAAGTCGACCTACGACGAGAGCCTGGCCGGGGCACAGCCGCCGATGACCGTCTACGCCATCGACCCTTACGTCAAAGCCGGCGAACCGCAGAGCGGCCTGCTGCCCGGCCTGCAAGTTACGCCGGTCGCGCCGGTCGGCGAGGCGGACAAGCTCACGATGGGCTATGGCTTCCGCTGGCGCTTCGTCTTCAAGGGAGAGAGCCTGCCGATCGAGCCGCCGCCGCATTACGATCCGAAGCAGTTCGAACTCTATCGTCGGGCTTTCCAGCAGGGCGTTGACATCCTTTCCGGACGCGTGATGCGCGGCAAGGTCGACGGCTGGGAGGTGAGCGGCGGACGCGTCTATTCCGGCGGGGCAGGCAACCTCGCGCGCGCGCTGTTCGCGCCCACGAACTACGGTCATAACGCCGGCTACGCGGACGGCGATTACGCGACCCGCGCCCGGATCTGGAAGGAGCAGCAGGACTTCGTCCGGGGCATGACGCACTTCCTGCGCACCGACCCCAGCGTCCCTGCGAAGCAGAAGGAGATCGCGCTGAGCGCCGGGCTGGAGAAAGGCGCCTTCGATGACACGAGGGGTTATCCGCACCAGCTCTATGTCCGCGAGGCCCGCCGCATGGTCTCCGACTACGTCGTCACCCAGAAAGACCTGGAAGGACGGACCAGTCCCGCCGACTCGGTTGGCCTGGCCTCTTATGGCGTCGATGAATGGCCTTACGCCACCGTCGCGCTCGACGGCCAGGTCGCCCTGATGGGCGGCTATTATTCCATGCTCTACCTCGAGGACGAGCACCGCGGCATCTATCGGATTCCTTACCGCTCGATCGTCCCCAAGAAGGCCCAATGCACGAACCTGCTCGTCCCCGTCTGCGTCTCCGCCAGCCACATCGCCATGACCTCTATCCGCATGGAGCCCGTCTGGATGATCCTTGGCGAGTCGGCCGGCGTCGCGGCTTCCATGGCGGTCAAATCCGGTTCGGCCGTCCAGTCCGTGCCGTATTCGGAGCTTTATCCGAAGCTACGCGCGCTCGCGCAGAAGGTGGATCTTCCGAAGAAGAAAGAGCCTAAGGCGAAGTAGGCCCGGCGATCCGGAGGTCCGCCACGACCGTACCGCCGACCAGGTGCTCGGCGATGATGCGGTCGAGGTTCTCCGGCGTGCAGCGGCCATACCAGACGCCTTCCGGGTAGACGACGGCGACGGGGCCGGCGACGCACACGCGCAGGCAGTCGGCCTTGGTCCGCTGGACGCCGCCGTGTTCGGAGAGGCCGAGCTGCTTGAGCCGTGACTTCAGATGCTCCCAGGATTTCGCCGCGAGCTCTCCGCCGCAGCAGGCCTGCTCGGAGGATTTCACGCAGAGGAAGATGTGCCGGCGCGTGGCGTCGAGCCCCAGCGCGGCGGCGGCGCGGGCGGCTTCCGGGTTCATTCGAACCGAGGGATCAGGCCGTCCTGCTCGAGCTTCAGGAACAGCTCGCGGCTGAACCACGCATCATTGGCGGCGTATTGGATCTGGCGTTCATCCAAGGGCTTGGCCCAGTTGGAAGTCTGCACTTTCTTCGACTTCTTCATCTGCAGACGCAGGAAATGCGCGGCGAGGGCCTGCAGGCCGGTGTTCACCAGGCCGGTCTTCTTGGTGTGATCGGCGATGTCGATGAACGCCCGGTCTTCGAAGGGAGCGCGGGCGCGGAGGTTCTTCACGTCGTCGCGGACGGCGACGCCGACCTTGGCCTGGCGACCGTTGCAGAGCACCGGGAAGGCGAGGGGGATGCCGCCGCAATGGTCGAGGCGGAAGACGAAGATGTGGTGCTGGCCGGCCAGCTGGAGGATCGAGGGGAGGTTGTATTCCCCGCGGGTGTGGGAGGGCTTGGTCTCGGTGTCGAAGCCCAGGACGCGGTCACGGGCGAGCGAGGCGATGGCCTTTTCGGCGTCCTTCTCGGATTCGATGAGCTCGATCGGGCCGGTCCATTCGCCGACGGGCAGGGATTCGAT
>Ga0315907_10005585_pt1 | contig 13614 bp, 10 predicted proteins | sample LakEriMetagenome_3_FD_203525 | JGI IMG/M metagenome (GOLD analysis project Ga0315907, IMG submission 203525) | Freshwater fungal communities from buoy surface, Lake Erie, Ohio, United States - Buoy 12 MA123 | ecosystem: Environmental > Aquatic > Freshwater > Lake > Lake biofilm | place: USA...
CTTTACGATCGACCCTGTAGATGCAAAGGATTTTGATGATGCGCTTTCCTTTAAACAGTTAGATAATGGGAATATTGAGATCGGTGTCCATATTGCTGATGTGAGTCATTATGTGCGCCCCGGAAGTGGAATGGACACTGAAGCTCTAAAACGCTCTAATTCCGTCTATCTGGTTGATCGTGTCGTGCCTATGCTACCGGAACAGTTGTCAAATATGGCTTGTTCTCTCCGACCAAAAGAGGATAAATACAGTTTCTCTGCCGTATTCGAGATGGATGAACATGGCAAGGTCTACAAGGAGTGGTTCGGAAAGACTGTGATTCATTCAAACAGACGATTTACCTACGAAGAAGCGCAAGAGATCATTGAAGGAAAAGATGGTGATTTTAAAAATGAAATACTTATTTTAGATAATATCGCTAAAATTTTGCGAAAAAAACGCTTAAAGCATGGTGCCTTAAGTATCGAATCGGAAGAAATGCGGTTCAAACTGGATGAGAAAGGCCATCCGATCGAAGTGATGATAAAAACATCCAAAGATGCCCACAAACTGATCGAAGAATTCATGTTGCTGGCGAATAAGCACGTAGCAATGTTCATTGCTGCTCCGAAAAAAGGGCGCGATCCAATTCCATTCGTTTTCCGTGTACACGACAAACCGGATATTGCCAAGATTACTCTTTTCAATGTGTTCATTGATAAATTCGGATACAAACTTGATTTTTCCCATCCTGACCAGATCGCCCTAAGTATCAATAAGCTGCTTGATGATATCCGTTTGAAAAACGAATATTCACTGATACAGACCATGGCAATACGTTCGATGGCGAAAGCAACTTACGAAACAACAAACATTGGTCACTATGGTCTTGCGTTCGATTTTTATACCCATTTCACTTCACCTATTCGTCGTTATGCAGATTTAGTAGTACATCGTATACTTCAGGAAGAATTAACGCAAAAGAAGCACCGATACGGGAAAGAGCTGGACGATGTTTGTAAGCGAATTTCCAGAATGGAGCGAAAAGCTGTTGAAGCAGAAAGAGAATCAACCAAATATTTCCAGACACTATTTGTTCAGGACCATATTGGTGAGGAATTCATTGGCACTGTTTCAGGAATTGCTGAATTCGGACTTTTTGTTAAAATGGATGAAAACCAATGCGAGGGGATGGTACCAATGACTGAGATACCCGGAGATCGTTTCTACTTTGATGCTGAAAAATATCGGATCATCGGCGCAAAGACAAAGAAAGAATACAACTTTGGAGATAAAGTAAAAGTTCGTATTTACGAAGTACACCCGCGAAAGAGACAGATCGATCTAGAATTAGTATTGGAATAATGATCCATTACAGCATTTTTATCCTGTTGTTCAAATCATCCCTGTAAGATCCACCAATTGGTATAACCTTCTTATCGTTCTCTAATGAGAGATTGGGAAATTCGATCGAGGCGATCTTATCTAAACGCACAATGAACGATCGATGAACACGCATGAAATCTACTGTTCCCATTTTACTCTCTATCTCTTTCATTGTAGAATGGATCGTGTAACGTGTATCAGCTGTATGAATAACAACGTAATCTTTTAATGCCTCTATAAAGTAAATTTCTTCCGTCTTCAGTTTTATGAGTTTACTGTTGGATTTTACAAAGATGAAATCGGAAGAAGAATCCTTGTTTTCCACAATTGAATACAAGAGGTCACGTTCTCTGATGATCTCCTGTTCCTTAGCGTGCTTGTAGACAGCCATCTCTATTGATGTATGTAAATCCATCTCCTTGAATGGTTTTATGATATATCCATAGGGTTCAGTTAATTTTGCTTTGGATAGTGTTGACTCATCCGCATAAGCGGTTAAAAAAATTACCGGAATAGACAGTTCATTACGGATGATCTCGGCTGTTTCAATACCGTTCATATTACCTTTCAACATAATGTCCATTAATAAAATATCCGGACGCTCACTCCTGGCAATTTCAATCGCTTTTTCTCCACTGGAGGCTGCACCTATAATATGATAACCAAGCTTATTAAGGCTATGCTGGATGTCCTTCGAAACAATAGATTCATCCTCAACAACAAGTATATTTATTTTCGACATACCACTTACAGTTTGGCCTTACCAAAGTTAATTAAATTTTTCGTTCTTAAATACCTCTTGACGTTTATTTATCAATGTTCCGGAACATTATAAAACCTACCAAAACATGCTTGAAAAGCTGTTTTTTCACTAAAAATCCAGATTATTCTATTCAAAAATAATAAGCCGGAATTCAGTATGATTCACCCCGAATTTGAATGAGATTGGCAACTGTTCGGGAAATTGAATAATTGTGTATTTCATCTTCAAAAGTAATTTGTTCCGAAACCTCCATTTATACTTAACTTGGATTGAAATACATGATCTGACATGAAGATAGGAAAAAGATTTCGATTAAGTGCAATAGGTCCAAATCTCTTATAGTTGTATTTAATAAAGAAAAAGAAATTAATTAAATACGTTTTTTTATTCTTCTTTATTAGCATTGTTCATATGTGAATAAATCTGAACTGCTTTTGTTTGGAATAGTCATTATTAATAGTAACGGGCGATTTATAAACAAGATTTTAATCACATAATATTCTAATTATCAGTAAATAAAGCACGTTATAAACAAATAGATAAAAATGATGCTTGTGGATGAAAGTTTTGCTTGAACTTTTGAAATTTTGTGTGAAACAACCATGATAAATTAATTAAAAGTGAAGAAAACAATACTTGTTTATTAAACTAATTTATTGGCTTGAAAAATTAAATGGATTAAACAAGCTTTTTATTTCATTTCTTATGAACCTGAATTAACAAAAAGGAATGATTTAGTGTGTAAAAACAAAACACCAACGTTCAGTATTCATGGGATAGTTGATAAAACTTAATGAACCAGATGTTTAAAACTTGACGGAATTGTTCACATCAACTACCTTTGATCTAAAATAATAGTATGGCCAGTAAAATAATTCCGATAGGTGCAGATCATGCCGGTTTTCAACTGAAAGAAGCAGTAAAGAAACACCTGTCATTAAAAGGGTATGAAATAAAGGATTTTGGCTGTTTTTCAGAAGAGAGCATTGATTATCCTGATTTTGGCCATCCGGTAGCTGAGATGGTTGAGTCTAATCCCGGAATGCTCGGTATCGTAATTTGTGGTTCAGGGAATGGAATAAACATGACCGCAAACAAACACCAGGGAATCCGAAGTGCATTGTGCTGGAAGAAAGAAATAGCAGAATTAGCGCGTCAGCATAATAATGCGAATATCATCGCTTTACCTGCACGCTTTATATCGGAAGATGAAGCCTTAGAAATGATAGATACCTTCCTATTTACTGAATTTGAAGGGGGTAGACATCAAAAGAGAATAGACAAGATAACCTGCTCTTAACCCTATTCCTCCAGTAGATCTCGAATGAACTGATCTGTCTCTGTTACAAAAGATTGATAATAGGACCCGGTTCCTGGGCCATTGAAACCGGTATGTACTTTACGAACATTACCGGTTTTATCGATAACAATTGCTGTCGGAAAAGAGATGACTTGGTTCAGCATGTTGAAATGCTCTGAGGCAAGGCCTTTATTAGCGGTACCACCCACAATAAACGTAAAATCAAGTTCAAGCCTGTCTTTTAATGTCTTTATTCTGTTGAGATGCTGAACAGGATCAGTTCCTGTTTCATAACACACAGCGATGATTTCCAAACCAATAGAATGATATTTTTCGTATAATTCTTTAAAATAGCGCGTTTCATCCATACAGTTTGGACACCAGGTACCCATGATCTGAATGATCGTTACTTTGTTTTTGAACTGTTCGTTCGGAAAAACAAAATCATTTCCGTAAATGTCTTTCAATTTGAAAGATATTGGATCATTTTTAACCAAATAAGTCAGTGAATCAGGATCACTTAATTCAAATTGTGCATTACGTGTTGCCACCCAGGTAGTCTGCCAATGTTTTCCACTGTAAAAAGTACCGGATATTTTTTCTCCAACTAGATGACCTGTAAAGAGGAATGCGTGTGATCCATCGAAGCAGGAAAGATAAAGACTGTCACCCGCAACATTTCCATCCAGAAAGCGATAGTCTCCCGTTTCAGTTAGAAAGGTTCCTTTTACATCATTGTATGACTGTTCAAAGATACCGACTGCTTTGTAAGCATCCTCTGTCCCGGGTTCAAAGGTAGTTTCCCATCTACCACCATAGTTTGAATGTTGAAGAGAACTTAAATAGAGTTTTGGATTGTTAAATCGTTTTCCATAGCCAAACTGTAAAACAACTGGAATGCGATAATTCGGCCCTTTGTTTGGATTTAACCAGAAACCTGAAAGCCTCTTCTTACCATTTGCTTTCAGCACCAACATTGTTCCGAAAGAAGGAAATTCAAGGAAAATGGAATCTCCCAGAGTTTTGGTGGGGATTAGTTCGATCTGTTCGTCACCATTCCCCACAATGAATGAATAGTTTCTTTTTGTCTTCTTGAGAATAGTGAATTTGAAAGGAAGCGATGTGGTGTTATTCAGACTTAAATTTCCGGTCCATTCTCCGGTTTGTACCCTCATCGTTTTAGATCCCTGCCCCAGCAATGTAAGCGAGAGGAAGAAGATCCATCCACAACTCAGAAGAATACGCATGTAAGTTTGTCTTTGGTCCAACGAAAATACTATTTTTTGTAGGTAACTTTATGAACTGTGCAACCTTTTTCAGAAAATGATGGTCTTGTTGAATGAGTGCTGGTATGGATGATACAACATTGGTAATAGAATGTGTAAAAGGTAATGCCCGCGCTCAGCGAATGTTGTTTGACAAATTTGCCCGAAAAATGCTGGGTGTCTGTTTGCGCTATGCAAAGAACACTGAGCAGGCTGAGGATGTGTTGCAAGACGGCTTTGTGAAGGTTTTCAATAAATTAAAAGATTTCAAAAGCGAAGGCTCACTTGAAGGTTGGATCAGACGGATTATGGTCAACACCGCATTGGACCAGATCCGAAAGGATGTAAAATTCATAGGTGATGCCAGTCTTGATGATGTTGGATACAAGCTGGAGAACAATGAGTTGATCATTGAACATCTAATAGCGGAAGACCTGATGAAACTGGTTCAGGCAATGCCGGAAGGATACAAAGTGGTGTTTAACATGTTTGCAGTAGAGGGATATTCACATGGTGAAATTGCTGATACATTAGGGATCAGTGAAAACACGTCGAAATCGCAATATTCGAGAGCAAGGGCATATTTGAGAGAACGGTTGGAAAAACAAGGACATGAACGGTAAGGACGAAATAAAGGATCTGTTTGGAGAAAAGCTTTCTGCTTTCGAAGCAGATGTGCGCCCGGAACTTTGGGTGAATGTCTCGTCACAGATTTCCACCATTCAAACAGGGTCGGGACCGTCCTTCCTGGCAAAGTTGATTATAGGTATTTCCGTTGCCGCATCTGTGGGAGTTCTCGGCTATTTGGTTGCGAACGGAACAGAATCCACGAAGAATAAAACGTTAAAGAATCCGGAAAATGTGCTACTGACGAATAGTCAGAAAGACAACAACACAGCTCCAAAATCTCAGGTATCAGAGTCTGTTAAAAGGCTATCTGGTCAGGAAGAATCTGCAATTATTGAAACAGAAGATCAGGAATCCTTGCGAACTAAAAATGAATCAGAAGCCGGGAATAGTGAAGTTGTAACAGTTGATGATGTAGAGTTAATAACAATAAAAGACGATCAAGAAGGAATAAACAGTCAGGAGGATATTCCTGTCCCAGCGGAAACGGTGAATGAACCGAAGAAAGAAGAGGTGCTCAATATTGAACCTGTTCAGGAGCAAAACACCGAAACCGGTGCTATCGGAGAATTGTTTAACATCTTCACTCCCAATGGTGATGGAGCTAACGACAAGCTGTATGTGGAATCAAAGAACGTGACAGATTTTAGTGTTGTTGTGATCGATCAGCAAAACAGGATAATATATCAGTCGTCAGATCCCGGATTTGAATGGGACGGAACAGCGATGAATGGAGATAAGGTGCCGGCCGGAAAATATGTTTATTATGTGACGGCGCGCAACAGCGCAGGCAAGGTGCTTTCGAAACACAGTGTTTTACAGATCAGCCGTTAACGGTTTTTGTTGAAGAGCAAATGCCTTAATACCCTTATAGTAAAGAACCAAGCTGATCAATAAAAGGAGGTGACTAACATCATTCCGATCAAACAATGGATACAAATTGATTTTCAAAGTCTGAAAAACCGCTGAAGGAAACAATAACAATCCACTGATCCAGAAATAGCGAAAGACTCTATCTAATTTATTACTGTAGTATTTACCCAATACGATCAAACTAAATCCAAGCCCCACAACAGAATTGACAGTGGGTATCATCAAGCCTTTTGTGGTATCAACAGAAAGATCGACAGAAATAAAGGTATATAGAGCTGTTATTAAAACAAGTACAAGCTTGAAAACGGATAATGTGCTGTAACGTTTTTTCGTCTTTTTATGAGGGAAGACCGAGATCATTGCCATTTCGAGTAAAAATGCAGAAAAGATACCCATGCACCAAGGAATATACTTTCCGTTTACACCCCAGGAAAGAAAAAAGAGATGACTGAACCCGCCGATCAAAAAACCAACGCCAAATACAATATTAAACCAATACCAGTAGGTGTAAAAGGGGCCTTTTTGATTGAGTTTAGCGATACGGTTGGCGCAATAAAGTGACACGATAAAAATGATCAGGTCGCCGATAAAGGCATTTGGCTCAAGTAGTGTGTAGCCAAAAAGATCAAACGATATTTTTTCAAAATCCTCACCAACCAGCATCTCAATCCATTTTCATGATCTTATGTCTGTTTCGCTTCAATACATAGATGGATAGCCTTGGAGAAAGGCGGTAAACAAGCTGGATCATTCGACCCTGAAGCGAAAAGGATCTGAATTTTCGGCGCTCTATCTGATGAATGATGTTCATAACGGTTGTGTCAAGAGGCGTAACTTTAACGTCAGTTCGTTTAGGAAGTAACTGTTCTTCGCCTGTGATGGAAACGATTTTCTTCTGAACGTCGTTTTCGGTGAATCCCGGGTAGTTAACCCCAACAAAAACACCCTCTTCAGCAAGTTCGTTCTTCAGGCTTTCCGCAAGGGCTACGATCGCCCGCTTTGTTCCTGAATAAGCACTATAGCTGGGTAGTCCCACAATCCCCGCGAGAGAAGAAATAAAAAGAATGCCTCCTTTGGATCTTCGGATCTCAGACAACATAGCCTTTGTTGGGTAGAGGCTGCCGAACACATTTACGTTGTATATTTGTTGAAACACCTCCGGACTTGAGTCTTGCACGGTGCCCTTAGCAGCAAGCCCCGCGTTGTTTATCAGGTAATCAATTCGGCCAAAGCGGTCGATAATGGTGTTTTTCATGTGCTCACAGAAGGCATAGTCTGAGACATCGCCACAGACACCAAGGACGTTAAACCCCTGACGGGTAAACTCGTCAACCACATCTTCGACCTTTTTAGGGCTTCTCGAGTTAATAACAACTTTGGCACCTTTAGAAGCCAGTATTTCTGACGCTCTTTTACCGATGCCCTGAGTGGAGCCCGTGATTACAATGACTTTATCTTTAAACATGTTCTATATCAACCCCCGGTGTGCAAAGTTATAGGATAATTATCGGAAATTACATGTTAAATTTAGGGGTGTTCCAAATAACCATTTTCCTTGAACCAATCAAAACATTCCTGAATAGCAATGTGAAGTGGTGTTTCAGGTAAAAGCAGCTCTTTTCTTGCTTTTTCAGGAGAATAATAGTGTCTATCACAGGAAATAATTGCTAATTCCCGGGTCACCGCAGGTTGAAACCGAAAGGTCTTTGCCATGTAAGAAGTAAGTAGACCGTAAAGCTTTACGATAAAATTAGGAAGCCCCAATCTAGGGCCCTTAACCCCGATAGTAGTGGCAATTAAGTGAAAGGCTTCTTGAAAAGTTAGATTTACATTACCCAGAATATAGCATTCACCGATTCTTCCCATTGTGATAGCATTCGCCATGGCAGTTGCTACATCTTTTACGGCGACATAGTTTTTGCCACCGTGAGTATATCCCGGAACTTTTTTATTGTAAATAGCCAGGATCATCGCCCCGGAACTTGGTCTGGAATCGTATGGGCCGATCATGAAGGTTGGATTAACAACAATCGCAGGCAGACCATTCTTTTTTACTGCATCAAGGATGAGCTGTTGTGCCTTGTATTTTGAATCCATATAATCAACGCCGTATTTGATTGAAATATAGGGCGTGTCCTCTACCCCTGGGTTATCCAAAGTTGAACCGTAACTGAACGAATTGGCCGTGCCAACATAGATCAAGCGCTTTATTTGGTGTTTTAAGCACGCGTTAATGACATGCTGGGTACCATTGATGTTTATTTTGTTAACAGCTTCATTTCTTGGTGGATACATACTGGTAGACGCTGCACAATGGTAAACGACATCTTTACCTGCTATTGCTCGATCGAGAGCGGTAGGGTCTAGAATGTTCCCTTCAATTTGTTCAATGGGAAGCCCTTTCAACGTAACAGGATCTTTTCCGGGTTCTAAAAGAACACAAACATTGTAGTTCCTGGAAAGTAATTCTCTAACTAGGTTGCTGCCAAGCACACCATCAGAACCGGTAACAAGAATGTCCATAAGATGAATTTAAATAAAAAAAGCCCGGATCAACCGGGCTTTAGTTCGAGGTCTCGAGCGGATTCGAACCGCTGTAGACGGTTTTGCAGACCGGTGCCTAGCCTCTCGGCCACGAGACCATCGTGGAATGCAAATGTAATAAGAAAATCTATTCTTCTATTATAATGGCTACATTTTCTACGTCGCCGTTGATCGGTGGACAGGTCTTGGTTACCTTGATCCGAACAAATTGAATGTTTTCGATTTCCTTTTTGAAACGGTCAAGGATTCGCTGGCCCACATGTTCTATCAATTTGGACCGGATAGCCATTTCTTCACAGACGATTCTGTTGACATCAACGTAATCGATCGTTTTGTCAAGGTCATCATTTAAAGCGGCCAGAGTGAAGTCTGTATTTAACATAACATCTACCGTATAGTGTCCGCCGATTTTTTCTTCTTCCGGCAGACAACCGTGAAATGCATAAATTTTTATACCATTGACTTCAATCGTGTGTTTCATGCTTCTTTTTTGAGCGATTCAATTTTTATAAGTCCCTGATCCATACGTGATAAGCATTCTTCTTTACCAAGAAATGCGGCTATTTCAAACATACTTGGCCCCATCCCGGTTCCTGTTAATAATAGACGGAAAACGGGTAGAACAGCGCCAACTCCTAATCCCTTGTTTTCCAGAAACGTTTTGAAGGCATGCTCAATAGTTTCGTGATCAAAAGAGGATAGTGATGTGAGAACAGTTTTAAATTCGAGCATCAGGTCCGAAGTATCACCTTTCCACTTCTTAGAGAGAGTTTGTTCATCATATGTTGTTGGTCTTTCCAAAAGGTATAAACCGTCTGTGTGTATATCCTGAATGAAGGTAGCTCGTTCTTTCATAAGATGACAGACTGTGATGAGTTTGTCGCGATCGTATTTTCCGGATAGTTCTGTAAACAACATGGTGGCTAAGTCTTCGTTGGATGTTCCACGTAAGTATTGTTGCTGGAACCATTTGGTCTTGTCAGGGTCAAATTTTGCACCCGCTTTTGAAACTCTATCCAACGTGAAAACGGCAGACAACTCTTCAAGGGAGAAGATTTCTTGTGGTGTTCCCGGGTTCCACCCCAGAAATGCGAGCATATTAATAAATGCGCCGGGGAAGTATCCCTTTTCACGGTACCCGGAATAAAGCTCCCCTTCAGATGTGGTCCAATCAGTTGGAAATACCGGGAATCCCAATCGATCCCCGTCGCGCTTGGAAAGTTTTCCGTTTCCGTCAGGTCGAAGCAACAACGGAAGATGTGCGAATTGTGGACAATCCCACCCGAATGCTTCATACAGCATAAAGTGTAATGGGGCCGATGGCAACCACTCCTCACCCCGAATAACATGACTGATATGCATCAGGTGGTCATCAACGATGTTGGCAAGATGGTAGGTTGGCATTCCATCACTTTTAAACAAGACCTTGTCATCCAGATTATTGGTATTCACTACAACCCATCCTCGGATGATGTCTTCAAACCGGATATCCCTGTTTCGTGGCATCTTCATACGGATAACATAAGGCGCACCATTTGCGAGGAGATCATCAACTTGATCCTGAGGAAGCGTTAAAGAATTACGAAGAGAGGCTCTTGTAACATGATTGTACTGCCAGTTCGGCATTCCCATTTGTTTGGCCCGCTCACGCATGTCATCCAACTCTTCAGTAGTGTCAAATGCATAGTATGCCTTGTCTTCTTTTACGAGTTGTTCCGCATAGGGTCTGTAAAGCTCTTTTCTTTCTGATTGAACATAAGGGCCGTAATCTCCGCCAATCCCGGGGCCTTCGGTAGGCATAATACCACACCATTTCAGAGCGTCTAATATATAGTCTTGTGCACCGGGTACAAAACGTGTTTGATCGGTATCTTCGACACGTATGATGAATGTGCCATTATTCTTTTGAGCAAACAAGTAATTATACAATGCAGTTCGGACACCACCCATGTGTAGCGGTCCTGTTGGAGACGGGGCAAAGCGCACCCTAACTGGTTTATCGGACATTGAGTTCAATTTTGGGCAAAGATAATGGATTTAGGATGATTCAAATAACCCGATTGAATATTGAGTGTGGCCCGCCTGAACCATTGTATTCCTGCGTTGTATTGTTAATTAGTTTTAAGAACATGATGATTTAACGAATATGTTTTATCTTAGTAGGTTAACCGTAATGCAGTGTTGAGAAATGGGGTCTTTTGATCGTTTATTGGAGCAGATTGATGCGTTTATCCGGAAGTTCTACAAGAACCAGATGGTAAAGGGAATCATCTTTTTTGTGGGTGTTTTCCTGCTCTCTTTCTTATTAACCACAACGCTGGAATATTTTGGGAGATTCGGCTCTTTTACAAGAGCTGTATTGTTCTTCACGTTTATTGGAGTGAATTGTGCGATATTGATCAATTATATCATTATTCCCCTAATGAAATTGTATGCCTTTGGATCACGGATCGACAGGTATCAGGCATCAGAGATCATCGGAACGTTTTTTCCTGCTATTTCAGACAGGTTAAAAAACACCCTTCAACTAAGTGACAACTTACAAGCGAATGAAGGAAATTTAGAGCTTCTCAGAGCCAGCGTAATGCAGCGGGCAAATAAGTTGAGTGTGGTTCCTTTTACTTCAGCAATCGACATTAAAGAGAACAAGAAATACGCAAAATACTTGATTCCGCTCTTTTTAGTGATCGTCGTTGTCGGGATCGCCGCACCGGGATTATTCACACAAGGAACAGAACGCGTCGTGAATTACTCCAAAGAGTTCGTCCCGGAAGCGCCCTTCAACTTTATTTTAACTTCAAATGATCTGACAATTGAAGAAGGCAACGATCTTCCGGTAGAGGTATCCTTGAAAGGCGCTGAATTGCCGGAACAGGTTTACCTGATAAGTGAAAATGGAAAATTTTTAATGAATAGGGTGTCAAAAAATAAGTTCTCTGGCCTTATAAAGAAACCAAAGTCTTCTGGTGCGTTCTTCTTCGAAGCGAATGATTTCAAAAGCGATGAATTTAAAATGGCCGTTTTTGGCAAGGCTGTTATTGGAAAGATGGAGGCTAAACTGGTCTATCCTGCCTACCTTGGAAGAACGGAAGAGGTGGTGAAAAATGCAGGAGATCTAACCGTTCCGGAGGGAACCGTGGTAGAATGGAGTTTGGTTGCGAAGAATACAAAACACATAGATTTTGTGTTTAACGGTTTTAAACAACGGTTTACCTCAGAAGGCATCAAGGTTACTAAAAAACTAACGGAGAATGCTCGCGTAGGCCTCGTGCTGGCAAATAAATACAGATCGAAAACAGATAGCTCCTCCTTATCTGTGTCTGTAATAAAGGATGCTTATCCTTCGATTCAGGTGGAGGAAAGGATAGACAGCACCGCGGATGGGATCCGTTTCTTTAATGGCCGTGTTTCAGACGATTATGGTTTGAACAGTTTGCAATTTGTTTATACCGTTATTTCCGAAGATGGAAAGAGGCGCGAGAACAGAATGACAGTCGGGAAGACCGTGGGTATCGATATGCCCTTCGATTTCGGTGTAGACTTCCGAAGGGAAAATGTGAAGTTGAATGATCGGATTGAGTATTATTTCGTTGTGACGGATAATGACGGAGTAAACGGAAACAAAGCATCTAAAAGCCAGTTATATACGTATAAACTTCCGTCGCTGGAGGAACTAAATGAGAAACGGGAAGAAGACCAGAATCAGGTCAAAGAAGACTTGAATGAGCTATTGAATCGTACGCGTGATTTTCAGAAAAATGTGGATAAATTAAAGAAAGACGTCCTGAACTCGAAGAAATCGGACTGGAACAAAATGAACCAGGTGGATCAATTGAAGGAAGAACAAAAAAGTTTACGAGAGTCTTTGGAAAGCATGCAGCAAATGATGGAGCAAAGCACCCAGCAGAAAGATCAGCTGTCAGAAATGGATAAGGAATTATTGGAGAAGCAAGAAATGATCGATAAGCTTTTGGATGAGCTGATGGACGATGAGCTCCGAAAATTACTGGAAGACTTGGAAAAGTTGTTGGAACAGAATGACAAGGAAGGGATCAAAGAGAATCTCGAAGATTTGGAACAGTCGTCCGAAGACATGAAAAAACAATTGGATCGTAGTTTGGAAATGCTGAAACGACTTCAGGTGAATGAAAAGATCGATGATATCGAAAAAGAGCTGAAAGAACTGTCAAAAGAGCAGGAAGAATTGAAGAATGACATTGAAAAGGAAAAGATATCCAAAGAGAATTCGATTGAAAAACAAGAGGAGATAAACAAAAAATTCGATGATCTCAAGGATGATTTAAAGGAACTTAAAGAGCTCAACGAGGAGCTGGATAAACCTATGAATTTAGGTGATACGGATGAGCAAGAAAAGAGTATCGAGAATGACCTCAATGAATCCAAAGAGAACTTGGAAAATTCAAAGGAGAAAAAGGCGGGAGAAAAACAGCAATCCGCATCCGATGAAATGAAAAAAATGGCAGAACAGTTGGACCAGATGCAACAGCAGTCAAATCAGCAGCAGCAACAAGAGGACATTAATACGTTACGCAATATACTGGAAAGTTTAATGGCCCTTAGTTTTGATCAGGAGGAGCTCATGATGCGGTTTGCGCGTGTTGGTGATCTTGACCCAGCTTACCGGCGATATGGACGCAAGCAAAGAGCTATTATCGATGATACAAAGATCGTGCGGGACAGCTTATTATCGTTAGCGAAAAGACAACCTAAGATAGCGGCATTTGTAGACAAGGAATTGAATGCGATTAAGGAGAACCATGCCCTAAGCTTAGAAGACATTGATGAACACCGTAAGCGGGAAATGAATATTCATCAACAGTCGGTTATGACGTCTTACAATAACCTTGCGTTGTTG
>Ga0315907_10005595_pt1 | contig 13599 bp, 17 predicted proteins | sample LakEriMetagenome_3_FD_203525 | JGI IMG/M metagenome (GOLD analysis project Ga0315907, IMG submission 203525) | Freshwater fungal communities from buoy surface, Lake Erie, Ohio, United States - Buoy 12 MA123 | ecosystem: Environmental > Aquatic > Freshwater > Lake > Lake biofilm | place: USA...
TCTAGTTAATGGACGCTAGATAGTTAAATGTCGTTTAAAAGGACATTCGAGGTTGGGGTTATAAGTGTCAAAAGTTTTGACGGTGACCAAATAAAAAGCCACTACTAAGAGTGGCTTTTTTTAAGTTTAATAATTAAATAAGTGGTTTAGATAAAGCGTGCTGTAATAAATACCAAGCAATTGGCATAAAACCAATCGTAGTAATTAGAAAACTTAACCCAGAGTAAATTCTTACTGTTTTTTTATCCCAGAATTTTGTATCAAAAGCTGCGATTGTAAAGATGGTTGGATTAGCAAATCCTCCAATGGCTACACACCAGCAAGCAAATACAGGAAGCTCAACACCAGAAGCCCAGAAACCAAGATTAAATAAGGCCATTAATGCGTAATCCACGTGGGCTCTAATCATTGTTTTGTAATCAATAATAAACTCGTCCACACCTGGAATTACAAACCATTTAGCAAAGGCCATCATCCAGGCAGTTACAATCAATGCTGTAATACAAGCTACTGCACCTATCAATAAAATTGCCATTTATATCTCCTTAAGATTTGAATAATGCAATTTAATAATACAGACAGGTCTGTCTTATTTCAATTCTTTTTTACAAGTTTCGATAATTTCAATAAACGTATCTTTAGAGACTCGATTCCACATTCTATTGGTCGGAAGTAATTTAATATTGGGGCCATCTTCGCATTCAAGAAGACAATTACTCGATACTACATCTACATTCAAGCGATGATTTGATATTTCGGCTTTTAATACTTCCAATAACTTAGGGCTTCCCTTGTTTGAACAGCATTCGGGGTTTGGTCCAAACCTTTGTTGTATACAGACTTGTAATGTCAAACGCTTATTTTTTGATATCTCTGACAAAGTTAACCTTTCGCATCAGTGTAAGGCTGTATTTAATTTTGTTAAAAAGTTTAAGGGAAATTATCTCGGGAGCATAAATTAGAAGTAGCAATAATATTGCAAATGTTAAATATATCCCCTTAAGTTTAAATGAAGTCACGAAGCTAGCTGAAGGTTTTTGAGAATGAATATATCTATAAAAACTATCGTTATCTTTACCCTCAATATAATCACCTTTGATTTCTTTAGATATTTTTTTGAGATACTCTGCATCAAGCTGGGACAGATAGCGATCATATTCAGCAGAGGCAACTATCGGATCAGGTTCATCCTTGCTTGTATCGCTATATTTATCTCCAATTGCACCAGCCGTATTTTCTTTCGTATCAGATGACCAAAAACCAACCCATTTATTACTTGAGTTATATCTTGGAACAGGAACTGGGCGATTTCCACCTACACCAACAAACACTAAATTTTTACCAATTTGAACGCTAGATAAATCTAATTTATTAATAGCATTTACTTTTGGAGCTTCGTCACCATCAGTAAAAAAAAACATTTTTGCTGGAACATTTAAATAATCAAACATAGTTTCGGCAGACTTAATTCCAAAAGTTAATCTGCTATTACCACGCCAAGCCATTCTCCATTCTAAATGATCAATAGCGTCATTAATCACGTCATAATTAGCGCAGACCTCGAGTGGCATAAGTAATAAACCAACATTTTCGGCTGCAAAAATACCTAAGCTGATATAAGTCCCGCAAGATGAAGTTTCAACAGTGCGCTTCATTAAATGCTTTGTGTAATCCATTCGACTCACTACTTTATTACCTATTTTTACATCTTGGGCATTCATGCTCTGAGAAACGTCTGCTAAAAGAAGATAGTTATGAACATTCTGCTTCATTTGAATTTCTGGCTTATAGATAGCCATAATGAGAAGCAAAGCGACGAAAACTAATATTAAGCTTTCATAATTACTCTTAATTGAGGTTATAAATTTTTTCATGGCAGACCAATTGGGAGATTACTAAGCTCTTGACCAGACTGATCTTTCACTCCATTTTTCATATTAATAGGTAATACTGAATTTAATAAACTGAGGTTAAATTTGGCTAAACGATCTTCTGGATTCAATTTAAGGGATTGTTCGTATGCAACCCTTGCTTGTGTAAGGCTATATTTGGACTCGTCTTTCAATGAACCGTCATCATTCAAGTCTCTACTTAAACCTGACAAAAAGAGATTAGTTGCAATATTGTATTGAATCTTTGCTTGAAGCTCAGTATTAGGATTCTTAGATTTTAATTGTAATTCAAGAATTTGACCGTATGTCTGAACTGCATGTCCATAATCATTTTTACTTCCCTGAAAGTAAGCTGCAGAAAATTTTGAAAGTAATGGGTAATCATCGTTTTTTAATACTTGCCCCAATTGCAAAGTATTATTAATGCGTTCTTTACTATTGTATTGATAAGCTTGGTGAGCTGTTCCAACTATGCCAATTAATAAAAAAATTACTAGTATAGAGTTAATAATATTTATTCTGCTCGCCATGAATATATCCTTAAATTTTTAGCAATTAAAATTAACAAAATTAGAAATAGAGCAATCACAATAAAATTAACTGAATAATCATGTCCAGGAATTGAGATTGAGTATTGAATTTTATTTTTTTCGCGGGCATCAATATCTTGAATTGCAGCTTGTAATGCTCCAGGGTTGTCAGCTTCATAAGCACTATATTTAATGCGAAGTGACTTAAAGAATCTATCTAATGCGATTACTGCAGGCTCACTACCTTCAGCAAATTGACTATTATTTTCTGAAAATATACTAATGTCATCCGGTTCACGCAATACAATCCAATATAAGTTGAGCTTTTGAGATTCTAGAGATTCCTTAATTTTATTTTTTACACGGGGGCTAATTTTACCGGCGCCATCGGATAGAAGAATAATTGCTCTTGATCCAGAATTTTCAATTTTATCAAATAAACTAACTGCTTCAGTAATACCAGATCCAATGTTAGTTTGATTTATTGCAGAGCTTGTAGCTGCATTAATAGCGGAATGAATTGCATCGCGATTATTAGTGATTTTGACTCCATATAAAGCTGAGTTACTAAAACCAATAACCCCCATCATGTCATCTGGTCTTGAATCAATAAACTTTGTTATTAATCTCCTAGCTGCTGCTGATTTGATCTCCGCAGCTCTTCCACTAGATCCATCTCCAGCAAATGGATGATCCATACTTACACTACGATCAATAACCATAACTGTCTGTGCGCCTTTACCAGTTTTTTTAATTTTTTGGTCAGGGCCTTGAGGTGATGCTAAAGCGATAATGATGGACATCATCAGAAGCGATGTAATAATTTTTACAATCAATTCTAAAATATTCGAAACTTTATCTTCTGGCACTATTTGCAACCATGAATAAATTTGACCTTGGCTGCTCTTTAGTAAAAAAGGAATGCTAATTATGGGAAGTAGTGTTAAAGCCCATGGATTAAGAAATGTCATTAAACGCCTCTTTCACTATCTCTCAAGCTTTTACTTATAGATATTAGTTTTTGAAGCAACTGGTTATTATCTTGGCGGTTATTAGAATAAAGAATTTGATTTGATATTTTAAAAAATTCTAATATTTGAAGACTTAGTGATTTAAATTTTTGATTTTTAGAAATGAAATCATTTATATCGTTAGCAAATAAATTGCTACCATAAGTGTTATTAAATGCTGAATGTAAGCTTAATAATGCTTCTTTAAGTTTTGCATCATCAGTGAGTTTGTTTTTTTTCAGTAATTTTATTTTTTTATGTGCTCGCGCAAAATCACCTTTTATAAATGGAAGCCATTTCGCATCAGCATTTATATAAATAAGCCCGATTAAACCAAGAAGCAGGAGAGTGAGAAATAATTTTAAAAGTAATTTATGCTGTGTAAGGTCAATAGCATTAGGTTTTACTTGTGGTTGAACATAAGTTTTTGCATTTACAATATTTGTTAGCACCAAAGGCGAAAACCAAAAGTTCCAAACTGGAATAATTAACTGTTCATTACTAGAGATATTCAGAGTTTCTGAAGGTAATGCCATTAGCTTAGGCGTTGATTCGTTTGTGAAGACTTGGTAGGTTAGTTCAACTTTAAACTGATTTTTGTCTCCTCCCTTTAATTGCTCTACTCTTGCGTCAATTAACTCTACCTCATTATTGCGAGTGCCTTTCGTTGGTAATCTTTTTGATAGTTCATTCTGCGGTAAGGATGTTCTAAAGGTAACACTTCTTTTTAATACATCACCAATTTGAACACCCGTGCTTTTTTCTGGATTAGTAATTTTTGAAATTACAATCAAGTTCACATCAGCTCTTATAAAACCGCTTGTTAAAAGCAATACTATAACCAGTAATAATTTTGACATTAGATTTTTCATATAATCATGTGTATTGTTCGAAATAGTGAGTAAGGGCTTCAGGATTAAATTCACCTTGAAGATATAGTGGTGAGTAATCAAACTTATTAAATAGCTCATCAAGAATCTCTCGCCTTTTATTAAAAGCTTCAACAAGCTGATCTCTTAATGATTTCCTAAAAAATAAAGTTCGAGATAAACCAGTTTCGGGATCTATTAGGTTTCCAAACCCTAACTGCGGTAAGTCTTTATATTCACTGTCATCCCATAGAATAATTGGAATCACTTGATGAGAGGACATAGCGTTTAGTGTTTGTTCAATTATTTCAGTTGGCATATGAAAGTCTGAGATCCAAAAAACTAAAGAACGGTGCTGACTCAGATACATTGGCACATCAGCAATACCTTCATAAGTTCTGTGCTTATTTTCATATTCTGATAACTGATTTATTAACTCAAGATTTTGAAAAAGGTTGTGATTTAGTGGCAAGGTTAAGTCTTCAATTACTTGGTTGTCGTATGCAATAAAACTAAATAAATCTCCCATAGCATGAGCTGACGAAGCAATAGAGGCTGAAATATGCATTGCTAAATCAAGTTTACGTTGATTAGATCGGAATTGCATAGAGCTTGAAAGGTCACAGATCGCAAATAAAGGAGTTGTATTGTTCTGATTAAAAGTTTTTATCTGAACTTGTTCATACGGATCACGCAGAGTTTGACGTAAATCTAACCTTCTAGCATCAGGGTAATCTACAAGCGATACATTACCTCGATAGTCATCACCCAATCCACGTTGCGTTCCTCGATGATCGCCAAAGTGGACGCTTCTCGACTTCCATGGGGTTGAGTAAGTAAAAGGTTTTACCGATTTTTCTATCATGCTATTTCGCTAGTGCTGGCACTATAACTTTACTTAGGATATGACTGCTTAACTCTCTAGAAAGAGCAGTTCTTCGGCTTTCATACATAGGATTCAAGGCAAGTCTATGCGAAATGATTTCATGAAATACCGCATGTATATCTTCGGGATATAAATTTTCTCGCTCCATCATCCATGCATGAACTCTTGCAGCTTTTAATAACATCCCCATACCACGTGGACTAGCACCAGCCTGCAAAAGCTTATTTGCATCAACAGTGTCTAGCTTAATTCCGTATTTAACTGGATTCTGTGTCGCCTCCCATAAATCCAGCGCATAACTTTCTATGATTTCGCTAGACTTTATATGATTCTGTAAAGTATCTGAAAAATCATTAAGTTGTTCGAAATTCAAAATACCGCTCTCTACTTGCTGAGTAAGTTTTTCCGCATGCTGGAATTGTGTATTGAAAATTAATGATTTGCGAATTTCCCTATCATTAGGAATTTCAATCGGGATTTCCATCATAAAACGATCTCTCGCCGCAGATGGAATTTCAAATGTCTCATTTTTTTCCACTTGATTACGGTCAGCAAAAACAAGCATATGCGGCAAACGATATTCTTTTCTAAAAGCTGATATATGTCGCTCAGCCATTACCCTTAGCATCAAAGCATGAACTTGAGGTCTGGCTCGATTAATTTCATTAAAAAAGAAAACTGATAAGTTTTCACCTGCACGTAATAATGGACCTTCCTCAATTTGTGGACGACCATCTGAACCGAGAAAAGTATGATAAATGAGGTCGTTAGGCATTAAATCAACTGTGCCCTCAATCCGTTCATAAGCCCCACCTATGCCGCGTGTAATTGCTTGCAGCAGTGTAGTCTTACCAACACCAACACCTCCTTCGAGTAAAACATGACCACGTGCGAATATTGCAATAGTCATCAATTTGATTGCTTTATCTTGACCAATAATGACTTTTTTAACTTCTGATTCTAGCTTTATTGCTTTATTACGCCAGTCAGCAAGCTGATTATCAATAGTTGCAGTTTTCATAATTTCCTCTTAAGAATAAATAGGGTTATAGTTGGATTAAAAGATTAATTGTTTAATAGATAGACAGGTCTGTTCATTTTTTTAGTTTCCTATATAATTTTTTAAATTGCAAGTTTTTTTAATAATCGCCATATAAAAACTATGTCCTTAGAATTTTTAAAATTAAATAGCCTTGATCAGAAGATCTCGCAGCTAGGGGAAGCACCGTCAAAAAGATTGATGGGCTTATCAAGGACTCTTAGCGAATGGAATGCTAGTCGTATCGGAAAAGTTAAAAATGGTAAAGAAGCTGATCTCACTATTGATAACATCCAAACACTTAAAAAATTAATTGAGAAAGAAGTAAAGAAATCGAAAGTAAATAACATTGACGTAGTCACCGATCAGATTCTATTTTTATTTATTGGGGCAATTAAGCTACAAATTCAAAATAATTCTGATAAACCATGGAAACTTGTTGATCAATCTATCTCTAATTTCTTAACTTATGAGAAACAACCTCAGAAAAATCTATTACTTTTATCAATGCTAACCATTATTGTCATCATTGGCTTTTCATTTTCATTCTTGGATAACCACAAGAACAAATCACGAATTGACAGTAATAATCCTCTTGATATTTCAACTATCAATGAGTCGGGAAGTGAGACAGTTTCTAGTCTCGTAAATTTATATGAAGCTATGAAAAGTGGTGATTGCCAATTGCCACAAGCTGCAATGCTTCAATCTGGAGATAGAGAAGCGTTCATATCATTTGTTAATGAAGGCAAAGTAGATATTAAGACTGCACCTCGTCTTAGAAATGCATTAAATTACGCAACATGCCTATATCCACAAAAGTTAATGAACCAACCTTTGTAAAGATTGTTATAAAACTAACCAAGGAATAAATATGAAAGATTTAAGAGGAAAGATTCTAAATGTAGCCACAATGCTATTCGAAACTAGAGGCATTCACGCTTCTGGAATTGATACCATCATTTTGGAATCGGGTGTTGCAAAGGCTACACTCTACAAATACTTTCCAAGTAAAAATGAATTAATCATTGAATACTTAAAAGAAAAATCTAATAAGTTTTATGCGTGGTTAGACGAAAAATTAAATAATAAAAAAAGAGACTCTGTAGAAATACTGCTTCAGCTTTGTGATTTATATGAACAATGGATTACATCACCAAAATTTAGTGGCTTACCATTTCATATAGGCTCAATAGAATTTCCAGACCCAAAACATCCTGTTCATAACTATTCAGTAGAGCTTTCAAATCAACTGCAAAAGTATCTATCTAAACTTGCATCTATTGCTGGTGTAAAAGATGCTAAAACTTTAGGTCAGCAATTAACAATCATCTTTGAAGGTGGTGCGTTGATTGAAAGATTAAGCCCGGGATCTGGGGCAGCAAAGCGAGCCAAAAAGGCTGCGATCACATTGATTAAGGCATCAATTTAACCCAACCTCGAATGTCCTTTTAAATGACATTCACGAATAGACCTATCAAGCCACCGTCCAGCCGCTAGACTTTGGGCTTTTTAAAAAACTCGGTGTCTCGTTAAGGGACACTAGGATTGCTAATAATGGGGTTAGGGTTCGTTAAAATCACCTATTTTTGCTATAATTCCGCTTCTTCACGGTTTTTGTTGTGAAGTTCCATATGGCCAGGTAGCTCAGTCGGTAGAGCAGCGGATTGAACTGCGTGCCCCAAGTTTCAAAACCTCCACAAACCATACCTATCAAGCCTCCCAGCCTTTCTCTGTAAATCAAAACACTAAAAATTCGGCATTGAATAAAAGACTGTGGAGAGAAAACTTCTACACACTTCTTGAATAAAAAAATTCGGTAGACCTTTTTTTCGTTTGAAATAAAAATGCTTAGCGTCTAGTAACGGGACGCTAGGATATGAATAATTTACAATCCTTTTTCAAAGAGTCTGACAATCGCGCAAACGAACTCCACCATCTCCTTGATGGCAAGATCACCTTATACATCCGGGAGAAATCTGAATATTGGCAAGTGCGATTTCTTCTGCCTAACAAAGAATATATGCGGCTTTCTACTGGCGAATATGATTTAGAGCGAGCTAAAACCCAAGCTGTCATTTTGTATGAAACTTTCAAAACCAAAATTAAGATGGGCACACCTTTGCGTGTGAAAACTTTTGGTGATGTCGCACGTTTAGTCTTAAAAGATATTCGCGCATCTAAACAACAAAATAAATTTAAGAAGACCTATCGCGATTATGTATTTGTCATTCAGAAATACCTACTCCCATTTTTTGGTCGTAAAAATATTGCTGAACTAACAGCAGAAGACATCACTGAGTTTGAAGCGTGGCGAGAAAGTCAGATGGGGAAAGTTCCTAAAGCCAGCACCGAACAAAATCATTCAAGTGCTTATAACCGCATTATGAACTTTGCTCGCAGTATGGCTTATATACCAAGTGATAAACCCATACCACCCATGAAGATTACTGGGCCTAAAGGACAAGCAAGGCCTGCTTTTACACAACAGGAAATCTATTATCTTTTGGATTATATGAAAACTTGGGAAGAAGCTGATGATGTGTTTTATCCAGAAAATAGAAAGTTATGCCGATGCTATGTTGAATTTCTAATTAATACAGGCGTTAGACACGGCACAGAAGCATTGCCTGTGAGATGGAAACATCTTCAATGGCATTACATTAAGGATAAGAAATACTTAAAGGTATGGGTATCAGGTAAAACGGGTCCGCGTTTTCTGATTGCGAAACACGCATTTATTGAAACCTTAACTCGCTTATATAAGTGGCAAGGTTTGAAATATGACACATTGGATGATTTGGTGAATGCTAGATTAGATAAGTTAGTGTTTGTGACACCTGATGGATATCAACCAAGAGACTTTAGAACATTGTTTGTGAGTTTAATGAAAGGGTCTAACTTACTTAAGAATGAAGCAGAGCAAACAAGAACACTTTATAGTTTAAGACATACCTATGCGACCATTGCCTTAAGCGAAGGTATTGATATACATACCCTCGCAAGACAAATGGGCACTTCCATTACAATGCTAGAAAAGCATTACTCAAAACTCACACCAATGTTAAGTGCGGAGAAGTTGGCTTTTTGAACTTTCTCCCATGCATTATTTTTTTTAATTTTTTCTCCGAGATAAACAGTGTCAAAACTTTTGACACTTGTTTCATTCATACTTGGAAAATTTCCTTGAGCTGCATTTTCTGCGATCACTAAAGTATCAGCCATTAATCTACTAGCCATAAAAGTTAAAACTTTTTTGCTGCTATTCAATGTGCGATCTTTTGTTTTAGAATCCGGATCAAGTTTGCCATGAGAATGGCTTATCTTTGCCCTTAAAGCCACTCTCCATAAAGCATCTTTTGGCTTATAGCATTGAAAATAAACAAGTCTCAGTCCACCTAATAATCTTCTATATTGCATCTTATTCTTTGTGAGTTTATAAATCGTTTGATGCTCATATATAGGTTCTTTATAAGCTTCATCAAGCAATAATTTAAGCTGCTTCATGATCTTTACTCTTTTTTGTCCAAGTGGAATAGAAACTAATAACGAATCAGGCTCGCCTTGCTTAGAATAATCTGTTTCAATATACTGAATAAGATTTTGAATATTGCTTTTATTATCCTTACCATGACTAAAACGCAATACAGTTTTAGTAATAGGTTTTGCAGTTTGTGTTCCAAATAACTTTAACCCATTCTTAAGCCACCAATCTCGATAAAAAATTCCATAAACATTTCCTATATCTTGATAAGTCCTCCAAACCTTCTTAGCTTTCTCTCTGTTACCTAATGCCTTTATAAATTCTGCTTCATTTTTACATTCTGATGCCAAGTTATAACTAGGGCTAATTCGAAGATACTCAAAGAACATTTGAAAACGCCAATCCTGAGGAGCATGAACTTTAGATTTGCTGAAATCCCCTGCTCTCAGCTTCCATGGCGGCTTTTTTTCTATTTTGTTCATATAAAAATGTTATCTGAATTAATTAAAACATTCTAGATAATATTTTATTTTAGTGACTCTTTCATACTCACATTTCGCAATACATTTCGTATTGTGATAACTAAAAAGGAGTAATAAAAATGCGTGAAAAAGTAGAAGAGTTTGTAGCTAACAAAAAAGCTTCAATTGAAGTAAAAGACAATGTCACTGTGAAAGTTGCAGAGCCTGCAAATGACGACAAATTTGATATGGCTTCCTTATTATTAATTGGTAAGGAAAATGCATATGCAGTGCGTCCATCTATTAAAGCTGAAATTGCTAAAGAAGTTGAATTAGTAATTAAGTTTGGTGATGAATTAGCATTAAAAAACAAGAAATATCACGAAGATTATGTAGTTCGAGGCACTCAAGCACTTTATGGTGTCTTGACAGATATTTACGCACTAGCCTTGAAGATTGAAAACTCAAATGCGAAAGATCACATCCTTCGTGAAATGAGAGAAAAACTTAAAGCTCGTGATATCAAAACACAGTTCAATACACCAACCATGACTATTGTTATTAAATACGTTGTAGGTGCTGAACGTCAAACAGCTGCTAATTACAGTCGAGTGTTAAGTGTTGCTATGCAAGATAATATTTCAGCAAATGGTTTAGCTGAATATATTTCTCGTCGTGGAGGTATCAGTCAGATTCACGATACTGAGGTTAATTCAGCTGCAAGATTATCAGGAGCAAAACTATCTAAAGAACGTCTAGATAAAATTCAAGAAATGTTCCAATTACTAGGTCATAGCAGCGAACATTCCTTTACATATAAAGCTCCTGTATATCAACTTAATTCACATAAACAAAATAAAGCTGAAACAGGTCGTTTTGTAGTATTCATGACAGTTTTTGATGATGCAAATAAAGTTTACAAAATTGCAAATGCTTTTGACTTAGGTCAAACTTTTGAGGATTCTCTATTTAGAATTCTGTCAAAAGAGATTGAAGCTCCTCTTGATAGCATCAAGACTAAACTTCGAAGCTTCAAGAAACATTTGATTGAAACTAAAAAAGTTCATCAAGGCTGGATTAATTCATTTAATCGTGAATTCGAAGCTGAAGAAAAGTCTAAGCAAGAAGTTTCTTCGGAAGGAGATACAGCATGAAAACATCCAAAGCTGTAAGAAGTATCCGAAGTCTCTCTGACAAAGAGATTGAAAGTTGTATTGACGGAACAACTAGCATTCCTATGCTAAAAGATATTTTTAGCCTCCCTAATGTAATTAATAAAGATGGGTTTATCTTTACAGATTTATTTGCTGATCGCTTCGCTAAATATCTCCAAGGGTTTTTAGATGATGAAGTTGGCTCAGATGAATGGATTGAAGCAGATAATATTAATTACGACTGGGGCTTGAGAATAGCCTGCAATATTAATGAGCTTCTATCAGTTCATGAGTATATGGATTAAGGAAGCTATCATGAAATATTATGTAACTTTTAGCTTAACACAGACAAATACTTATCTAGTAGATGCAATGTGTCCTCAAGATGCAATTGATATGATTTATGCATTACCACACTCAGTTATTCAAGATTTATTAGAGGGCGACCCTGACTTTATTTTTCATGGTATTGAAGATGAAACGGGAAAGCACTTCGATATTGAAGACTTTGATTGTGAATATTAATTGATTTGCAGATATAAGCGTCAAATCTTTTGACGCTTATATTAGCTCCACGGCATTTCTTTTCATGTCGTCGTTGGCAACCAAGTAGCGATGTGTTACTGCAATTGATTTATGCCCAGCTAAGCTAGCAAGAATATGAATGCTTATACCTTTGTTTGCTAAGGATGTCAGAAATGTCTTTCTTCCTGAATGACTTGATGCACCATTGATACCTGCTCGCTTATAAGTCCAAAAGAACCATTGACATAAACTATTAGGGGTAAAACCTAAACGATCATCTGTATGAAATAAAGGAATCTCAGGATTTTTAATCATGCGTGTAGTTAAGTAATCAGCAATTTCTTCTTTTAGTTTTTCTGGAATGAATACAACTCTTGCTGAATTACCTTTAGTTTGCTGTGCAGACAACTTAATTTCATTTTTAATTGTGCCATCATCATTTACAACGTCGCGCATTTTTAAATTTGAGATCTCGCCCACCCTCATTCCCGACCAAAAACTAGTCAAGATCAAACATCTATCGCGCTTTGCATAACGCTTCGTAGAAACATAACGAAGCACTTGATCTAACTCAGCTTGGGTAACAACTTTAGCTTGTGCCATTTTTTTCTCCTAGAAGATAAATAAAAATACAAATAGATTGTGTTTTCTTTTATAAAAATGGTCTACCGAAAAAGGCTAAGCAAAGACCTTCCAATAATCAATGACTTAGCTTTTTGGTAAAGAATTGTGTGATTTTCTTTACTAAAATTACTTATTACTTAATGTTATTTAGCTAAAAGAAGGATCGGCGTCTAAAACGTGAAATATGGCGTCAAAAACGCACGATCTTTGGCCCCCAACTACTCTTGTGTTATCAATTCACAATTGCTTGCGATAAAAACTGGTTTATTTTTCCCTACCGCTTTGCAATGACAGACATTTAATTCCCAATCATCTGTCGTTTGATTGATAGCATCATTAATCTTTATATAAAGCTCTTTAGTGTTGATTGAATAAATTGAATAACCATCTACTCTTGTTTTAGTCTTAGTTAAAGGATCGTAATGCAATATCCAAGAAAATAAGAATTCTGGTTCTTTATAAAGGTCTTGTGCCCTTAACTCATTAACAACGTCTAATTGCTTATCTGATCTAGCCAATAATTCCCATTGCGGATATGCAAAATAATCTACTAGGTATTTTTGATTAGGATCACGTAATTCAACACTTCCATTAAATAATGCTTTTCTAAATAAAGTTCTTCTTGTTGTCGTATCAAGTTTGTCATTAATAAAACCTCTTACTGCTATTGCTCTCATGTTTATATTCTCCAAATTAAAAAGTTGCGAGTGTTGCTAAAGGAGTCGATCTCAAAAGAGATGTCGCAGGAGTAAGTGTTGCTTTAAGTCAGACTTATTCATTACTAACCCAAAGGCAACTTCTTTTATATCTTGCAACTTGGTAACCAAGCAACTCACAAAAATATTTATCTCTTATAAAGAAAACCAGTTGAAAACTGGTATTTTTTACTTCAAAAATAGAAGAGTTTATAAAGAGGTTGCTCAAACCAAATATTCGACATTAACTTTATGAGTGCTTATTAACTTAAAAGGAGAAAATAAATGAGCACATTAAATACATTGAAATTAGGCACAAGTAAAAAACCAACACACATGCCTGCAATACAAGTTAGACGTAATAAATTATCAACAAAACTTTGGGAACAGATACAACTTGCTAAAAGCCAAGTGAGTGGTGAACCTTTCC
>Ga0315907_10005597_pt1 | contig 13596 bp, 12 predicted proteins | sample LakEriMetagenome_3_FD_203525 | JGI IMG/M metagenome (GOLD analysis project Ga0315907, IMG submission 203525) | Freshwater fungal communities from buoy surface, Lake Erie, Ohio, United States - Buoy 12 MA123 | ecosystem: Environmental > Aquatic > Freshwater > Lake > Lake biofilm | place: USA...
CAGTCATGGCAACCGCATCAAGCGAGTCAGCCATGTTGTAGGCGATGATGTCGGCAGCAGCCGGATCAACGTCAGACAGCGAGAACAGACCCAGCTTGCGGGTGAGCAGGGCAGCGTTGCCGTACTCGTTCAGGGTCACCGTCACCGTGCTGGTGTTGCTCAGGGCAACAGCATCAGGATCGACGTTCTCAGTAAGGGTGCTGGTCGCACGAGCCAGATCCGCATAGATCTGGAACACAACGGACGAACCAGGCATGGCCTGCTGCACAGGACGCTTATCAGCAACATCACGGATGAGCGGCTGCGAACGCAGAGCCATCTCAACGTAGCGATCGTAAGCGGACTGCACGAGGTTAGTCATGCCAGTCTGATCTGTGATCGTAGCCGAACCAGTATAGGTGTTAGCCATAGTTGAGATTCACCACCTTTCGCGGTTAGAAATTGGAATGGTCAATACGCCGGGGGACCAGCCGCATTACCGAAAAGAATCTTGTTCAACTCGTCAGGATTCTTTGCAGCGGCAATCATTGCCATCAACTGCGACTCGTCACCCATCGGTGCCTGTCCCGCGTTCACCACATCGTTGAACTGCTGATACCCAGGCGGGATATTCACTTCAGGCTGGTTGCCCATCTGCTCGTTCTGAGCGCCATCGCTGTCCGCAGCCACGGTCATGGGCTGGAACACATCGGCCTTCTCATCAAGCCAAGAAACAACCTCAGCCTCGTTAGTGATATCCCCTGGGATCAGTTCAGCGATCTTCGGGTTGTATCCACGAGACGTGAGAACATCTGCAACAGTCCGCTTACGCGACTCCGTGCGGTAGCCCTGAAGTTCAGACTCCAGTTCCTTCAGGCGCTTCACCGCAGCCTTGTGGGCTCGGCGCACCTGAGTGATGGCACCATCATCGTAGTCATCGAAATCGTCTGGCAGATCGAACTCGTTATTCGCCATAAGGCGTTCACCCTCTTCTCATCCGTGAGTAAGTCGCCACCCACACACACAACTGGGGGGTTGTGTGAGGCTGTGACATACAGGTCTTGTGACGCACCCTGGGGCCTGCCGATCCAGGTGTGGGGTGGAGGTGCTGGGAATCGAACCCAGGTCTAGGTCTGTGTCCTTCGTGAGGCTTTACAGTCCTGCATTCCATTCACCCCCGAGGCAAACTATTTGCCTGTGTGAACTCTGTACCAATCCCAATCGCTCACTTGCTAAAGATTCCTTTCGACCCCGAGAGATGACGCAGCAGCCCCAGACGTGCCAGCGAACCTTGCACGTTCCCTACGGGCACGCCTTTCCGACGCGAGCTTCTTTTGCTCATCACCGAAAGCAGCACTAAGAGCATCCCTCTGGTTATACGTTTCCGTGTCGATAGCGGCAAGGGTCGTGTCCCTGTCCGCAACCCTGCGTGCCTGGTCAAACGTTCCCTCCAAGTTCGCAAGAGTGCCCATCTGGAACGGGTCAATGGTCTTACCCAGGCTGGTGCCACCCAGACCCTCCGCGAACGTCTTGTCCATGCTGAACCCTGCACGCTCCGCAGCAGCACCAATCTGGGCTGCACGGCCCTCTTGTCGGATCTGCTGCTGAGTGCGAGCGGACTCCAGGGCAACGCCCGTCTCGTTCGTGAGGCCAAGAAGGTAGGCCATCTGAGTGCCCTGACTCACGCCGTAATACTGCTCAAGTTCCTGAGCGACCAGCGGATTCAGGGACTGCTTCGCAGCAACCACCCGCTCCTCAACTTCCTTGACTGACAAGCCAGCACCGATCAGTCGGGCATAGTCAGCAGGGTTGTCATAGAAGGTGGAAGGCAGACCATAGTTCTGCATCACGTTCCGGTACGAAGACTCAAGCTGAATGTACTCAGCCTCACTAACTGCCTGACCTCTGCTGATCAGTTCAGCCATGCCGGCAAAGCGGTTCGCGTAAGTCGTGGTTCCACGGAACTTCATCAAGATCGCATCAGTACCAGCGTCAGCTAGACCCTCAGTAATCCAGCCGTCAACCTCACCAAGGAGTTTGGCCCTGTCTGCGTCCGAGAACCCGAACTGCTTGAACAAGCCGTCCAGGTATTCACGAGCGGACTTACGGGCATTCACCGTTCCAGCGTCGAGGCCAGGAGGTTCAGGAGGATCGTCAGGAGGATCCGTAGGATCCGTCACGGGATCAGTCGGGTCAGTTACAGGATCAGTAGGCGGTGCGATTCGACGGTCGCCGTAGCGCAACGCTTGGCGCACGTCTGCACCGAACTGACCACGATTGCCAGCAAGTTCCCGCGCTCGGGCGTTAAGCTCATTGGCATCCTCAAGGCTGATCAAGCCCTTTTGCAAATCCATAGACAACTTGCCTATGTAGTTGTATAGGTCAGTTCCCTTAGCCATAGGGTCAGGCTTCTTGTCCTTTGCCATACCTAACCCACAAATCCCATCATGCGAGCCAAATCAGACCCAATCTGCGAATAGGTGGACAAAGCATTAGTCGTGTACTGCCAACGACCGTCCTTCTTAATCTCCTGCTCAAACTGCCACAGCGGCATGAGCGCAGGCTCACCCTTCTCGTTAGGTGTCGTGAACGCCTTACGCAGCAAAGGATCAGTCAGATCCACCTCATCGGGGCTACCCAATTCAAGACGTCTGTACAACTGATTGATGTAGCCAGCACCTAGATCCCGAACAGAGCGGTCCTTCGACAACTTCCCCGCAAACACCGGGTAGATTGACTCAGCCTCGGCAATCAGCTCATTCCAGGCATCGTCATCGGAGTAGCCAGAGTTGGGATTCAGGATGTCACGAGTAGTCTTGTCCAACCAGCCGCCGTCACGATCAACGCCGTAGGCACGGGCAGCATCACGCAAAGTGTTGTAAGTAGACGTGTACAAGCCACCAGGCTTGAACTTGTCCCCACCAGCCTCAGACTGCTTAGAGAACTGAGATGACAGCCAAACCCGCAGGCCCTCGTTATCGTTCTTGCCCCAGCCCTGGTACAGGTAGCGACGTGCCATCTTGGTCAAAGTCGCTTCATCAATGACCATGTCGTATGTGTCGTCAGCCAGCTTGCGGATCGTGCGCTTGGCATCCTCAAGCACTTCATTCCATTGACCAGGAGAACCCTCAAACTCCATTCGGAAAGCGTTCTGCCAAGAGGAACCCTTCGCGGGATCCCTCCACCAGTCAGTCTTCTTTAACTCCGAATCAAACTTGGCTTCGTCCCAGCCCTCGCGAATAGCCTGATCGAACAGTTTCCGCAGTTCAGGGTCACGCTTCGCGAGGCTTGCAGCCTCAGGACCAAGACGCTCAAAGTAGTCCTGCATGAAGTCACGGCGAGCATCCTGGCGGTCCTCACCAGGATCAGCATTCTGGATCGTGCGAAGCGCCTGTCGTGCTTCCTTTAGTCGCTTTTCAGCAGCGGTAACGCCCGTAGCGGAGCCAAGTTCCTTGGCATCCTTCAGCGCCTGCTCGGCAAGACGAATGTCACGCTGGGCGATACGAATAGCCTCAGGCTTCCTACGCCCACGACCGCTGGGGTTAGGGCCACCCGAAGGGGCATCAGGATCAGTTCTCGGCTGGTCAGCCATCACACACCCCCAGCCAAAGCCTGCATGAATGTACGGAAGTAGTTGTCACCCTGACGTTCCGTGTAGTCCTCCTGGTCCTGAGCGAACTCAAGGGCCAGCACACCGGGATCAACGCCACCAGAGCCCACAGTCGTGCCACCCTCAAATGAGGCCGTGTTGGGGTTAGCCATTTCAGCTTCGTTTAGCACCTGAAGAAACGTCTTGTACTCATCATTCGTGGGGTTACGACCCAGTACAGACTGCATCGTCTGCATCAGCAGGCCACGGGCAGAAGTCGGGTTCGTCAGTGAGACGGAACCGCCTCCACCGCCACCTCCGTAGCCACCGCCGCCGTATGACCCGCCACCAGAGGAGTAACTACCAGGGCCGTCGGCGCCGTCAGACTGAGGCATTCCGCTCGGACTGAGATAACGCTCCTTGAGAACGGCATAGGGCGTGACGTAGTCGCCCCTCTGGCTAGCCAGGGCTGACGCAGCTACCGCTTCTTCCCAGAGAGAGCGACCCTGCTTAAGGGGGTGAATCGTTTCCGCTATGGAATCAAGAATTGCCCTTAGCCCTGGCGGGACCGTCATGTCATCGTCGTAAGCCTCTGCCGCCTGAGTCGGATTGACAGAGTAGTTCCACATCGGAGTCGGATTGGGGTCGGCTGGGTTCCCAAGAACACCCTGGTTAAGGGTGGAACGTGGGTCAGAGGGGTCCTGCGTGCCATAGACATCAGCAGACGAGTAGTACCAATTCATGTTTGGAAATGACACGATTGGGTCGCCAGCGTCGATACCGTAAGCGCCTTGCATGCTAGATCGCGAGCCAGTTGGTGAATCAGTTGACACGTCAGTGGATGGGGGAACCGGGTCGAATACCGCCTGATTTTTTGGCTTAGGGGACTGTCCAGGCTTCACAGAGCCCGACGTGCCAGCGCTTCCCTGCTTCACATATCCGTAACCGGGAACGTAAACCCTACTCATTCGCAGTCACCTCAGGTAGATTCGGAAGCGGAAAGCCAGTTGTGCTGAGCGGTCTGTCCAAAAGCTGTTGTCCAGAAAGGTCGCGGCCCGCAAGGAATCTCTCGTAGTACCCGCTAAAGTTTCCGGCCTGCGGGAGAAAGTTTGTACGTACGAACTCATCCCACTGCGTTGCAATTGACTGACGCTCTTCAGTTGATTCGGCAGCCTCATACATTTGCCTGGCGCGGAAAAGTTCAACGCGATAATCGCGAATCGTTTGCCAGGTTACAGACTTGCCGATCGTAGACATGAATCGACGATCCTTCAGGAGGTAGTCGATGCCGTCGATAACCCGCCCTGCGCGACCTGTATCAAACTCTGCCTTATCGGCTTTCCATAGAGCATTCTCGGGGTCATTTTCAAACGACTTCTCAAACGACTTCCACTGCTCATACAGCCAGGCGCTTTCACCATCTGGCTGTAGTGATTTAAAGCCATACTGAAGCGCAAGTGCGTCGCGCTTCGTAACAGCGGCATTCCACTGCGCCCACGACCTGCCTATACGGTACTCATCCTCACGCTCCTGGGGTGTCAGTCTGTCCCGCACCGGCTCGGTATCGCCGGGGAGATAGGCCGTGAATTGCCAGTTGTATACGACTTCGGAGAAGTCGGCCTGATTGAATGTTTGCTCATCCAGGAACAACAACTGAGCCAGGTCGTTCGGACTGTTAGGGGACTTCTCCCGAAGGTCGCTGAGAACGTCCTGGTTGCTGCTCCAGATTTCGTAGGCATCTTGCGTGGGGGGCATGCCTGCCCTGTTGCCCGAGGTTGACTGCATCATAAAGAAGAACTCGGGTCCGTACATCAAGCGTGCCTGGGCAACGGCGGCAGCGTAGTTGTTCGGAAAACCGGCCCGAATCTTGAACCACTCTCTGCGGTAGAACTCCCCCTCGGGTGTCAAGCGCAAAGCCACCGGGCTAGCCCAAGAGGCGAGTGTTCCGTCGATGTAGTAGTCCTGTGCGTTCTTGAAAGAGTCCTCCAGTTTTGGCATCTCGCCGCGCTGTCCGTCTTTCGCCCACTGATACATCTGATAGTCGTAATCCTGGATCACGACTCGGGCCCAGTCTTCATCACTGATTTCCTGGAAGAAGGGATTGTCAATCCCAGCAACCTCGGGGGTGTTTCTTGCAAGCAGGACGGCCTTCTTCTGGTACGAAGCCATAAAGGGGTCAAGCGGCACTCCCAGAAGATCATATTTGGGATCGGTGTTGGTGCCGTATCCGAACATCGCTTCCCATACCTCGGGATAGCGGTCCTTAATGGCTCTTTCCAAATCCGGCTTCTCGCGAAGGACCATGCTCACTGGCACCGTGAGCGTGGGAAGGTAGCCCGACTCCTGAGTGCCAAGGTTGATTGAGTTGACATCAATCTTCAGATTCGGATCAATTGGCACATTCCACTCATCGGGGAATGAAATTACAAGGTGCTTTGCGTCCTTCCAGGAAGTGATCTCACGACCTTCTTCGTCCGTACCGCCGAACTCCAGGATGTTCATCCAAGTGTTCGCCAGGACGGTAGCCCTGCCAGGGTTGCGGTAGGCGAGACGGAAGTAGCGATAGGCGGTGTTCCACGTAGCTGCGGCAAAGGCAGTTATGTAGCGCAACGCGAAAACTGGATTGGTCATTCTACGTACGTTGTAGAATGTGTTTTCCATCTCCTTAATCGAGCGCGACTGCGCAGTTGTGCGCATCGCCTGAAGGGCTGCTCCGTCTACAATCTGGCCCCTGTCCTGCGCGATCCTAATCTCGCGTTCCATTTGGCGCTGATACTCGCGGGTGTAGAAGGTCCAGCGAGCAAACCTAGATTCGGGCAGAACGGCGCCAACATTCCAAATGGCATTGATCCCATTATTGATGGCACGGTTGGCCCTTGCCAAGGGGTTGCCGATGAACTGCAACCCCGTGCCGTAGATCGGGGCAAGCCCCTCAATCTGTCCCAGTGCCGATTGGACCTCACCGGCGGTCCACTCTCGCGACTCTGCCAATTGCTTGCGGAAGTCCGGGTCAGGGAAATACTGCGTCAAAAGCCGACGATTTTCGGCGATTACGCCATCCTCAAACAGTGTGATGCGTGCGTCAGTTTTGGTGTCCCTGCCCAGCGGAGAGGCCTTGACCGAACCGCTCGGGCCCCCGCGCAACTGGTCGTAGGTCCAGCCCATTTTCTGTCGGTAGTTCTTGCCCGCCGGAGTCTCAAACCACCTCAGGATCTCTACATCGGATTTGCCCGAGAGGAGTAAGTTCGCGAACTCATCCCCCGTAATGTGTCGGTTAATCACGTAGGTAAGTTCGTCCCAGTACCGAGGGTCGAATGGAGTAATTACTTCACCCTGCTCGGACTGCCGCCAGCGCATTCCTGCGTTTGAACCGTTCAGCCTGCCACCCGTCATTGTTTGGGCAGCCGTCAAACCAGCACTTGTTTCGGCACGCAGCGCCGACCCGTAGTTTCCAGTTGTCGCGAACGGGGCCGGAATTGTGTAACTGATCCCACCGACGTTCATTTGGTAGTCAGTCTCGCCGCTAAACTCGCGCCTTGAAAGGCGCTCACGGGCCAGCACTCGGGCGGCGATGCGAGAAGATAGCGAGGCGCGCTCACCATCCAGCTTGGCAAGTTCCTCTCGGAGCTCCTGCATGCGCTTCAACGCCGTGGGCTCAAGCGTAAATGTTTCCTCACGGATCGCATCAAGCTTTACCGTAAGGTCATCCAGTACCGATTTGGCATCAACGTCGCCAAGATCAACGCGACTGCGAGCAATCACGAGAGCGCTCAATTGATCCAACTCGGCCTGTTCCACAGGCGTCAGTCCAGAAGAGGGGACCTTCTTACGGGAAATCAGTCGTGCCGTCGCCTCAAGGTCGGCGATCTTCTCGTCCATATAGCTGATACTTCTAATGACACTTTCCACGCGGCGTGTCGCGTCACTGCGCCCCGGCACCCTGCTCATAGAGGTCATGTCACGCGGGTCGTTGACGCGAGCAAGCTGCTCGATCCAGTCGGGTGCAATCCTCGCATCAGGATTCTCGGGATCCAAAAGGTCCCGGCGCTTGTTCTTTGCGGGATTCTTGAGATCGCGCTCAGCCGCACGGCGACCGTCACGCTGATACAGTTTGTCCCGCTGCGCCACAAGCTGGCTCCTACGCGAGCGGAGCCTCTTGATCTCCTCCATTGTGGAAGCGAGATCACGAGCGCCGTCCTGGCGCGATACTGCCAAGTCACGCAACTCGTCCATGCGACGAGTCGCGGTTGCGGTGAAGTCGGGATCCGTAAGTGCAGCCGTCAGGCCCTTAACACGATCAGATAGTTCTGCATATGTTGGCACCTCATCGACCTGGGTCCACTTATCGTCAATCAGGTCCAACTGCTGCTCAAGTGCCTTAACTTGAGCATAGGTAATCTTGCGCTCCTCTTTAGCCAGGTTTAGGTGCGCTGCACGAACGGCTGGTGATGTACCCGCCGAGTCCAGATCAGCAATGTGCGCCTCAAGTTCGTCAAGACGCCTGCTCTTCTCCAGATACGAAGCGAAGACTTCCTGCGCCTTGCCAGCATCACGACGCGCGGGGCTCAGGGGCAAACGATCGGCAACCGCAAACTTGAACTGAAGGATGCGACGATCATTGTTGGCGTCGAACCTCTTGAGCGCATTAAGCAACCCATCCTGTGGGAACAAACTGCCATCAGCCAAGATCTCTGACAGTCCCGGCTCAGCAAAGGAGTTCTTCGGCGTGTACCCAGGCCTAAAGAGAATGTTGGTCCGGAACCACTTGAAGATCAAATCCGCTGTCGCTGCCCCCCCACGAAGTACGCGCCTGGTCCCTCTGCCGCGCTGGGCGTATCCCGTTGTGCTGTTGATGCGAAGTGCCCAATCAAGGTCGTCAAGGGGCATAAGCATGCGTGAGTCCGGCAACTGCCGCATGGTTACGGGGTCAATGATTTTCCGGACAGGGCCGTCCATAAAGAACCCGTCCTGCGCTACCTGTGCCGCTGCGCCATCGACTTGCTGCTGAAGGCCCTCAATGATCTCTTCGGCGCGCTGAGCCGGAACGTTGTACTTGTTCACGGCGACCGACATGAGTTCCTTTTGCAGGTCGCGCACAGTTGCGTCAAGTGCCACATCTCCTTGCGCCTTAGCCGCAGTCAAGCGAGCGATCGCTTCGGATCGCCACTGCCACGAGGCGACTTCAAGGTTTGAGGCTACGCCGGTGTCCGGGTCGGTGCGGGTGACGGTCCAGGTGCCCTGACGCAGCGTGCGAGCGCTGCGAGAATAGGCCATCATCTCTTCAACAACTTCGTCTGGACGCAGACGGTTGTAGCTAACCATGTTCAGCGGCTGGCGGCTGCCAGCCCAAAACAGAAGCGTCGTGAGGGGGCCAGAGTTCTGTGCGCCCAAGGGAACCTCAACGAACGTATTGGGCCGATTGATGCGAGCGTCTGCCATTGTGCGACGTAGCCAGCGTTGAGCCATGCCAGCCGCATTGGCAATCGGTGCTACTCCCTCGCTGCCAATTGGCACGAAGTCAGAGCCCGTTCCGCGTAGGGCATTGAGTTTACCTGACTCCAGTCCCTCACCCAAAGCGTCAAGCGGGTCGTCCACCTTGCTTGTCATAAAGATGTCACGCACAGTGGTAAAGAACTCATCTCGCTCTAAAGCGGAATCGAACGTTGCCTCGATGACGCGAGCCATTTGGGGGGTGGGAATGAATTGCCCACCGACGGCAAATTCACGCGCCATCTTGTCGTTCATGTGGGTGAGGGACCACACTGAGTCTGGAGCCGTTTGGAAGAGGCGGCCCAGAGCGAGCGCGTCGCCACGATCTGCAAGGACCAGCTCGGTGATCAGATCCTCATTGTCTGTTCGAGCAATCAGTTGAGATAGCTCGTCGGCATAGAACGAACTCGGGCGCGTCCAGTTCGTCAAAAGCGGGGAACTGCGAACTCTGGCAACGTCGGTTTCCTTGGCAAGATCCTCAATCAGCCGCCCAGGAACGCTAAAGCGACCCTGTGTGCCGCCACTCGCACGGAACGCCTTGTAGGTATCAATGGACTCGCGTAGACTGTAGAGTTGACGCAATTCCACAATCTGCGTGTTTAGGCCCGCCGCCTTCTTCGCTGTTCGTGCAGCGGCGTTTACGCCCTTACCGCCAGCAACAATTAGGAACCCGGCGTCATAAATGCCAGAAACAATGGTCCCAAATGGCGAGTTGTCCCAGGCCCGTTCGTACTGCTCGCGACTTACCCCACCAGTCGTGGGATAGGGATTTGTGATTGCGCGATACAGATCTGCCTGCTCAGTTGGTGCATCCAGAGCAACCTCTTGTGGCGAACTCTGTGCTAGGCGATTCTGCACAAGTGCACGTGCGGGTGAGATGTACTCACTGGCATTCCACATGCTGACAAAGTCTTGCCACTGTATGCCGTCTCTATAGAGTGGGTTGACATTGTACCTAGATGTTGCGCCTGCTTGCAGGGCTGTAGATGTTGGCCTAGCAATTGCGTAGGACTCAACGGCATCAAGGAAGGTCAGCCCCGCACCGACCACCTGAGCCCCCGCGCGTGCGGGTGCGGTGAGCAGACCACCCGCCGTAGAGTCAAGAGCTGTTGACACGGGGGTGTTTTCAAACGGCCACAGCCAATCCGCGACGGCAGGAATGCCGCCGCTCACCTCACCCGTAGATTGATCGGGCGTTCCAAACAGAAAGTCCTCTAGGAAGTTACCCACCAAGGATCCTGTCGCCATAAGTGTCGCGGGTTCGCTGTGCAGTCAATGCGTCCAGGAACTGGTCGCGGTCAACAATTGATTCCCACGGAACCTGCGCCAGTCCCCACGCGACATCTGCATTCTGGAAACCGACCGAGTCAGCAGCAGCCGCGAAGTTGTCCCACACTGTTCCGGCTTTCCATACGCGCTTCTTCACACTGACCCCTGCAAATACTGAACGAGGGCTCGGAATCTGTCCGGCGTTCCTTCGTACGTGGCGACTTGACGCAGTACCGGCAAATAGCGGGTTACTACATCAAGGTTGCGATTGGGCTGGCTGGGCAGAGGGGCGCTCTCCGCGGGCCCAGGTCCGGGGCCGAACGGGGCGCCCGCAGTAATCGGCTCGTCGGGACTCTCCGTAGGAGCGAACAGGGGAGTAGGGCGCATGCCCTCCTCAACCACCTGACCACCGCTACGAGGCCGCCGCATGCGCGGCTGCTCGGGAGCCTTCGACATCGGGGCAGAGGTCTGAAGATCCATCATCTCCTGGCCCTCCCCGTACTCACCACCAGACATGTACCGGGCACCCTGACGACCATCCGTGCGACGCGACAAAGCACCCGGCCCTGAGACAGGGGCAGGATTGCTGGGGCGACGGTAACCACCCTGCTGTTCAGCCATCCTGCTCCTTCACCTCAAGCAACTTCGCAATGTCCGAAGCCGTCTCATCCACAAACTCTTCACGATCCTGGCGAACCCACTCATGCGCTGACTGGCCCAAAGCCAGGAAGGCAAGGTTCTGGAAGTGGTCTGCTGCGGCTTGCGCCATCTGCGATGCGAACACCATTGATGTGGCTACCGTGTCAGAGTTGAACCAGGGTGTGGCTTCAACAACGACGGCCTGCTCAACCTCAACACTCTGCTCGGTTTCGTAGTCCTCGTTTTCTTCCACACCCGGCTCCCTACCACTTCACTTTGTCGGCCCAATAGGCCGCACTCATCTTGCCCTTCGCAATGTTCTTCGCATGGCGTGCTTTAAACGACGCCTGACGTTTCGTGGGCTGCCTGTCACCCGTCACACCCTGCTGACCAAACCGGATCGTCTTGATCTGCGATCCCTCTTTAGCCACAACGACGTGCGACTTTGTGGGGTGGTTGGGTGTGCGCTTCGGCTTGTTGTAGCCAGAAACACCAGCACGGTCCAGGCGTGAATCCTTCTTACTTGCCACGCTTTGAGCCCTTAATGGGCAGAGGCTTAACCGGAGTCGGGGGCTTCTTGCCAACAGCAACCATCTTGCTGCCCTTACTCCCGCCAGGAAGTGGCTTGTAGGTCTTCTTGATGTTAGGCATCAGGACTTCGCCGCCTTTTTGTTAGTGACCTTGCCGTACTCAAAGATCTGCTCAACCTGTGACTCAGTGCGCTCGTGCTGGGCTGTGCTGTCGGGCAGCTTGCGACCGCCATAACCCTGACCTGTCTTTGTCTGGCAACCACAGAAATTGCACATGGCTACTACTTCTTCTTCGACTTGGAAGTTGACTTCTGGCTGGGCCAACTACGGTCGTGGTAGTAGCCAGAGGCAGACGAGCTGCCCTGACGATTGATTCCAGCACCGCCATTACGCCCAGATGGCGTTGCCTTCCGGGCAGCCGCTCGCTTTCCGGTGCTGCCTTTAGCGGACTGTGCCTTCATCGAGCGCCCTTACCGGAGCCACGAGTACCACCCGGCTGCTTCGCAGCAATGTGATCTGCCCACACGCCATGCGTCGGGCTGTACTGGTGAGGAAGCGCGTTCGTACCCGACACGGCCTTCTCCTGATGATTCACAGGCTGCACATACGCCGGGGCCTTACCGCCCTGGTTTGCGGGCTTCTTCGGTGCTGCTGCGGGAACCGCCATAACTACTCCTTATGCGATGGGAACTCGTCGTGATACAGAAGCGGAGAGATTCGGCTCACCGCGTGCTGACAAACCAGCCAGCAGGAAGTTCAGATCCGGCCTGCCGCCGGGAGGAAGACCCGCTTGGCCCGGTGCAACACCACGCACCCGACCCATCGCGTCAATGCCCTCAAGGGACTCAGGTCCACCACCCGACATGGGATCCTGCATGGGATCGCCAGGGACCGGGGAGGCGTCATCAACCATCGGATCAACCATGCCGGGTGGGGGCTCAGGGGGAGCGAACGCTTCAGCGATCACTTCCTCAATCGGCTTACCCTTCTGGCGTCCTTCGATGATGATCGCCAGGCGGGAAAGAATCTCGCCGGGATCCTGCCCGTTCTGCGCTAGCACAGGAATTGCCTGGGCATAGCCGGATACGGCCTGGCGCAACGCCTGGCGCATATCCTCAATGTCCAGCTTCTGCTCTTCCTCCGTCGCATTCAGCGAGAAAGGCAAGGAGCGGCGAAGCCAGTCCTGCGAGATGAGGCGATCCCCACGGGCCTGCAACCCAAACACCAAAGCGCGGTTAGGGTCCAGACCCGCCATGAGGCCATACTGGATATCCACCGAGTAATCGTTCTTGATGTCTTTCTCGGGGGAGTATGAAACCTCATACGGGGTGCCGTTATCGTTCCCGCGAACCGTCTTGCGGAACGCAGGCCAGCATCGCTCCTCCACCTCAAAGCAGAGGGCGACCAAATCTGTGTAGGCTTCCGCGAACATGGCATGCGCGGTACGCACCTGTGTATCGAAACCGCTCATCAGGGCCTGCACACCGCGACCCGTCACGATGGACGCATCCAGGTTGCCGCCACGCACCTCGGGGTAACGTGAACCCTGACGCAGCTCCTGATCCAAAATGCCCTGCTCCTGGAACGCAGCAGCAGGAACCTCAAGCGGGATACGCCGAATCTTCTCCGGTGTCGTAGACCGCAGCACGGCGTCTGCACCCAGGGACAGTTCCTGCACATCCTGGGGCAGGGCGATAGGTGCCTGCACCGACTTCTGTGCAGCCTCCATCGCCAGCAGCGCGAAACGTGCCTTCGCCACCTGAACAGCAATCACATCATCGAACTGCCCACGCGGGTCATCATCCAAACCAGGACGACGCACCTCCACGGCAAGGCACTTGCCCACCGGGTTAGGTGTGCGGATCAGTTCAATGCCGCCCTCACCGGGCAGGAACAGAATGTCCACGTCCTTGTCGTGGTAGCGAACAACCTCAATCTTCGTTGACGCACCAGGAACCTGCGAGAGAATCACATTCTCCAGCACCGGGAACTTCGCGATCAGATCATCAATGTGATAGTTGATCGTCTGGAACAGCGCCTTCACACGGTCCCTACGGTCCCGCACCGTGTAGGTGCCCATAGAGTCCAGCCACTTGATGC